>QMCE01000300.1_pt1 | contig 24133 bp, 31 predicted proteins | sample 1821851 | NCBI WGS metagenome assembly QMCE01 (sample SAMN09453174, study PRJNA476694) | Termite gut metagenome, whole genome shotgun sequencing project. | isolation source: worker | host: Odontotermes sp. | place: South Africa:Pretoria | collected 2016-01-28 | reverse complement strand
AGTAATACAATAGCGTAACACACACGGAAAAGAAGGTTCGGAAGCTCGGCTTGCTCCGCAAGCCGTCAGCCCGGAGCCATCCCGGGCGTAGGGCTGAAACCTCGCGATGCTCGGCGCCCCACGCTGGCCCCGGGCTTCCCCCTATTCTCTGCCTTACCGCCTTTGGCCCTTTCTGCGCCTTATGCGGCGGCTTCGCCGCCGCTCAGCTCGGCGCCCCCCGCTGGAGCCAGCAAACAGGTATTTCCGTACCAAGGTTATTCACTCCGCTGGGAGGGGGGCTCTCCGGGCGCTATCTTTGCATCCGTATTGTATTTATAAGCTGTTAAACTATTTGGACTATGAACTACATGATATTCATCTCGGCCCCCCTTATCAGTGATCACCCCCTTTATCCCCCGGAGCCCACGGAACTCTTCCGTGCGCTTCGGATTTTTATATAACAACCAACCAATCAACCATTTATTAACCAACAAAAACCAAAAACCATTTATCTGCCACTTTTGCCACCAATTCAACTGTTTTTCTACATATTCGGTTTTAGAGACCGATTGTTCTTTTATTGAAACAATAGTATCAGTTAGTCGTATCGTGTCATTTTTTAGTTTGTAGTGGTATACTGTTTTATACTTTTCAATAAAAACCGTGTCGTTTGCTATTTTTACAAATATGCTATCTGTTTTGTGGAAGTAAACACTGTCTATTGTTTTGCTGACTTCGGCAGAATGTTCAGTGTACGAATGTGAAGTGCCGGTTGCTATTTTTGTTGTGTTACAACTAAAACTCAATACCGTTAGAAGTAAGCAACAACTCATAATGAGATACTTTTTCCCTGAGTATGTTAATTTGTTTTTCATATCGTTCTGTCTTTTTTTGTAAATATTTCAATGATGCAAGTTCTTCTTTCAAAAGGTAAATTTCGTTTTTCAAATTCGTGTTTTCGTTGCACAGTTTTTCCGTTTTTTCGAGTAATTTTTCTATTTGCAATTCTAATTTGTCAACAATTTTTTGCCACGTATCAGCTGCCGTATCAATATTTTCAAGGGTTTGTTTTTTTACATTTCCTACGTGCGTTTTGCGCATCAAAAAATGTTCGACAATGCGCAACAACACGCCCGAACCAACTACTAAACCGATTATTTCACCTGCGTTCATTGCTATTCAATAGTTATAGTTATATCAGTCTGTTTACTGAGAATTTCCACAAGTTTTTCCTCATACTTCGTACTCACACGTAAGCCGCCGACAATGGTGTTTTCGCCTACCAAAATACAGCCGGAACTGTCGGCTGCCGTATTGCCTCGATGTATTAAAATACCCTCGAACATTGGCACTCCAATAAGCAACGGCAGTACTCGTTTAAAGCGTGGCGACATACGCATTACTATCTTGTATGTTCCGGAGGGTATGGCGGTTTGTCCGGGTATTTTTATTCCCGGTGCGCGAACGGTATCTTCCAAAGTATCACAGAAAAATTTACCATCAATGTTTAAGCGACCTATGGTGTAGGTCGGCTTTTTGGCTATGCGTTTTAGGTGGAGTTTCATAATTACAGTTTGTTAAGTTCTACATTAAATTGTAAGAGCGTTTCGCCCATTATTACTTTTGCATCGGCATAGCCGACTGATTTTAATTCTTTTTCAAGGTCGTTTGAAAATTGCTGTTTTGTGCTTTCAGGCGATTTTAGATAGTTGTCTATTCCAAAGCCGAGTGTTGGCACTTCTTTAAATTCGCCTTTTTGTGCTTGAATTATAAGGTTTACATTTTGATAATCACTTTCTCCAATTACCAAACCGCTTACAATTTTACCTTGAGCATCACGCCTTACGTTTATTTGCAAGTCGCCTGTTGTTCTATCTAATAAAATACCTCTCATTGCTTTATTTTTGTGTTTTCAAGGTCTTCCTTTGTGGTGTTAGTAAAAACAAGCGTATTACTTGGCGGTGTTGCTACCGTTGCCGGAGTGGTTTGTACCGGTGTTCCTGCAACTCCTGCCGGATAGGGTATATATCCGTGTTGATGTGTTTTCAATTTGTCTTCTAAACGATTAATCTTTTCAAGGATAGCTCCCAGCTTTACCAATCCATCAAGTGTTCCATCGTTAAAAACAATACCATCTTTATCTATCAATACCGTTTGTTCATCAATCTTAATTTTTACTTTTTCAACTTCCGAACAACGAAGTACAACAGCTTCCGTTCCTAAATTTTCGATAATACCGGCAATCACATTGCTCCCCTCTTTTGGGAACACGGTTACAAAACTTTGCAAATCGTCGTCAATTGCGTTTAATCGGCAGTCAAGTAAGGCAGGAGCATTTTCACGTTCAACATCGCAGAGCGTTTCTCTAATATTTTTTGCAACACCAACAATCGTCTGCCGGATTTGCGTTTTTTCGGCTCCTTTTCTTATTGCCGTACTTACGGCTTGTGTCAATGCGTCCATACCTGCTTTAAAACCGCTTTAAATTTCGTTTTGCGCTATCTTTTTGCTCAATAGCTAAATCTTATAAGAAAGTGTGTTTTGACGGCTAAAACCGCCACTATTATATTGTATGTTTACACTCTCAATCAAATACGTTCCGTCTCTATATTCATTATCGGGTTCAAGTTCGTCGCGAACGCGCAACGCATCGCCTGCACGAGTGCGCGGCGAACCAAAACCGGTAATATTACCCGTGTAGCCATCGAAACTTACTTTTGATAAAGCTGCCGTTGCTTGACTTCGCAAATCTGCCTCACTCATTGGACCGGCAAAATTTAACGTGCGCACCGATGCGTTGCTTGTTTTATCACCTACTTCTACGGTTGTTTTCTTACCGTTCGGATTGGTTGCAATTGCTTTAAACCGTATTTTCATATCTTCGGCACGCTTATATTTTAAAGCATTTTGCTTTACATTCTTACCAATAACATACTCGTGCGTTTGCGTGTTATCGCCGTAGCTATACGCAAGTCCTACCTTTAAAACACCATTGTTTAACCTGCTGTAAAGTCCAAAATTTGAAGCCAAATCTTGCAAAACGGCAAATGTTGAAGCGTTATCAATCAGATATTTTCCTACAATCACATCGTCGCATTCGATTTTTATTTCGACACCTGCTGTAATATCTGTTAAAACTTTTTTAAGCGTGGTTCCTGCCGGGTATGATTTAATAAAATTATTTTGGCGCAACATATACATATCTTCGCACTTAATTACAATAGGAATATCGCTGCTTATTTCGGATATATATCCCGTAAATTCATTATGATACTCGCCATTGTAACCGCAGGCAATAGTAACTTTGTCGCCAGCCTTAAAGCGTTGCAAAATTGGCGTAAAATCATTCAAGGCATAATTTTTCGGAATGGTAATCGTTGCCGTATTACTCATTTCGGTTATGCTTTCGGTTATTTCAAATTCCGACACATTTTCGAGCCGGACATTGCCCAATTCAACACGGGCGTTCAAATTCAAATATGCTAACATAGCACTTAGTGTTAAAATTAAAAATCGTTTCATTGTTTTAAAAATTAAATTGTTTGTAATAGGTTTATTTGTTTTTTACGCAGGGGCGAAAACTATTTTGCCCTTACACTTGGTTAATTAATTGATATTCGAGTGGTTTAATTGCCCGCAAACTCATTGTGTAAGAAATAGTATCTTCGTAGCCTTCTACAAAATCGAAAGAAATATCTTGAATGAAAACGGCATTAATTCCTAAGGCTTGCGTTATTTCGCTTTCAATGCTCCACTCTCTATTCACTTCAAAAATTCGATTGAGTTTCCCCATTTTAGCAATCGGAAATTCGTGATTTTCCACATCAATAAGCAAACCGCGCCATTCAATGCTGTACGGTTCGGTTGCGTAGCGTTCAACAACTTCAATATCGGAATTATCAATCGGTGTAATCGTTAGCTTTTTTGAACGCTTAAACGACATCATTGGCGGCGTTGCCAAAATTGTGCTGTTTTCGTTATCAATGCTTTCAAACGCAAATTTGTATTCGTGTTCTATTCCTTTTTCGTTTGCTCGTAGAGTTACTTCGTCAAATTTTGTTTTTTCGTCCCACACATATACTGCGTTTTTATTGCTTAATTCAGCATCTTTGCGAATAATTTCGGCTAATTTGTTACCGGCGCGAGCTAAACCCGCACCGGCTACAAACCCAAAAGCAGCAATGTGTCGTCCTGTAAAATCGAAATTCATACTTATAATTTTATGCCTCTTAAAAATCCGTTATCACTCAAAAATCGCAATTCCTTTACTCTACTCGCAAACGTTTCATCGTCTAATAATTCAGGATTTTCTTTAAAGAAAAACCGAATTTGAGCGGTGTAAATCGCAATTGTATCGTCAATATCGCACTCCTCGCCTTTTTCTAAATTAGGTAGTTGCTTGGAGTGCGTTAGCAGTTTTTTACTATTGCCCGGCGCACGGGGATTAATTCTGCAATGCCAATCAATGCACCGTTAAACAACGCATCGTTTGCCAATACTTCGTCTTTGTGCGAAAGCAAACAGTTTTTCACAAGAATTTCGTCTGCTTTTTTTGGGTCGCTGTCGCAAAAACGGCGATATTGACCTACAATGTTACGGCTTGGAACCGTTGCCAAAACAGTTACTTCCACTTCATCGGAATTTTCTTTGAGAATTTCAACAAGTCTCACTTTGTCGGCACCGTGCTTTACTTTTGCATCGGCAATCATTTCTTTTGTAATGCCTGCCGGTAGTTTTTCTTTTACTTCTTTTTCCATTTTTAAAGAGTTTTTAAAGTTTATTTAATATTTAATTGTATGTCGAGAACAAATAATTCATACTCATAAGTAACATTCTCGTCCGGAGAAACTTGCCGCCCATTTCCTTGAAATTTAGCAATAATAATATCGCGTATCATTTCATTTTCAGCATTTAAAAACACAACATTGATAGGAAACGGACGTATGCGTGCAATGTCGCCACCGGGTGCAATTTTCTCAAATTCAGCAATTACATCTATTGGAATACCAACTGTACATCCCTCTTCACGCGGTCCCATTCGCCACGCTCTACCTTTTCTACGAATACCTTGTTGTTTGGCGTGAGCATAAGAATAATTGTATGATATACTGTCAACATCTATATCACGCATACCTGCAATTGTTATAACCACATCGCCGGACGAATACGCTTCGCCCATTCTTCTAATTCTTGCCATAATTAATTATTTCTTAAATTAATAGTTCCAATAATTTCGTTAATCATACCGGTTGGCAGTACGGCAAATTGTACACCCAAAATTTTGTCAATCAAAAGTTCGGTATATGGTCTGCCGTTTGCTTTGGCATCTTGTGTTTCTTCAGCCGAAAGGTTTACAACTTGCGTTCTACCTTCGGAAATTAGGCTGCGGCTTGCCAATTCGCCAAAACCATTATCGCCAAGCGCATTGTAGTAATCTACCATATCTTGCGGCAAAATACCGGCTTCCAACTCAACAGGTTTTTTAACTTCGGGCATATATACGCGGCGCAACATACGCTTACTCATATCAATTGTATGAGAATAGTAAATTGTGTGCTGATTAATATTGCCATCGGCATCTATAACAATAGGCGTACAGCAATGTCCGTCGTTCCAATACCAACCGGCAGTGCCTTGATAGCGAACAGGGAATACGTAGCCTTTATCGTTCAACGTTTCCAAAGCATCGTACACCTCTTCGTATTTTTTGTGATTGCTCAAACCGCCTACAAGCCAAATTTGGCGTAGCACGTTTGTAAGATTTTGTGTTGCCACTTCGCCCGGATTACGGTTCCACGCTTGCGAAGCTATGCAACCTAAATAAGTACCAACATCGGCAAACTTTTTGCCAACATCGTCCAATGTTTCTGCATAATTCCAATCTTGACCGATTACCAACGTAACCTTTTGTGCTTGCAGCACATTACCATCAATTTGAATATTACGCAAATCAGCCATTGCCGAAACGGTATCGGAAATTCCGCGACATTCTAATGCGGTATGCAAAGGCATATCGTTAGCATCAGCCCATTCGGCAAATGTTTGAAGTGCCGGAATAGCTGCTTTAATATCGCTATTCAAGCCGTCAACCAATGTGTCTACGTAATCGGCAGGCGGATTGTAGGCAAAAGCCAAATCGCTTATTTCACCACTGCTTGCCACAATCATTTGTTTTGCACTTTCAGTCATTTGCACAAGCATAACCGTTTGAGCCACGAGCCATACATACAGTATGCGCCCCTCTCCTGCGCGACGGTAAAACTCCGTAATGTGGCGATGCACGCGCACATTGTTAGTACTGTCGTAATTGGCATCTATACCAATTGCTTCGGCATCGGCAGGACGGCGAAGTTTGATAAGCGTATTTAATTGCGCTTTACCTTCGCCCACAACGGCAACACCGTTGCAGATTAAGCCGAACTCGCGACTGTCGCCTGCAACGTTTGCGCCGATTGCACCTTCGTTTATTGTAACTCCTCTTAAACTCATAGCACGAAGGTTTTATTTGTTTTCACACGCCAAAGCGTAGTTATCCTTTTTGTTTTCTACTGACACAGCCGCCAAGTTTTCTGTTGTAAAAAACTCACCTTTGTTGTTCACATAGATTACGCCTTTTGATTTTCCTAAAATCTTTTGGGCTTTTTCTTTTTGTTCTTTTGTTACTGTCATTTTCGTAAAATTTTAATTGTTTGTAAATTTGGTAGAGACGCAGACGTAGCACGCTACGTCTCTACACTCTCTCCGGGTATTATTTCTTATGGGGCTGCTACAACTGCAACATCACTGATAATTGCACCGATATATCGCATTTGTTTCGGCACTGTTATAAAATAGTGGCGATAGTTCAAACGGTTGGTTTGATATTGCGGGTCGGTTTTGCTGTCTTGGAAATACTGTTTGGTAAGTCCTGTTTTTTTAGCAACGTTTTGGTCGTAGAATGCAACCGATGCCATATAATCACCATCTTCAACGATTGCGCCAAACGATTTTTTCACACCGGTTGAAGCGGTGTAGATAGGATTTGCAACATATTCGTAGATTTCAAAACCGTAAGCCTTAGCAATTGTTCCACCGGAATAATTGTAGTATTGGTTTGCGAATACTTGGTCTAATTCCAATAAATCGGCAATATGGTCGGGGCAAAGCACCAAACGGCGACCTTGCATAGGAACCATCATACGGTCAAATTGTTTTTTGAGCGCAACCAAATCATTTTTGGTTAATTTTTTGCGACCAGCACCGTCGTTTGCACCCGTTGTGCGCACAAGAGGCGTTAAATCGTCGTTGGTGTTTGGTGCAAGTGCGTGAATTGACTTACCATATTTATAAGTATTGATAGCAACAACGTGTGTTTTCGTAGCCGCATCAATTTTGTCGTACACCGCACCAAGCACCTGGTCGTCCGAAAGCGTTGTAACTTTCGTTTGGAATTTGTCGAGAGCAATTGTTGCCGTTGCATCGTCGTACTCTTGAAGTGCAATAGGGTAAGAACTGTTGTTTATTAATACTTCCGGCTGAAAGTCGGTTGTTGGAATATAAATCAACGACTTTTCAGCGTCGGTTCCTTCGCCAATCATTACCGGCTCAACTGAAAGTTCGGCAATGCCGTTTAACCAAGGAGCAACATCTTTGTTTGTGAGTTGTTTCTCAACTCTACCAATCCACACGTCGGGGAAATTCTTTGCCATATCTTTAAAGTTTTAAATTATTTTTAAATTTGGTTTAAATTAAATGCGCGGTTCGTGCCCGAACTCCGCTTTGTAAAGAGCATTGTACACATCTTTATGTTCGGCTTTGAACGTCAACATAAACGTTTCGCCTTTTGCCTGTAATTCGGCAAATGTTTTAAATTCGCCTGTTGCTCCTTTACCGTCGCCCGAAAGTTGCGAAGTAATAGATTGCGGCGATTGCAAACCGCCGAGAATTGTAGCCAACGCTTCAAGACCGGCTGTTTTACCTACATTTTCGTAAGTAGCGCGAATGTCCTCTACTTTTTTACCGTTTCCGGCAAATATTTTACCTTGCGCTTGCGCCTCGTCCAACATTGCTTTAATGGCATTGTTGTTTTGCGCTTGCACTTGTGCTTGCAAGCCATCGAATTTGGATTGCAAAGCATTGAATTTTGTTTGCACGGCTGACACAATTTGTGCCTCTGTGCTGTTTGCGTTAATGCCTTCGAGTGCGAGGGCAGTAACAAGTAATGTTACTAAATTTGTCATTGTTTGTTGATTTTGATTATTAAATTCTGCGAGTACTGCACTCGCAAGATTTTCCGTTTTTGCATCTAACTTTTGGGGTTCCTTTATTTCGTCGGCAAAACCCCATTCAACCGCTTCGGTTGCCGAAAGCCAAAAATCACCTGCGTTCCATTTAGCCAAAAAGTCCTCTTTCGATTTTTTTAATTTGCTCTCGTATTTTGCCAAATAATCGGCAGTAATATTTTTGAGCACTCCCAATTGATTTTCAATTTCGGTTTCGTTGCCAAATGCGCCCGACGATGGTTTGTGTATCATCATTTGGCAATTTTTGGCAATCGTGAATTTTTCGGCGCAAACAGCGATGTATGTTCCTGCACTTGCAACCAACGCACCGCCTTCGGCTTTATAGGTTGTAAAATTATCGGTTAAGCAATCTACTATTTCGTTTGCAATAAAGCAATCGCCACCACCGGTCATAAGATATACCGTAACATCGGTAACGCCTGCCGCTTTTAAATCGGCGCATTTTGCTCGAAAATCAGCAGCGTTGTTTTGCGACCATTCGGAAATTGAACCTACTATTTCAATTTTTCCGGTTGTGCCTTCCGAAGTAATATTTACTAAAAGTTTACTCATTTGCATTTAAACGTTACAGGCTTATGCCATAATTAGAGCTACAAAATTACAATGCGAAAAACCGTAAAACCAAATGAGTTATAAAGCAGCTTTATAGAATTATAAAGTAGCTTTATTAAATCATAAAGCTACTTTATTAACCGATTTCAAAATTTCGTTTCCGAAACTACTTTTGCTCATAAAAACATTTTTCTATGGCAAAAAAAGCAATCACATCAAAACCTAAAAAAGCACCGGCAACCGAAAGCGAAATCAATTATGCCGAAATGCTGTATTGCGAAAAATCAATCTCACCGCAAGCAATTGGCGAGGAGCTGGGGCGTGATATTAAAACGATTTATGCGTGGCGTGATAAATACGGTTGGGACAATACAAAAGAGTTATTTCATACTTCTCCGAATGTGCTAAAAAAAATATTGCTTAATGAAGCTATGCGAATTGCCAAAGGCGAAAAACGCACAGACGAAAATGGCAACGAAATAAAACCGATTGATGCCGACAGCCTAAGCAAAGTAATGAAAGCCTACGACTATATGAAAAGTAAATTATCGCCCGAAGTGGTGCGCGATGTGCTTATGAAACGCGATGTATTTGTTGCTGCGATAGACCCCAAAAGAGCAATTGAGGACACAAAAATAAACAAAATGTTTTTGCAGGAAATAATCAGCGAGGAGCAATAGAATGGCAAATTTAGCAAAAATATTAAGCGACTACGATAAGCACTGTTTGCGAATAGCGCAGGCAACTTCGATAGATATTAGCGAAAAACACGCTGATAAATTGCGCCGTATTGCCACGCTTGAAAAAGAATATGTTGCGTGGTTTGAATATTACTTCCCGAATTATGCAAAAAAGAAATGTGCCAAATTCCATAAAGATATTGCTAATGCGATAATCAAACGTAGAAAGATAAAAGCATTGTTTGAAGCATATCGCAGTTCCGGCAAGTCGGTTCATATTGATATGGGTATTCCGTTATTCCTTTATTTGGCAAAAAACGACTTAAATTATATGCTTTTAGTTGGTCAAACCGACACAAAAGCAAAGGCTTTGATTTCGGGAATACAAGCGGAATTACAACACAACAATAGAATTATAAACGACTACGGTAAAAAATTTCAGCACGGCGATTGGAGCGAAGGCAATTTTATGACTACCGATGGTGTGCGTTTTGTATCACTTGGATTTTTGGGCGACCCGCGCGGTGCACGTGAAAGTGCCGAACGACCGGATTACATTGTGGTTGACGACGTTGACAGCAAACGACATTTGAAAAACAACACCATAATGCAAGAAAGCCTTGATTTTATAATGGAGGACGTATGGGGTTGTTTCGATAGCGACAACGACAGCACAGAGCGATTTGTTTACGCAAACAACAACTTTCACAAAAACAGCATTACCAACCGGCTCAAAACTATTTTCCTGCAAAAAATTAAAGAGGCAAAGGAAAAGAAAAAAGAAACCGAATATTACCACATACGAGTTGATGCAGTAAAAGACCTAATAACATTTGAGCCTGCGTGGAAAGAAAAAACTTCGGCAGATTATTGGCGCAATAAGTTTGAAAATTCGGTTTACCGTTCATTTATGCGTGAATATATGAACACACACATTGAAGAGGGTAGTGTTTTCAAGCCGGAGTGGATACAGGAAACAAAAATATTGCCATACAAAAAATACGATGCGATTTGTTTCTACGGCGACCTTTCGTGGGGCGACGATGCTTGCCATAAATCAATTGTAGCAGTTGGTAAAATCGGCAGGCAATTTCACATTCTGCATATCTTTTTTCGACAATCAACACGCACCGCAGTTGCCAGATGGCTGTACGATACCTTTGAGGACAAACACCTGCAAAATGCCGATAACATACAATATATAATAGAAGGTTTATTTGCAATGTCGGAATTTGTAAACGACTTCGATAGTGAGGGCGACGACAGGGGGTATTACATACCTGTTGTAGCAAGCAAACGAAGTAAAGCCGATAAATTCCAACGGATTGAAGGTATGAGCGACTTTTTTGAGCGTAGAAATATGTTTTTTAACGAGGCAGAAAAAGACAACGCCGACCAAATTTTGGCACGCGATACGTTGCTTGCGTTTGAAAAAGGCGCAAAAATACCTCTTGACTTTTTAGATGCTTTGCAGGGCGGGATTACCGAAGTAAACCAAAGCACTTTTATTGCGCAATTTGAAATAAAAACCACGCCGAGAACAAAAAAATACCGGTATTAAAAAAACAGTTCAAACAATGAGATTTTTACAAGAAACCGACTACGCAATGCAGATAAAACAAGAAATTATCCGCTTGATAACTGCGCCGACAGATTGGTATATATCGGCAAAATTGGTACGTGCCGAACAAACTGCTATTGCGCAAATTCGCAACCGGATAGGGAAGCGGTACAACTGCGATATTATTTTTATGGGAATTGCTTCCGAACAACCTGATACGCGCGACCAATGGATTGTAACAATCACGATAGACATTGTGCTTTACCACTTGTACAGCCAAACCGGAATGAAAGATATACCGGAACACCGGCAACAACGCTATCAAGATGCTATTGATTGGCTTAAAGATGTAGGCAACGGCACAACAACAGCAGATTTGCCGCTACTCACAGACGAAAACGGCGAACAGTTCAGCGACTTTATAATAAACAGTCGCCAACCTCAAAATTGGAAATGGTAATTGCCTGAACTATAATTTATTTGATTAATGAGATTAAAAAAACTTTAAAACTATGGGATTAATAGATATTTTCAAACCAAAAATACAAGCACAGGCGAGTGAGAAAATTCCTGCAAAAACTGCTGACGGCATTGTTTTGCAAATTGCGCAGGAATTTAAGGACCGTTCACGTAAAGATGTGCAAAAGTGGCGACAGACAATTTTAGCCGCCGAAAAACCCGACGACCCGCGTTGGTTTATGATGCAGGATTTAATAGATAATTTATTGATTGATGCACATCTTGCGAGCGTTATCGGTATTCGTAAATCGGCAACGCTTAATCACAGATTTTATATATTTGACAAAAAAACAAGCGAAAAATTAGACGAACAAACCGACCTTTTTAATAAAAAATGGTTTTATGATTTTGTTGATTTTGCGCTTGATGCTATTGCCCGTAAATATTCGGTTATGCAGTTGTTCCGTGATGGTAATAGTGTAAAAATTGACCTTATTCCGCATAGAAATGTTTGTCCGCAGCTTCATAGAATTTACAACGAAGTTGCCGGTAACAGTTTTATAGACTATTCCGTTGTGCCGAATGTGATAGAAGTGTTACATTCAAGTGCATTTGGATTGATTAACGATGTGGCTGCAAATGTGATAATGAAAACAAACCTTATGCAGAGCAATGCCGAATTTTCGGAACGTTTCGGTATGCCGTTGATTACGGCAACAACTGCCAACCGCGCCGATGTACAACGAATAGAACAGGGGTTGAAAAATTTAGGCGAGGCAGGAACCGGAGTGTTGCCCACCGGAGCAGACATAAAAGTTCACGCTTTGGCAAATGCCGGCAATCCCGAAAAGGTATATTTAGAGCCTGCCGAATTTCACGACAAGCAGGTTTCAAAACGGTTTTTGGGAAGTACAACAATAATAGACGAGGGCGCAAACAGAGCACAAACACAGGTTCACGTTGATACTTTGGACGATAAACTATCGCTTGACGACAAACGAATGATTTCATTTGTAATCAACGACAAACTTTTTCCGATTTTACAAAGTTTCGGTTTCCCAATTAACAACGAAACTATGCAATTTCAATTTGACGAAACGGAAGATTTGACTTTGTTAGACCAATGGAAAATTACCAACGAGGCACTTAACCGATACGACTTAGACGAAGAAGAAGTGCGTAAAACATTCAACTTACCAATAACAGGGACGAAACAACAAACATTTGCGCCGGGAGGATTGTCGGCAAATTTTCGGTAGGGGCTGCGCTTCGATTTCGCTCAGCGAACGCAGTCCCAAACTTATACGAGTGTAGTTGCCCGACTTGCAAAACAACAACCATTATAGCAAGCGAACCGTTGCATTCTGACTATTTAAGTGAAATTGAACAGGCATTTAAAAAAACTTTAAATCAACTTTACAACGGTAAAACTACAAGCAATTCAATGCTTACAGTAATAGGCAAAACGCTTTCACAACAAGTGCAAAGTTCATACGGCAACATTACACCCGATTGGACAACGCCCGATACCGAAATGCTTATGCGCTTAACTCGCGATGTGTGGCAATTTTCGGCAGCAAAGAATTACCAGCAAATGCGTGATTTAACGCTTGCTTTGCGAAACGAAAACGGAAAATTGCGTGAATGGGACGATTTTAAAGACGCAGCGGAACAGTTGAACGAAAAATATAATGTTCGCTGGATGCGCAGCGAATACGATAATGCAATTGCCGGAGCAACAAGCGCAGCACGTTGGACTGATTTTGAGAAAAACGAAGAAACAATGCCCAACCTGCAATACCAAACCGTTGGCGACAGTTCGGTAAGAGAAAGCCACCAGGTGCTTAACGGAATTGTGCGCCCAATGAAAGACAGTTTTTGGGATGTAAACTACCCGCCAAATGGGTGGGGGTGCCGATGCGAAGCGTTGCAAGTTCCTACCGGACTTGCGCCGGTAACACCGAAAGAAAACATACCAAATTCGACGGTACCGGCAATGTTCCGCACCAATTTGGCAAAACATGGTTTGATATTTCCGAAAGGACACCCGTATTATACCGGTATACCACAAGCGGAACTGCGAAAATCAATATTGTATTTACCTCCCGAAAATACGTATGTGAACGTGTATATTGATAATCATTCTATTGATATACATCCGTTGCACGGGGAATTAGAATTGCACCGCAATATTGAAACCTGCAATATGCTTTTTAAGCACGATGCAGAGGCGCAATTGAAACTTTTGCCGATTATAAATGAAAAGGAAGTAATCGTAAAAGAACGGTTTTACCCAAAAGAATATATAGAAAAATTCGGAAGAAAAAATGCAGATGCCATATATAATGGTAAGGTTGTGGAATTTGAAGAGCCGATTTTAGGAGGTAAAAACACAATAAAAAATGCTATTCGCGGCGGTAAAGAACAGTCGGACTTTGTAATACTGCGTATTGACAACAATGTAGATTGGTTTGATTTGGAAAGACAAGTGCGTGGGCAATTAAAACACTACGAAGGTCAAAACTTTGATTTATGGATTATGAATGATACCGAATTACGAAAATACAAGCCATAATCAAAATAAGGTACCCGATTGCTCGAATACCTTATTTTTTGGAAGTTCTTCCCGCAGGATGGAACTAAAGCAAAAATACAACAGTTTTTGAGAAAAAACAAATAAAAACAAGAAAAGTTCTTTGAAATACTGATTTTACCGCAAAAAAAATACTTTTTTGTTTGGAAATTAAAAAATACTTTCTACTTTTGTGGAGCTAAAACATACATACTCTTGAGGAAAAAAATCAAAAACATTTTTTTGTACAAGATATTTAAGGTAACGCCTCTATGGTGACGGTATTGGAAACAACCGAAAATCCATAAACGCCTCGCGTGTATGTTTTAGCACACCTACGGGGGCGTTATTTTTTGTATCACAACTCTTAATGATATGCTAAAAAACAAGAGAAAAGAAAGAGAAATTGCCATTGTTCAAGTATTTGAAAATACTGAACTTGGAAAAATGAGAATTAGAGTTAACGATGATGGAAATCCTATGTTTGCTTTAAACGATGTTTGTGGTGTTTTGGGAATAACAAATGCTAATAACACAAAAACAAGAATGAGACAAGGATACCCCTATATCCACACTATGGAGGTAGGGGTAGTAACCGGGAAAAAGAAAAATGGTACAGATGCTATTCAGTACATAGAAACAACTTTTATAGACGAAAGCAATCTATACCGTTGCATTTTCCAAAGCCGCAAGCCCGAAGCCGAGACCTTTCAAAATTGGATTTTCGACGAAGTATTGCCGTCAATACGCAAAACCGGCAAGTACGAAGTGAAAAAAGTGATTGAGCATAAGCCTGTTAACGTTATTCGAGAGATTGAAAACAACACATTAACAATGCGCGGCTTAATAGACTGTATGTTCCGAGCATCGGTAAACGAAATTGTAAAAATAGACAATGCGCACGTGCGCCAAGATATTCACAGTGCTATTTCGTATGCAACCGACAGAATGAGCATTATTCTCAACGACATTGAGCACGAAGCCCGTAAAATTCACGACGAAGATGTTCGTCTATTTATTAAACAAAAAATAGGAGGATGTTGATATGGTAACAATGGGAAAATTCGATAAAAGTGCAACTCCTATCAATATAAATATTACAATGGAGTTTGAAGATTATCAATACACAATGGTTTCACTGCTTCGATTAATTGGAAGCGTACCACAAGACTATATAAATGCAACTGATATTTTCACAGTAACAGACTTTATGGAAAAATTAATGATAATTGACGAATATTAAATTTTGATATTTTTAATTAAAAAGCGGTAAAAATCAGTGTTTTACCGCTTTTTTTATATACAAATAGAGTAACTAAAAACATTAAAAATATGGCAGCAAGCGCAAAATTACAATTATTGATAGACCTTAAAAACAAACTTGGAGCGGGTTTGAATAGTGCAAAACGGCAGGTTGAAAAGGCTACGGGCGATATGCAAGGGAAACTCGATAAATTCAGTATGAATATGACTAAATCATTTGCTGCGCTTAAAGAAGAAATACCAATGCTTGGCAGAGCATTAGATATTATAAAAAATCCGCTTATTGGATTGGCGGCAGGTGCAGTCGCAGTTGGGACGGGGTTTGTAAAGTCGGTACAAATGGCTAATGAGTGGAATAAGTCAATGGCGGAAATAAATGTTACTGCGGAACAAACACCGGAAGGACTAAAAAACCTTTCTGATAGTTTACTTGAAATAGGCTCACGAAACGCAAACGATTTGGAGGAAATCCCGAAAGCGTTTAGCGCAATTATTGGCGCAATTGGCAATACCGAAAAATCTCTTGAAACACTTGAGCCGGTATTGCGGGCAGCAAAAGCAGGTTTTGTTGATGTAGAAACCGCAGCAAAAGCAGCTACAAACATAATGGGTTCGGCAGGTGTTAGCGGACAGGTTGCATTAGACACAATTATTGCTTCTGTAAAAGAAGGTAACGCAGGATTTGCCGACGTTGCAAATTATTTGCCTAAAATTATACCAATGGCAAAAGGTGTCGGTATTTCACTTGGAGAAGTGTCGGGAGCATTTGCACAAATGACAAAAGCAATGAGCGTGCGCGATGCAACAACATCGTTGCAAGGTATTACTCGCGCATTGTCGAGCCAAAAAGTAGCAATTGGAGAATTAGATAAAAAAACAGGTAAATATGTGAGCGGGTTTAAATCTTTGGGAATTGAAATATTTGATAATGAAGGTAAAATCCGTTCATTGGTAGATATTGCAACCGACTTGAATACTAAAATGGAAGGACTGACTGACAAACAAAAAATGTTGCAGTTTGACAAGTTGGGACTTGACCAATCGGCAACATTGGGAATTATGTCAATGATGCAAAATGTTGAGGAGTTAGGCAACTCCATTAATGCCGTTAGCAACTCAACAGGAGCACTCGACAAAGCATTCGCAGACGCAAAAACACCAATGGACGATTGGCTTATTGTGTGGAATAGCATAAAAACAATAGGAATTAAAATCGGGAATACGGTGCTTCCTGTAATTTCTGCAATTGGAACAGGTGTAAAATTTGTTATTGACAATCTTGATATTATTGGTGGAACACTTGCAGGTTTAGGAATTGGTTGGGCGTTACTAAACACACAATTAATTGCTTCAAAAGTAGCATTGACAGGTTTTGCAATTGCTTCAAAAGTAGCAACGGCAGCACAATGGCTTTTCAATATAGCTGCAAATGCGAACCCAATAGGTGTAATTGTTATGGCAATTACAGCATTGATTGGCGGATTAGTAGCTGCTTATAATAAATTTGACAAATTTAGGGCAGTCATTAAAGGAGTGTGGGAGACAATAAAAGGATTTGGAATGGTTATAAAACAGTATGTTATAGACAGAATAAAAGGTATCACATCCGGACTTGGAGCAATGGGAAGCGCAATCGCAAATTTATTTAAAGGAAATTTTAGCGAAGCGTTAGAAGATGCTAAAAAAGGAATACGAGACTTATCGGGCATTGATGCCGCTAAAAATGCGACTGCCGGAACGAAAAATTTAAAAAACAATTTTAAAAATGGATATAACCAAGAAATGGAAGCATCTGCAAAAAAGAACGCGGAAGAGCAAGAAAGTGATTTTACAGGAGTTTCCGACCCCGATGATGATGATAATTCAAACCCAAGCCCGGCTGTTCCAACCGGTGGAAATCCGGACGATGATGCTCGTGCAATAAAAGGAGGCAGCCAAACTAAAAATACAACTATAAACATAGGAACAATGTCGAATATTGAACAATACAGCCCTAAATCACAGGAAATTAACAATATGAACAAAACCGAATTTGAAAGATATATGACAGAGTTATTTATGCGTGTGGTTCGTTCAGGAGAATTAACAATATAATTATGGCACGAGTAGATTTAATAGATTTTACGAGAAAGATTGATGCGCTTTCTCGCACTTATAAAACGTTACCAAAAGAAATCGGTGCGGTTGCTGTAAAATTCAGCAAAGAGCGTTTTGTAAGTCAAGCGTGGCTTGACAGCACAAAAGAAAATTGGAAAGCACGAAAACGACCACGAAAAGGCAAAGGAAGCCAAACATTGCTTGTAAAAACAGGACGTTTAAAACGAAGTGTAAGAGTAATATCGGCAGACGAAACGCAAATTGTTGTTGGTTCCAATGTTCCGTATGCGCAAATACACAATGACGGTGGTAAGATTGAAAAAACGGTTGCGGTAAAAACACATACAGTCAAAGAACATTCACGAACACGCAAAGGCAGAAAAGAAACCGTAAAAGAACATAGTGTAAATGCCCATACTCGAAAAATGAATACTACTATACCGCAACGACAATTTTTAGGTGTGAGTTATACGCTCTCAAAACGAATAGAAAATTTAATAACCGCTCGTTTTATGCGTGCATTAAAATCATAAAACTATGTTAAAACAACTGCTATCTTTGTATGAAACAATCGAACAAAATAAAAGTAAATTCGAGGATTTAGGACTAAATGGCGACTTCTTTATTGATGTGTACCGAACACAACCATTCCAACCGGAACTGTATGAATATTTTTCGTTACCGGCACTTTTTGTTGACTATCAAATGACCGGACAAGGGAAAAATAAACCACGACTTATAACGCTTACGTTGCATATTGTTGTTGACGAATTGCCCGATACTTCAAATATTTCAGACCAAAAAGAAGATGGATTGCAACGGTTTACTTATTGCTTATTGTTGCAAGATATTTTAGAAGGTTGCAAACTTGATAAATCTTCACAATTGCGCTTTATTTCTGAAAATATTATAGATGAACAAGTTGTAAATTATCATACACAAATATATGAATTTGAGATTTATTTGGACGATATGTTAGGTAATGCCGAACGTATTTACGGTGAATTTGAACGCTTAAACATATTTGGTAATTTGGTTAAAAAACTGCCAATAACAAAAACAATACCATAATTTTAAAGTTTTAAATTTTGCGCAAATCAATACAAACATTTTTTGTTATCATTTAAAATTTGCAAAAATGCTTATTTTGAAGATAACACTTTGTTATCATTAATTCAAGCATATTTTGTTATCAAAAAAACGCCTAATTCATAGATAGAATCAGGCGGTTTTATTACAATCAATATCCGTTAAATCGTTTGTTTGTGGCGTTTTATGGAATGTTTTAACCAATCATTTACCAATGTTTATCCTATGGCGTGTATACGTAATATATTGTTTATTAGATGTTTTTATTTATGTCTATATTGTTCTGCCCATCAATCAATGTCCTGTAATCTACCTGTTGAGCTTGCCGCACGCAACGATTCAATTTCTTCACGCAAAAGTGTAATGCTGCCGCTTGAAGTAATTCGTCCGTAGCCACGACCTATCGGCTTTTGTCCTGCACCGTAAATATCATCTATTTGTTGCTCATCGTTGTAATTGAGTACGGTAATACCCGTAACAACCATACCTGCCACATTCACTACTAAATTCGACCAACTGTGCACCACACCGTTAATCATAACCGGGTATCTTAATCCATTCATAACTGTAATTATTAATTGTTAATTCTAAATTGTTAATTGAGTGAAGTTGTGTAACCAATTTTCACAATCACTTTGCGCATCACGCCCACCGGTACGTTTTTAATTTGAATTTCGAGTTCCGAAGTGGCAAGCACGTTTTGCGCCGGGTCAATTTCAACACGATAGCCGCTGAGTTCGCCGGCACGTTCCATAGCTTCAAGTGCTTCCCCTGCTTCGGTTTCAAGGAAGGCAACCGTATCGGGGCGCAATTGTCCGTTTGCCGGGTCAACGTAGAGCGGCGAGTTCAAGTGCGGCAACAGATTTACACGAATGCCGCGAATTGCTTTATCCATTGTGCGCACGTTTTCTATAAAAGCGTAATCGCTTGTTCGTTCGTCGAGCGTGTGGCTTTCGTTGAAATAATTGTCGGCATCGCCCGCGTGGGTGCGCACGAAGATATAACGAAAATCGTTAATCATTTCCAAATTTGCCATACTTACCGTATTAACCGCTTCTCCGGTAATAAAACCCGGCACTTTCAAACCAAGCGGGAATTTACCAACCCACGCAATACTTTCGTGCACCATTGCTTTACTGATTGCACCGGCAATTGTTCCGGCACAGCCATACTGCGCCCATTCGCCAAGTTTTTCGTCAAGTTCGGGGTCTAAATCTCGACCGATAAGAATAGAAACATTGGAACGGTCTTTTGCTGCCTGTTTCAACTCTTCATCGTAGTAATCGGCGAGTGTGCTTGCTCCTTTTGCAGGGCAGGCAACCACGCTTAACGGCTGATGTTCGGCAAACAATCCGGCAATATCAACCGACCCGGTACAGGCAATTTGATAATCGGCAACGTCAATTGATGCGGAAAATACAACCGCCTGGCGTATTTCGCCTTGTGCAAAATACTGCAATGTACGGATATGTTCGCCGGCAATTTCGCCGCCTGCTTTTATTGCCAAAAACAGTGTTCCGGCGGGCGACAGGCGGAAAAATTCCCGCACGTGATACACAATTGCATTGTGCTGTTTTTGCACATCGGAAAGTGCCGCGCCTTCCGGTAAGTCTGTTGGCAATGTTTCGGCAATCTCGAATTGATTAGCCAACTGCTCAAAAAAGCGAAGTTTTGCAACGGCTATTTGCGCCGTTCCTGCGCCTGTACGCTCGAATTTTGTAAGCGTAGCAGCTACTCCGGCACCCAATGCCATAAGCAAACCGGTAACGGGGTCGGCATTGGGGGCAGTTCTGCCCATTCCGCCGTTTTGTTTTTGAAAAATTATATCATTCATAATTATTAATGGTTAGTTGTTAGTGATTAGTGGTTAGGATTTTTCAGGTTTTGAAACTTTCCAAAGCAATACGAGCCGCGCAATTATCAGTATAAAAATCACAGCCAACACGCGACCCAGCCATATTTGAAACCATTGAAAGCCGTTCGGCTCTTTGATTATTTCTGTTTTTCGTTCGTTCAGTGTTGTTTTAAGTGCCGTGTTTTCCAAGCGAAAACGATACACCTCTTTGCTTTTTTCTTCGAGCAGTAACAGTAAGCTGTCGCAAGCGGCTGTGATTGTCAGTGAGTTGTCCGGTTCTTTTTTTGCACTTACGGTGGCGTTTCCTTTTGTGTTTTGGAAGCTGCCGCCGGCGGGTAAACTGTGCAGAGCATCAACCGTAACGTTTATTTCGGCAAGCGATGCCGGAACAACAAGTGGTGTAACCGTGTTTTCGATAATCACACTGTCGGCTTGTTCCGTGTGTCTGTCGAGCGCAGTGCTACTGTCCGTTGCTATCTTCGTGCTTTTGCAACTCGTTGCGCACAGGACAATTGTCAGTATAAGCACAATCTTTGCTTTTATTGACAGCACGCTCCAATTTTTTGATTGTTTTTTCAAGTCCATTGATTTTTGTTGTTACCGGTTGTACAATATATTCTTTGTTCAGTTCAAGCAATGCCTTTGCGTTGTCTATCTTTGCTTTTTCCACGTCCTCATTGGCTTTGGCACGAGTGGCTTTAAGTGTTACAAGCGCAACCAGGCAGCCACCGCCAAGCACGGTAGTAACAATAAGCGTTATTATATTGTAGATGTCCATTGTCAGATAGTTTTGAGCCATTCCTTAACGTTGAACGACGGGCAGGCTTTGTTTGCAAATTCATTGTGTCCTTTGATTTCTACGTGGGGAAATTTCTTGCGAAAATCCCTCACATAGTTTTCAAGTGCGTTTTTCTGTTCCGGCGTGCGGGTATCTTTCGTTTTGCCGTCTTTTGCCAAACCGCCCACATATACTATATGGCGGCTTACGCTGTTGATGCCCGATGCGCCGTTGGTTATTTCCCACGTGTCAACAGCGGCATCTTCGTTGTTGTGTACAAGCCGTTCTACCGTTCCGTTCAAATGTATCATATCGGTATAACCCACTTGCTTCCACCCGTTGCCTGTTGGTTTTGGCGATGTATGCCACCGGCGTATTTCCGAACTTGTAACTTCTTTGCCTTCCGGTGTAGCCGTACAGTGTATTACTAAATATTTGAGTGCTGCCATAATAGTTGAATAATTGAGTAACTGAATAATTGAATGATTGATTAACAGAATAACAGTGTAACGGAATGACGGAACTGCCGTCTGATTGAATAATTGGTAAATCGGCTAACTGATTAATCGAGTAACCAACAAACTGATTAACCGGCACATTGACTGATTGAAAATTCGCAACCGGTTTCTCAATGCCCGCATCGAAAGCGGCATATTCACAGTTTCCCGAAACCTGCGCCCGGTTCTGCTGCACTTCGGTTGCATAGCAGAGGCTCGACATACATACTGCGAGTACTAAACCCGCTAAACTTAATAGTTTTTTCATTTTGGTTTTTGTTTTGTGCTACACATCGGCTTTGCATTCCCCGATGCTGTTGTAGCCGGTTTATAATTATTTAATTGATTTTTAAAATTGAGCGGCAGCGTGCCGTAGCACCGGCTGCCGCTCACACGCAAAATTGGTTTTATTCGGTTACACGTCCATCGTAAAGAACAATATCTTCACCCCACACAATGTTCGTATCGGCTTTCATAAGCATTTTGAAAAAGTATCTTTCTCCGGCGTTGGTAACTTTGTCAATTTTCACAGTTTCGGCATCGTTTACCAACGAAACTGCCGCCCAAAAATTCAACCCCAAGTCGGTACTTGCTACTGCTGCAACAACTACGTCTTTCGGCATTGCTGCCAATGGCACTATGTGAATACCTTTGAAACGCTCGGCATTTCGTTCGGTGTAGTTAGCACCTTTAAATTCACGAGCGGTAAGAGCTTCATCGTAAATATCGGCATCTTCCTGGCTCATAAATATTTTTAGGTTTGGATTGCCGCGCAATGCTTTCGGTATTTGCATTTTTACCGAGTTCAATACCGAAATCACATTCTCTTCGGTAATTGCTTCGGCTCCTGCCAACGAAACCACATCGGGGCTTGCTGCAATTCGTGTAATGATACCGTCGAAATAATTACCTTCGCCTGCTCCGGCGGTCCCGGTAAGAAACTCAATGCCTAATTCAAAATCAACCATTTTTGCCATTTCTGCAAGCATAGCATTTTGTACTTCGGCGGGCAGTTCGGTAAACACCAAATTTCCGGTTGGTTGGAATTTTTTCCAAAATTTCTCGAACGAACGAGGGTTAAATTCGGTGTACACCATTACATCCTGCGGTTCCAAATACACTTCGTCAATCGTAAAGTCGCCTTTACTGTCGGTTGTGGTTGGCATCTCTTTGCGTTTTTGCAGCATTTTTCCTGCACGCAAACGTGGAATGCTGAATTTTTTGTGAACATTCGGTTCTATGCGAATGTGTCCGCCGGCAACAAATTGATTGCCGGTTGTGGCTCTTACGAGCAATTGCTCTAAAACTTCGCCATCGTAGGCGGTTGTTATATCTACACTCATTTTTTTAGTGATTAAAGGTTAATGATTAATTACTTTTCAGCCCGTTTTGCGGCTTTCTTTTTGGGCGCGTACACTTTGATTGGTGCACTTGTTTTTTTTGTTTCAATTTGAAACGGTAGAGAGTTTAAGCGATTAAGAATTTCAGTCAATAATGCTTCAATTTTGGGGTCGACCATTACCGTGATTTCTGTTTTCAGGCCCGCAGGCGAGCGTTGGATCCATAATTTCAAGTGGGCCAACACGGCGCTCAGCTTCGGCGTCGGGCATCCGTTTTAACCCCCCTCCCTAAAAGCCGCACCTGCCGCCGGGAACCGTCCGGCACTTTCAGCTCGCCTTTCTCGCTGCGCTCTGAAAGACTACGCCCCCTTCAAAAAGGGGACTTTGCAAAACCCTGATGAGTTTTGCGATCCGGAAAGCGTTGCAACTTTATAGCAGGGCGCTGAGTGAGGTGAAATTCACTTCCGTGAAGTCGTCGATGGCGAGAAGTACGCCGGGAACTTTTTGGAGCGTCGGTTTGTCCAACGACGTGGCAAGGGCCACCGACTTTATTCCGGCTGCCGAGGCGGCGTGTATCCCCATGACGGCATCCTCGAAAACAAGGCACTCGCCACCCGTCAGGCCCAACCCCGAAAGGGCGCGAAGATATATCTCGGGATCGGGTTTGGCCCTCGTTACCATGTCGGAGGTGACCAAAACGTCGAAATAGCGGCGGATATCGAGCCCGTCGAGTACAAAATCCAAATTGGCCCCCATTGCGGAGGTGCCGACGGCCATGCGGACGCCGTGTGCGCGAAGTTCTTCGAGCAGGGCGGCAAGACCTCGTGCGGGAGTGAGATGCGGAGCGTATATTTTGCGATAAAGGGCCTCCTTGGCGGCCGCCATTGCAGCGACCCCACCTTCCCGCTCTATAATATCGGGAGGAAAGGCAGCCCGCAGGAATTCGTCGTTGCCCATGCCGTTCATCGCCATCAGCCGCTCGCGGTCGACCTCCCCGGCCTCCAGACTATGGGCATACTCCGTAAACGCTCTCATGTGGAAACCCATATTGTCGACCAGAACCCCGTCCATGTCGAATATCGCTCCTCTCAGCATCCTTTTCGTGTTTTAAAATCAGGGTGCAAAGATA
>QMCE01000832.1_pt1 | contig 24144 bp, 23 predicted proteins | sample 1821851 | NCBI WGS metagenome assembly QMCE01 (sample SAMN09453174, study PRJNA476694) | Termite gut metagenome, whole genome shotgun sequencing project. | isolation source: worker | host: Odontotermes sp. | place: South Africa:Pretoria | collected 2016-01-28 | reverse complement strand
AATTTTATAAACACAACGACAAAGGTCATAAAAACTTATAATAATTATTTCCCACAAAGACACAAAGAACACAAAGGTCATAAAAAAAACCTTTGTGTTCTTTGTGTCTTTGTGGGAAATAATTATTGTTAGGGGTAATATGGCTGATAAGCATTATTCTATTCTTTATTTTTTATATCCGTTCTTTTTTGATTTTCCAAAAACCTCTTGTTTTGCCTTCCCGTTCAATTATACCTTTCTTTTTCATTTCCTCCATATCACGTAAAATTGTACTTTTAGAAACATTCAAAGAATCAGTCAGTTGAGGTATTGTTATTTTATTATTTACTTTTACCAATTCCATAATTTTTTCCATCCGGCCAATTTTATTATTGGTGTCATTATTGGTGTCATTATTGGTGTCATTATTGGTGTCATTATTGGTGTCATTATTGGTGTCATTATTGGTGTCATTATTGACAGATCCTCTTACTTCATTATAATCAGTTGCAAATGCCGTAACAGTAAAACAACCGGATATTATTTCAAAATCAGGTTCTTTTGAACCATATTCTTGAAACATTTTTCTAATCCGGCGTATGCCTGTTCCATATTTTTCTATCCAACCAATATCTTTTATTATACTTGCAATTTGCCTGTTTCTCGGTTTAGAAACGTATTGATTGGAGAGTAAATCGTCAATAGTTAGAGGAAACATCAATGTTCCGGGATTGTAAAATCGAATATGGTCTTTGAAAATTTTAATTATTGAGTGTCCGCTATATCGATAATCACGATGAACAATCATATTCAATACAATTTCACGAATAGCATCAAGCGGATATTGCCAGCGTTGTATGTTTTCGACTTGTGTGTTGGTAATAACAATTTCTTTATTGATATGTTTGCGTATAAAAGACATCACATCTTCGACCTGTGAAATAATATCCGAACATAATGTTATATCGTCTTTAATCGTAATTTCGTCTTGAAATTGCCCCATTTGCAGGGTTGAGTATAAATTAAAATCGTTTGAAAAGAGCAAATAACAGCCATTCGTAATTTTATTGTCTTCGAGCAGTAATTCATTCTTCAACAAAAATTCAACAGGACTGTCAAAATGTAAATCCGGATTTCGCTGTTTTATCAAAGCAATAACCTTCTCTACTTTTTCGAACGAAATATCTTGCAAGTTTTTATTTGTACGAGGATAATAGTCCCAACTTGTATTTTTTGTTTGCAGATGCATATCCGAAACTTCTTCTATCGACATCTGATGCGTAGAGTTATTGACTCTTCTGTAATATCTTCCACGAAAAGCTACCGGCTTTACCGGGAATTCCGGTACCGAGAATTCTACCACATCAGTATTGTTGATTTTCACCACATCATAATCGGCAATGATTGATGGTTGTGTTTTGGTTTTAAATTCATTGAGCCACTTCTGAATGCTTTCCGTAGCAATTACAAAATTTTTGACAGGAACACCTTTGTCATTAACGCCAACCAACACCTTGCCTCCTTTGGTATTTGCAAAGGCAACAAGGGCTTCCATTGCTTCTTCGTTAAAGCCCGACTTAAATTCTGTGAATTTATTTTCGTTCATCTATTTTTTGTTCCGTATCTGTAAATTAAATATTTGAACGGATTTTTTTCAACAAGGATTTTTCTGCCTTTAGATTAGTTAACTCCGGCAAAATATTAAAAATATGTTCATTAATAGTAAGAGTGCTATTTACTTGGACTGTTCACTTATCCTCAAAGCTTCGCCAATGCCGTAACCATATCCGACACAACCACTGAAAAATATTCGATCTGTTTTAATCAAAAAATTAAATAAACTGTCTACTTTTGAGATTTATAATTTCAAAAACAAACAAGACGTTGTTAAAAAATCACACTTCCCCGTAAGTTCCGTACTTACCGTACTTCCCACCTGTCAAGTTTGATTCTTTTACTCCATTGACAACTACCGAAACTTTCGGTAATTTTCCCTCTCCGGCAACTTCGTTGACCAACTCAAATAAGCCTTTATTGGTGTAGTTGGCACGGCAAACGTACAATGTCATATCGCCCACTCGAGATAAAATCAATGTGTCGATAACTGATCTGATAGGTGCCGTATCAATTATGATGTAGTCATAATTTGATTTTTGCTCGCTTATCAGATTATCCAAAGCCTCTTTCGACAATAATTCTGCCGGATTCGGAGGTACCTGACCGGCGAAAATAACGTCTAAATGCGTATATTCCGGTACTCTGTGTGTAATACTTTTTATGTTTTTTTCCGAACCGACAAGATAGTCTACAATTCCTACTCGGCAAGGAAGCGAAAACATATCTTTCAATCGCGGATTACGAATATCCATCCCTATCAACAGGATTTTCTTATTTAGCAAGGCGAAACTTTTTGCAATATTGGTCGCAATAAATGTTTTTCCTTCTCCCGGTACCGATGAAGTAACCAATATTACCTTCTTATCCGGTTCGTCGAGCATAAAGCGCAAATTTGTCCGTACCGACCTGAAGTATTCAGCTAAAACACGTTCACTTTCTTCGTCTTCATCTTTGACTAAAGGGATATTGCCAACTACCGGCAGCTCTGTCAGTCTTTGTTTTTCAATATCTTCATGAGAGTCAAACTCAACTTTTAAGAAATCTTTTAAATAGATCACACCTGCAGGAATCAAAAATGCCAGAATCATTGCCCCGAAAAGAATAACCATCTTGCGAGGAGAAGTTGGTATTGAATTTGCCAGCGTCTCGTCTATGATTCTTGCCTTGTTGGTAGTTGCCGCCATTGCCAACGCATTCTCCTCACGTTTCTGCAACAACATCAGGAAAAGGGCGGATTGAATTTGACGCTGGCGGTCAATCTCTACAAATTGACGCTCTTGCGTTGGAACATTTCCTATCCGCCGTCTAAAATCACCTGCCTGTTTATCCAAATTTTCACGGGTAATCAACAGGCTGGACTCTACATTCTTGAGCAAAGCACGTATATTTTCGTGCAAGGAAGTGATCAGCAGGCTTTGATTTACCACTACCGGGTTTTTTTCGGAAGTAGTACGAAGCAACCGGTTTCGTTCAAGTAATACTTCGTTATACTTATTGATTTGGGACATCAATCCGGCATCCGCGATTCCAATATTGGATGGTAATACTGTTTCAGCATTTTCGGAATTATTGACATATTCATTTAAAAAGCGTATCAAGTTCAGTTGTGTTTCATTCTCCACTCTCCTGCGCTCATACTCTGTGCTTTCACGTAAAAAGAGTTCCGAATTTACCTTTATTTCCGTTAATCCCTCTTTCTTTTTATAGTTTTCCATCTCAACTTCAGTCGTTCCTAATTCCTTACCTATTAGGGTAATTCGTTCTTCGATAAACTCGCCGGTTCGTTCGGCTATTTTATTTTTATCTTCTACCGCATTTGCATTGTACTTCTCAATTAGCTTATTGAGAAAATCTTCTCCCCGGTGCGGATTGGTATTTGTAAAACTCAATTTGACAACGGAAGAGTTTTTATTTGCCGGAGAAATAGCTAAATTGTTCAAATAGGCTCTGGCAATGGAAATAGGCTTCGATATGGAAATACTTATACTTGAAATTTCTTCGTCTGTTTCTGTTATACTATCCGGCTTCAGAAGGATTAATTTTCCAAATGGAGTTTCTAAAGTAACCGGAAAAGCAGCATACACAGAGTCCGAAATAAGTAAGTCATTGCCATTTTTATCACTTGTTTCTGCCACAACAGTGATTTGCCCGGTGTTAATATCCTCCAGGGTAATCTGCAAAGAAGAAAAAAGCTCATTTACATCAAACATAGAAATGTCAACCAACACCGGCGATGACTTATATAAGCTTCTTTTTTTCAAAAAACCTATTTCCGTATAGCCTACATGTAATTCCAAGTCTTTTACAACATCACGAATCAGCGATTTTGATTTCAGCACCTCTACTTCATTGTCGGTACTGGTACCTCCCATCAGGTTCATTCCGTCAAATAAACTTAACTCACTTGCCAGTCCGCCACCCTTTCTCTCATCATTAATCATAATGACCGAAGATATGTTATACTCCGGCATGGTTACTCTGAGATAAAGAAACGCTAAGAATAGACAGACAAATCCGGAGAGCACAAACCATTTCCAGTGAATTAAAAACCGGAATAGAATTTCTCTAAAATCAATTGCATCTTCTTCTACCTCTTTCGCTCCTTTATATTTTTGTTCCATTATGATGAGTTTAATAAAGTCTGATTATTTAATTCATTTTCAATATATTAACAATTAGAGTCGCACTCGAAACCAACGCCGTAACAACACTAAACCACAACACTAAACCAAATGGTAGTAGAAGTACTTATCCGGCTGTTGCGTGCTTTTGTTTTATTCGGCTCTACGTACAAAATATCATTCTGTTGCAAATAAAAATAAGGAGAACGGACAAGTTGACTGTCATTCAAATTGATAATAACAATTTCTTTTTTTCCGTCTGCATGTTCTCTTACTAATTTTACATTTTCACGTTTTCCGAATATGGTTAAATCTCCCGCCAAGGCAAGAGCCTCTAAAATATTTACTTTCTCATTGACTACCGTAAACGTATTGGGTCTGTTTACTTCTCCCAATACCGATATTTTGTAATTCACAAAACGGACGTTAACCAAAGGCTCTTCCTTTAAATAGGTTTTCAACTCCTGTTTCAATAAGGCTTCCAGCTGATTTTTAGTTTTCCCCATTACTTCAATCTTTCCTAATACAGGAAAATCAATAAGACCTTCGTTGTCAACCAAATAAGACTGTAATACAGGCTGGGAGGTAAGTGAACTGGTCTGAGTTGCCGCCAATGGCATCGTCAGGTTAAACGGCAAGGAAGCCTCCTTATCGAATGTCGTTACCGTGATAGTCAACAAATCTTTCGGCTTGATCCGGGCATCATAAAGACTATCTGAACCTGAATTATTTTGAAAATTTTCGGCATCCTGCAAATAGGCAATTGTTTTTGTCGAACCGCAAGAGATAAATCCTAATAATAAAAAAGAGTAAAAAATGAGACGAAAGTCCTTGGGGATTACGTGTTTAATTTTCATCCTATCTATAAATATTATTTGCTAAATAAACGACACAAAAGTAATAAGAAAAATAGAGATATGCAAGAAAAAATAAATCTTTAAAGTTTTTCTAACAAAACGAGTTGTTTGGCAAAATTATGCGGCGATTCGAAAATTAAAATAAAAGCCGGCATCCCTGCTTTCTTTTAATTCAATGTGGTAATTGTCATATTTCCATACATTTGGGGCAATTATCTCGCATTGGTCATTGCATATTTTCTTGTATACATCAAACAAATCTTCATCGTCGAAAAAGAGAAAAACCGCATGGCAAGTTCCGCTGTTGTCTATTTGACAAGTCAATGTGCCGTAATTAATCCGGACCTCCAGCAATGAACTATTTCCTGAATTGGGAAAAACAGTTATCTGATTTTCCGGGAAGTGCTCTTTAATTTGTTCTTCGGTGCAATTCAAAACCCATTGTCCATACCGGACAAAAAAGGAAAAGTCGGCTTCCAACTCTTTGATTTTTTTTTCCATAAGATTTTATAGCTTAAAAATAAAAAAGAGAACATTTATAATATTGCTCTCTTTTCGATGCTCTCCCTCTTGGACTTGAACCAAGGACCCTCTGATTAACAGTCAGATGCTCTAACCGACTGAGCTAAGGAAGAATATTTTTTTCAATTACGGATTTACGAATTAAAAATTACGAATGCGATTTTACCGCCCAACGAACCCGTAATTTTCAATTCGTAATTCGTAATTTTTTCTGCTCTCCCTCTTGGACTTGAACCAAGGACCCTCTGATTAACAGTCAGATGCTCTAACCGACTGAGCTAAGGAAGAGTGTTTTTTGAATTTGTGACTGCAAAAGTAATTGTTTTTTTTAAAATAAAAAATATCTTTGTAAAAAAATTCACAGAAAATTAAATGATTTTTTAAATGAAAAAAATAATAGGCTTAGGGAATCCGCTCGTGGATGTGCTAACAAAATTAAAATCAGACGATTTACTAACAGAATTTTCCCTACCGAAAGGAAGTATGCAATTAGTCGATGAATCGGTATCGGGAAAAATAGCCGCTAAGTTAGCCAATAACAACCGTTTTTTAGTCACAGGCGGGTCGGCTTCCAATACAATCTGCGGGTTAGCTAAACTGGGAGCAACAGTCGGATTTGCCGGAAAAATAGGAAACGACGAAATGGCAAGCCGACTCGGAGAAAAACGGCGTAAATTCGCATTTAATCCAAAGTAACTCTCCTTCGGGAGTTTGTATCTCATTGATTTCTCCCGATGGAGAAAGAACAATGGCAACCTGCCTGGGTGCCGCCTGTGAAATGGCTCCGGGAGATTTATGTGAAGATATTTTCTCCGGATATGACTACTGCCATATCGAAGGTTATTGGGTTCAAAACAGGGAATTAATCCTGACTGCCATGCAAATGGCCAAAAAAAACGGCTTGAAAATTTCGCTGGACTTAGCCAGTTACAATGTAGTATTAGATAATCTGGATTTTCTGCAACAAATCGCCCGTGATTACGTGGATATTCTTTTTGCCAACGAAGAGGAGGCTAAGGCATTTACAGGAAAAGAGCCGGAAGAGGCATTGGACGAAATTGCCGGTATTTGCGAAATAGCCGTAGTAAAAATCGGCGCAGAAGGAGCCTTCATAAAAAAAGGGAAGGAAAAATATAAAGTTGCCGCTATGCCTGGCGTAGTTTGCTTAGACACAACAGGCGCGGGCGATTTATATGCTTCCGGATTTCTTTACGGGCTTGCCGGCGAATTGCCGCTGCCCGTGTGTGGGAAAATAGGCGCGATAACTGCCGGAAACATTATTCAGGTAATCGGTACGAAACTGGATGATGAGAGGTGGGGGAAGATTGGTGGGGAGATTGGAGGTTTAGAAGTTTAAGGTTTAAAAGTTTAAGGTTTAAAGTTTAAGGGGGGATGAGGTTATCTGTAATTATTTGTACGTATAATCGGGATAAGTACATTTATAATGTATTGAAAAGCGTTGCCGGGAACGGCTTTCCGGTAGAAAGGTTTGAGATTATTCTGATTAATAATAATAGCACGGATAATACGGAAAGGGAGTGTAACCGTTTTCGTGCTGATTTTCCGCAACCGGACTACCGTTATTTGATTGAAAAAGAACAAGGTCTCTCTTATGCCCGGAATAGGGGAATAAAAGAGGCTACGGGTGATGTTTTGCTCTATGTTGATGATGATGCGGCTATTGAAAAAGGGTATTTGCAGGCTTATTGTGATTTTTTCGGGCAACATCCATCGGCTATGGCTGCCGGCGGACCGGTTATTCCGGTATATGAAACCGCAAAACCCAAATGGATGTCGCATTTCACATTATCGCTCATTACAAGCTATATCTACAAAGGAAGCCGTATTTTGGAATTTAAGCGGGGAGAGTATCCGATAGGCGCAAACACGGGGTTCCGGAAAGAGGTTTTTGAAAGGATTGGTACTTTTAACGTCGATTTAGGACGGAAAGGAAGCAACCTTATGGGCGCAGAAGAAAAGGATATTTTTGACAAAATGCGTTCCGCGGGCTTGAAATATTATTACTTGCCCGGAGCTGTACTTCATCATTTTATTTCCGGAACGAGATTAACAGATGATTATTTCAACCGGTTGACTTTCTCCATCGGAAAAAGTGAACGGATGCGCACGCTGGCTATCTCGAAATGGAAATATGCCAAAAGAATCATTGCAGAGGGAATAAAATGGGCGGCTTCGATTGTTTTATGTGTGGGATACACATTGATGCTGATGCCGCAGAAAGGGTGGAAATTGATTCTTTTCCGGCGGAATGTAACAAAAGGGTTAATCAAGAAAAGATAAAAAAGGATGAGTATTAAAGATAAGATAAAACAAGTGATTAAGAATGCCGGTGCTGTTTGGAACACCGGCGTCTTGACGGTAAATCAACGGATATACAATGTGCTTTTAGACGATTACCGGCAAAAGAACTTGTATGATAATGAAAAGTACAAAAATCCCAAAAAATTAAACAGGTTTGAGTTTTCTGCTTTTTCTCAAAACGGTGAAGACGGCATTATCGAAGAGATATTCAAAAGGATAGGTACTACAAATCGGTTTTTTGTGGAGTTTGGCGTTGAAACCGGAATTGAAACCAATGGTACTTACCTTTTATACAAAGGGTGGAATGGATATTGGATAGATGGTACGCAGAAAAACGTAGATGCAATTAAACAAAATTTTTCAACAGCAATTTCATCCAAACAATTACAGGTAAAATGTAGTTTTATTACTGCCGAAAATATTGAGGAGCTATTTAGAGAAGCCTCAGTCCCTCAAGAATTTGACCTTTTATCAATAGATATAGACAGAAATGATTATTATATTTGGAACGCCATTCAAACATATTCACCTCGTGTGGTAATTATTGAATATAATTCTATTTTTCGTCCGGGCTGTGAATTTGTAGTACCTTATAAAGCTGATAAATGGTGGGATGGGACAAGTAATTTCGGGGCAAGTTTGGAGTCATTATATCTGTTGGGACAAGCAAAAGGCTATAAATTGGTTGCCTGCGATTTTACAGGAGTAAATGCGTTTTTTGTCAGAGAGGATTTAGTTGCCGGTCATTTTGCCGATCCGTTTACACCCGGCAACCATTATGAACCGCCGAGATACTTTTTATCAACATATAAAAGCGGACACAAAAGAAATGTTATACTATAATTATGTTTATCATGAAAAATAATTCACTAATAAACAATGCAATTTTTAAATTTCGATATTTTAAATTTACAATAGGCGAAACATTTGCTTACCTTGCAAAAGGTATTGCTCGCGAATTAAATTTTACTCCGGCTTGTTTGGAAAAATATTATGAGCAAACCCGTATAAAAACATTTTTAAAAAAATATTTGCGCACGGCAAACGGAATATCTTATTTTGATTTTAATGGAGCTAAATTACCTGATATTTCAGATAATATTGAAAAATTAAAAACATTGTTGCTTGTATTTGAAGATGTTTTTCTTGTTCCGGTTTACCACAACGATAATTATGACAAATCATTCATTACGGCGTTAGATCAAAAAATGGGTGAAGGTCCTTACGGTTATACCGACGGCAATTTTGACGTAACTGTAAAATCAGGCGATATCGTGATTGATGCCGGCGCGTGGATTGGCGATTTTTCAGCATATTCGGCAAGTAGAGGGGCAGAAGTCTATGCCTTTGAACCTGTTGCAGAAACTTTTTATTGGCTGCAAAAGACCGCGGAATTAAATAATGGGAAAATCTATCCCGTGCAAAAAGGATTAAATGATAGTGAGGAAGAATTGCAAATTACGGTAGATAAAACAAATAGCGGCAGCAATTCACTTGTAAAAGCAAATACTTATGGTTATGAAAAAATCATTGTCACTACACTTGATAAGTTTGTAGAAGAAAACAAAATTGAAAAAGTAGATTTTATCAAGTCCGATATCGAAGGGGCCGAACGAAATTTACTCAAAGGGGCGGTAAATGTATTAAAAACTTTTGCCCCAAAACTTGCCATCTGTACCTATCATTTGCCTGATGACCCTGAAGTTTTGGAACAAATTATAAAAAATGCCAATCCTAATTATACTGTTGTTCATTTAAAACATAAACTGTTTGCAACAGTAATTTAAAGTACATTAGATATGTCTATTCCAAAAAAAATTCATTGGTGCTGGCTTAGCGGCGACCCATTGCCGCTTGTAGTACAAGAGTGTATAAAATCGTGGAAACGGCATTTGCCCGATTACGAGCTGATCCTTTGGGATATGAACCGTTTTGATATTCACAGTGTGCCTTTTGTAGAACAGGCTTGTGCTGCCCGTAAATGGGCATTCGCCGCCGATTATATCCGCTGGTATGCACTTTATACTGAAGGCGGTATTTACCTTGACAGCGATGTAAAAGTGTATCGCAAATTTGATAAATTTTTGAAACATGCTGCATTTGCCGGTAGCTTGTATTATTCAATGCCTACTCAAAATGGATCTACGTCTAAACAATATTGGATAGAAGCTGAATGTTTGGGCGCAGAAAAAGGACATCCATGGATGAAATACTGTTTAGATGCTTATCAAGATAAGCCTTTCCGGACAATAAACAGCGTAGTAGATATGGGGATAGCACCTGTGGTTTTAACAAATGCTTGCGTGGAGTTTGGTTGGCGTAACGAAAAAGTTGAAAAACCATTACTTTTAGACAACGATATTGTTATTTATCCTGAAACCTATTTTGCTTATCCTTCGCGTCCATTGTCTATTTTTAACACATACGCTGTGCATATTTGTACCAATACATGGAACCAGGAATTGTCGAACTTCAAAATGAAAGAAGATTTTCTGTTGCCATTAAGAAAATGGCATAGCCGGTTGATTAAGCGGCACTGGCTGCTGAAACGCTGGCATTTCAAAAGAAAACATTTACAAAAACGAATATTTAGTATATTTAAATGACATGTTAAAAAATGCAGTATGAATATCCCTCTAAAAAACATCATCAAAATAATCCCCCGTTACAGCCGCGACCTGTTTGTAATTTTATATTACAAATTTCGAAGTTTGTTTTACAAAGACAAAAACAAATTTGAAGGAGCCTGGCTTATTTGTGAACGGGGTATTGAGGCAAAAGATAACGGTTACACATTTTTTAAATATATTAGAGAAAATCATCCCGGAAAAAAAGTTTACTATTTGATAAACTCTTCTGAAAAACAGGATTTTGAACGAATAAAACCATTAGGAAACTTTTTGGAGTACAACAGTTTTGAACATCGAATGGCGCTGTTTTTTGCTTCTCATTTTATCTCTACACATACCGGCTATATCACGCCTTGGAGTTATAAGCTCTATAAGATGCTGTTTGCCAAAAGAAACAGGCAGATTTTTGTGTTGCTCAATCATGGTATTACCAAAGAAGACATGAGCGGGTTACTGAATAAATTTGTAACCGGAATTGATATTTTTGTTGCCGCAACAAAAAGCGATTGGGAAGCGGTTGCACTTGACAAAAGATATGGATATGATAAAAAAGAGGTCGTTCTGACCGGCTATGCCCGTTACGACAATTGGCACAACTTTACAACAAAACGTCAAATTCTTTTTATGCCGACTTGGCGGAAATATCTTGTTAAACGTAATATTTACGATAAAAATAATCCCTGTGTTATAAGTGGTTTTACGCAATCATCTTACTTTCAGCACTTGTCCGGTTTTTTAAACAACGAGAAGCTACATAAACTATTGGAAGACAATGAATTGGAGTTGCTATTTTATCCGCATTATGAAATGCAAAAAAGCCTGCCGCTGTTTAATATTAAAAATAAGAAAATAAAAATTGCAAGTAAAGAGACGCATGATATTCCGGTGTTGTTAAAAGAAAGTTTGATGTTGATAAGTGATTATTCCGGTGTAGCTTTCGATTTTGCCTATATGAAAAAACCGCTTATTTATTATCAGTTTGACCAGCAGGAATATTACACAGGGCATTATCTCAAAAGCAATTTTGAAATGGAGAATGATGGTCTGGGTATGGTAATTACTTGCGAAGAAGATTTGGTAAATGCAATAGAACACTACATGGCAACCAATTTTGTAATGGAAGAAAAATATACAAAACGAGTTGACCGTCTATTTACATTTTATGACAACAAAAATTGTGAAAGAATTTACAATGCGATTTTAGATTACAGGAAATAGTTTCAAAAACAATAAAAATATGAAATCTCGATTATTAGCACATACATGGTTTGGCTGGAAATATAAAAAATGGAATTTATTGGAAACGGCTCTTTATTTATTACAAGGGGCTGCCCGCGAATTAAAATTTATGCCCGGTTTCTGGAAGGAGCGATATGAGCGATATGTTTTCCCGGCATACATCAAAAAATGGAAAACGGCAACCTGTCTCAACATACAAGGTATTAAATTAGCTGATATTTCGGATAATGTGGATATGTTTCGCTCGCTGTATCCTTACGTTTTTGAGGATTCGTTCTGTTTTTTTACTTGCCTCAACGATAATTATGACAAAAAAACAGTTGAGCAGTTAGACAAATATATGTACGAGGGTCCTTACGGGTACACGGATGAAAATTATGATGTAACCGTCAAAGCCGGCGATGTCGTAATTGATGCCGGCGCGTGGATTGGCGATTTCAGTGCATACGCTGTCGCAAAAGGGGCTACTGCCTACGCTTTCGAGCCAATTTCTCACATCTACAATTATTTGTGTAAAACCGCAGCATTGAATGATGGCCGCATCATACCTTGCAATTCCGGTCTCGGAAAGGAAAACTATACAGTTGAGGCTTCGCTGTGCGGTATGGGCAACTCGGTCGTTTTTGACAGAGGAACACAAAAGACAGAAAACGTAAAAATTGTTTCGCTTGATTCGTTTGTCGAAGAAAACAATTTACAAAAAATAGATTTTATCAAGGCTGACATCGAAGGTGCAGAGCGCGATTTACTACTGGGTGCGAAGAATGTCTTGAAAACAATGGCTCCGAAAATCATCCTTTGTACTTACCATTTGCCCGATGACCCTGAAGTGCTGGAAAGGTTGATTCTTGATGCGAATCCCGATTATCGAATTGTACAATTACGCCATAAAATAGTTGCTGCTGTACCCAACAAGTAAAAATACGTATGAGAACCTTTGCAACCTACAAACAAATACTTCAAAAAAAAGGCTGGTACTTTTGTCTCAACGAACTGCGGAAACGGATCTTTCGCCTACGCTGGCTGCGTAGCATGAGCGTGGTTGAAGCTGATGAAGAAGACAATATGTACCGCTATTTGCAAAAATATTACAAAAAAAGAGAGCAAAGAGCCGCAAATAAAGAAAATCCTCATCCGGATAAAATTTGGGTTTGCTGGCTGCAGGGAATGGAAAATGCGCCACAGCTCGTAAAATGTTGTTACAAGTCGATGCAACAACATGCGGGAGAGAAGGAGATTATCGTGATTACGGATGAAAACATGCCTCAATACGTGGATTTTCCCGAATATGTCTGGCAAAAATATCGCAAAAAACGTATTTCAAATACCCATTTATCCGACCTGCTCCGTATTTCGCTGCTGGCTCAGTATGGTGGAGTTTGGATGGATGCAACTTGTTTCCTGACGGGTGAAATTCCCGGTTATGTTGTTAATGCACCCGTTTTTTTGTTTAAGAGTTTTTTATCGGCTACGCGCGGAAAAGCTTCAAGCTGGTTTATCGCCGCACAGCCGGATAACGCAATACTGTGTCAGACACGCGATACCATCTACGAATACTGGAAGCATGAGAACTTTCTGAAACACTACTTTACTTTCCATTTGTGCCTCTCTGTTGTTGTTGATGCCAACGATGAAAACCGTTTAGCGTGGAAAAATATGCCTGTATTTCCGAATACGAATCCACATTTGCTGCAATTTGAACTGTTTGACAAATACAACGAGGAGAGATTTGAACAGATAAAACATTTTTCTTTCGTTCATAAATTGTCGTTCAAATTTCCGCCCGGAAATTTTGAACGTAAAGGTACTTTTTACGATGTGATTATTTTGAAATCTTAAACACCAGTAAAACATCATTCAATACACGCGAACCCAGCAACTTCAGCGTTCCTATATAAAAAATAGATATTGTTATCAACTGGACAAACACAGTAGAGTATAATCCGAGATTCATCCATTCAACACCTTTGGCAATTGGATAAATCATTAGGGAAATGGCAAAATAGGGTAAAATATCTTTAGCCTGTTGTGAAACTTTATAGCCCGTTTTACTTTGTACATAAACAGCATCGGCTATGTATGAAAAAAGACTTGCCAACGAGTAGCCAACTAACATAATCTCTATGCTTGATGAAAACAATAGCAAAAAAACAATACACAGCACATTCCGGAATAATTCCAACCGGAAAAAAATCTTTGAGAAACCTCTAACAGCCAATATATTCAGATTTAAGGAGTGAAACGGATAGATTATAGCCGAAATGGTTAGTATTTGAAAGTAAGGTATGGCGGGCAACCATTTGCCGGTCAGAACAATCACAACCAGATTTTCGAGCAGGCAAAATAGAATGACCATAACCGGAAAAATCAGAAAAGCCGTTATTCGTATTATCTTCTGAAAGTAAGCCCGCTGTTCCTCTTTTTGTTCATTCAACTTGGAAAGAACCGGATATGAAACTCCGACTATAGCTGAGGAAATAACACTGCACGGCACAGCTTGGAATTTATTCGCTTGAGCGTAATATCCTAAATCTTCATCCGTATATTTCTCTCTTCCCCCTATGATTAGGTTGTATATGTTTTTTACGGCAGCATTTAAAACAGAGGTGAGCAACAAAAATGAGCTGAAAGAAAAAACTTCCCTGATGATTTTAAAATCAGGGATTGAAACAGTCCATTTGCTAAATATCCATAACATTACTGAACGGACAGCACTTTGTATGACCAACTGCCATGCTAATGCCCAATATTCATACTCAAGAAACACGAGTAAAATGGTAATAGCAGCGGAAATAATAGCCGATGTAATATTTGCAATAGTTATTTGCTTGAACGACAATGAGATTGAGAGTTTAATATTAGGGACTATTCCTAACGAATTGGCAAGAATGGATAAAAAGAGAACACGGGAAAGCGCTCGCAATTCGGGCATTTTAAAATAGTCTGCAATAAAGGGGGCGCACAGAAATAAAAGCACATAAAGAAATACGGACAAAGCCACATTGGTGAAAAAAACAGCTGAATATTCGGAATTTTTATTCCCTTTTCGTCTTATCATTGCCGATGAAAAACCACTGTCAATCAAAAGTGTACTCAATACGGTGAATATACTCAAAGCCCCCAGCAACCCGAAATCTCTCGGCGAAAGCATCCGCGCTGTAAAAATCCCCACAAAAAGAGCGAAAATTTGGGTTCCGACCTTATCCGTCATATTCCAAACAAGGGAACTGATCGTATTTTTTTTCAATGAATCAGACATGTCGCAAAATTAAAAAAATATAGTTCAAAAATAGGACAATGCAAGGAAAAAGAATTATTTTTGCAGAAATAACAAAAGTCTATTACTTTGACATTATGAACAAACCGAATTTAAACTGGTCTAAAATTCTTCCCCATGTTGGAATTATTTTTTCTTTTTTAATGCTCTCATTTCTTTTTTTTCCTTATGTACTGGATGGAAAAGAGTTAAAATCGCACGATACCGATAGTTGGGTTTATTCGTCTCGTGAAGCAAGAGAGTATAATGATAAGCACGAAGATGACCCTACTCTTTGGACAAATAGCCTCTTTGGCGGTATGCCGACTTTTCAGCTTACGGCTCCTCCCAGCAAAAACATAGCACAAATGGCGCAAAAAAATCTTTTAGCCAATGTGTTGCCGACACCGGTTTATATACTTTTTCTCTACCTCGTCTGTTTTTATGTCCTGCTGACCTGCTTGGGATGCAATAAGTGGCTGGCTGTCATAGGTGCGCTGGCTTGCAGTTTTACCTCTTATAATCTGATTATTATCGCCGCCGGGCATGTCACAAAGGCTGTGGTCATTGCCTTCGTGGCTCCGTTAATCGGAAGTATTTGGTTAGCATTCCGTAAAAACAGGATCGCCGGAGCATTACTCACAACTATATTTCTAAGTTTGGCGATAGCCAATAATCATGTGCAGATATTATATTACACTATATTTATTGTGTTATCTTTAGGGATAGTTGAACTGGTTTATGCCTTTAAAAATAAACAATTAAAAGTTTTTTTTCAGACAACCGGTCTTCTTTTCGGGGCCTTAATACTTGCTGTCGGAATGAATGCAACGCTTTTATACACCACTTTTGAATACAGCCGGTATACCATGCGAGGAGACTCCAACGAACTTACCCCAAAAAATGAAAATACGGCTAAAGCAGTTAGCGGATTGGACAAAGATTATATTACAGCATGGAGCTATGGTGTTGATGAGTCATTCACGTTACTTGTACCGGATTTCAAAGGAGGTGCGAGCGGAGGAACACTTGATGCCGGTTCTGAAACAGGAAAAGAATTAAAAAAAATGGGTGTTAGAAATGTAGAAAAAGTGATGAAAGATTTTCAACTGCCATTATATTGGGGAACACAGCCTTTCACATCCGGACCGGTCTATTTGGGAGCAGTCATTTGTTTTTTATTCATTCTCGGATTTTGCCTGGTTGATAACCGGACGAAATGGTGGCTGCTTCCGGTCATCATTCTTACGCTAATGCTTTCATGGGGTAAAAACTTCATGCCGTTGACTGATTTTTTCATTGATTATGTTCCTTTGTACAACAAGTTCCGCACAGTTGCCATGATATTCGTTGCCACAACCTTGTGTATGACAATCGTTGCCATACTCGGATTGCGTGCTTTCTTGAAAGAGGATGCCAATAAGCAAAAAAATAAGCGTGCATTATACATTGCTCTTGGTATTAGCGGAGGACTTTGTCTGATTTTTTTGCTAATACCTTCATTGAGTGGAAGTTTCGTTGGACGGTCGGATGTGCAATTTTCCGGAGATTATGAGTTTTTACAAAGAACTCTTCCGGTTGACAGGGAAAACATGTTGCGTTCGGATGCTATCCGGTCGTTCGTTTTCATCATTTTATCCGGAGCTGTTTTATGGCTTTACAACGAAAAAAAGCGTTTCAGCATGCACTTTATCTACATTGCCTTAGCTGTGTTTGTTTTGGCCGATTTATGGACTGTAGCTAAGCGGTATATGAACGAAAGCAATTTTCAGAACAAGAAAAAAAGTACGGCGGTACTTCTTCCTTCCGAAGCCGACAAGTTTATATTGAATGATAAGTCTACCCATCGCGTGCTGGATATTACTGTCGACATATTCAACGATGCTAAGCCATCTTATTTCCATCAAAATATCGGAGGATATCATGCCGCTAAATTAAGCCGTTACCAAGATCTGGTTGATTACCACTTGGCAAGCGATATTCAAAAATTACTGCAAGGACTGAATACTGCAAGAACAATGGAAGAGCAAAACTCAGTATTCAGCAATGCTCACATCCTGAATATGCTTAATATGAAGTACCTGATACACGACCATAAAAGCATGCCTATCATAAATCCGGAAGCCAACGGAAATGCGTGGCTTGTATCGTCTTATCGTGTTGCCGGAAATGCAGATGAAGAAATGGCGATTCTCGGACAAATTAACACGAGAAACGAATTGGTGGTGGATAAGCGGTTTGAAGGAATGTTGACCGATATAAGCAATCGCGACACCACAGCGACCATCGAATTGCTCAGTTATGTGCCTAATAAGTTAGTCTATTCTTTCAATTCGCAAACCGGCCAGATAGCTGTTTTCTCCGAAATATTTTATGATAAGGGGTGGAATGCTTACATAAACGGAGAGAAAGTACCTTATTTCAGAGCCGACTATCTACTCAGAACAATGTCTTTAAAAGCAGGCAATTACACGATTGAGTTTAAATTTGAACCGCAAAGTTTTCGCATTGGAAACATGATAACAACTACCTGCTCAGTTATATTTATACTGTCATTGATTGGGTATGTTGTGTTCAGGATAAAAAAGGGAAAAGAAAAAGCGCACAAATAAAAAGATAAAATAGTTACAGATTAGGTGCGACACAAATAAAACACGACACAGATTTTTTATTACATTCAAAGTGATAAAAAATCTGTGCCGTTTATGTACTAAAGTATAAAAATATCAATACTTCCGGTTCCAAATTTCTGAAGAGATAAATGCCCGGCGTGCATCATCCGTATTATTGAATGCTACGGAAACCGGATGCTCTTCTTGTTTTTCGTTCAGTAGGTTGAGTGGTTTTTCTTTAGATTTATTCTTTGCAACCGGTTCTACTTTCGACCTGCTTTGCATCGGTTGAATTACCGGCTGATGTGTAATCTGTTCTTTTGGGGAAACAGGAATGGGATTCCCCCAAAAATCAACCTCTTCGCCAGTTGTCGAATAGGGGTGATTTTCGGAGAGATCCGGTATAGGTGTAGATTCCTCTTGTTTTCGTAGGAGTTTCAATATGTTAAAAATAACGACTCCCACGATAACAATTATATACACATAATTACCTAAGTCCATACATTTCCTATATTAAAGATTCGATTTTGGACATAAGCGTGCTTGCAGTTTTATCATCAGCCCCAACGTGCTTATCAACCATCTCGCCGTTTTTAACGAAAATGATTGTAGGGATATTGCGGATGCCGAATTTTTCACAAGTATCCGGATTCTCATCCACATTCAACTTGCCAATAACGGCTCTTCCGGCATATTTATTCGACAACTCTTCGATTGCCGGCGCAATTGCACGACACGGTCCACACCAAGGTGCCCAAAAATCTATTACCACCAATTCTCCCCCGCTAACGAGCTGCTCATAATTTGCATCTGTAATTTCTACTGCCATTTTTTTGTTTTTTGATTATATATTATTGTTATTTTATCTCAAATCCAAAACAAAAATAAGAAACAATTTTCAGTTTTCAGATATTGTTTTATTTATTTTTAGTTACAATGCAGGCTGTTTGTTTCTTTTTTCTCGATTATAACAAAATGAGACTTCCATTTGTTCTTTCTTTTTCTTTTTTCTCTCAACTTTTGCAAGTTAAATTTCAGAGTTGTTTAGTTAAGGATTATAGTAATACTTCGCATACTTGTTCGTTTTGTGAATAATAAAGCGTAAGTTCATAAATTTTAATGTGAAGTTAACTAAATGATATTGAGTTAAATTTTTTAAAACCATGGTTCATGCCCAAAAAAAAGTTACTTTTGCAACAAATGTCTAATAAATTTATAACTAATATGAATAGTAAAGTAATTTTTCGGTTAGTATGCCTGCTGCTGCTGGTGTTTGTCGCGTTTATGTTTTACAGGTTGCAACAAACGGATAAAGAGGAAAATGCCAAGTCTGCATCAGTAAATAATGAAGCGGCTCTTTCTGTGATTCATAGCAGAAAAAGTGTGCGGAATTTTGTTCCCGGCAAGCTTGTCGGCAAAGAAGATATAGAAAAAATCGTGCGAGCCGGTATGGCAGCTCCTTCCGGAAGGGATTTGCGTCCATGGGAGATTATCGTGATTACAGATCGTAAGGTAATGGATACGTTGACTGCCAAGTTGCCGTACGCTAAAATGCTGGAAACAGCTACGGCGGCGATTGTTGTTTGCGGCGATACAACCCGCTCTCACTTATGGGTGTATGATTGCTCTGCCGTTACGCAGAATATACTGCTGGCTGTTGAGGCATTGGGACTTGGTGCGGTATGGACAGCTGCTCATCCTTACGAAGACCGTATGTCGGCTGTGGCAAATGTAGTAGAATTGCCTGCAAATATTTTGCCATTGGCAGTCATCCCTATCGGTTATCCGAATGGAGATTTCGAACCGAAAGAAAAATACGATTCAACAAAAGTACATTTCAACAAATGGTTAAAATTGGAGTAAACTTGTATTGATAAGATTACTTTTATGGAGAAAGAAGAATGGTTTCCTTTGGTAGATGAAACCGGAAAGATAACCGGACGTGCTACTCGTAAAGAGTGTCACGGCGGTTCTTTCTTGTTGCATCCTGTTGTTCACTTGCACGTTTTTAATAGTCACGGCGAGTTGTTTTTGCAAAAACGATCCGGAAAAAAAGATATTCAGCCGGGTAAATGGGATACTGCCGTTGGCGGACATATTGACTTTGGCGAGGAGGTGTATCAAGCGCTCATGCGCGAGGCTTCGGAAGAGTTGGGGATTTCTGATTTCGTACCTGAATTTTTCTATCGTTATGTGTGGGATTCACCCTTGGAACGCGAATTAGTTTATACTTACCGCACCACTTACGAAGGAAAGATTACCCCTGATACATCAGAATTGGACGATGGACGTTTTTGGACATTTTCTGAAATAGAGGGGCAGATAGGAAAAGGGATATTTACCCCAAATTTTGAAAAAGAATTCTCGATTTTGTGTAGGGAGATTCAGTAAATGAATAATGTATTGATAATAAGTCTTTAAGTTTATTATTTCCTGAAAACAAACCCCGATTTCGCTCATAAGCAGGCGAAATCGGGGTAATTTATTAGATCGGTTGACAAGGTCAAATCATGTGCCGGGAATAATACCCAAACTCAGGTTATTATTATTTCCCGGTTTCACTGTCCGGCTACTCTTCAAATAAATGTTTCCTCTTAATTTGACAATTATTGGTGCCGAAATCGACAATTTTTCTACTTCACTATGACTTTCTGAACCGAAGCACCCTGTTTCATAATATACACTCCGGCATTTTCCGGCTTTGTTGTGCCGAGAGGTTTGCCCTGGATCGTGAAATAGAAGACCGGCGAGGACTCGTCAGCGGAAAATGGCTGTGCGGAGATAATTTGCGTTTGAGTTGTTTCCGGTGAATCGATTGTTAGAACAAAAGTAGTAACGCTTTGGGCAGGAAGAGCAGCGGTAAATTTGTTGCCGCTTACATTTACGCTTGTTCCTTTAACCAAATTTTCAGTTCCGGATGTTCTCCAATTCTCTATTTTCTCTATTTCCATATCTGAAGGGAGATTATTTATGGCAAAATCCTGGTTCACTACCGAAGTTTTCTTATTAACAGCTACAATAACTACTTCACCGTCCCTTTTATAAGCCGATACGAAAACATCCGTAGCCGGATTTTTGGTCGCATCAACCCTGATATACCCGGGGCGAATAAATTTTGAAAAATGGGCCATCATATAACCGCGTTTGCTTATGTTTCCGTTTTCTTTTATCGGGCTGTAACTCCTGCGGATATACCACCACACATACGCCTGAAATTCGGCATCCACCATATTTCTATGAATATGATCGGCAAGATTTAGGGCATTAGGCCAGGCATCTGCGTCTGTATTACTGTCAGGATAATACACTTCTGTCATCCAAAGATCTTTGCCCGTACCTTTTTGTTTAAAAAGCGGGTATGCGTATTGATTGGTTGGCGTACCATACATGTGCGTTCCGAAAATATCCACGTTAGCAAGTGCAGTTGCGTTGTTCAGAATCGGGTCGGACATATCTTTCCTGTATTGAAATGATTCCGGAGCCATAATTCTACAATCTATGGAAGGGGCGTGATTGATCAGGAAATCAACAATCTCTGCCGAAGTCCACCAAGTCCAATCATCTGCGTAATCAGGTTCGTTCTGTACGGAAATGGCGTATAAATCTACCCCATTATCTTTCATGAACTTAACAAAATCGTTGAGATGCTTTGCATAAGCGGCATAGCTGCTTTTTTTCAAGCGTACTGCCGTTTTACCATTGCGGTTAAAAGTTTCTCTCATGCTTTCCGGAGGACTCCAGGGAGAAGCAAAAACAATTGCTCCGTGTTCAATGGCCTTTTGAGCAGTTGCAACTTCTTTTCTCCAGTTATTGGAATTAGGATCAACGTGAATTCTTAAAATGGAAAATCCTAATTGATTGTCACCATTACCAAAAGCGGTTTCTCTTTGAGCCGGAGTTAAATCTCCTCCCATCCAGTCGGGATAATTCATTCCGCCAAAACCGCGAATAACCTGAGCCTCCCTGGATAAATTTATGGCAGCTTCTCCTGGTGTTGTAATGACAGCATCCGGGTCTATTATGTTTATGGAGCCGCACTCGACAGATATATTCTGCACAACTCCATCGCAGGTTATTGAAACCATGCGAACGGTTCTGTTGTCGCCTGCGATGCCAAACGACTGGTTGGTATTATTGTTCCAGTTTGATACGCTTGTATAAGTTGAATTACCGGGTCCGCTAATCTCAAATTGAGGATTGGAAGCAGCTCCCTGGCTACAGCTAAAAGAGGGGCGGTTTACTACCTCGTTCAATTTATAACTGCCGCTTATATTGCAGGCGGGCTGAGCAAAAACAGAAGTTGTGCTTATAAGCGCAACAAAACTTAAAACCTTTAGAATCTTTTTCATGCGAAAATTATTTTGTTTTTATATTATTGTCGAACCAGCAGGACTTTTATGGTTTAATGAAGAGAAAAATAAGCAATTTATGATAATTATTTCCCACAAAGCCACAAAGAACACAAAGGGCCAAAAAAACTTTGTGTTCTTTGTGGCTTTGCGGGAAACATTTATAAACTATTTATTCTCTGTTTCTAAGTACGCGTTTCATTATCTTACTCCTATTTCTTAAATTGATTTACAAACCCGGTACCTTCGCTTAAGGTCGTTCACGGTAAGCTGCCGGTCACGCCTGTACCTTTTTCTTCAAACTTATATGAACTCAAGCGGAACGGTTCTCCTGTTCCCTTGAACACAAGGTAGAGATAGTCCCTAATGCCGGTGAGGTTTGAAACATTGCATTCAAAAGTTTTCCAAGTCTCCCAACTACCGGTAGAAGTAATTTCACAGGTGCCGGCAAGCGTTCCGGTGGCGCTTCCGGTTCTGATTTCAATCTTGCCGCCCCGTGAATTTAGCGGCTCCGGTTCCAAAATCCACCCCTTTAAGGCGAACATAGCTTCCATCGGAAATGCCGCCAAGTACAGTTTCTGTTTTTCCGGCGGGAATGGTTACGTTAAATTTTGACACCTTTCCGTTGCTGTTGAAAGTAGAAGCTATGATTGTTTGGTATGGATTGAAATTCTTTATTTGCGCCGGCATGGCATTGCCGGCAGGTACGGGTTTTATGGTGCCGTCCGTATTAAATTCCAGCACATCAACGCTCACGCTTCTGTATTCGCCGTCCGCAATATTGTTCAGCCTTTTCAGACGGCGATCGTGGTAGAAAAGATACCATTTACCTTTGAACTTAACAGGATGTGCATGGTTATTTCCGCCATTTACAGAGGGATTTGGAAACATAGTGCCTGTGTATGTATAACCGGTCAGCGGATTATTACTCATGCAGTAATCAATGGCAGCCTCCGGTCCTCCGGAAAAGTTTGTAGAATAGCTAAAATAATACTTTCCGTTTTCCTTATGCACAAAAGCGGCTTCAAATGAACGGCGGGTGTCTGTGATAGTAACTGCCGTTCCTTTTAGGCTGGTCATATTGTCGTTTAGCTCAATGCCGCGCAAATTGGAACCTGTTCCCGTGTCTCCGCCGCCAAAATAAAGGTAAGCCTTGCCGTCATCATCAATAAAGCCGGCAGGGTCAAAAAGCCAGGGGACATTGCAATTCGGCATTTGCTTGTTGATAAGTGCCTTTTTATTAGGGTCTGTAAACGGACCTTCAGGTCTGTCGGCATAAACAACTCCTATGGAGTTTCCGCCATCCGGAACATAAAGGTAAACCTTGTTATTTTTCACGGCTGCTCCGGGCGCATAGGCCTGATTTGCCCACGACATGTCCCTCTTTACCTGAAACACTTCGCCGTGATCAGTCCAGTTCACCATATCGTCTGAAGACATAAGCGTGTATGCTGTTATATTATAGCCGCCGGTAGCCGGGTAGCCGGGTTATTATTATCAAACGAAGCATAAACATAAATACGGTTGTTCCAAATAAAAGCGTTTGGGTCGGCTGTATATTTGTGGGTAAAAATCGGATTTTGTGCTAAAACCGGAGAAGCCGCAAAAATCCCCATTAGCAATAGAACTACTGAATTAAGTAAAGTCTCTTTCATTTTTTGATTTAAGATTTGATAAAAATTATTTATAGAAAAGCCTGTTTCGCCGTAAAAAAACTAAAATATAAACATTCGACAAAGTATCCGGCACTATATCGAAGCCAAAAGTAAAATACCAACTTGTAAATGTAGTTATTTCATTGTATCAATCCAAACTTTTTATTAAAAAAGATTAAATATCTGCATAGTTCAATAATAAGTAATAAAAAGAATTTAGTGTCGTAAAAAAATCCCGTTAGAGATTCAATATCGGCAAAAAGCATGGTAATATGAAATAGCAAGCCGTAGGTTTGCTACTCCAATAGGCGATATTGCGTACCAACCACGCAGTTTGGCGGAATATCTATTTTCTACCGGACTAAAATGCCTAACGGCATTAAAAAATATGCTTATCAGCCATATTACCCCTAACAATAATTATTTCCCACAAAGACACAAAGAACACAAAGTTTTTTATAGCCTTTGTGTTCTTTGTGTCTTTG
>QMCE01769460.1_pt1 | contig 24145 bp, 19 predicted proteins | sample 1821851 | NCBI WGS metagenome assembly QMCE01 (sample SAMN09453174, study PRJNA476694) | Termite gut metagenome, whole genome shotgun sequencing project. | isolation source: worker | host: Odontotermes sp. | place: South Africa:Pretoria | collected 2016-01-28 | reverse complement strand
AGGGTAATGAGCCGGTTTTACAAAAGCGGGATGATATCCTCCGAGGCTAATGACAAAATCACCGCTGTATTTGTTTTTGTCAAACCAAAAATACGCCGCAAAGCCGCCCGTAAGTTTGCAGTCACGCGAAAGTATATAAGATTCCGAAGTCAGGCGGGCTTCAACACGAAACACCCCTTTGGAAATATTTAAAACGGCTATTAACGCAAGCTGCGCTTTTGCTATAGGATTTGATGTCACATTCGGAGGAACGGAAATGTCCGCGAGTCCGAGCAGCCCAATTTCAAATTCATTCCCGAATGCAAAGGTAAGAAGCGCAAATCCGTTTACCAGTTTAAACGAAGTAAATTTCACTCCCGCCGCAATAAAGTTTTGTTTATTTTCATCTTTGATACATTTGTTTAAATTATCCAGAGTTTGCTGATTAAATCCGCTGATTGCGGCTTTGATCAGCGGGAATTCGGGAACTTTCTCAACCTGCGGAAGACACAGTTTTTTGTTGTAGCCGAAACCGATTGCAATGCCGGTAATAAAGAACGCCGGAGGTCCCCCGATAGAGGCGGACAAGGCAAAATACGCCATTAACGAGCCGGAAGAATATTCACCGATTGCCGCAGCGGTAATCGTTTTAAATTTGATCAAAAGAGAACCTGTGTAAACTTCTTTTCCTTCCCGTTTTATCCGTGAAAAACTTCCCCCGATAGACAGGCTTCCGTTATCGAAACTTACTCCGAACCCTGAAAGATAAAACGCGACGTCTGACGGGTTGGCAATATTTATCCCAACTCCGGCTTCCATTAAGCTGAAAGAAAGCGGAGATACGTTTAACGACGCGTCCAAAAGAAGCACGGCTTTGCTTCCGTCCAAGCCTATTCCTACTTTTTGAATTGTAACGATTGCGGCGAAGGTCTTATCAAACTGTATCCATTTTACTGTGCTTGGAGTATTTGATATAAAATTCAAATCTGAATTTGATATTACATAATGTTGTTCTGTTTTAGCCGGTTTGTAAATCTCCAGTTCGCAATTCTTGCCTAACACGATACACTTAAATACAACACCGTTAACCGACGACGCGGCGATTTCAAAATCCTTAACGGAAAAATCAGAAGTTCCCGGCGACACGTTTTTGATCATTTCTCCGACAAGCGGCATATTGAGCATATCAACAGAGGTTGACGGGTTTGTTTTATAAGAAATACTCCACGCCGATGCAACACCGGAAATAATTTCAGCGGTAACCGTACCCGCGCTTGTTACGACAGTTATCTGAAAATCTTTTTTTGTAATATTGTATTGCATGGAAAGATTTGTTACGGCAAATTCTGTAATAAAGCCGGGAAGATATTCCGTAGGTATTCCCAAATCATCGGCAATGTTTTTGAATGTCAGTTTTTCAAAATCGGCGCTTCCGGAAATGATAAAGTCACCGCCTTTTTTAGCTATCAATAATGAAACGGCTGTTCCGCAGATATACGCGCGGGCGATTATTTGAAATTCCGTCCCTTCGCTTTTGGAAGATGAAATTGTTAAAGCAAATTGATTTATTGAAAATTTATCGGAAATTACCAAGACATTTTCCAAATCGACATCGGCGTTAAAAGCGCTGTCCGCCGATTCATAGGAAACACAAAATGTCCGTATGCTCACCGTAAGGAAATTTTCCGGAATGGACGCGGGGTCAAAACTGGCGGAAATGTCTGCGGCTATTTGAACGGCAAAATCCCTTAAACTGTAATCAAGTTCGGAATATGCCATTGCCTGAAACGCGAACCCGCCGCCGGCGTTGTATTCTCCGCTTACGTTAAGCGAAAGCCCTCCTAACACCAGTGTACCGGAAACGGCTAAATCGCTGAATTTGCCTCCCATAAAATCAAGAGAGAACGAAATATCGTCTATCCCGATTTTTGTTCCGCCGACATCAAATTTCAACACATCACTTGCCGACAAATCAAGGGAATAATTTTTGCTTGCCAAGTCCAAGGTCATGTTCATGCCGGTCAGTTTTATGTCGGGGAATTTTACGTTAACATCAAACTGCTTGGCGACTTCGGCAAAATTCAGCACCGAATTTTGCGCCAGCTGCAAGATGATTACCTTATCCGAACGATAGAGCAGGTCGAATATCGTGTCCGCCAGCGTCCATTTTCCTAAAACGGAATAATCGATCTTTCGCCTTTCACTGTCGAAAGGCATGTCTATATATATTTCAAAATACGGCTGGAGGGTAATCTTATTGTCGTAAATGTTCCACGGCTTTCCGGTAGTTATCGTAAAACCAATATTGTTAATGCTGAGCGGAGCGGTTGAAACCGTCATTGAAACATCCCTAAGCCCCAATGAACCGAAAATGCTTTCATCGTCCGGCAGGATCGAAGAAACCGGAACAACGCCGTCAATTCCGAACAGCGTCAAAAGTTTTGATATTGTAAGAACCTTGCCGCTTTCGTACTCGCCGTTTATGTACATAACACCGCCGGAAAGCGAAAGGGTAACCGTTACATCAATCCTGTCATTGCCGTTCTGAATATAAGACATAACGGAAGCGCACGGGAAACTTGAAGTTTCGTCAAGTCCGCTTTTAATTATAAGGGATTTCATAGTAAGCGAAAGTTTGTCGGTTATTTTATAAATAGAATTTACAGTTATCTCTCCGGTGAAATTATATCCGTCATCGTCGTCTGTAATGGTGCATAAAAATTCTTCTTCGTCTCTGACAGAACAAATTGATGTTATGCTGTTCCAGAAATCGGCGTCTGTTTTTGCCGTTCCCGTAAATGTAAGCGCCGCGTTTTCCAGTTTGCAGCTGCTGACGTTATAAAAAGATATTGCGGAAAGAAAAGGTTTTAGTCCGGTTTCCGTTATGCACTCGGGAAGATTTTCAAAATCCTCCGAGAAATTATACTCGGTTATCTTTACGATTTTGTTATAAAGTACCGAAAGTCTTTCTGACGGAGGGGAAGCGCGAAGGATTTTAAACTTATCGGCTTTTGGCAGAGCAAATGTTCTGACATTCAAATTAGTGTAGCTTCGTATTACAGTTCCATTGAAAACTTCATCATATTCTTCGGCAGAAAGTGATTTTCCCAGTACCAGCGGCTTTGACCATTGCGGTACCGCGTATCCTTTATCGGTAAGTTCACTGCGGAGAGCGTTTGTGACTACGTCTAAAGCATCAATATCGCCTTTATAATGCTTTTCTTTAATTTGAGCCATTATATACACCGAATTAATCAGACCGAACGGCCTTGGCGTTATAAACACCGTTTCAAAAGCGTCATTATAACCAGGTACCACGTCTTCTTTGATCTTGTCATGACCATATTTAATAATGGTCGTTAATTCTGATATGTCATCAGTATTTGACAATATAGAGCTATCTTCTAACTTGAATGAATAAACCGCTTCATACGTTTCCGCAAGCGTATGTACCGCGCTGATCCTTTTATCATAATAAAGACGCCAAAAAGCAAACATAGTGGGAAGTATAACCGAGGCGACCGAAACATTTATGTCCGGGCCCGTTATGTCTTTTAAAACTAATGTTGTTTTATTTGTCGCAGTCCACAGCAACTCGGAATAAAACAGAACCAAACCGGACGAATGCCCGGATGGTCCCCCCCAAAGCGGCATAAGAAAATGTCTGTACGTCTTAGTCGCAATATGTTTTTCTTCCCGCATCCTGTTCCACAAAAGCAAATTATCTTGTAATGTAGGGATAAAATAGGGCTGTGACGCCTTGACTACGGTGCAGTCAACGACAAAATCAGGCTTTTCTAAATCAGTTTGATTTGCAACGGCCATTGAATAACGCCAAACATTTCCAGGCTGCTGAAATTTTCTTATCGCGTTTATTATCATGGCGCACCGCATCGTCGGGGGGATTTTTTTAAATCCAATTTCAAGTTCTCTTAAAAAATTCGAGTCGACGACTGCGGTGGGTTTTAACGGAGACAGCATTTCTATTGCCCAATTAATGAAGTTTACGAATACAGTCCATTGTTTTTCATAATCATTCTTTAACTTCGATACTACTGTAGGAAAATAAAAATAAAGGTATTCCGTTCTTGAAAACGGATTATACGAAAAGTCAATAAACATGTCGTGCAAATTACAGGCTGTTATTGCCGGCAAAATAAGCGCCTTCTGCGCTTCATATAGCATGGGTGAAGCGCATAATTCAAGCGCGTAAATCTTTTCGAGCTTCTTTGTCGCGTATGTCGAAATTTCCCCCATTATTGCTCTGGCAAGTTCTGTCATGTCCTTGCAGACGCGAACTTGATCCCTGCTGGACTTTTGCAGAATATCAAGTCCTACGCTACGCGGTTCGTTAATCATCTGATTAATGCGGTCTTTGGTTATTTTGTGCATATATTTTTCAGGGAATGATCTCCAATTCTTCACATACTGCGTTGCTGCGGTTTGCGGTCTGATTCTCGGGCTTAACAGTATATTTCCTATCATAGGGTGCGGCCATGAAGCAAAAACATCGTTAATAATTTTTTTATTTATGTGTAAAGGATTGGAATAGACTTCAAATATGTCAATTCTGTATTGCGACAAAAACTGAGCGTTGATATTGCGGCAAAGGTCGTCTTTTTGCGCGGCGTCAAACACAGCCCATTTTAAAAGTTCAACATTAGTGACAGGTTTTGAATCATAGCTGATTTCGTTCCAGGAAACAAGCTGAACATTGGTTTCGGTGATTGGCGGTGCACTAGGATATAATAAAGGTATTACAATAGGATGTTCAGTTGATATCGGCGACCCGCCCGGTTCTTTCGCTATCATGAACAGTATCATTTTTTTTCCTTTCCATGATTTATTTAAAATATGTTTAAATACATTGTACACTAAGTTTTCGATTTTAGCAAAATAAAAAAACTTTTTGTAACGATTTTTGGTCTTTTGCGGCGTTTAATGGCAGTGTGCGGAGATATATTGCTCGCTAGGCAGTTTTTGTTTGTTGGAGTGGCATAGGCATAAGAACCGAATCCATAACTATACTTTGCTGATCACATTTTAAAGAAAAAATCATCATCCCATCTTTGGCGGGTAATTTTTCATATTATCGTGTTCTTCCTGAACGTGTTCGATTAATTCTGCTACTTTCCATAAAACATTATTCGGCGTGGAAGAACAGAACGCAATGTTGGAAGCGTCCATTCCCATGTCTTCCGCGGCTTTTTTCGCGGCGCGCATAAGCGCGATAAGTTGTCCGTGTTCAAAACCGTGCAGAAAAATAACCGGAGTATCGTTCATCATATTAATCCTTTCTATTGTGACAATGAAATGCATTGGGATACATGTAGATTTTCGGGAATTCTTATTCTTTACTTGAACAATGAACTCGATAATGCTCCTCTGTGCAGATTTTGTTCTTTTCCTTTGTGTAATTAAAACGTATGCGCTCATCTTCCATCCAAATAGCTTTTTTGTACTTTATCGTATATACTGTTTTATAGAAGGAGCTATTGATATGAGTATTCACATTGCGGCAAAGCACGGAGAAATAGCGGAAGCGGTTCTTTTGCCGGGTGATCCCCTGCGGGCAAAGTTTATCGCGGAAACCTTTTTGGAGGATCCAATACAGTATAACAATGTAAGAAACATGTTCGGATTTACCGGGACCTACAAAGGGAAGCGGGTTTCCGTCCAAGGTACCGGCATGGGTATCCCTTCCATATCAATATACCTCAACGAACTCTTTCGGGATTACAACGTAAAAAGAGCGATCAGAATCGGGACCGCCGGCGCTTTACAGGAAGATGTAAAAATTCGCGATATGGTGATTGCGATGACATCCTGTACCGATTCAGGCGCTAACCGGATTCGTTTTGGGGGACGGGATTATGCTCCGACAGCGACGTTCAGTCTGCTCAAAACCGCTTATGATATTGCGTCTTCAAAAGGATGGACGCCAAAAGTCGGAAGCGTTCTTTCCTCGGATATGTTCTACACCGAAGACCCTGATGAATGGAAACTCTGGGCCCGTTTTGGAGTTCTTGCGGTCGAAATGGAAACCGCTGAATTGTATACGCTCGCGGCAAAATACGGCAGGGAATGCCTTTCTATTCTTACGATTTCCGACAGTCTTGTAACGCATGAAGCAACTTCTTCGGAAGAACGGCAGACTACATTTACCAAGATGATGGAAACAGCCCTGGAAACCGCGGTTTCATAAACGGCGAAGATATGAATTTCTCCTTGTTGAACAGAAACAGATTGAAATATTTCTTTTAAATCTGTAAAGTTCTTAGAAGAGAGTTTTCCGCAAACTCGCTTGGTTTTGTTTTTTCCTCACTGTACCAAAAATAGGAGATGAAGATGGCTCATTGTATTGTTCCGGAAGCGGACGCGATTTTAGATAAAGAATTCCCTGTTTTGGATAAAGGGTTTATCCGCCTGGTTGATTATATGGGCGGAGACGAACGGGTTGTTCAATCGGCGCGGGTTTCTTATGGAGCGGGAACAAAAAGCTATCGGGAAGACGCGGGGCTCATCGATTATCTTTTGCGGAATCAGCATACTTCTCCGTTTGAACAGGTGGTTCTCACTTTTCATGTGAAGCTGCCTATTTTTGTCGCGCGCCAGTGGGTGCGGCACCGTACAGCCAGACTAAACGAGATATCCGCTCGTTATTCCGTAATGAAAGATGATTTTTATATTCCTGCTGATGCTGATATTTCCCCGCAAAGTACTGATAACAAACAAGGCCGGTCTGACGAAAAACTCGATCAGGAAATTATTGATAATGTGAAAACTTCTTTGGAACAAGGGCAGCGTCAATCTTTTTCCGGCTATACCGATTTGATTGATTCAGGAATCGCGCGGGAATTGGCGAGGATCAATCTTCCTTTATCGCTGTACACCGAATGGTACTGGCAAATCGATCTGCATAATCTCTTTCATTTTTTGGCGCTCCGTCTGGACGCTCACGCCCAAAGGGAAATCCGCGCATATGCGGAAGTCATGCTGGATATTGTGAAGAAGGTTGCTCCCCTCTGCTGTGAATCTTTTGAACGGCATATTAAAGACGGGGTTCGATTTTCCAAAGAGGAACTCGCGGAAATAAAACGGCGTTTAGGCCATGATGATGAAGCGGCGGTTCTTGAAGGAAAAGCCCTGGAACGCTTTGAAGAGAAACTGAGAACCGGAAGACAAAAGTAGAAATATTTTTCTTTTCACATTACTCATTATTGCCGCGTTTGAATACAGGCGCAAAAATTAACAGAACGTGTAACGAATTTGTTTCTGTTTGCGACTGTGAGGGTTCCATGTATTTTACGTACAAATTGATGTCATTTTGAGTATTAGGCAAATTTGATTGATGTTTTTTGTTGTATATTTTTCAATGGAAGAACAGGAAGCAGGCTCAAGACAAATTTTGGAAGTGGTAACACAGCTTACCAATGTTACCAGTCTTGTACGCGGCGCGTCGTCTGATATGACAAGAGACTCGAAGAATGTTCTTGCGCAGAGCGAAGAACTGAAAACGATTACCTCTGAAGCGGCGGGCAGCATGGACGAGATAACAAAAAACAGCGATAAAATTTCCGCCGCTATTATCAGGGTTCAAGAGATAGCAGAGGAAAACGAAGAAAACATTGACGCCTTAACTTCGGATATTTCGCGCTTCAAAATTGAATAAGTGATGCATATATCTTCATTGCGGCGTGGACTGCAAAAGTTCTCTATTCCATGTTGCGCTTAGAGCCGCCGTGATGTTCAAATATGAATCCGTCCGCTTTCATTGTTCTTCCAATATTTTAACCGCGGCATACGCTGTAAAAGTATCGCCGTTCCATTCTGTGAGCAGATCGCCATTATGGCGGTTGACAACTTCCCTCACGCTTTTTAATCCAAAGCCGCCGTTTGTTTTTGTACTTAAGAGCGAGCCGTTTTTATCGTGAACGATTCCGTCAAAATTATTTTTTACCATTACAAGAAGCTGTGCGGATTTGATATACGCTTCCAGTTTTATAAAACGATTGTCTGCTGTTTTTGCGCATCCTTCAAGAGCATTTTCCAAAAGGTTGCCGATAATGATACACATATCGTAATCGGGAATATCAATTGTTTCGGGAATGTTGATATGTGCCGTGAACATGATGTGCAAATCTTTGCAGCGTTCGGCATAACTATCGATCATCGCGTTAAGGACGGCGTTCCCGCAATACTTGGGAATTTCAGTTCCCGTGATTTGTTCCTCGACAACGGTCAGGTAGCTGTCTGCTTCTTTTGCGCTGGCAGAATGCAGCATACTTCTTGCGGTACTCAAATGATATTTAAAATCGTGACGAAGAATCCGCAGCTTATCGTACATATTATTCATCTTTTTATAATGCTCGCGTCCTGAAGAAACAATCGTACGCGCAAAATCCGCGTCAATCTTTTGCTTTGTTTTTTCGTGCGTAGTGATGATGGCATAACAGAGAACGGCGGAACTGAGCAGAATAAAAAAAATGAGTGCGATAGAAACCAGTCTGTTTTCTACGGTTAATCTGACCAGCGCCATCATTCCAAAAGAAATTATCTCAACAACAGAATACAGTATCCATTCTTTTGTGCTGCCGTAAGCAAAAACTTTTTTGTTAATAATGCTGATGTACTTTGTTGCCAGCACAACATAGATAACATAAAACGGTATCAGTAAAACAAGGCGGAACACATCAGATGCCGTACTTCCTTTCGTAAATAAATAGTATGCAACTTCTTCAATCAAAGTACTGGTAGATATAAGAAATACAAGCTGGAGTGAAAAGGCAAATATTTTTTGAAACAGGGGACCTTTAAACAAATAGAGCGATAAGGGAAAATAGAACAAAACACGAAGCCCGCCGTAGTTAAAATTTAATGGACCGCGCATATTTATAATCGTAATATGGCAGGCAAGAATCACAAGAAGCAGCAAAGCACAAACAATAGGGCGGAATCTTGTTGGAAATAATTTAACCAGTACCGTGATGGTTGACAGCAAAAGAAAAAACGCGTTTATAATTGAAATGATTTCGTTCATGTCCGCCCGCTTCCAAATACCCATCGATAGTATTTGCTTCTCGCGTCATGATATGTCCGCGTGATAGATATTTTTTCACCGCGCCGCATTTTTATTTTCCATTCTGAAATCTCAGCAATCTCATTCATGTTCACAATATAAGAACGATGACATTGCAGAAAACGGGGATCACAAAGAAGCGTATTTGAAAAATCTTTCAAGGCAGCGTTTACAATAATATCACGGCCGCCGCATAAACGGAAATATACTTTGTGCTGTATCACTTCAACAAAAGAAATGTCACGGAACAGAACAGACGCAGCAATGCCCGGCGTTTTCAAAAGTATCTTTGCGGTGTCGGCAGCCTTCTGCGCGTTTTCCAGTTGTTTCAGAATATTTTTAACGCTGTCCTCTGCCGGCGGTTTAAGCAGATACGAAAAAGCCTTTACCTCGTAGCTTTCAGGAGCAAACTCTCTTGAAGTTGAAAGAAAAATAATCTCTCCGTGAAAACCTCCGCGCCGTAATTTTTTTGCAAGTTTAATGCCGTCCATTTCCGGCATGATAATGTCCAAAATGCAGACATCAATCTTTGCTCCGGACGCGGCATAATCCAATGCGTCATATCCATTATGAAAAATGAAGGTTTGTATAGGTAATTCTGATTTTTTTAGAAGGCGGTCAAGCTCGTTTGCCTCGTCCTGTCTATCATCACAAATGAGAATATTCACACAATGGCTACCCCCTCGACAAAATAATTATACTATATTCTAGCACAGCGGGCCATGTATTTCGTGCATGGTTTTGTGTCGATTTGTAATTAAAATAAATATATTCCAATATTATACGTTAGATTTTATCTTGCCGGATATACCTGCGGCATCTGTAATGGAGGAAGGCATGAATATTAAAAAAACTAAGGAAGATGGAAAAATTATTTTTAGATTGGATGGACGCTTGGACACTATCACCGCGCCGGAGCTGCAAGATGTATTGATTCCCGCCTTTGATGAATCACAGGAAATCATTCTGGATTTTTCAGAGCTTATGTATGTGTCTTCGGCGGGACTGCGCGTTATTCTTATGGGACAAAAGGAAGCAAAGAAAAGAGACTATTCAATGACGCTTTGCAATGTTTCAAGTGAAGTCATGGAAGTGTTTGAGATGACCGGATTCGCCGACATGCTGACCATCGCCTGAACCACGACGCAGACGGCAAAGGGAAGCGATGTATATTTCGATTAGAATAAAAATACTCATTATTGTTCTGGGCTTTTTTACATTGATAGCGGCGGCATTTGTTGTTTACTCAAATGTAACGACAGAGCATTACCGGCAGCTTCGCATCGATGAAGTTTCCAAAACTGTCGCTTATGAAAGCGAACGGGTCGGCAAAGTGATTGCGGAGATGGAACGTAACGTTGTTGATTTGGCGCTTTCCGGCAGACACTTTTATTTGTCGCGGAAAGATTTAGCGGAACCTGTTCTCAATGATCTTGGCGTTTCTATTTCTGTAGAAAATTTTCGTTCTTTCACCGATGCTGTGGGTGGAGGTATATGGTACGAACCCTTTGCCTTGAATTCTGCCACGAGGAGAATATGTTACTATGCGTTCTTTGATCCGTCATTGAACGCGGTACGGCATGACCCTGATTTTGAAACCGAAGAATATGATTACCACACACAGATGTGGTACACAACAATTTCAGCGGGGCTCATTGAAGAATATGATACCGTGTGGACGCCGCCCTATTATGATGACACTGGTACTAACGCACTCATGACAACAGTCGGCGCGGGGATTTACGATGATGAAAAACAGTTTGTTGGAATGTCCACGGTCGATTGGAAAATACAGAGCATGGTTGACCGGCTTTCAGCAATCAAGCCGACAGCAAACAGTTTTGTTTTGCTGGCATCTCTCAAAGATGATTATATTATTTCAAACACTCATGAAAATGAAAGCATTCAAACAGGCGCGTCTCTGCAAACAATTTCATGGTTTGATACATTGCGCTTTGCCGACAATGACACAGCAGCTGTCGGATATTTCAATGATGATGAAGAATATGTTTCTTTTTCAAAATTGCTTAGCAATGGGTGGTTGTTTTCTGTTCAGATACCTTCCGATGAAATATTTGCGGAAATCGAAATTCGCAACAACCAGTTCAGTGTCATTATTGCGTCATCATTTTTGATTCTCTTAATTTTAACTGCAATGGTATTATCGCGCTTGATTAATCGTCCTTTGCGTACACTAACATCCGGCGTCGCGGAATTAGGCGGCGGCAATTTGGATAATACGATTGAGCTGACTTCAAATGATGAGTTTGGAATATTGGCTGCGGCATTCAACAAGATGACCGTCGATCTTAAAGCATCTATTGAGCAAAGCGCGATGGAACACGCCGAGAAAGAACGTATCGGCGCCGAACTGAATGTCGCCACGCGGATACAGGCGAGTATGCTTCCCTGTATTTTCCCCGCTTTCCCTGAGCGTACTGAGTTTGATATTTATGCCAACATGCTGCCCGCAAAAGAAGTAGGCGGAGATTTCTACGATTTCTTTCTGATTGATGAACATACGCTTGCTGTTGTAATAGCTGATGTTTCCGGAAAGGGCGTTCCCGCCGCGTTGTTTATGGTTATTACAAAAACACTTATTCAAAATACCGCGCTTTCAGGAAAGAATGTTGATGCGGTATTCGGTATTGTGAACAAAATGCTTTGCGAAAACAATGATGCCGGAATGTTTGTTACCGCGTTTCTGGGCTATCTCGATATTCCCAGCGGAAGATTTACGTTTGTTAACGCGGGACATAATCCGCCCTTGTTGAGAAAAGCAGGTGAACCTTTTCATTGGCTTAAAGCAAAAGCGGGTTTTGTATTAGCCGGTGATGAAGATACTTTTTATCGGCAGCAGGAAATAATGTTATCACCAGGTGATGAATTATTTTTCTATACAGATGGTATAACCGAAGCCATGAACAACGAGAACAAACTTTTTGGTGATCAACATTTGCTTGATACTGCAAACACTTGTCTTGATCTGCCGCTTAAACATTTTACGATATTGATCAAACATGAAATTGATACTTTTGCCGAAGGCGCGGAGCAGGCTGATGACATCACAATGCTTACGCTTCGGTACAACGGGACGGAGGAAAAAACAAAATGATAAAAAAGGTAACTGCGATTTTGCTTTTCATTATTGGATTGGCGGTATGCATGTTTACCGCGTGTACGCCGAAAGAAGAAGCGGCACTGCCGAATAGTACCATGACTTATATCGACTACATTGACAGCGGAAAAACATTCACCGCACAAATCGGAGATGTATACGGCTCTGTCGCGAAAGATATTTTTCACGCGGCAGATGTACAGGAATTCACTTTTGCTCCTGATATGCTTGAAGCTGTCCGTATGGGAAAAGTTGACGCCGCAATTCTCGACGATGCTTATGTAAAACAGATTCAGGACTCAGGGCAATATTCCGATTTAGATTATCTTCCTGTTCCAAAGGAAATTTTTGTTAATCGGGCATCGAATGTATTTTACACAGAGGAACTTCGTGACGAGTTCAACGAATGGTTTACAATAATTGAAAGCGATGGAACTTTCGACGAAATATACAAACGCTGGATCGGCGTTTCTCTTCCCGATGAAAAAGATATTCCGCGTTTTGAGCTTACAGGCGAGAACGGTACGCTTCGTGTCTGCAACACAGGAAGTTTTCCTCCCTTTTCTTATGCAGACTCGAATAATAACCCTGTCGGCTTTGATGAAGAAATCATCTGCCGCTTTGCCGAACACTTGGGCATGAACATTGAATACAACATGATGGCTTATGACGCGATCATTCCTTTTGTGCTTTCAGGCAAAGCGGACATGAGCGCCTGTTCTTTCACCGTCACCGATGAACGTTCCGAAAGCATGATATTCGGAAATCCGTATACCAAAGCGCACGCCGTACTGGTCGTGCCGAAAAACAAAACGGCAGCGAATACAACTTCTGCCGTAAAAGACCACACATCTTTTGCGGGAAAAGACATAGCGGTTATTACCGGCGCTCTCACTTACAACACAACAAAACTTATCAGCGGCAATCCCATTGAATATAACGACAGCGCGTCCGCCGCGGAAGATGTGCGCCGCGGACGAATTGCGGGATACATGCACGCGCTGACGGCAGTCCAAGTCATGGCTTCGCAGATGGAAGGCTTTGAAGTTATCCCCATTCCCAAAGAAATTTTTTCCGCGCAGGTTGCCGGTATCTCCAACGATCAAACTGTAATCGACCGCTTCAATATTTTTCTTGCGGACATAGAAGCAGACGGAACGCTTGCCGAAATGCAAAGCCGCTGGTTCAGTGACGCGCTTAATTTGAACGCACCCATTCCGCGGATTGAAAACTCCGGTGAAAACGGAATGGTAAAAATCGCAATCTGTTCCGATTCAATTCCTTATGTGTATGCCGGCGCGAACGGAGATTATTCAGGATTCAGCACAGAGCTTGCGCTGCGTTTCGGCGCATATGAAGGCAAGGCTGTAGAATTCGCGGATATGGAATTCGGCGGACTCATTCCTTACATCATCAGCGGAAAGGCGGAACTCGGTCTTGCGAACATGGCAGTCACAGAGGAACGGAAACAAAGCGTTTTATTTACCGATACCTTTTTTGATGAAGGACATGGTATTCTAACCCTGAGTGAGACCAACAAACCTACGGATAATCTCTCGGTTTCACATACATACGCCTATTACACCGGCAAAGACCTGGGGGCAATCGTTGGCGCAACTCATGATATGACGATTGAAAAAATCGGCGCCAACCCGGTTTACTACAACAGCAGCGCAGAGGCAGCGGAAAATGTGCGGCAAGGCCGAGTGGAAGGTTTTATGACCATTCTCTCGAATGCCCGCGTTATGGCATCACAGTTGGACGGCTTTGAAGTAATACCCGTACCGCCTGAGTTTTTCAGCGGGCAAGTCGCCGGTATATCCAGTGAACAAGCAGTTATTGATCGATTCAATGTATTCCTCGCCGCCATTAGAGCAGACGGAACCTTTGATGAAATGCATGATCGCTGGTTCAGCGATGATATAGATTTGGATATGCCCATGCCGGAGATAGAAAACTCCGGAGAAAACGGCGTTTTGCGCGTCGCCACAAGCGCACTCTCTCTGCCCTTCGCCTATGTGGGCAGCAACGGTGAATTAAAGGGTTACAGCATAGAGATTGCCCTTCGCTTCGGTGCTTACGAGGGCAAAATAGTAGAGTTTGCCGAAATGGAATTCAGCGCCTTGATCCCCTATATCAACAGTGGACGGGCTGAAATAAGTTTAGCCAGCATGAATATCACAGAGGAGCGAAAAAAGAACGTCTTGTTTACCGACTCCTTTCATGATGAGCAGCACGGCATACTTGTTTTAAAGCAGTATGAAGAAACAAACGAAAGATCAGACGACGGAATTTCATTTTCGGATTTCTTCGGAAAGACACTCGGCATTCCCACGGGCTATGTTTTAGATACCATGATCGAAAATGATTTTGACGGAACCGTTGCGTTTTATTCTGAAACATCCGCCGGAATTGAAGATGTCCGCCAAAAACGGATTGCGGGTTTTATGACAGACCTTTCCGTTGCGGAAGTTATCGTACATCAACAGGGTAATGATGATCTTACGGCAGTGCCTGTACCGGAGGAATTATTTGCCGGACCATTGGGCGCGATTGCAATAGATCAAGATATGATAAACCGTTTCAACGTCTTTCTCGAAAAACTTGATGCCGATGGAACGCTTGCTAACATGCAGCGGTATTGGATAGAAGAAAATCCCGGCTCCGATCCGCCCATGCCTGATATACCTTTGACAGGTGAGAACGGCGTTTTAAAGGCAGCCATCGGCGGCGGTTCCATTCCGTTCTGTTATATCGGCACGGACGGTGAGATAAAAGGTTTCTGTGCGGAACTTATCCGCCTCTTTGCCGCGCGCGAAGGATTACGCGTGGAGTTTACCGTAATGGAATTTTCCACATTGATTTCTTACATCTCTTCCGGCAAAGCCGACATCGGCATTGATGCGATCACCATTACCGAGGAACGGAAAAAGAGCGTGCTGTTTACCGAACCTTTCTACTATGATCTCATCGGTATCATCGCGTTAAAGCCAAACGGTACTGTAACAGACAGCGAACACGCCATTGCAAAACGCGGCGGCTTTATCGCATGGCTGGAGACCGGAATTGAACGTAACCTCATTACAGACAATCGATGGAAAATGATTGCAGGCGGACTTGGCGTAACAATGACCATTGCAGTCCTGTCGCAAATTTTCGGCACGGTGTTCGGCTGTTTTATTTGCTGGCTGTTGACGCGCAAAAATAAATTCGTCAACCGGATAGGAAGTATCTACTGCGGTTTGATTCACGGAACGCCTATTGTTGTGCTGTTAATGATCACCTACTACATTATTTTCGGCAGCACAGATATATCAAACGTACTTATTGCAGTCGCAGCGTTCTCAATAATTACCGGCGCGAATGTTGCCGGAAATTTAAAGGGCGCAATCGAAACCATTGACCCTGTAGAAATTGAAGCCGCGCGAAGTATCGGCTTTTCCGCATTCAAGGCGTTCCGAACAGTAACACTTCCGCAGGCTGTACGCCGCGCTCTGCCGGGATACACGAACGGATTTGTCGAACTGGTAAAGGCAACCGCCATTGTTGGATACATCGCCATTCAGGATTTGACACGAGCAGGCGACATTATCCGAAGCCGCACCTACGACGCGTACTTCCCGCTTTTGTTTGTAGCGCTCATCTATTTAATGGTAACAACAATCTGCGTGCAGCTATTCAAATTCATCGTTAAAAAAATCAACGGAGGTAACGTTCAATGAGTATCATATCAGTGAAGAATCTTGAGAAACATTTCAATGATGATGTGATCATCAAAAATATCAGCGCGGATATTGAAAAGGGAGAAGTCATCTCAATTATTGGTCCTTCCGGTACGGGCAAAAGCACTTTCCTTCGCGCGCTTAATTTCCTTGACCCGCCCACAAGCGGCGAAGTTTTTTTTAATGGTGAAAAAATCACAAAGAAAAATATGGACACCATCCGCCGAAAAATGGGAATGGTGTTTCAAAATTTTGGATTGTTCAGTCATGTAAATGTTATTGACAATATTACAGCCGGTCCCGTGAAGCTGCTTGGAATGCAAAAAAAAGAAGCGGAAGAAAAAGCGCTTGAACTGCTCAACACAGTAGGGCTTCTTGAGCGCGCCCGCTTCATGCCGAGGCAACTATCGGGAGGACAAAAACAGCGCGTCGCGATTGCGCGTTGTCTTGCCATGTCGCCGGAAGTGATTCTGTTTGACGAGCCGACAAGCGCACTCGATCCAACAATGGTCAGCGAAGTAATGGCTGTTATGCGCAATCTTGCCAAGTCGGGAATGACGATGCTGGTCGTAACGCATGAGATGGACTTTGCCCGCGATGTATCAAGCCGCGTAATGTATATCGATGAAGGCGGCATATATGAAGAAGGCAGTCCTCTTGAGATTTTCCGCAATCCGCAAAAACCGAAAACGCAAACCTTTATCTACAACATTCGTTCATATCAATTTGAAGTAACAAGTATCGGCTTCGACTTTGTTGAAATGATCAGCGGCGTTGAGAATTTTTGTTTCCGCAGCGCTATCGAAAAAAAGACAGCCAATAAACTTATGCTGCTGACGGAGGAACTCGTACTCAACATTGTTACTCCGCAGTTCGCGGCATGTTCATTGAATCTGAATTTTTCCGAAAAACTGAAAACTTACGAAATCACTGTTTCTTACAAAGGCGAAGAAAAAAATGTTCTAGATAATGCTGATGATGATTTATCGGCAATGATGGTGAGGAACAGTTCCAAAGAGATACGTCATGAATACAGAGACGGCTTAAACACCATCACGGCAATATTGTGAGGAAACCAAATGCATGAATTGATTATCGAAGCAAAATTGGAAAACATGGACGCGGTACTGGATTTTGTACATCAGCAGCTTGGGGAAAAGCCTTCAAAGATTAAAAATAAAATTCTTATTGTTGTTGATGAGATTTTTTCCAACATCGCCCGTTATGCTTATCAGCCGGAATCAGGAAGCGTGACCGTGCGCATCACTGTAGAAGATGATATCTGTATCGAGTTTGAAGACGGCGGGATTGCCTATAATCCGCTTGACGCGGAAATCCCAGAAATAACGCTGTCCGCGGAAGAAAGGGAGATTGGAGGGCTCGGGGTCTTTATGGTAAAAAATATCATGGATTCGATAACATACCGGCGCGACGGAAACAAAAATATTTTAACGGTAAAAAAGAATTTGAGAGACCAATGAAAAATTAACAGAGAACGTCTGTTTTATACTGCTGTAGAATTTCTCTTTTGCCTCCCTTGCTCTTTTATCTTAATTCCTTCTATTATTAAGCTATGAAATCTCTTGACACTGTCTTTGACAGCCTTAGAACAGCACAGGCATCTCTTGCAATGGCAAACCGTAACGCGAAGGATGCGGCATTAAAGGCCGTTATTGCCGCGATACATGAAGACCGGCAGCTTATTCTTGCGGCGAACGCCCTTGATATGGATAGAGCACGGGAGGCGGGCATGAAGGACGCTCTGCTTGATCGGCTCGCGCTGAACGATAAACGGATTGATGATATTATCAGCGGGATTGATACGGTCATCCGTCAGGAAGATCCTATCAATAAAGTGAAGGCCGGGTGGTCGCATCCTAACGGCATGTTTATAGAACAGGTTACCGTCCCTATGGGCGTGGCGGCTATCATTTATGAATCGAGGCCGAATGTTACGGTTGACGCGTTCTGTCTTGCGTACAAGGCCGGCTGCGCGATTCTTCTTAGGGGTTCGTCCGCGGCGCTGCAATCCAACGCGGCTTTAGTCTCGGCGATAAAGAAAGGACTCGAAGCAGGCGGCGGCTTTCCCGGCGCGGTTGAGCTTGCGGATTCCGGCAGCCGGGACGATGTGGACATCATCCTTAACGCGAGGGGAAAGATCGATGTGGTTCTCCCCAGGGGCGGGAAAGAATTGATACAGCGTGTTGTTCAGAACGCCCGCATTCCGGTGATAGAAACCGGTGAAGGCAACTGTCATATATACGTGGAACCCAGCGCCGATATGGACAACGCCGCCGAAATGATATGCGCCGCCAAACTGCAAAAACCGGGCGCCTGTAATTCAGTGGAAACGCTTTTGGTTCACAAAGACGCGGCGGAGGAACTTATGCCGAAGGTCGCAAAACTCTTGGCCGGAAAAGCGGAACTCCGCTGTGACGCGTTAAGCAAAAAAGCGGCTGGCATGTTGCCGGAAACTCTTGTCCTGAATGACACTGATGAGTCCGACTGGGAAACGGAATTCCTCGATTATATTCTGGCGGTAAAAACCGTATCCGGCGCGGATGAAGCTATCGATCATATTAACCGATACGGAACAAAACATTCCGAAGCGATCTTGAGCCGCGACCTTACATCGATTGAGGCTTTTGAAAAAAAAGTTGACGCGGCCTGCGTGTACACCAACGCGTCTATCAGATTTACCGACGGCGGTGAATTCGGTTTCGGCGCCGAACTGGGAATCAGTACTCAGAAGTTTCACGCTAGGGGTCCTATGGGACTTGAGGCGCTTACTACTATAAAATACCGCATTCGCGGACAGGGACAGATCAGGTAACACAATGATTTCAGAACTTATTAATGACGCGCGCAAAATAGTAATCAAATTCGGTTCCAATACACTGGCGGATAAGAACGGCCGCATAAACCGGGACTATCTGGGAGAATTTGCAAAACAAACTCAAGCCCTCCTTAATAAAGGCAAACAGGTTGTGATTGTTTCTTCAGGGGCCATGATTGCGGGAGTCGGAACTATGGACAAATGGGCGCGCAAGCAGGATATCCATTACAAGCAGGCCCTTTCCGCCGTCGGCCAGGTAGAATTGATGGAAGCATGGCGGAAATCGTTTCAGCCGCTCGACATACACATCGCGCAGCTGCTGCTTACGAAAGACGATTTCTCCGATTCCATCCGCACGCTCCATATCCGCAACACGCTCTTTACGCTTGTTGATGAAGGCATCGTTCCCATCATCAATGAAAACGATTCGGTCTGCGTTGATGAAATTAAAATCGGTGATAACGATAATCTCGCGGCCCTTTCCGCGATTCTTTGGAGCGCGGACCTTGTCATCCTTTTCAGCGACATTGACGGGCTTTACGATAAAAACCCCAAAGAGTTTCCCGACGCTGCCCACATTGCCGAAGTCCGGAATTTGGATGAAGTAAAGGCTTCTGTAAATTTGGGAAAGGCCAACGCTTTTGGTACCGGCGGAATCGCGACGAAACTTGAAGCCGCCCAGCGTGTTGTATCTTACGGCATCCCGTTGATCATCACAAACGGCGCCAACCCAAGGGCGGTTGATGAGTTGTCGAAAGATGATCAGAAAGGGACGGCGTTTCTGCCACAGTAGAAAATGTGTGTATTTATTCACATATATACTATTCTTTTTTAATTAAAGATGTATAATTAGAGCTTGTTGCAAAACTCGGTTAGTTTTGCACAAGCTCATGCGATTTCGCGCCTAAAGGCTGTGAAATACGCGTTTTTAAGAGGTTGAAATTGTAAAAACTGAAGTTTTGCAATTTCCTCATTAAATAAATTTAAGGAATCACAGTTTATGGGATTAGAATTATTACCAGAATTTATACGTGATAACTATGAAGTTTATGAATGGAAACATGCTTGTGCTATTTTAAATCATGATTTCCCTTCAGAATGGAAGGATATAACTGAACTTTTAACGCAATTTAGGTTAAAGAAATCATGGATCACAGCTGCCGGAGGGAGAAAATCACAAGTTTCTGAAAATATTGATCATTTTTTTTATTCAAGAGGCTGAATTACCGAGGATAGAAGGCGGCGGTGGCGGAGGATGCCCTTTACTTGTGTTTGGGATAAAAAGTAATTTATATGTCGAAGGAGAATAACATGTCAGAAGCAGGCGATGACTTATTAAATACCTTTAACGATCAAAAATTTTCTACCATTCTCGCGGACCCTCCGTGGCAATTTAATAACAGAACTGGAAAAATGGCACCTGAACATAAACGATTAAATCGATATTCAACTATGACTTTAGATGAAATATGTGATTTACCTGTTGAAGCAATTGTGGAGAATACGGCCCATTTATACCTTTGGGTTCCCAATGCGTTATTACCCGAAGGGTTACAGGTAATGAAACATTGGGGGTTCAATTATAAAACGAATTTGATTTGGTACAAAATCAGAAAAGATGGCGGTCCGGATCGAAGGGGGGTCGGCTTCTATTTTAGAAATGTGACGGAAATAATTCTTTTTGGAGTTAGGGGAAACAATGTTAGAACTCTACAACCTGGCCGTTCTCAGGAAAATCTTATCTCATCTATGAAGCGTGAACATAGTCGGAAACCTGATGAACAGTATAAAATTATTGAATCTTGCAGTTGGGGCCCTTTTTTAGAATTATTTGCACGAGGCCCTCGTGACGGTTGGTCTGTATGGGGAAATCAATCAGTGGACTATACTCCTACATGGTCAACTTATTCCAATCATTCTCAATCTAAAAAAGAAACAAATAGTATTCCCATGTACGAAGAAAAAATCAGTTAATATGTTTCAAATTCTTTAGGCTTAATTAGTGGAGAACATACTTCATGAATAAATCGATAGCATGTATCGGAAGCGGGAACATGGGCACTGCGCTTATGAAGGCCGCCGCGAAAACGATAAAGACAATGTATCTTACTGACAGTGATGCGGAAAAAGCTGAAGCTGCTGCGAAAGAGCTGGGCGTGCGGACTGTCACATCGAATGTTGAAGCCGCCGAACTTGCCGATTTTATTTTTATCGCTGTTAAGCCGAACGTTGTTCGTAAAGTGCTTGAAGAAATCGCGCCGGTTCTGAAAAAGCGTATTGAAAAAGGAATGCCCGCTTGTCTTGTTTCTATGGCGGCGGGAATCTCTATTGACGCGATCAATACGATGCTGAATATAAGCGAACAAGCAATCGTTAGGATTATGCCGAATACTCCCGTGCTTGTTTCGGAAGGCGTGGTTGCCCTCGCGTCGTTCAACGCAAAAGAAGAAGACATAAAAACGCTGACAGCGATTTTGTCCGCCGCGGGAATTGTTGATTGCGTAGATGAATCATACATCGACGCGGTAACCGCGCTTTCAGGTTCCGGACCGGCATTTGTGTATATGTTTGTTGAAGCGCTCGCGGACGGCGCGGTGGAAGCCGGCCTGCCCAGAGACAAAGCCTTAAAGTACGCGGCGCAGACCGTTCTTGGTTCCGCCGCCATGATAAAAGAAACCGCGCTGCATCCGGGTGAGCTCAAAGACCGGGTAGCGTCTCCGGGCGGAACCACGATAGCCGGAATCGCCGCGCTGGAAAAGGCCGCGTTCCGCGGAACGGTTATGTCCGCGGTAAAAGCCGCCTTTGATAAATCGAAGAACTTTTAAATTCTTCACGGCTTGCAGACTTGGAGTGAAAGATGATTGAATACCTGGTTCCTCAAAATATTGATGACCGCATCTGTAAAAACGCTGTACGCATTCTGGAAGGCGGCGGACTTATCGCGCTTCCCACTGATACAAGCTGGCTTATCGTTTGTTCCTTCAAATCTAAAGATGGGATAAAAAGACTCCGCAAAATTTCCGGCGACCGTGAGGAGCGGCTGTTCACGCTTCTTTGTTCCAACATTTCCCAGTTCGGAGAATTTTGCAGCATCGATAATTCCAGATTCAGGTTGATTAAACGGCTTGTGCCGGGGCCTTATGTGTTTATTTTGAAAACGCTTTTGGGAACCGAAAAGGCTTTGGAAATAAGACGGAAAGAAGCAGGCGTCAGAATTCCGGATCATCCTGTTCCGGCGGCAATCATCAACGCTTTAGGATTTCCTTTGTATTCTGTAACAGCAAAGCGAAGTATGATCCGCGGCGAAGATTCCGTCTATGATGATGCGGAGCTTGAAGAAGGAAAACTTCCCCCAATCCCCGAAGATGAATTGTTTGAGGGCGGCTGGAAATTGGAAGATGTTGCCGGCATCGATTTGATTCTTGATACCGGTGAAGAACGCCCGAGAATATTTTCAACGATTTTAGATTTAACCGGAGACGAAGCTGCCCTAATCCGGCAAGGCGCAGGGCCCTGGCCGGTATGATGAGAGAATGAACTAATTTTTTCTTGTTTTTACCTTACTTCTTTACATCACTTTATTGACAGCCGGGAATTTTGCGTTTATAGTATTAAGAAAGAAAGGGGAGTAGTTATTCGCGCGGAATCAACAATCCCGGCGTCAGCCTGGTTCCGCAGCTCCGGCATTATGGAGAAACAAGACCTTTCGCAAAGGCGGTACTTTTGTACATCTTTGCGAAAGGTCTTTTTTTGTATTGAAGCGCAAAAACTCCCCCTTCAAATTCAGTTTGCAAATGAAGGAGTATTTTTTTATGCAAATGAAGTGGATCGTTTTGGCAGCAGCTGTAATAATGTATGCCTTAATTGTGATTTTCCCGAACAAGAAATCTTTCGCGTCGCTTGGCGCGGCGCTTGTTATGATTATTCTTAGGGTTGTCGGTCCTTGGGAAGCCATCGGTACACTCGTAAATTGGAATGTGCTGATGATTTTTATCGGCAGCCTCGTCATCGCCGATTTGTTTATTTATTCTAGGGTTCCCGCTGTAATAGCTAACAATATTGTGGAAAAATCTCCTAGTATCGGTCTTGCGGTAACATTTATTCTGATTATGACGGGCATCATTTCGGCCTTCGTGGAAAATGTTGCTACCGTCCTCGTAATGGCTCCCATCGCGCTTGCCCTTTGCAAGAAGCTGAAAATGGATCCTACGTACTTTATGGTCGGTCTCGCGGTAATGGCGAACCTGCAGGGAACCGCAACTCTCGTGGGCGATCCTCCTTCCATGATCTTTGCCGATTATGCTAATTACGGCTTCAATGATTTCTTTGTGTATCAAGGAAAGCTTTCGATCTTTTTTGTTATCCAATTGGGAATGCTTGTAGGCGCTGTGTTCTTTTACCGGTATTTCAGAAAACAAGGTGCGCAGAAAATAAACCTGGAAGAAAAAGAAACGATTCTTACCTGGGTTCCCACGGTTCTTCTCGTTCTCATGATTGTCGGCTTGGCTTTGGCGTCATTTTTCCATTCCGGAGTAAGTATTGTTTCCGGGGGAATTGTCATCGGGCTGGGACTTGTCGGAATTATTTGGTATAAATGTATTCGGAAAGAGCCGAAAGAAAAAATCATCAGCATGATTAAAAATCTTGATTGGGATACGACGCTGTTCCTCATCGGCATTTTTATTGTTGTCGGCGCCATTGCCAAGATCGGTCTTTTGAATGATTTTTCACTACTCCTTGAAAGAATCATTGGCGGGAATAAACTTCTGGGATTTGTTCTTATCGTCGGCGTATCTATGATCATTTCCGGTTTTGTCGATAATGTTCCTTACATCATTGCGATGCTTCCCGTCGCCGCAACGCTGGCAAATAATCTTGCCTTAAAACCGGAACTCTACATGTTTGGACTGCTTGTCGGTTCATGTCTGGGCGGAAACCTCACTCCCTTCGGCGCGTCCGCCAATGTTGTATCAGTGGGGATTCTGCGTAAAGAAGGAGTCGAAGTCAGTTTCCGTACATGGCTGAAAATCGGCCTGCCTTTCACTGTGTTGACTACTACAGCGTCTTCGTTATTTGTCTGGTTTGTTTGGGGATAAATGAGCTTGTGCAAAACTCGGTTAGTTTTGCAATTTCCTCAAATATTCCGCGGTTTTTTTCGCGGGAGAAAAAAATTGTCGCATACGATAGGCTGTTCAAAAAGTTGTTTGCTTTGAGGACAGCCTATCATCATTCTTCTATCGTTCAATACGAAACGCGGTACAGTTTTGATCAGGTTCTCTTGCGGTGCAAATTACCTGGTCGATTCTTGCGCTTGGAGGACCTTTGTGGAGCCATTGCAGAAATTTTTCAGTGTTTTCCCAGGGACCTTGGGCAAATACTTCAACCGATCTGGAAAAAGTATTAGGAAAAGA
>QMCE01000299.1_pt1 | contig 24155 bp, 24 predicted proteins | sample 1821851 | NCBI WGS metagenome assembly QMCE01 (sample SAMN09453174, study PRJNA476694) | Termite gut metagenome, whole genome shotgun sequencing project. | isolation source: worker | host: Odontotermes sp. | place: South Africa:Pretoria | collected 2016-01-28 | reverse complement strand
GGGGGTTGTCCGCGTGGGTGGTCTTTCCCACAAGCAAGGGGCCTAGGCTCACGTTCCTGCCGATGACCGCTGGGTTCGCGGGAATGACAAACAACAGACTGCGTCAGTTCGCGGCAGTTATCACTTTCTGGACGTCGTCATTCGCGTCAAGCGCGTCTATCAATTTTTCCAACTTGGCATAGGTTTCATCATCTATGTCAACTGGCATATTTGCAAGCCATGTCAATTCAGCTCTCTCGGGTTCGCCGAGTTTATCAGCAAGCATTTTCTGGACTGCCATAAAATCATCCGGCTTGGTTTTTACTATGTAACCCTCTGGCGTGGTTTCAAGGTCATCTGCGCCAGCGTCCATTATGATTTCGGTCATTTCGTCTTCGGATTTTGCGGCCGACAGCGGATAAAATATTTGACCCGCGCGAGTAAACATAAAGGCTACACTGCCCTCTTCCCCCATATTACCACCGTTTTTATTAAATATACTGCGAACTTCTGGCACGGTTCTGCGTGGGTTATCGGTCATGGCTTCCACAATAACAGGCACGTTTCCGGGGCCATACCCTTCGTATCTTACGGAAGTAAAGGTTTCCGCGTTTGCACCCTGGGATTTTTCTATGGCGCGTTTGATATTATCGTTTGGCATAGAATTTTTTCGCGCGTTCATTATTGCAAGGCGAAGCCGAGGGTTATTATCAGGGTTTACGTCGCCCATTTTTGCAGCCATTGTAATTTCGCGAGCAAGTTTAGTGAATAATCCACTTCGTGCAGCATCTTGGGCACCCTTGCGGTGCATAATGTTGTGCCATTTACTGTGTCCTGCCATATCAAAACCTCTTTGTTTTGCCAGAGTTTAATACACCAACTGGAATATGTCAAACTCGCACCATTCCGCCGTTCACGTGAAGAACCGTACCGTTTACATAGCTTGCCTCGTCGCTCGCCAAAAACACGCAAGCTGCCGCTATGTCCGCCGGTTCGCCAAAGCGTTTCGCCGGTATTTGTGCAAGATAGTTATTTTTTAAATCTTCAGACAACACGTCAGTCATCGGTGTTTTGATGAAACCCGGTGCAATTGCGTTCGCCGTAACCCCGCTTGCGCCATATTCCGCGGCAATAGACTTTGTCATTGCAATAATTCCGCCCTTGGACGCGGCATAGTTTACCTGGCCTGCGCCACCTATGGTGCCGATGACAGATGCAACGTTAATAATACGTCCAAACTTGTTCTTACGCATGGGCATAATCGCTGCACGACAGAGTTTAAACGCAGCTTTTAAATTTGTATCTATGACTTCGTCAAACTGTTCGTCAGTCATGCGAACCAATAAGGTGTCGCGTGTTATACCGGCATTGTTTATTAAAATATCTATTTTTCCAGCTTTTTCGATTGTTTCAGTGATAAGATTTTCGGCATGACCGGGCTGTGATATGTCAGACTTTATAGCAATAAATCCGTCGCCAAGTTCGTGCAGTTTTTCTTCATTTCGGCCGGTAATTACAACCGTTGCACCAGCGTCTTTAAGGGCCAAGGCTATCGCCGCGCCAATTCCGCCGGTCGCGCCGGTTACAAGTGCCACTTTTCCATTTAATGAAAACATCTTTTTTCCCTTTTTTTTAATTATTTTTTTGTTTTTGCACCAAGCTTACCGTTCGAAACCACGCACAATGCCTTCAAATTGTTTAATTGCGCGTCGAGCTTTATTGCGTGCAATGTGCGCCGCTTTATCATTCATGTCAATTTTTACGACACCTATATAATTTTTACGCTTTAGTTTCACAGAAAGTTTGTCCCCCAACATTTTGACTTCGTCCCAGCCAAGTGATTGAGCCACATTTTCCTCTCTCCCGCGTTTAATCAGCTTTTGTTTCTTGTGCTTAAAATTATGATTTTCGTTCGGCATAATCCTTTAATACTCCTTGGTCCAGTTCGCTTCCAGATGTTTATAAAGACCGCTTGCTCTGTGCGCTTTTTGTCGACCGCTGTGTTTGGACCCGTTATCAAACTTTAATGTTTCTATGGTGCGCTTGGGTTTCAATTTTACAAGGTCTTTTTGTTCCAAGATTTCGTCATACTTACTGGAAACGTGCTGTGCAGACATCTCGAACGAAGAACGTTTTAATATTTTTGTTTTATTCAGTTGGTCGCGATGTTTCTTTTCTTTATCATTCATTTCTTCCTCCCTAAAATAAACTCATCTGTTCCTTGGGTTCGGGCCGTTTGACTATCAGCATTGTTGGTATTGGTTTTTGTTTTGGCTCTGTTGGCCTCAGTGGTGCTTCGTATGCGTCTAGCTGCTCTTCTTTGCCTTCAAGTCCCGCAAGTATTCGCTGGGCAGCCTTTACTACGCTTTGTGGCATTCCTGCCATTTTTGCCACATGTATACCATAACTGCTTTGGGCCGCTCCTTCAACTATCTTGTGCAAAAATATTATCTCGTTGTTATGCTCGGTCACCGACACGGTAAGGTTCTTGACCCATTTAAGTCTGTTTTGCTCTACAAGTTCCGTAAGCTCGTGATAATGCGTTGCGAACAGTGTTCGCGGTTTAAGGTTATCCAAGAACTCTAAAACTGCCTGGGCTATGGCCATTCCGTCCCATGTTGCTGTCCCACGGCCAATTTCATCAAAGATTATAAATGACCGGTTGGTTGCTCTGTTAAGTATATTCGCCGTTTCCTGCATTTCCACCATGAATGTAGACTGGCCCGCAGCAAGATTATCAGACGCACCGACACGGGAAAAAAGCTGGTCACAAATGCCAATAGTCGCCGCACGTGCCGGAACAAACGAACCAAGATGAGCAAGCACGACAATCAACGCATTCTGGCGCAAATATGTCGACTTTCCCGCCATGTTTGGTCCAGTAAGCAACGCTATTACTTTTTTATCATACGGGCTGGATAAATTACAATCATTACTTACAAACTGATTCCCGGATTTGTTTAACACACTTTCTATCACGGGGTGGCGACCACCTATGACATGGAACTCGGTCGTTTTTTCAAGACGCGGACGGACCCATTCATACTGACTTGCGCATTCCGCAAGGCTGTACCATGTATCAGTATCGGCAAGAAGGTCCCCTGTTTTCATGAGTTCTATGGATACAGACCTTATTTTTTCGACAAGGTTTGATATTATATCGGCCTCTATGGCTGCCGCTTTCTCGGACGCGCCGCGTACCTCGTTATCAAGCTCTATGAGCCTTGTCGTCGTAAAACGCAGGTTCCCAGACATTGTTTGCCGGTGTATAAAACCGCTTTCGGGTCTCATAAGCGGGTCGGATTTGTTTGCCGTAACTTCTATATGGTACCCAAGAAGATTGTTATATTTTATTTTAAGTGTTGAAACCCCTGTTTTTTCTGCATATTCTGCCTGTAACTTTGCTATGGTTTCTTTGGCGCCGAATGACATATTTCTCATGTTATCAAGCACGTCGCTATAGCCATTCCTTATCACCCCGCAATCACGGAAAAAGGCCGGTAAATCATCATTTAACGCGAACTTTAAATCACACGCAAATTCATCAAAAGTGTGCATTTCTTCGAAACTGTCCGCCATTTCTATATCAAGCTTTGTCCCGATTGCCTTTAAATCTGGTAATGCGAGCATAAAGTCTGCGACCGCGCGCATATCCCGCGGAGCCCCTCTTCCCGCCAGCAAACGCGACAAAGCACGGTTTATGTCCGGGATATTATCAAGTGCATTGCCAAGCAAAAACCTTGTATCCTTGTTTATAATAAGATGACCAATGTGTTCCTGACGTCTGCGTAGTATTCCAATGTCCCCCGAAAGGTTACGCAGGTACGAGCGTAATTTACGTGCCCCCGCCGCAGTTTTTGTCATATCGATTATGTCCAACAGACAAGCCCCACCGTCGTTCAAGGCACAGTCGATTTCAAGGCTTTTCCATGTGGAACTGTCAATCAATAACTGCTCTCCCGCGCCGAACTTATACGGAGTCCTAAAAGCAATGTCGGTCCCGCGTTGGGTAGTTTGTAAATACGCCGCGAGTAATTTTACTGCATCATTTGTAAGGTCGTTGTTTTTGAAAAAACGTTTCACAACATCGTTTATATCTTCGCGAGTATAAAGTTTTTCATAAATCGGCATAGTTGCGAACGATTCACGAATACGTATTATTTCCGTTGTTTCTGCAAGAGCTTCTGGATAAATAATCTCTGCCGGGCCAAGCCTTGTCATATCATCAAAGATGTTTTCGCTTTCTCCAACAAAAAATTCTCCGGTCGATATATCACATCCCGCCAAAAGAAATCCTGGGCCTCCACTTGTTACCGCGACCAGAAAATTAGACTTTTTAGGGCTCAGCAAATTATCGTCTGTAAGTGTTCCAGGGGTAATAACCCTTGTCACTTTTCGCTCTATCTGCTTGTGTCCGCGGGTTTTGGCCTCTTCCGGGGTTTCAAGCTGTTCCGCCAAAGCAACGCTTATTCCCGCAGATACAAGCCGCCCTACGTAATTTTCGGCCGCGTGCCAGGGCATTCCGCACATGGGAATATCACATCCGCGTTCGTCTGTTCCACGGCTTGTCAGAACAAGGTTGAGTTCTTTGGCGACTATTCTTGCATCTCCAAAAAAAAGTTCGTAAAAATCGCCCAGTCTAAAAAACAGTACGGCGCCCGGATTCTCGGCCTTTAAATCCAGGTATTGTTGCATAATTGGTGTCAAGGATGGTTTCGTTGTCATGGCAAAAGATGATTGATTTAAGGATTCAAGATTTACCCGTGGCTAAATCCAGGCGCGAAGCGCCGCTAAATCTTAAATCATTAAATTTGTTTTGGGTTAATCGTTTCTATTTTAAGTTCTGCTTCTTTAAGAAGTTGTTCGCAATAGGCCTTAAGTTTCATTCCGGTTTCATAAGCCGCGACCGAATCGGCAAGTGGCAGCTGACCGCTTTCCATTTTACGAACTATTTCTGCAAGCTGTTTATAAGCTTCCTCAAACGAAGGTTTGTTTTCTTCCATGGTATAAATTCCTTTTCTGTCTCCAAATCATACAAAAAGATAAAAAAATAGTCAATAACGTTATCCAAGTCACGAGTCCCGGATAACGTTATTAACTATTTCTTCCAGCTGAATTCGGGACGTAAAACTTATCACAATGTCCCCTGCCCCGCCGCGGCGTTCACGCAGTTTTACCGGTGTTTTTAGTGTTTTTTCAAGTTTTTTCACGAGTTCCGCCAAAATTTCACTGTTTTTCACAAAATCCCGGCCTTTTTGCACTTTTTTAGTTTCTTTCACAAGTTTTTCCGTGTCGGATACATTTATTTTTTCTTGGATTATTTTCTGTGCAAGCTCTTCGGCGTTATCGCTTGCGGCCAATGTTCTCGCATGGCTCGCAGACAAATCTCCCGCCTCTACCATTTTTCGCACTGATTCAGGCAAATTATCAAGCCGTAACATATTTCTTATATAGCTCTCGGACTTGCCTATGAGATTCGACACGTCCGACAACTCGTATCCACATTTGGTCATAAGGTTCTTATAGGCTGCTGATTCTTCAAGGGGGTTAAGGTTTTCTCGCTGAACATTCTCTATAAGCGCTATTTCCATTGCGTTATTGTCATCCATTGTTTTTATTATGGCCGGAATTTCCGCCTTGCCTGCAAGCTTGCTGGCGCGGAAACGACGCTCGCCGGCGACAATCTCGTAAGAATGCGCCCTGCCCTGGACTGCGCGAAGCAATATGGGTTGAAGTACTCCTTTCTCTTTTATAGAGCCCGCAAGCTCGCCAAGCTCTTCATCCGAAAATGTCTTGCGCGGCTGGTCCGGATTCGCACCTATTTGTGCAAGTGAAACATTGCGAACTGACACCCGGTCATTCCCGGCCAAAACCGATATTTCCGGCATATTTCCCATTTCGGCTTTTAAGTCGGCGAGACCTTTGCCAAGACCAAATTTAGACATTTTCTTCCCCCAGTTTTTGAGTTATTTCGGTTGCCACGCGAAGATATGCCTGGGCTCCGGTTGAATTAAAGTCATAGAAAAGTGCAGGTTTTCCGTGGCTTGGTGCCTCTGAAACGCGAATGTTGCGCGGCACAACAGTTTTAAATACCTTGTCGCCAAAAGTACCGCGCACGTCGTCTTCAACCGCCCGTGTTAAGCCATAGCGCTTGTCATACATGGTAAGCAGCACTCCCAAAACATCCAGTTCGGGATTCCATTTTTTTTGAATTTCAAAGACGGTTCCCATAAGTTGTTGGATTCCTTCAAGTGCGAAGAACTCGCACTGGAGTGGCACGATAACATGATTTGCACTCGTAAGCGCATTAAGGGTCAAATAACCAAGTGCGGGCGGACAGTCTATCAAGATATAATCGTAATGTTCTGTAACCGCCGCTAAAGCGTCTCTCAGACGATATTCGCGATTGTCCATGTCTAGCAAATCAACTTCTGCACCGCTAAGTGCTGCCGAACTTGGCAAAATGTGCATGTTTGGAATTGCGGTCGACAGTATATTGTCGGCCGCCCGCGCTGTTCCCATGATTACACCGTATACACTTTGATTATGAGTTTTGCGCACAAACCCAAGGCCTGTTCCGGCATTTCCCTGGGGGTCAAGGTCTATGAGCAAGACTCTTTTTTTTATCGCGGCAAGTGAAGCCCCAACGTTTATTGCGGTCGTGGTTTTGCCCACTCCGCCTTTTTGGTTCGCAAAAGCTATGATTTTTGCCATATAAATTCCTTTGCTTTGAATTTATAATATGCCGATAAAATAGTCAACAGGTTTATTTCAAAAATAAAAAATGCCGTAAAATCAACTGGTTATAAGTTATTTCACGTGAAATGCGACATTTTTTACGATGAGAATAAATCCGTTTCCTGTTTCAGAAGGATAAAGTTCGTAGTCGAAATCGAATTCTTGCTTTGCGTCTTCAATTTCTTTGGTGACGTTTTCGCCTTTGAGTAAAAAATATCGGCCTTTTTTGATGTTTTTGGTATAGTTCAATATCTTAACCAGTGGTGCAAATGCGCGGGCGGTAAACACTGGTTCTTTGATTTTGTGTGTTTTAAGAAAGTTTTCAAGTCGCCCATTAAAAACAGTAAGGTTCCCAAGGTCTAATTTTTTTCCGAGCATGGTCAAAAAGCCGGCCTTTTTGCCAATTGATTCAATTGCTGTAACTTCCCAGCCCATTATGGCAAGTACAACGGCGGGAAAGCCCGCGCCGCTGCCCATGTCTATAATATTTGCATCTTTTGGTAGATATTTCGCAAGTTGTGCCGAATCGGCAATGTGTCTTGTTTCTATGTCGCCCAGCGTACTTGGCGCGACAAGATTGAATTTTGCGTTCCATTCCTGAAGAAGGTCTGCGTAAAGCTTAAATTTTTCTTTATTTTCCATAAGCTTTATTATACCATAGGCTTTATGAAAAAAGAAAAAAAATTGTTTTTTTGTCTGTCTGTACTCGGGGCGCTGCTCGTAATAACCGGCGGCATGATGTGGGATTGTGTCAGAACAAATGATGTTCCCGAAAAAAATGAAATCCAAACAAATAAATATGGGGCATTTCTTGCAATGCAGCACGCGGTCTATGTAAATGACTTTGAGGTGGCGCTTAGATATTCTGATATGGCAGCCGATTTGGACATAGATGTTGTAAAAAACTCGGTCGCTATGGTCCGCTTTCTGTCGGGGCAGAAAATCGATTCGACAATTGAACCGGGTGAAAACATAGGCGCGAGTTTTATTTATGACGCGTCTTTGTTGGTGCGGGATGATTGGAAAGGGGTGTATGCAAGGCATAAGGGAGATAAGTCTCCGCTTGCTGCGCCGCTGAGTATTTGGTCAAGCGTTGCAACCGGAAAAACGGACGAGGCTTTGAAGTTTCTTGATAAACAGCTTGCCACAGATTCATGGAAAGACTTTGTTCGTGGCCAAATCTCGCGCGAGGCGGGAAAGATTAAAGATGCCGCAAAATACTTTGACAAGGTGTCGCCAGATTTTATGAATATAAACGATTATTTGTATATCGTGGATTTTTATAAAGATAATGAAATGACGGACAAAGCGGAAGATTTGCGGGCAAGCTTTACGTCAAAACCCGGTGGGATGGCGCTTATCGGAATAGAGGACTCAAAGTTTTTTGACTATACTGGTTATAAAGGAGCCCTTGCGTTTGGGTTAATTCAAAACGTTTCACACAGTACAATAATGGCATATTCTGATTTGTCGTTGCTTTTGTTGCGGCTTGCCCAACAGTTGGGGGCCGATTCGGACGCCATGAATTATTACCTTGGTTGTTATTTTGTAAATGCCGGGGGGGATTGGCGCGGAGCTTTTGAGGCAGTGAACAAAGATAGTGTCTTTTACCCGTTTGCAAGATTAAAAATAGCCGAAAAGACCGGTAATATAGAGGACGTTAAGAAGTTGGTGACCGAAAAACCGCTGTTCACACCAGGAACGACTAAACTTGTTGCAAAATATATGCAAAACGGCCGGGAAAAAGAGGCTTTAAAGGTCATAAACAATGCGCTTGATGATGAAAATATATCTGGGGCAGGGCGCTCGTTCTTTCTTAGAGAGCGCGCAAAGGTAAAACTTATGGTCGGGGATTTGGAAAGTGCCCAGTCTGACATTCGTGGTGCTGCGGATGCGGCAAATATAGACCCCGGGATATTGGCAATCCAGGCGCGAATATGGGCGAAAGACGGACGAGAGTTGGACGAGGCGTATGAATATGCAATAACGCTTGTCAGGAAGTACCCGCTTGAGGTTGAGTTCTGGGACGTACTTGGTGCGGTAGTGTACGAGAAAGAGGGGGCAGAAGCCGCGCTTGAAGTCCTTGAAAGAGTAGGGCAGGTGTCAGTAAGTTATTCTCCACTTTATGAAAGATTGGGCGATATATACGCCGAACAAGGCGATAAAAAACGCGCTGTAGCGAATTATAAACGTGCAATAAAACTTTCGGAAGATGGATTTGTAATGGTGCCAGAACTTGAAAAGAAGATAAAGGATTTAAAGTGAAAGTTGGAATCATAGGTGCGGGCGCGTGGGGAAATGCGCTGGGGGTTTTATCGAAAAAAGCCGGTAATTCTGTAAAATTATGGGACCCGTACGCGGTTGATGCAGATACCCGGGAACCGAAAGATTTATCAGATTGTGAGGTCTGGCTTATTGTTGTGCCAGGTGCTTATTTTCGTGAAACTGTGAAGAAGTTCAAACCATTTTATAATTCGCAGCCCGTGATAGTCTGTACCAAGGGTATGGAGGCTGTGTCATCTCGTTTTATGACAGAAATATTGCAAGAAGAAATGCCCGAAAGTACAGAGTATTGCGGAATACTCTCTGGGCCACAGTTTGCGGCGGAAGTCGCCCGAGGGGTCCCGACTGGTTCAACCCTCGCAGGGGGAAGTGCGTTGCAAGAAGCCGGCAAAAAAGCACTTGCTGGTATGTATCTCGAATATTCGGATGACGTATTAGGCCTTGGGATATGTGGGACAGGCAAGAATGCTGCGGCATTGATTTCGGGTTATTATCGCGAATCTAGTGCCGGAGAAAACGAGTGGGCGCTTTGCCTTTATCGGGCCTGGCGAGAGGTTGCGACCCTTGGGGAAGCGCTCGGGGCAAAAAAAGAAACATTTTTTGAATTATGTGGCCTTGGTGACCTTTTACTTACGGCGACGAGTCTGACGAGTAGGAATTTTTCTGCCGGCATAGCACTTGCGAGGAAAGAGGAATTTAAGGGAACTGTGGAAGGAATTGCTGCAATTCATGGGTTGTTGGCTCGTGCTTCAAAGGTTGGTATAGAAATGCCGATATTTTCGGAGTTCGTAAAAAAACTAGCAGATAGTGAATAGCGCATAGCGGTTGCGTGTGGGAAGTCTTAGCCATACCAACTGCTCTGCGCTAATCGCTATCTGATATAGACTATACGCTAGTTTTTTTCATTTTCTGCTTGATTTAGGATAAATAACAGTTATAATGTGACTCGCCTTGGGGTTGTAGCTCAGTTGGTTAGAGCGTCTGCCTGTCACGCAGAAGGTCGCGGGTTCGAGCCCCGTCAATCCCGCCAGAATTCCACCCTTTACGGGTGTTTTTTTTTGGGATTGATGTAGGCGAGTCCTGATTTTTTTACCCTGGTCGTTTTTTTATAAAAAATATAATTACACTAGTGCACTAGTGTAATTATATTTTTTATGCATAGTAATGCAAAGTGGCAGATTAAATAGATTTTCTTCTTATTGTTTTTATTATTCTTTTCGGCATAATTCTTTTATGAAAGAATTTCCTCTGTTCAAAGCTTTTACTCTTATCGAACCAGGTCCCGTTGTTATGGTGACTACTTCTATTAACGAAAAGCCCGGTATTATGACTATATCTTGGCACATGGTTTTGGATTTCAGTCCACATTTTGCACTTCAAACTGGACCTTGGAATCATTCGTTTGACGCCTTGATAAGGACAAGACAATGCGTTCTTGCAATTCCAACAATTGATATGCTTGATACTGTTATTGGTGTGGGGACTTGTTCTGGGGTTGATACAGATAAATTTTCCAAGTTTAATCTTACGGCTGTTTTAGGAGATGTTGTAAAGGCTCCGTTAATAAAAGAATGCTATGCTAACATAGAGTGCACAGTTATCGACTATTTCGAAAAGTACGGAATCTTTATTCTCAAAGCAGAAAAAGCCTGGATAAACGAAAAGCGACCCAATAAAACTATATTTCACTATCGCGGCGATGGAACCTTTGTGTCAGACGGAAAAAAATATATTCGATACGCCAAGATGAAACCCAAAATGGCACCGGGACTTTGAGATTAGTGAATAGTCTATAGTCATTAGTCAATAGTGTTGCGTGTGGGTAAGACCACCCGTGCAGACAACCCCCGCCCTTGCGGCGGGGGGTGGGTTCTAAAATATCAAACAAACAATATTATTTGCATATTTGACTTTTATTAACCCACACGCAACCGCTATGCGCTGATTGTGTACACTATTTGCTATCCGCTAATTTTTCTGCCTCTGTTCGGGCGAGAACGTCCACGCGTTCATTCATTTCTTCCCCGTTATGACCCCTTACCCACACCCAATGAATTTTTTTGTTTTGGGCGGCCTCGTCAAGTTCTTTCCACAGTTCTTGGTTCTTAACGGGTTTTCTGTCTGCAGTGCGCCAATTATTTTTTTTCCAATTTTTTATCCACGTCTGCATTCCGTTTTTTACATACTGGCTGTCAGTGTGAATTTCTATTTCACAGTGTTTTTTTGCGGCTTTCACCGCGGCAAGCACCGCCGTAAGTTCCATACGGTTATTTGTGGTGTCTTTTTCAGACCCGCAACGTTGTGCAACATTATTGCCGTCAGTTGCGATAAAAGCCCAGCCCCCCGGTCCGGGATTTCCAAGGCAAGAACCGTCTGTCCATATCTTAAGCATATTATTACCTGATTACAGTTAATAGTCTATAGTCAATAGTGTTGCGTGTGGTAAGTCTTTCACACACGCAACACTATTGACTATAGACTATTAACTATTTTGTTGTTGTATTGTGTTTTATATTTTACAATAATATCATAAGAGAATGAATTTCACAAACACACAGCTTTTAAATATGGCGGGTACCGTGCGGGCAGATGCTTTGCGTGCGATTCTGTCTGCGCACAGCGGGCACGTTGGGATAGTGCTTGAAGCCTCTCTCGTCATAACAGCGATTTATGCTAATTATCTCAGGCTCTCTGATTGGGAAAACCGCGACAGATTTGTGCTTAGTGCCGGTCATGGAAGCGCCATGCTTTACAGTGTTTTAAAACTTCGTGGTTTTGATTTACCGTCCCTTGATACGTTCAGAAAACTTGACGGTTTGCCGGGTCATCCAGAGTATGGAATAAACGGCACAGAAACTTCCACCGGACCACTTGGACAAGGCATTGCAAATGCGGTTGGAATGGCCCTTGGGCTTAAGATTGGGGGACGGTCCGGTCGAGTGTACTGCCTTTGCAGTGACGGGGATTTAATGGAAGGCGTTTCTTTCGAGGCTATGTCGCTTGTCGGCCGATATAAACTTGATAACCTTGTCCTGATTTGGCTTGATAACGGAATAAGCATAGACGGAACCGCCCTTGTAGATTTGGACCCAGCGCTGAGAATGAAGTCGGCTGGTTTTGAGGTTATGAAAATAAATGGTGATAAGCCGGCCGAAATAAATGCAGCACTTGAAAAAGTAAAAAGCGCAAAAAAGCCGGTATTTATCCAGTGTAAAACGGTCCTTGGGGTCGGCAGCAGCGTTGCTGGTACGGCCGTGGCACACGGTTTTGGTCTGGGCGAGGCAGAGCTTGAACAGTTGATAAAAAGATATGAAAATAAAACAGGGCGCGAGCTTTGGTCGGAGTTGAAACGGAAAGCGCCAATTGGGCAACCTGGCACTCCCCCAGTCCGCGATAAAAGCGAATGCCCCCATTTTTTTTGGGAAGGTTCGGTTGCCTCTACGCGAGAACTCTCGGGTAAATATCTAGAAACTTTAATTCCCGAAAATCCCTTGCTTGTTGGTGGAAGTGCGGATTTGGCGGGAAATACTTTCACACGGGTAAAGGGCTCGGTGGAAATAAAGGCCGGTTTTTTTTCCGGAAACTTTGTAAACTATGGGGTCCGAGAACACGCAATGGCCGCAATCATGAATGGATTGGCGCTCGTTGGGCTGCGGCCTTATGGTGGAACTTTCCTTGTCTTCAGTGACTATATGCGCCCCGCTATGCGTCTGTCTGCACTTATGGGCTTGCCTGTTATTTATGTGCTCAGCCACGACAGCGTTGCGGTTGGTGAAGACGGACCGACTCACCAGCCGGTCGAACAGCTGGCAAGTCTTAGACTAATTCCTAACATGAATGTTTTCAGGCCTTGCAATGTGGCGGAAATAGAATATTCTTGGGATAACGCACTCGCGGAAACCAGACGCCCAAGTTGCATAGTTCTTTCGCGTCAAAAATTTGAGCAGGTTCAAGGCGTCAAGCCAGAGCAGGGCGGTTATGTAATTTATGATAACCCTAAAGCAAAGATTACCTTTGTTGCAACGGGCTCAGAGGTTTCGCTTGCGGTGAACATAGCAAAACGCATCGGTGCACGAGTAGTGTCGATACCATGGCTTGAGAAGTTTCGCAAACAAAGCGATGCGTATAAGCGTAAATTGCTGCGTGGCAAAGTTATTGCGCTGGAGGCAGGTTCAACAGCGTCATGGTACGAGTTCGCCGACGCAGTTGTCGGTATTGATACATTCGGAGAAACCGGCCCAGGCGAAGAGGTGTATAAAAAATTGGGCTTTAACCCCGAAGATATAATAAAAGAGATAAAAAATGAAAAGATATAAATTAAGTTTGTTGTTTGCGTTTCTTGTGTTGAGCGCTTGTGCGGACAAGTGCGAGAAATTGGAAAGGTCCATAGAAAACGAGAAAAGAAATCATGCAGCATGGGAGCAAACTTTTAAAACTAATACCAGTCAAAGTGTGGTCGTGTATAATGGGGAAGTCGTAACTGATAAAACTCGCAGCGACAGCGCGCGCGCAGCATTAAGAAAAATGTTTCAAACAGAAAGAAATATAAAAGAGCTTGTTCAAGAGTACGAAACAGACTGCCGTTGTGCGAAATAGCGTAATCACGGTGTTCGTATTTTATTATTCCTGCGAAGCCCTCACTTGTGGGAAAGACTGCCCGCACGTGTAACCCCCGCCCTTGCGGCGGAACGGAGGCCGTCTGCTGGGGCGGGGGATGGGTTCTAAATATCAAAATATACAATATTATTCGCTATTTTTTGTTTCGCCTGAAGTCTTCAAGCGACACTATTCTGTCTGATTTTTCCACCGGTGCGGGCGTAAGGGTATCCAGCGGCAATTCCAAATCATTTCCGGCTTCCCTGGACAAGGGTTCTGGATTGAACGGTAAAATGAAGTCGGCCGAGGGGTCCTTGAACTCCAGCAACGACGAAAAAGGCACTCGCACAAAAAATGGGCGGCCGTCAAAGGTCAGTTGCACCCCGAACTCTTTATCCGAAACATTAAGGTTGTTATAAGAATACTGCAACACTATGGTCATTATTTCAGGGTACTTCATGCGAAGAAAATCAGGCAGAACTACGCCTGGGTCACGTGTACGAAATGTTATATAAAAATGCGAACCATCACCAAGTCCGTTGAACTGGGCATGTATCAAAGCTTCTTTCACAACAGACTTAAGGGCTGCGTCAAGCAATCCGGGATAGTTTATTTTACTCATGACAAGTCCTTTTTTCATTGGTCACGCACATGGGCAGTTTATAAAAACCGAGTCAGGAACACCAGCAAAAATTTCACTTTCTATTCCCGTTGCCCAAACTTGGGCCCGGGCCGCCCCAAGGTCAGAAAATAGTTTTTCTCTTGCCCGGCTGTCAAGGTGAGCCGCGGCTTCATCAAGCAAAATTATCGGTGTTTTTCCCGTTTTTTCGTTTATTAATCTTGCGTGTGCAAGTATAAGGTCAAGAAGAACGGACTTTTGCTGGCCGGTGGAAAGGAGGCCTGCGGCAAGTCCGTGTGCGTGGCTTTGCACGCCAAAGTCTGATTTATGGGCTCCGTCAATTTGCATTTTGTCGCTGGTAAGTTCTCGGTTTTTGACAAGGTATTCAAAGTATTCTCGTTCTTGGTCCGATGCTGCGATTTGTTTAGCCTCCAACAGGCCGGTGATTGATACGGCGCAATTTTCCAAAAAGTAATTTATTTCGGCCGAGTATGCAACACGTGCACAGGCGACAGAAACCGCTGTTCCCGCGATTTGTTTATCTATGGCGTCAAGCCAGTTTTTATTTGCGCCGCTTTTAAGCGCAAAAGCTCGTTCCGACAACAGTTTGCCAAGCTTGGCCGTTCGCCCCAGATGAACTGGGTCGAATCCAGAAACCAGGCGGTCGAAAAACGAGCGCCTGTCCGATACCGAATCAAGAAAGAGTCGGTCTTCACGTGGAGTAATCCAAACAATTCGCAAATGTTGTCCCAAAGAGTTTATAGGCGCAGAATCACCGTCAACAGTAACACGTCTGTTAGAATCGCCCGGGCGCCAAGATATAGAGATTTCTGTATCATCGGCAAGGCTTGCAAAGGCAGAAAATCCGGCCATTGACGTAAATCTTGCGATGTCCGGCAGACCCGCACCGCGTAATCCTTTGTCGCCACCCAGCATGGACAAGGCCTCTAGCACGGCGGTTTTACCACTTCCGTTTGGTCCGGTTATGATGATATTTTTGTGTCCGCCGGTTTTTATTCGGCTGTGGGTGTGGTTGCGGAAGTCTGTAAGGGTCAACGAGTTAATCATAGGCTGATGAGAGCACATCATAAAATAATTTGCAAACAATTTATTATGTTGTATACTCGGAAAGTTGGGAGAGGCAGATTATTCTTTTTTACCACCGTAAAGCCGGTAAAAACGAATAATTTTCTCCCGATAAATCTTAAATCCTTAAATTAACTAGAATGGAGAAAATCATGTTATTTGGTTTAATCGGGGACAAGGCACCCAAAAACGTCTTGAATAATCCCATAGCTGTTGAAATTGACTATGGTAACGAAAAACTTCGCCTTGAAACTGGGCGCTTTGCTAAACAAGCAACCGGCTCTGTCATGGCGACTATGGGCGGAACCATGGTTCTTGCAACCGTCGTTGGCGAAAAAAATGCTGTCGATGGCCAGGACTTCTTTCCGCTCACCGTCGACTATCAAGAAAAATACCCAAGCGCTGGACGCATTCCGGGGTCACGTGACCGCCGTGAAGGCAAGGCAAGTACTGCGGAAGTCCTTACCTCTCGTTTGATTGACCGCCCGCTGCGTCCGCTGTTTCCCGAAGGCTTTAAAAACAAAGTTCAAATCGTTGCGACTGTGTTTTCATATGATAAAAAGAACCAGCCTGATATATTGGCCATGATTGCGTCAAGTGCGGCGGTTGCTTTGTCTGGAATTCCTTTCGCGGGCCCAATTGGTGCGGCTCGGGTTGGACACAAGGACGGTCAATATATTCTTAACCCTTCCAAAAAAGAATGTGAAGATTCTGAAATGGACCTTGTTGTTGCGGCAACCAAAGACGGGGTTCTTATGGTAGAATCCGAGATAGGCGAGCTTGATGAGGCAACGGTGTTGGGCGGTGTTAAATTCGGTTTTGACGCACAACAGGCGGTTATCAAGGCTATTAACGAGCTTGCAGACAAAGTTGGAAAAGCAAAATGGGAAGTCGCACCACGTGCACCAGAATATGTAACAATGGAAAAAGAGTTTGCGGACTTTGCAAAAGAAATCGAAGCAGCACTTGGTATAAAAGAAAAATTGGAACGTCTTGATACTTTGTCTTCTATCCATGATGCGGCCAAGGCAAAAATTGCAGAAATCTTGCCGGAAACAACCGTTGCGGCCGGTACACTTAACTCTTGGGCCGACGAAGTTATTGAATCAATAACTGCGGGCATTATGCGTGGAAATATATTAAAGGGAACCCCAAGAATTGACGGGCGCGATAACAAAACCGTTCGCCCGATTGAAATAGAAGTTGGTGTGTTGCCGCGTGCGCATGGGTCCGCATTGTTTACCCGCGGTGAAACACAAGCCCTTGTTACTGTTACTTTGGGTGGCGGCAAAGACGCTCTTCCGATTGAATCGCTTGACGGTTCGGAAGAAAAAGACTTTTTCCTTAACTATAACTTTCCTGGATTTTCTGTTGGGGAAGCCAAACCTATGCGTGCGCCTGGGCGCCGTGAAATAGGACATGGTAATCTTGCATTTCGCGCCCTTAACCCAATGATGCCTTCAAGGGAAGAGTTTGACTATGTCGTGCGCGTGGTGTCCGATGTGTTGGAATCAAACGGTTCTTCAAGTATGGCAACAACTTGTGGTGGCTGTCTTGCGATGATGGACGGCGGTGTCCCAATGTTGCGCCCTGTTGCCGGTATAGCCATGGGCTTGATTAAAGAGGGTGATGATTACGCGGTCTTGACGGACATATTGGGTGATGAAGACCACCTTGGGGATATGGACTTTAAAGTCTGCGGAACCGAACGCGGAATAACCGCACTTCAAATGGATATAAAAATCACATCTATAACATTCGAAATCATGGAAAAAGCGCTGGCCCAGGCAAAAGATGGCCGTATGCATATCCTTGGAAAAATGGAAAGCGTGATAAAAGCCCCGCGCGAGGATGTGTCAGAGTTTGCACCCCAGGTGTATACGATGAATATCAGCCCCGATAAAATCCGTGAAGTAATTGGTAAAGGCGGAAGTGTTATACAGGCACTTACCCGTGAAACAAATACCAATATAGATATTGAAGATAGCGGCCTTGTAAAAATCATGGCGACGACGAAAGAAGAAGCGGATGAAGCGATATCTCGAATCAAAGCGATAACGGCGGAACCGGAAGTGGGCCAGATATACGAGGGTGTAGTGAGTGGAATGAAAGACTTTGGAATATTCGTAAAAGTTATGGGTAATTTCGAATCTATGGTCCATATCTCTGAAATCACCGGGGAACGCCTTGCAACGATAGCGGACGCGAAATTGAAAGAAGGCGATAAAGTGTTTGTGAAATACCTTGGTCTTGATAAACGTGGGAAAACTCGGATGAGTATGGTCGGCATAGACCAAAAAACCGGGGAAGAGGTAAAGAAGTAAAAAAAAAAGGGCGCGCAAGCGCCCTTTTTGCGTTACCAAGCAACGGCGAGGCGCACAAAGAACTTAGTGAAGCTTGGGTTAAAATACTCCGTTAAATATTCCGTTGATTTTTGCAGCCGCAAGGTGGATTTCAAGCTCTTTTCGGGGCATCTGTCTTGCTCGTTTTTGCAATTTATTATAATCTATTTTTATTTGTGGGTTTGGTTTTACCATTTGCATCTTTTTTCCTTTTGGTTATTTATAGAAAAAAGACCATTTGAAAATGGTCGGGCGTTGAAGAGTTATACACTAACTTCCGCTGCTTTCGGCCGAGGCCTGTTCTATGACAACGGACATCCCGACCAACACAGCCGAGACTTTTGTTTAAGTGCATGGGTCTTCAAACCCGTTTTTTTACAAATGTCTTAAGTCTATTATAACAAATAATATTCCTATTTTCCACAAAAAACTATAGGACTGTATTCCGAAAGAGTGGTCTATATAACCTTGAAGAAAACTTCACGTGCAAGGCGGCGACCGTTATAGTCCGCATAATATTTTTTACCTTTGTCGTATACGGTATGAAAGCCGGGACCGTATATTTTTATGCTTCGTTTATCTTGGACAAGCATTTGCTCGTTTCCGATAAGGTCTGCACGTGGGCCGTGTAATATTTTAAGGCAGGCGTCGACGAAACCGCGAGAGTGGTTGCGGCGGTACGGAGCGTACAATACATTTCCACGTTTCACCAGTTTATCAATGTCGTATTTTTCATGATTTTGTGTAATCAAATAAGTTTGGTATGGCGATAGATTAAGATGTTCGCATTTTCTTGCAACAGATTCTTTCATCGTGGGCCCCTTTTGATAAAAGATACTAAACAAAATCAGCCCACGCCATAGGAGCTATTTCACAAACTAGTTTTTTACTTCGTTTGACTGGTGGCTTTTTATGTATTATCATGACCAAATATGAGAATCCTTAATCAATATCTTGGTCGGCAAATTATTGGCTTTTTTATCGTGCTTTTGCTTGTTCTTACTGGGCTTGCTTGGATGTTGCAAATATTATCCATGCTTAAATTCTTGATTACTTATGGCATATCTGTTGGTGGATTTTTGGGACTCACTTTTCTTATGGTCCCGTTCATAGTTTCAATTATAATGCCGTTTGTTATTTTTATTGCGGTAATGTTTGTTTATAACAAGATGATTGCCTCTGGCGAGGTTACGGTCATGGCGGGTGGTGGCCTTTCGCCAAGACAAATCGCAAAGCCTGCGCTTAAAATAGCTGGTTTCCTTACCGTTGTTCATCTCGTTTTAAATATTTGGACGGTACCAGATACCCAGGCCAGATTTTATGACACCCAGTGGGAAATGCGTTATGGGTTGGCTCATCTGAAATTGCAAGAGGCTGCGTTTACCCAAATGACCGATGGGCTCGTCGTTTATGTGGACAAGGTTTCAAACTTTGACTTGTTTCAACTCATGCTTTCCGATGAAAGAAACAAGGACTCTGAAATGGTCGTGTTCGCGGAAAAAGGAAAATTGGTTGCGACTCCGCGTGGGTTGAGTATCGTTATGACCAATGGGTCGCTGCAAGCAAAAAATGATGCGCTTGCGGTTGGAACTTTTGATACGTTTGATATGGATATGAACGTTGCGGACAGGGAGGGAGAGTCCGTGTTCAAGGTTCGCCGTATACCCACAAGAATACTTGTGCGTGACCTTTTGCATAATGTGGACGCGCGGCAGCATAAACAGAGTCTTTCTGAACTTGCGAACAGATTTCTTGGACCAATAATGAATGTGATATTGGTCTTGATTGGATTGGTTGTTTTGCTTCGTGCGTCGCTGTTGCGTCGCCGTGCGAGCCTTGCGCCCGTGCTTGCGGTGGGTGCCATGGCTGGGGCCCAGGCTGCGTTTATGAGCAGTACGAATATAATAACAAGTGTAACAGGCCTTGGTGTCGTTTTTGCTGTCCAGGCGGTTGTGCTTGGAGTCTTAATAACGGCGTTGTTTAAGAAATGATGAAAAATAAGTTGTTTTTTTCGAGTTCAAAACCAACGTGCGAGCCCCCCCCCGGCCGCGCAATAAAAGCGCCGGCCGCCCCCTCCCTAGAGGTGGGGGAATCCAGTGTGGGGGTATCAGAGCTTAATAATTGCACACCGGGCTTCAGGCATGATTCCCCCCCCCTTGGGGGGGGGGCGGACGGCGCTTTTATTGCGCGGCCGGGGGGGGGCTCTGGCGTCGGAAGAGGGCTCAAAATATTGTTCCTTGTTCCGTGCTTACTTGGCTTTACCGCCAATGCTGCACTGGTTAACGTGGATGATGCCAAGACCATAACTGCCCCGAAAATAGAGTACAACGTCAAAACCGCGGAAATTAAAACAACTGGCAAAACCACAGTTGTCACAAGTGGCGGTCAAAGTATGACGCTTAAGGACTCGTATTTATCAAGCAAAGGCGAAGTCGCCAACGCAAGTGATATAGAATTGCTTATTGGCAAAAGAACATTTGTAACGGCTGACAGCATAGAACGTAGTGCACCTGTAACAATTGCAAAAAAAGCAACCTATACTGCGTGTTATGAATGTGACAAATTTGGAAATGCCTGGGAAGTTTCGTTGTCAAAACTGAAACATAATGCGAACGAGCAAATGTTAGAGTTTTATAATCCTGTGTTCTGGGTTTATAATGTTCCCGTGTTTTGGTTTCCTTTTCTTGAATGGCCGGACCCAACTGTAAAATATAAAAGCGGTTTTTTAACACCAAGCATAGGTTCTACTAATAACATGGGAACTCAAATTGATGTTCCGTTTTATGTGAACTTTTCTGATACGCATGACGCAACTGTTACGGTTTCGTATCTTACCCAGGAAAACCCTTTGTTTGGACTTGAGCATAGGCTTAACATGCGTCACAGCGAGTTCCGAACAAATGGGTCATTCACAAGGAACAAGGCCGGAGAAAACCGCTGGCACGTGTTCAACAGTGATGTCATAGAACTTGGGCAAAATGCACGCGCAAAAATATTCCTTAACCGAACAAGTGATAATACGTATCTTCAAAAGTATGGATTTTATGATGACCAGCCATACCTTGACTCTGGTGCGAGATTGGAAGTCTTTGGTCAGTCAGGCTATGCCACGGCAGAGGCAAGAATATTTCAAGAGCTTAGAAGCGATGTAACAAATGGGATGTATACAATCCCAAGTGGTGATATATTGCCTAATATTCGCGGAGTATACCAGACTGCACCAATATACGGTGAAACTTTCGCGACATTTCGTGGGGACTTTTTGGGAATAAACAGCAGCACGGAAAGCAGCCAGCGAATGATAGGCGAAGCACGCATAGTATCGCCCTGGACGATATGGGGAGGTCAAAGAATAACCCTTGGTGCAAGCGCAAGATATGACTTGTATAACTTTCAAAATACTCTGCTTGGTGACGGAAACCAGTATGATGGACTTAAAAGCCGTTTTTTGCCAAGCGGTTATCTGGAATGGGGATTGCCACTTGTTCGCCTGGATGAAAACTGGACCCAGGTCATAGAGCCCCGGGCAAGACTTACCATAATACGCCATATCAATCCGGCCCAGTATGCAATGTTGAATGACTCTGCTGGGGCGCTTTTGTCGGACTCTACATTATTCGCAGATAAAAGATTTTCCGGGTTTGATTTATGGGAAAACGGAACCTATGCAGACTATGGCGCAAGGTGGGCTGCTTTTGATAGGACCGGCCAAAAAATTGAATTTTTTCTTGGCCAGTCATACGATTTTACAAGAAGAGTAGAAACAGACCCTAATTCTGGTTTTTATAATGGGCGGTCTGACTATGTTGGTCGAATAGAATATGACAATGGTTCATGGTTTGGACTTATGAACCGGTATCGTTTTGCGCGGGAAGACTTGTCGGCGAGACACCTTGAAACGACGGCACGGGTTGGAAGTTCAAGAAACTTTGTGTATGGGGGGCATATCTGGGCGACTCAGTTCCTTGACGCCCAGACAATGGACAAAGATATAAACGAATTCGTTGGCGGAATACAAACATATTTGACAAGCCGTCTTGGTTTGCGCTTTAATATGATATATAACGCAACAGAACAGCACTTTCAGCGACACGGCGGAGCGCTTTTTTACGAGCACCCGTGTTATTCACTGAGTCTTGAATATCGCCGTGATAACGCGGTCAAAGAAGACTTTGTTGGAAACACGACAATAAAGTTTAACTTTGAAATAAAAATGACAGAGATGTAGCGATGAACAATTGTGGTGTGTGCAGAGCTTAAGTTAAAAAAAGAAAGGAACAAAACATGAAAAACAATTTATTAAAAAACATACTGCGCCATTGCTCGTTGTTCGTTGTTTGTTGCTCTTTGTTCATTGGTAACACCTTTGCTGCAAGCGTCGTTGCAAGTGTTAACGGAACCCTTATCACCGACGCGGATATTACTGCACGGGTAAGACTTATGACTTTACAAGGCCAGACTGCGACTAATAACCGCAAGGTGGCGCTTAACAATATCATAGACGATGCGGTGAAAATTGCATACGCGGAAAGCTTTAAGTCTGTTCCGGACGACAAGATTGTTGATGCCGAGTTAAAAAAAATGGACCTTTCGGGCCTCTCGTCTACCGAAAAAGAAGTTGCCAGAAGCGCCATACGTGCGAACATAGCATGGCAAATGATAATCGGGCGTACAATAATTCCAACCATAGAAGTATCTGCGGAAGATATAGCTGCCGAAAGAAAAGGTCTTGAAGTTGAACATGGTCTTCCCATAGAAGTTACCATGGTTCGCTTAATAGATGTTCCAGAAAATATAAAATTGTCATCGCCGAAAAGCTGTGACGACGCAGTTAAGATAGCGGAAGACCTTGGCGGAGCGCCCCAGAAATTTTCAGCAAAGGAGTATGAGCTGAGCGCTGATATACGCGAACGTATATCAGGACTTGGAATCCTTGTCTGGTCACCAAGAAAAGATAACAGTATACTTTTGGTATGCAGCCGTAAAAAAACGGAAGAGTACGGAAAATTGGATGAAGTAATAAAAGAAAACGCGACATACAAGAAAGCAATGTTTGCGGCCGACCAACAGTTGAAACAACTTCGCCGCAAAGCAGTAATAGTAATAAACGACAAGAACTATAAATAGTGACAGTATTCGCATGAAAAAAATTGTTTACCTTTTGCCCTTGATTTGTTTTGGTTTACCGTTGGGGGCGGATGCTTATGAGTATAACTTTGGGCGTGGCAGTGTAAAGCTTACGGGCTATGGCACTGCTGGCATGTTCGAGCCCATTGATAAAGATATTGAATTTATGGGGGACTGGCGGCTTCGTGGACAGCTTGATTTCAAAACAAGTGCTCGTGGCACGCTTGGACTCGTGTATACCCATGATGAAATTTCGCGAAGCCGCCATAAATTTGCTCGGGACGCGTTCCTGTTTTATGAAGAAAAAAATATTGGTCGGTTTGAAGTTGGTTTCACAAGTCCGCTTTCAAGTAAACTGGGACTGGGACTGCCTGATGTGGGTGGCTTGCGTATTAATGACTACGCTATATTCTATGATAAGATAAGCCCAGATGGCCCAATAATATCAAACCCGGCGGCATCAAGCCAACGCTATGCGTGGCGAGCTTCTGTGGCCACGGCCCCGGGTGGTCCGTGGCAGTTCGGGCTAAGTATTACACCGTACTCAAAACACTATAGATACGCGGCAGATATGGGGGCCAAGTGGCGTAACTCTGGTGGAAAAATAAAAACCAGCCTTGCGCTTGGGGCGTCTTTCATAGACAAACCCGAAAACTTTATTATGGATATGTACGGGGCGCTGGTTACGGCTGATTTCAGAACTCAGTTTTCGGCGGGCCTTAATATCCAGTATAACAGTTTTGTTATTGGTTTAACGGGTCGTGCGGTCTATGATATAAATCCAATCGGGGAATCGGGTGACGGAATCCAGGGAGGTATCGGTGCCAGCTATGACTTGCTTAAATACAGTATTTCCGCGTCATATGTTGTGTCTGATACAGGCGTGTGGCAAAGTGATGTAAAAGACTATGTCACGCAAACTGGAATATTATCATTCAGATATAAATATACATCATCACTTGATTTGTGGCTTTCTGGGGGAATAAGTACAGATACTCCGTTTATAAGCGCCGGCCTGCGATACAAGATATAAAAACTGGTCAATATCACACTTTATTGGCGTAAGCGGGACGCTTTACGAACCGAGTATAGGGATAAACTCAATTCTTTAAGGGACAGAATGAGATTGTGTTATCACGATGATACCGTCCATGACAATATAATTGCTTCACAATATTCCCAATAACGTCCTGTGGCCAAACCACGCATTCTGTCCCTTAAAGAATCTTGACTCGTCCCACTTCGCCAAGGCTTCGTGGAACACTCAATTTTCTTAATTTCGCGGCGTTGCCGCTCAATAACGAAAATTGGTGGTGCGGGTGAAGGGAATCGAACCCTCGCCCAAAGCTTGGGAAGCTTTTGTTCTACCATTATACTACACCCGC
>QMCE01000297.1_pt1 | contig 24162 bp, 1 predicted proteins | sample 1821851 | NCBI WGS metagenome assembly QMCE01 (sample SAMN09453174, study PRJNA476694) | Termite gut metagenome, whole genome shotgun sequencing project. | isolation source: worker | host: Odontotermes sp. | place: South Africa:Pretoria | collected 2016-01-28 | reverse complement strand
GAAGTGATGATTACTATGATAAGCGTCATGGCATGTTGATTGGTTGAACGACAAAATTAATGATGGGATACGGGTAAGCTGTCTTTGAAGGCAGCCCACAACACATCGTCGGGAAGTGGCGCTGTGTAATTATTGTTCAATGCAACGATATAATACTAAAATAAGCATAATAAAATACGTGAATATGAAACTAAATTTATTCTGTGAAATGCAAAACTCTTTTGTAAAAGGAAACTGCAACGACATGACAACTCAACTCAACTCAACTCAAACTGAGCCGGTAGTGAAAAGGGTAAGTAGGAAAAAATCATTCGCCATCTTCTTGGGGATGATTTTTTTGCTTTTTACTTCGATTACCTCTCTGCGGGCGCAGGATCTGATTTACGTCAATTATGCTGCGACAGGCAACAATGACGGGACATCGCCTGCGAATGCTTTCACCTCCTTAACCAAGGCATTGGAGGCGGTGGATAGCCACTTGGATGAGGTCAGGGTTGCAGAAGGAACCTATACGCCGGCGGCAATGACTATGCCGGCAAATATTACGAATCTCAATCAGGTAACTTTCCTGGTGCGATACAACATAACGATACAAGGGGGATGGAATGCCGCATTTACCGATCAAAATCCGGTAGCCCACCCAACCGTTTTGGATGGAGCCGAAGGCACTATTGCAGCCTATCATGTCATGGTATGGAGTGCGGTAACAACAGACGGAGAAGGTCTCCTGGATGGCTTTATTATTCAGGATGGCGGAAAAACCTCAAGCAGTAGCGGATCCACCAACTATGGCACTGCCTATAACAACGCCTATGGGGCAGGCTTGTATGTGGGGCAGGGAAATATGGCAATTGCCAATTGTAAGTTCGACAACAATACGGCGCTTATGGCAAGCTCTCCTTACGGATATGGCGGCGCTATCTATGTAGCCGCCCGGGTTCGTTATATCAGAGATTGTATGTTCACCAATAACAAATCATACTATGCCGGTGGAGCCATATATTTTTCCTCAACAAATGCCGGTAATACGGAAATAAACCCTGTTGTTGTCGAACAGTGCTCTTTTATCAACAATGCAAAAACATTCTATAGTACGAATGCTAGTTACGGATATGGTGGCGCTATTCACAGCGAATCATACTTGATTGTGCGGAACAACACCTTTACCGGAAACAGTTCGGCATATAGAGGAGCAGCCATTTCGGTTAACGCCGGCAAAACATGGCTCTACAACAATACGATTACCGGTAACCGTAGCGAACAGGGATTTGCCGTATCGCCTATTGCAGGTCAAACCATCTTGAGCGGGAATATTATTGTCGGTAATAATGTTACTGCAAATACGTCTGCCGACCTTCAGGGTACTACCTCTTACGTATCCAATGGATACAATATGATTGGAGAGACCGACCAAATCTCTTATTTATCCGGTCTTGATTACAGAATATTAAATAAACAGCAGTTGACCTCTATTTTGGGTGGAAGCACCGCTCCCGCCTCTTCGGGTATGGGTTTGGATTACACACCTCCGACTTTGACGGACGTGAATGCGGCAGATCACTTTACAAAAGCGATCACTCCTCAATCCTCCGTTTTTGCAGCTTGCGCTTTGCAGCACGTGCCGATGGAAAAAAGAGTAAATCAAGCTACCCTGTACAATGGAGACTATGTGGATCAGATGGACAATCCGATTACCGGCGCTAATGCCACCTACTATATGGGTAGCGTGAACCTGTCTGCTGTTTGTGATGTGACCACCTGGTATGTTACCGTTAACGGAACCGGTGACGGTACTACCCCTGCTACGCCGACTCAACTTTCCACCATCTTGAGATCGTCCTGTTTGAAAACGGGAGATACCATCAAAGTGGCAAAGGGGCTTTACAAGCCCTCTGACATTCCGGCTACCTCTACCGATGGACGACAGGCTACGTTCTTTGTGCCGCGTGCCGTGGTAATGCTCGGCGGATGGGACGCCTCCTTTACCTCTCGCGACACCTTGCCGGCAAATTTGACAAACTCCGCACAGGCTACCGTATTGTCGGGAGATATCGGACAGATTGGAGTATCTGAAGATAATGCTTATCACGTGATACTGTGGAACACCTTAGATACCATTCGCGGTGTTTTTGACGGATTTACGGTTACCGACGGTTACAGTGCCGGTACGGTTACAAGCAGTTCAATAGCTTTGAGTGATGGTGTTTCGGTTACCAGTACCTATGGTGCCGGGCTTATTGTTTACCATGCAGCCCGATTGACACTGCGCAACAATGCCTTTATCAACAATATGTCTCAAAGCTTAGGTGCCGGTATTGCCTTTTTAACTAACTATAGTGAAGGTCGAAATGTGACGGTGGAGAATAATATTTTTCGTGGTAATAAAATTGCCACTGCTGCGAGTGGAGGCGGTGTTGGTCTATATGTCACTTATTCCACCAACTTGCGAATTGTCGGAAACTGGTTTGATCAAAACACATGGGGTGCTGTCAGCACCGGCGCAGACTATGCCGGATCGGCGTTTACGATTACACAACTTAAAGGTCCTGCTTTTGTGGAAAAGAACAGTTTCACCAATAACGACTCAAAAACGGGTTATGGAACGCTCTACTTCGGAACGGGGAACAACTACCCCATTTATGTAAGGAACAATACTTTTTCGGGAAATAAAGCCGCCAATGGATCGGCGCTTTACTTATACGAAGCCTCTACCCTTACATATATATATAATAATACATTTCATAATAACCAAGCCGGTACGGGTAGCAATCAGAGTGTGATTTATCAAGCAACAGGTACACTCTATTTTGGCGGAAACTTGTTTACCGCCAATCTTGGAACTGTCAGAGCGGTGAGAATTAATAGCGGGACAGGTATTACCGAAGGCTACAACATCTATGCAAGTGACGGTACTCAACTATCCAACGTAACGGCGCATCCTTTTGATCGGACATTGAGTATCGCTTTGTTGCCCGGGTTGATTGGCGGCACCTATTCTGATGGTATTTATACTTCACCCGCTTTGTCTGTACTTCCGGGTCTCTTGACACCGGTGCTCGTGCCGTTGCCGGGTTTTGAGACGGAAAATCTTTTGCAGAGAGTACCGCAGAGTAATTTGAACAACAGTCCTTCTTGGGGTACGCAAACAGCCGGTAATTTTGCGGATCAAACCAACGAGCCGATTATTTCCAATATTATGAGCACCTACTTTGTAGGTTCGGTAAACCGCTCGGTGGATTTGTGCCAGCCATCTTCCGATCCGCTCACATGGTATGTGGATGCTTCCGGACCGGACGGCTTTGGGACTACTCCCGGCAATAGCAGTAGAACCATAGAGCGTATCTTGTCGATGCCCTGTTTTAAAGAGGGTGATACCATCAAGGTGGCTCAGGGAAGCTATACGCCCGGTCCCATGGTGGGTGATATGTTCGCAAATCCTAGAAATTGTGGCTATTTTATCCAGAAGAGTGTGATTATGCGCGGGGGATATGTCGGTGGCGGAGACTTCTCGGAAGCCAACCGCGATGTGGCAGCAAACCTCACTATCCTTACAGGGAAATCAACACCTAGTGTCCAGCAGACAGGTTATCAGGCAAATATTGTAACATGGAACTGCATGTCGGGTGCCGGCGAAATTGACGGTTTTACCGTTCGGGATATGAATGCCAATTTGGGGAATTTTACCTATAACGGTACGTCATATAACCAAGGTCGCGGTGCGTTGCAATATTATGGAGATGGAGAACTGATATTGAGAAATGTAACATTCAAGAATAATATAGCTACGAGCAGTGGCGTAACCATCTACTATGCCGCCAATGCCAAACATTTGACATTGGAAAACTGTTTGATTGACAGCACCAATACTTTTTCATCCAATACTGTTGCTTCCGGTCAACCGGGTGCGGGAATCTATTTGGCTGCCAATTCCGGTGATTTGACCGTGCGACACTCCACCTTTAGCGGATTGAGAGCGCGAAACGGAGCCGCCATTTATCATGAAGGGCTCGGCAACATTGTATTGGAAGATAATATATTCCGAAGAAATATGGCGATAGGGAACGGAGATAGCTATGACGGCGGAGCTATTTATAGTGTCCAACCTGCCTCTGTGTGGACAATCAACCGCAATATTTTCCAAGGAAATGAAGCAAATACTTATGATAATGGTTCTGATTATGCAAGATTGGCGGGGCAAACCGGTGGTGCCATCTATTTGGGAAACGCCACTCTGCTATCCATGCGAGACAACTGGTTTGACGGCAATAAAGCAAAAAGTGCCGGTTCCGCAGTATGTCTGGCTACTTTAGCCGCTTTTGGTCCGATAGAATTTAATACTTTTACTAACAATCAGCAAACTCGTTGGGTAAATTATAGTAATCAGAGTTGGAATACGGGAACCTTATGTATAGATGGTAATGGTGGAGGAGCAACACTTATTCAGGTTAACTATAATACTTTTTACAACAACTATGCCGAAAGTGGCGGAGCAGCTATGAGTATTGCCAATGCCCAAGTGAACTTTTTTAACAATACGGTAGTGGGAAATAGCAATACGAGGGGCGGATCCGTTCAAATTAGTGATGCTTATCCTGATACCTATTCTCAAAAAATAGTTGGAGCAGGGAATTTACTGGGAGGGAATAGCGGAACCAATAATTCGGATATCTATTTGCGTTCAATATATAATGCCGGTCCTGAACAGTCTGTTGCTTGGTCGTCTTTTGGCTACAATTTGTTAACGGCGTATGGTACTTCATCAACAAATACAGAGATCCATTATGCTCCCGAAAATGCTTCCGATCAAATCTATAATTCCGGCGAATTGGTCAACATTTTCGGCGGATCTATGAACGGAGCACTCTTTGTGGCAAACAGTTTAACTACTCCGATAGGCAAAATTGCGCCGGTATTGTATCCGTTAACCACCGACTATGCTCAATCGTGGCTGAAAACAATCCCCTCTTCCTATTTGAACACCATTGGTACGCACGGCGCCATGGGCGGTGCCGACTATTTCGACCAAACCGGTCAAATCATTCAACAGGCTGACCCCTATTACAACAGGGGTTCGGTGAATACGCCGGGGGTGATTGTCTGTATGCATCCCGCTAACGGAACCTGGTATGTGGATCTGGTTACCGGTAGTTCAAGCAACGACGGAATCACGCCGGCAACACCCAAAGCCACCTTGAACGATGTGTTGAACGCTCCCTGTTTGGAAGAGGGAGATACCATTAAGGTGACCAAAGGGCACTATGAAGTAGGCTCTATGGTGGGTATTGTGAACAATAGCGAAAGAGACCGCGTGCTCTATATCAACAAGGCGATAAATATATTGGGAGGTTATGACGATGTAACCTACACTACCCGTACCCCCTATGGTTCTGTCCTCTCCGGCGAATTGGGCAATCAGCTCATTACTGCCGACAACGCATACAATATCATAATATGGAATACCCCCTCTGACGGATCAACCGGCTGGATTGACGGCTTTGAAATTAGTGGGGCAAATACCGTCAATGCTACAAATCCGAGTTTAGTAGGCATGGCGGTCAATATTCCTCGCAGCAGTGGTGCCGGTATTTTTGTAAATAGCGGGAAAGTGCGCATTACCAACAACTTGATTACAAAGAATACAGCAAACAATTTCGGAGGCGCCATTGCCGTCATGGCAGATGGCTATGCCGAGATTACAGGCAATATCATCGACAGCAACACTTCCGTTTCCAATGGTGCGGGGGTCTATATTGTGACTAACAACGGCATGCAAGATTGGAATCTTAGCCATAACACATTTAGTAATAATAGTACTTCTGCTATCGGTGGCGCCCTTTTCATGAGCGGTTCGGCAGGCAATATGAATTTGGAAAACTCACAGTTTATCAGCAATAGTACTAGTTCCACGGGTTCCGGTGGCGGTGCCTATTTTTCCGGAACATTCGGGGATGTGGATTTTGCCAATTCGGTATTTACCGGTAACAGTACCGGTACTTCGGGTTACGGTAGTGCTGTCTACTTCAGTGTGACCGCTGCCGGTACGATAGACATTGTGAATGCCGAATTTCTGAATAATACCGCCGGTGCTTTAGGCAGCAGTACGGAGACTCACGGGACACTCTATTTTGACGGACCGATGACGTTGAATATTGAGAACAACCTCTTCCGCGGCAATGCCGCCAATGGAGCAGCCGGTATCTACACAGTCGCAAATGCCGGTATGATACTGAATAAGATAAAAGCAAACTGGTTTGATGGAAATATAAGTGCAATGAGATCTTCGATAGGTCATCTGATACATTTGAATCAGTTGAGTACCGCTGTTTCGCCGGATATTAGTTTGAACACATTTACCGATAACCGATTGCAAAATGCTGGCTATGTAAGTCCTGCCCTTTTTATACTGGGGACACAGGGAACCATCAATATTCGGTATAATACCTTTGTAGGCAATGACCCCGATGCTGCAGGATCTTGGCAAGCTATGGGATTTGACGGTACCACGAATACTACCACAGGCGGAGCGATTAACATATTTAACAATACGATTATAGGCAATGGTTCAAGAAGCGATTACATCATTTATGCGACGAACAAAGTTATAAACGTTAATTTAGGAGCCAATCTTGTGATTGGAAACTACTCTACAACGGGAACAGGTAATGTGCCGGCAATCGGTAGAGCCGGTACATCGGCAAATTTTATATCTTTGGGTTACAATGCGACGAACAGAAATGCGGCAGACAACGCTGCTGTTGTAAATACTAGCGATCTTGTTCTGAGCAATGCCGATCTTCCGCAAATTTTGGACGGTGCTTTCGATGGCACCAATGTTCGTTTTGTACCGAACTTAACTTTCATACCCGGATACAAAGCACCGGTGGTATTTCCAAGCGACAATGTGCTTGCCCGCCAATTGTTGCAACGTGTTCCTATCGGACAATTGATCAATTTCGGTATTCGCAATGATTTGAACACCATTTACATAGATCAGGCTTACGATACCATTCAGACTACAGCCGTATTTTTCACCACCGGTTCGGTCAATATAGAGGGCGATGCCTGTGATAGGCTTTTAGATGGTTTTCCGGTAACGTGGTATGTGGATGCCAACGCTCCTGCAACAGGAACGGGGATGTTTGCGACAGACGCTTCGCAATCTTTAGCCGGTCTTCTGATCTCTACTTGCGTGTTGCCGGGCGATACCATTAAAGTGGCACAGGGTACCTATTACCCCTCTACCGTGCCTACGGCGATCGGCGATAGCCGCAATGCTACTTTCTATGTAGGAAATGCTTTAACTATATTGGGTGGTTATAAAGGAGATGCGGACTTTACCGAAGCAAATCGCGATATCATAAACAATGAAACCGTTTTGAGCGGTAACATCGGTGTGCCCGAGTCAGACCTGGATAATGTTTATCACGTCATGGTTTGGAATGTGGGAAATACGGTACAAGCGGGTAAATTGGAAGGTTTTACAATTAGGGACGGTTATGCTTACGGCAGTAGCTCCATGCAGGCGAATGGAGAGAGTATCTGGGATGCTGATGGGAACAGGGTTGGTGCCGGTCTCTTGGTTAATGCCGGTAATGTAACTATCCAAAACAACCGTTTCACCCGAAATAGCTCTCAAATCGGCGGATCGGCAGTGGCTATTACAGGTGCGAAGCAGTTGGGTACAAAAATACCTATCTTCAGCAACAACATGATAGACTCTAACTACAGTGCTGCCGGCTCACCGGGACTTTGGGTAAATACATCCACTCAAATTGATGTGATAGAGATGAATATGTTCAATGCCAATGAGCATAGCTCTACCTCCAATAGTGCAAGCATGGGTGCTTTACACATCAATACTGTTATACCCATATCCTCATCCTCCGTGAGAGTGCATTTCAACACCTTTACCAACAACACTTCCGATGGTTATGGCGCTGCCGTATATTTACAAGCGATGGCAGTACCGGTCATTTTCAATAACAATACCATTGTAGGTAACAGCTCCTACCAAGGTCGTGCGGGTTTCTATCTCGGCTATACACCTTCCGCAACGGCTACCGTCGACTTTTTTGGGAATATTGTTATCGGGAACCGCAGTGAGACAGGTACGGCACTTGCGAATGCCGAAATCTATAACCCCGCTTCAAGCTACTTAACATCCGCATCCAATAACTTCGGGAAAAGTTATACGGACCTTTCATCCTCGGACATGATCATAGCGCCCACAGATATTGGTAATATTTTCCCCGGAACATTGGCAGATACGACAAGGGCATTTTTTATACCGACATTGACACCGGTAATCGGAAAGCAGTACAGCGTTCTGATTCCTCACAACAATCTTTATGTGCGATCTTTTGTACAAGTTGTGTCGCTTAATAAATTAAACGCCGATAATGGTGTGTCCGAAGGAACCGGTTATATTGACCAGCGCGGACAAGCTATAAACTTGGCAAATGAGAACAATTTGTATTTTGCAGGTTCTGTAAACGACAATACAGGTTCTTGTCCTTCTGTTACAACATGGTATGTAAATCCGCGTCAAAGCGGAGACGGTACATCACCAAGCAATGCTTCTCCATCTTTAGAAGCCATCCTCTATTCTGCTTGTCTCAATCCGGGTGATACGGTTAAAGTGGCTTACGGCACTTATGTGCCGGGCTATATGCCGGGTATCTCTTCCAGTGTAAGGGCAAGAGCTTATGCGATCAATAAACCGCTTACGCTATTAGGCTCTTATGACGATGATTTCCAAACCCGAGATATTAAAACAACCCCAACCATTCTCTCGGCAGATAATCCCGAAGCGCCATTGTCCGATCAGAACTTCTATCGGGTTATGCTCTATCAAACTTCGGATACGACATTACACGGTACCGTTGACGGTTTCGTCTTCCGGGACGCATACTGTAATACTAGTAGTAGTAATACTAGTTTCACTTATAATGGTCAGCAAATCTATGATAGGTTAGGTACGGGTCTATATGTTCGTCAGGGAAAAGTATCGATTACCAATAACATTTTTAGAAATAACTTCTCCTATCAGAATGATGACGGAGGCGTATTGTATATCTATAATAACTGTAGAATCCCTGAAATATCGGGGAACTGGTTTGATGGCAATAGAAATGGTAACCTGTTAAATATTTACACACTGGATAACCAGAATTTAGTCATAGAATATAATACATTCAGTGACAATATAAGTGCAAGATACCCGATAAAGCTACAAGGAACATTCTATAACACCATTCGCTACAATACGATTGTAAACAATAGTTGCTTTGATATATATAGCACGGCGATCGCCAATATTTACAATAACACCATTGTGGGAAATAATTTGACAAGAGGTTACGGTATTTATGCCACTGTTTCCAATACTCTGTATGCGCAAAGAATAGAGGGTAATGTAATCATAGGAAATAGGGGGATATCGACCTCCGGTACCTACGGTCTGTATCTATCTTCTTATACAAGCCGATATAATATCACACAAGGTCAAAGTAATTTAGGTAATAATACTACTAACAGTTATGACATTCCGGTGCAATATAACTGGCAAGCCGCTAAAATATTCCCCGGAACCATAACCGGAACGGAAACAGACTTACAGGGTGTATTTACGGCAGACCTTACCCATATTCCGGGAGTTGTGCCGCCGGTACTGATTCCGAAAGACAATACCTACGCGCACGCTTTCCTTTTGAAAGTGCCTTACACTGTTCTGACAAACAATAACGGACCCTATAGGGATGCCCGCGGCGAAGCCATTATTAGCGCTAACGATTTATATTATGCCGGTGCGGTCTCCTTGCCCACCGTTTGTCCTGTAGGCCCGCGTGCATGGTATGTAGATGCAAACGGACCTGACGGAGACGGATTAACGCCTGCTACGGCGATCAAAGAGTTGCAAGCTGTTTTGTCAAGCGCTTGCTTCACTCCCGGCGATACGGTCAAAATGGCACAGGGTACCTATAAAGCACAATATTGGATGCCCGGTCTTTTGACAACATCTATTTACAGTAAAATGTTCTATGTACCCAAAAATGCGGTAATTTTGGGTGGTTACAGAGGTAACGGCGATTTCACGGACGGCAACCGTGATTTTGTAACCCAGAAAACCATTTTGGATGCGGAAGAGGGGCAAACAGCTTTTACAACCGACAATCTCTATAACTTAATGAAATGGGTTGCCGATCCGAGCGATACGGCTCAGGGTCGTATCGACGGTTTGGTATTTCAAAAAACGTATTACAACAGCTCCTCAGGTACTTTTTACAGTAATGGAAAAACCTATTACTATCAGTATGGTACGGCATTGGGTGTCTATTGCGGAAATATATCTTTAACCAACAATGTTTTCCAAACCAATCAAGCATACACAAACGGTGTTGTTTATATCTATAGCAATACGGGCATTACCGACCCTAATGTGGTCTCTTTGGGTGAAGTAAAATACAACTACTTCTATGATAACCGCGCCGGTGGTGCTTTATGGATCGGCAAAACCAAAAACAATAACATCTTTAATATTGAGATGAATACGTTTGAAAAAAACGTAGGTTCGGCGTTGAGGATTTCCGGTGCCAATATAGATACGGTGCGCTACAATACTTTTGTGGGCAACTCGGGAGGTACTGCGCTTGATTTGAGTGGTACTAATAATTCTTATAACTATGTTTTCAATAACCTCGCTTTGGGGAACTTGGGTAACTATAATCACATAACGATCGGTGGTTATTCCACCACATCAAGTATGGCGGGAGCCAATGTGGTTATAGGAAATCAAGCCGCCGGTTATGGTCTCTCTTTTTCTAACTGCACAAACTATGGTTATAATGTTGTTCAGGCGACCAATGCTTCCACTCCGGAGATTACGGATATCCTTGTGACGAATGATCTTGTTCCTGAAATTTATGTGGGTACGCTGAGTGGCGGCGTTTTTGTACCCGACATGGTCTCCGTGCCGGGTAGAGTCTATAAAGTACCGCAAATCAATACCGGTTTGGTGGCACAAACCTATTTGCAACGGGTGGATCTATCTCAATTGTCGCGTTTTGGTTATAGAGAGGGTTCAACCTATGTGGATCAGACTTTCACGCCGATCAACAGGTTCAATGCACAAAGAACCTATTATGCAGGCTCTTTGAACGACAATGCGCTGGATTGTACCCCCACAGATGTGTGGTATGTGGATGTGAATAAGACAACTGCCGGAGATGGTTTAACTCCTGCAACGGCGGCAACCAGTTTGGAGGCGGTACTCTATTCCACCTGTTTGGAAGACGGTGATACTATCAAAATTGCTCAAGGTACCTATTTGCCGGGATTTTCTCCTAAAGCAAATAATGCAACTTCTTATAGAATGAGAACCTATCTCATATCAAAGAATGTTATTTTAATGGGAGGTTATCACGGAAACGGAGACTTTACAAAAACCAATCGAGACTTTGTCAACAAGCAGACCATTTTCACGGGAGATTGGGATGGAAATCAGCAATTTGAAGATAACTTGACCCACCTTGTGGTTTGGAATCCGGTGGAAAATACCGATTATACCGGTAAGTTAGATGGTATTATTTTCTATGGAGCAAGTACGTCGTTGAGTGGAGCTACTCTTCCGGGTACCGCGCTTCAAGGTGCAGCCGTTTATCATCAGTCAGGTTATTTGGATGTCACCAACAACGTATTTACCAAGTGTTTGGGAAGTTCCGTATTCAACAGTATCAATACAGGCTTGTTGGAAAAGTTTTCAGATAACTGGGTACATGACAACCAGGCGACCACTGCGGTGGTTTACATTCAAGCCGCTCGAGGACAAATCTTTGAGGGCAATACATTCAGCTATAATAGAGGTAATGGTACGGCAACTCTCTACATTTACCACAGTGCCGCCGCAACTTCTATGGTTTCCGTGCGAAATAATACTTTTGTAGGAAATGAAAATTATTATCCATCCAGTCCAAGTAGCTCCGGCTACTATACAATTTATGCCAACTCCAATACTTACATGACTTTTACGCAGAATACGGTGGTGGGAAACAAAACAAACTATGCGGTCTATTTGGACGGCACGCTTACCTATTTTGGCGGGAATATTGTTGTAGGAAATTCCGCAAGTGAGACCACCACTCCCAGAGATATTTATGTAAGAGCATCAGGGTTAAATTTGAATGCAGGTGGTTATAATGTAGCTCATAATATATCTCCGTGGCAAGCCACGGACTTGAAGATTGCCCGGGTTGAAAATACTGCGGGTGGTGCCGCCTATCAATATTCTTGGGATAGGGAGTTAAGTTGGATTTTTGATGGCTATACCCCGACCGGTCAGAACAATAAGGTATTTACTTTAAATTCGTTTCCGGGTGAAAGAGGACGAGGTTTGACCGCCATACCGGGCAAACAGGCGCCGGTATTGGTTGCTAAACGCAATATCACCACCTTGGCAGCCTTGTTGCGCGTGCCGGCAGATCTGTTGTATAGCACCTTTAGCGGAAGCGGTACGTTTTGGGGAAGAATGCTCGAAGGCGGTACCGGAGAGTTTACCGACCAATCCGGTCGTCCGATTGTTCCGACAACGAATGCAGTAGGTTCATTCTTCTATGTAGGAGCTTACCATGATCAACTCAACGCCGATTGCTCTTCCAATCCGGATAAGGTATGGTATGTAAATACCAACATCTCCTCAGCTCAGGAAGGAGACGGAAGAACTCCTCAACATCCGGTTCGAGATTTGTCATCCCTCATCAGAAGCGTTTGTGTGGCTGATGGTGATACCATAAAGGTGGCTACCGGTAACTACTATCCCGTATTGAATACGGTGGGTACCACAAATGATCGCTTACGCTCTTTCTTTGTAGATAGAAACCTTTTCCTATTGGGTGGTTATGACTCTACATTCACTGTTCGTAAACCGACTGATCCTGCCTATAAAACTACATTGGATGGGGAGTTTGGCGGAGATAACACGGATGCTAACAATATTTATCACGTAGTAATATGGAAAATAGCCAATGAGTATAGTATGTCACCGGTAATAGGCTTACTGGATGGATTCGAAATAGCCAGAGGTTTTGCCGAAGGAGATAACACTCTTTATACAACCGTCGCATCCGGTCGTGGAGGAGGTTTGTATTTGGACTATGGAAATCTGAATATCCATAATTGTAAGTTTTATAAAAATAGCGCCAATAACGGTTCCGGCGGTGCTATTTATACCTCCCTTACAAGTGTGCTCTTTTCATTAAAAGATTGCTGGTTCACCGAAAACAAGTCAACCTCATACGGTGGTGCGGCTTATATCCAGAATGGGGGCGGTATGCTCATCGAAAGAAATAGCTTTACCGATAACAGTTCTAATAGTATAGGAGGCGCCCTCTATATAACGAGTCCTACCTCTTCCACCTCTTATGCTTCGATTTACAATAATACTTTCTTAACTAATACAGGTACTTACGGTGCAGGTATCTATTCCGGTGTGCCGGCTTATGTTTTTAAGAATACGGCTATTAATAAGTAGAACACATACGTCTATTCATCATCATATAATTATTATACCGGCACTTTCCACTTTAGGGATAGAACTACCTATTATGGAGGAAATTTGGTTGCCGGTAATAAATTACATGATTCATATTATAACAATAATTATGTCAATTATGTCGACATTAATACGTATAACAGTGCTGCAACCAATTACGGATATAATGTAATCGGTAGCACCGGTAGCACCAGTAGTACCTCTTTGAATAGTATAGACCGTTTTGTTACCTTGCACAATTTGGTCAATATGTTCCCCGGAACAGTCAATTACACATCAAGAGACTTTGTACCGGAACGTACTTTCTATCCGGATAGATGGGGACCGGTTGTGATGCCGAAAAAGAATGTAAACTCACGCTCCGTGCTGCAACAAATTCCGTTTATATGGCTGACTCTGCCGAATCGCTACTCCTATCTCGTAGGTGGTAACTATGATTTGGATACTGTTTTTGTGGATGCCAAGATGGATACGGTAGATAACTCTTTGGAACTCTACTATATCGGTGCCGTGAACGGAGATCAGGAGTGTGAAGATCATCCCGATAGAACCTGGTATGTGGATGTTTTGGGTCGCACGGACGGCGATGCTACCACACCGGAAAAAGCGGCAAATGATTTGGCAATGGTATTCCTCTCTCCCGGCTTCCAACCCGGAGATACGGTGAAAGTTACTGCAGGAACTTATCATACCGCATTCTACCACATGGGAGCAACAGGAAGCAATACGCGAGCCAGAACGATTTTGGTTACCAAACCCGCCCATCTGTATGGAGGGTATGACTCCACATTTACCGCTCGAAGTGCTTGTGATACAATGACAACGCTTACGGGTCGACTGTATGATAATGCCAAACCTCAAGTTCCGGTTGTAAACACTTTCAGGCAAAATGCCTACCACTTGATGGTTTGGGCAACTACCGATATGAATGACTTACCCGGTACTATTGACGGTTTCGTTTTCGATGAGGGTTACTCGGATATTAATACCAGTTATACCTATTATCACGGGACACAACCGAACAGTACAAATGTTCCCTATTCTACCGTGAGTTCGTACAATGGAACAGGCTTGTCTGTTATGTCGGGTAGTGTGACGGTGCGTCACTCTATCTTCAAAAACAATTCAACATACGGAAACGGCGCGGGAATGTACGCTACCGGAGGAGCGTTTCCTGTGAATGTGAAATTAGAAGATTGCGACTTTTTCAACAATACGGCTCGAAATTCCGGTTCGGCAATTGCGATTAATGGTATTACTTCTTTTGCTCTTACGCGCAGTACTGTTCGCAATAACGGTATTTCGAGTCGACCCTATTACGATGACATACCCAATTATAATGTTGCGGCTACCGGTGCGGTTACGATTCTCAATACACCGGCGAAAGTCATGTTTAATACCTTTACGGGTAATACAACCACCAGAGGAGAAGATTATATGGCTTTCAATTTTAATTCCTCATCAAGTGTCAATACGCTCCATTTCTACCATAACTTGGTAATGGGTAACAGAACACTGTATAATACTGCCGCTCAACATAATACTCGTCGAGCTGTAAACATACTGGGAGGATACTTTAATTTTGGAGGCAATGTGATTGCAGGCAATGCTACTTCAGCTAATACTAATACCGGTGTACTCCCTATGTCCGCTGACATTAATCCGCAATTGCTGCAATCGGAAGGAAACAAGGGTTATAATATTTTCTCGGAGAATATGACCAATCTGAAACCTACCGATAGTTTATTCTCCCGTGCTTTGTTAAAACGAATCTTCCCCGACCTTTCCTATACTACTGATCCGCCGGATAATATACTGACGCCGAGCTTGGCTGACGGTTGTTATTGTACGCCGGTGTTGATGCCGTTGGATTCCATGTCGGGATATATCTCTATTGTTCCGAGAGAGGTAACGGAACTATGGATTAGTACTTTACCTACTGTTTTTTCGGATTCATTGATAGACCAATGTCATAATGATTTGGGAAACAGAGCTTACAATAATGCCGGTCCGGTGAATGTGGATTGTATCCAGGCTGTTGGTCAGGAAGAGACAATCACCGTTTGTCCGAATGTGAATTGGGGACATGAATTTGCTTTGATTCCTGCCGATGCCGGCAAAACAGACCAAACCTATTATCATTGGATGGTAGATAAAAATATCGGTTCCATACCGCAATACGCATGGCAGAGAATTCAATATGAAGTTCCCGAATTTAAAACTGTTAACCATACCAATACAAATATTGAAGCTCATTTCCGGTTTATTCCGGTTTATAATCGTTGCTATGGAGACACCGCTACGGTTACTTTAATTATCAAATCTGCCGGTGGTATTCAATTGCCGGATACGATTTTTGTTTGTGAAGACGATGCCTTTAAGCAGGTTAGTGCCGAATCATTGCCCGGAACAACTTTGCAATGGATCAGTAACGATCCCGGCATATTTACCGTTACTCCGTTGACGGTGCCAACGGCTAACATCATTCCTGTTTCGGCAGGTACGGCTACTTTAACAGTCGTTTCCATGTATGACGGATGCTATGATACGATGGAATGCAAGGTGATTGTCTCTCCGCATGTGAGTTTGCCTCCTATTTTGGATGTTGCCACAAATGTCGATCCGACAACGCTTTGTGAGCACAATAGCATGCAGTTAGTCAATCATACAACAGATGTGGGTATTCGTTCATGGAGTATCGTTTCTCCATCAGGTACGGGTGCGGATTCAATCTACGCCCGAATCAGCAATACCGGATTGTTGTACATCGACTCCGTACCGCCTACTTCTCCGGGTACTCCTTATACCATTACCGTTCGTTTTACTTTGGATAACGGCTGTATTAACACGGTGGATGCAACGATAGACCTGTATCCTCTTCCCGACATTGAGAGCCCTGTGCTTACGCCTAACAATACTGCTCTTTGCAAGGGCGATGTTCGTCGTTTGGCAGTGAAAGGTGACGCCGGAACTTGGTATGTGAGAAGTGCATCCTCTTCCATGTTGGAAATAGTTACACCTTCTCAGGTGGTAGGAACCGCTCCTAACGATTCTACAATTGTTGAAGTAAGAGGTATCGCTTATGGTACCGCTGAAGTTAGTTATGTAGTAACTGCCGGTATTTGTACCGACTCTGTGACGGTGAGATTGAATGTTATGGAAAAACCGATTGTAGGACCCGTACAGCAGATCAGCGCTGTTTGTGAAGGCGAATATTTGGCTTCGGCAATGCCCAATGCATTAACGGTTCCGAATATTGATTGGAAAGGTTCAACTCCTGTAACTCAGGGCTGGTTGTTGAACGGCGTACCTCACAATCCTTATGCAACTCTGTTAACTTATGCCGATAATGGCGCTCTGTTGCAATACTATGTCACTACGCCTTGCGGTGGAGATACCTCCGATATAGGATTTAATATTGTGGTAAATGCTCCGCCGGTTGTGGGGACTTTTACGGATAATGTTACTTGTGTGGGTAGACAATTCTCTGCGGATATCACGTTACCTTCAATCTCCGGAAGAGGAGTTCCTTATACCATAGCATGGGTGTTGGATGGAAACGTTATCGATCCGAATGTCCACACCACTTCTGCGATGGATCATGGAAAACCGCTCTATTTGAGAATCAGTACCTCTTGTGGTACGGTTAATTCCAATACAATCTATTTGAATGTAATTGACAAGGCAACCGTAGAAGCTATTCCGGATCCCGGACGAATTTGTGATGCATCACTACTTTCCGATGTCATGACAGTGCCTAACATCGTAACCAATGGATGTCCTGTAATATCACAAGGTTGGCAGGTTACCAATGCTTCCGGTAATTTCTCGGAAGACGGCTTCACACCGGGTAACACCATTTTATGGTCAAGTACTTACAATGGAAAAGATATTCGTTATGCTGTTTTGACGGATTGCGGTTGGTCGTATTCCGCCAGACAAATGCTGACGGTAATTCCAAGATTACAAATAGCAGACATTGCTACCTCGGATGGTAATTTTGGGGTTTGTCAAGGTCAAAGCATTACCCTCACCAATACCACGACAGGTGGAAGATGGTACTCTTTAAATCCGGATATTGCTGTAATACCGGATGCAAATTATGGTATTGTGAACGCTATTTCTTCGGGAACAGCTCTGATCTCGTATGTTGTGGAATATGGCGATGGTTGTGTTGATTCTGCTACCAAGAATATAGTTGTACACCCGCTTCCGGAAATCGCCACTTTTGGTTTCGTACAAGATTCTGTTTGTTATGGAACCGATGCTGTTTTCCGTATTAACATGCAATACTATAACAATGCTACCCGCTATGTATTTACTTTGAATACCGGTGGTAGCGACTTTACTACGACGACCAACAGCAGCGAAATGAATGAAGTATTTCGTAATGTGACATCCACTTCTGTGGCTCGCATTTTGGCAGTCGAAGACAATAACGGTTGTGTTACACAGTTTACTCCCGCTTTGACGGATACGGTTTATAACTATGCGATTCCGGATGTTGCGGTAAGAGATACTACCGTTTGTTATGGCAATACGGCTTATGTGCCGGTTCGAAGACTTGCCGGCTTCGGTGCAATGACTATTCACTATTCTGTGGATGGTATGGCAGGACAATCCAATATTATGAGTACTTCCGAGAACGAGATGTTGTTGGGTATTCCCAATGTATTGGCGCAGTCGGTGGTTACAATCGTGCAAATTACGGATGGGCACGGTTGTATTCGCGAATATACCGGTGCGGAAATTCGCCGCTCCATTATTTCCGGAAAGAAAGTGCCTGTGGTTACGGTTGGAGCAGATGCTACCGTGTGTCGCGGAGACAGCGGTATGATTACCTTTACCCGTACCCTCAATAGTGATACTACAGACCTCTTGATCTATTATAGTGAAAATGGTATTGTGAAAACCACTACTTTGCCGCATGGCATGAACAACAGCGTTTCCGTTCGCTCCGGCATAATTAATGCCGCAACGGAAGTTCGTGTGGAACAATTGATCAGTTTGGGTGGCGGTTGCGAAACTGTCTATATGCTGGGAGATGGTCCGATGCGTACTATCCAAGTGATGGAATTACCCGAAGTAACGGTTGAACGCGTAGACGAAGTTTGTAAAAATGCGGAAGGTTTTGCCCGTTTGATCCGCACTTTTGGTTCGGGAAGATTTGAAATCACCTATTCTGTAGACGGAGTTGTGGATACGGCTTACCTTAATAATGGTATTAACAGCGTAACAGTGTCTGTGGGAATAATAACCGCGCCGACCATTGTGAAAGTATTAACGGTGAAAGCCATGAATACCACCTGTTTCAATGAATATGCCGTGGATGATGAACCGGCAGTGGTATTCACTCCGAAACCGCTTCCTCATGTTTCCGTCTCTCCGGTAACCACTCCGATTTGTTACGGTAACAATGCTACTTTCCGTATGCAAAGTGAATTTGGTAATGTGCCCGATGCAACGTATGTCTACTATACCGTAACCGGCGGCTTGAGCGAAGAAGTGGTTATCATTGCTCAAAATACCGCTTATACCAATTTTACGGTTTATGGTGTGATGGATTCTGTTGAAGTTACCGTTACGAAAGTATCGGTAAATAATGGCTGCGACACTACGTATGGAGCCGAAAAACCGTCTGCTAAAGTTTATACGCAAGATCTGCCGGAAATTACACTGGTGCCGATTACCCGTGTTGGTCGCGGTAATGTGGACTTGACAACAGCCATTGCCGATTTGGATTTTGCAACCAATATATATACGTATTACAATAATGAAGCGGCTACCTCTTTGGTGCCGAACCCAACCAATGTTTATGTAACCGGTTCGCGCAGCTTCTATGTGAAGAAGAGAATATCCATTCCGCCTTATTGCGAAGTGATCGGAGAAATCCAAGTCAATGTGCTTTCTTCTTCAGGCTTGAGTATTGATCAGGAGGTGGAAGCAGTTTGTGTAAATGATACGGCTGTTTTCAATGTGTTGCTCTCAAATGCCAATGAAGATGCCACAGATCTCATGATGACTATTCAGGAAGCTTCCAACTTGCAATTTGCAGGTTTTGAAGCTCCTGCGGGAACTACTTATAATCCTGTAACAAAACAGTGGACTGTGGATACCCTGAGAGCAGGTACTTATAAAATCCTTACGTTAAAATATAATACGCTTTCCAACTTACCGGCGGCAACTTTGATAAACCGCGCAACTCTTGTTCAGGTAAATGGCGAAACTTTAGCAGCTATTGACCAGATTATCTCCGAAAAAGCAGTTACGGTTTTTGCAAGACCATCGGGAACCCTCAATATGGATGCAAGTTTTGTCTGCTCGGGTTCTCCGGTAACCTTGTCTTTCGGCTTGGTGGGAACAGCTCCGTTTACTATCGAATATCACAATGGTACGCAAATGATTACTCGCAGTGGAGTACCTGCGTTATACAACGAAGTGATTCAAAATATTACATCTAAAAGAGTATATCAAATACATAAAATAACAGATGCCAACGGATGTTCAACTCAATATTCCGACGGTTCTTATATTACCGATTCTGTAGATGTTATTCCTTTACCGACAGTTACTTTGACAGCCGATACAGCTTGTATGGGTGGAAATGCTAACGTTACGTTCTATCGCGGAACAGGTGTGGGAGACCTCGAAATTTCTTATAACGTTGCCGGAACACCTGCCGGAACCATCACTTTGGTAGGAAGCGATACAACGATCGCCCTTTACGGATTGACGGCTCGTACCACTGTTCAGGTAACTAAAGTAATTGACAATCAGTGTGAAAATAATTTGCAAAGTAGTGGTTCAATTGTATATGTGGAGATTAGGAGCTTGCCGACAGCAAGTGTAACCGTCTCCCCGTCAGTATGCGTGGGCAGCGACGGATGGGCAAGATTCAATCGCCCAACCACCGTTGGTGCAACTACAATTACGTATACCGTAAATGATGCCGCCACATTCGTAACAACCATTCCTGATGGCGCGTCCACTGTGACGGAAGCCATTACAGGCTTGGAAGGCACTACCGAAGTGAAAATCTTGTCGGTGGCTAATCTTGCGAATGGCTGTACCCGTATCTATGATTATGGTACGGAACCGATAGGAATTATTCAGTTGAGAGAATTACCGACAGTATCCGTAACAGGTCCCGATGCTGTTTGCTCGGGCAATGCAGCCCTCTTGAACTTCACTCGCTTGTCGGGCAGCGGCAGATTGTCGGTTTACTATTCTGTAAATGGCACTCCTGACTCTGTTTCCATGATGGGGAATACCGTGAACAAAAACATTACCAATCTTACGGTATTGACAAATGTGAGAATTGATAGCGTGAGAGATAGTTACTGCATGAACTATGTTGGAGATGAAAGTATCACTATCACTATCAATGAACTTCCTGAAGTTGTGGTTACAACGCAGGAAGATACAATCTGTAAAGGTGCTGTGGCAACTTTTGTAGTAAACAATATCGGAGGACCGGTATCAGGAAATTCTACTATTTATTACAACTTAAACGGAACTAATACGACTACGACTATTATAGATGGTAATGAGTCGGTTAATATTCCGGTTGCCAATGTGATGGCGTCGCAATATTTGAAAGTTACAAGAGTAACTAATGCTATCGGATGTTCGCGTATTTATGGCGCAGGTTTAGAACCGAATGATTCAATTCACATCATGGAATTACCGGAAATTCTGGTACAAAACTTGACCTTTACCGGTATTGATTCCCGTAATTTGTTGCCGGCGGTTACCAATTTGGATGAAACACAATATGATTATACATTCTATGATGCCGACGGCGTGATCGTTGTTGATCCGACAGCGGCAAATATTTTGAATACCGGTAACTATCGTGTGGTAGCAACAGGTAAATATGCTCCCTATTGCTCTGCCGAAAAATGGTTTACCGTAACAATATTATCAACGGAAGGCTATGTGTTAACACAAACAACTCATCCTGTTTGCTTTGGAGATACGGTGGAAATTGTGGCTCGCTTGGAAAATAGAACTTCTCATGAAGCTACCGGCTTGAAGGTATATCATATTGCCGGTTCCGGCTTGACTCAAGTGCCTCCCGCAACTACAAGTGATGTTTACCTTCCGGGTGCACCGGCTCAATGGGAAATTGCCTCTTTGGCATCAGGCGCCACAGCAACTTTGACACTTCGTTTTGCTACGAATAGTGTCGTTCCTGCCGACTTGCACAATCTGTTTACTTTGTGGTTGGCAAATGGCGATACTTTGACCGGCGGAAGCCGTGTGACTTCTGAAGCTATAGTTACGGTTCATTCAAAACCCACTGCAACTATGCTTATCTCAGCAGCCGATACGGTGTGTTTCGGATCTTCTATTGATTATATGTTCAATTTCTCTAATGGAACTCCGCCCTATACTTTCAGCGGAAATACCGTACCGGGAGGTGCGTTTGTTAATTCAACAACCTCTTCCGTATTTACAAATACTTTAACTAATGTTACACAAAAAACAGTACTGAATTTATTGAGTGTAACCGATAATAATGGTTGTACAACAACATTCCCGTTGGGTACAAGAACAGATACCATCAATATTTATACACAACCGGATGTAAGTCTTGCTACTTCTGATGTATGTAGTGGTGGCAATGCTACCCTCACTTTCACTCGTGAAGAGGGAAAAGGTGAGATGACTGTCTATTTCAGCCTTGCAGGTGTGTCGGGTTATAGTGTGCATTTCGGCAGTTCGGATAATACGGTTGATTATATGGTAGCTAATGTAACTACTACAACTTTTGTTCAGGTAACTGCTGTGGCTGATGAAGACTGCCACCGCGTTTATAGCGGAAACGGTGCAACTGCCACAATAGGAATTAAGCCGTTACCCAATGTGAGCCTCTCTGTTCACTCGCCGATTTGTGAAGGTGCTGATCCCGTATTTACCATATCTCGTGGAGTAGGTGCGGCTACCGGCATTATTATAGCGGATGTTCAAGTAGGAGATGTTTTGGTAAGTGGTGTGACAATCCCTGCCGGAGAACAAAGCGTAACGGATACATTATTAGGATACCCGGTGATGGATAATATGGAAGTCATTGTGGTAAGCGTTACCAATGTTGAAACAGGATGTACTAAAATCTATGAAGAGAATCCGCCGACTAAAATAATTTCCGTAAGTTCGACACCGGATGTAATGATTGCATCTAACAATGTGTGTTATGGTAATAATGCACAAGTTACATTCACTCGCTTAGCAGGAATAGGCAGATTTACCATTTATTACACAATTACCGATGTAGGTGGAACTACACAAGCTTCTGTAGTCTTGAACAATGGACTGGCTGAAGTTGCGGCAACAATTCCGAATGTTACTTCTGTAACTACTGTTAGGGTTGATTCCGTAAGAACCAATTCCAGCGGAAATTGCGTAAATATGTATGGTATTGATCAACCGAATGTAACCATTAATCCGTTAACACTGCCTGTGGTAACGGTAGGTGTAGAAGAAGACACGGTTTGTTTGGGGGGTAGTGGTAATTTTGTTATTAATAGCTCCAGCGATAACTTGACTATTTATTACACGGTTAATGGTGGTATGCAGAATACCGTATCCATACCAAGTTTCATGAATGAAGTGTATGTTCATGCAAACAATATTACAGAACAGCAAATATTGAGAGTAGTTCGTGTACTTTCTAATACGACAGGATGTTACACTCGCTACGATGCGGATGTAGATCGTCCGAAAGATACTCTGTTCGTTAAAAACTTACCTGATCTGTTTGTTCAGGATATACAAAGAGTAGGTAGCGGAAATGTGGACTTGACAACTGCTATTGTTGGAGGTCAGCTATCTACACATACTTATACTTACTACGCAAATGAATCGCTAACGCAAGTGATTTCTAATCCGTTAGAAACTTCTGTTAATACTACCCGTACTTTCTGGGTAAAAATGAAAGACAATGCGGCTCCTTATTGCGAAAATGTAAAAGACTTTACCGTAGCGATTGTTTCCACCAGCGGATTCAGTTTAGACCAAAGCGTCATGGCTGTATGTTTGGGTGACACGGCGGAATTTGAATTTACATTGACCAATAGTGGTGATGCTGCTACAGATTTGAAAGTAAGTAATATCAAAGGAAATAACTTGCAATTTGTGAATGCTGTTACCGGCGGAACAACCTATACGACTACCGCGACAGGCGGCGTATGGGAGATTCCGACGTTGGGCTCGGGAGAATCCGTAACCATGACTTTGCGTTATGTAACGCTTAACACAGCACCTGAGGCTTCCTTGAGAAACAGTGCAACACTCTTCTTTGCCAACGGCGACACTTTACGTGCCTCCGACCGCATAACCAGTCAAAGAGCTGTTACCGTGAATGCTGTTCCGACCGCTGTTCTGACATTGAGTGATGAGGTGGTTTGTACCGGTTCAAACATCACGATGAGTTTAAATCTCACAGGAACCGCTCCCTTTAATATAGCTTATCACAACGGTATAAATGATGTTGTGCGTAATAACGTTCAATATACGTATTCGGAAACGATAACGAACATTACGGCAGAACGCATCTTCAGCTTGAACAGCGTAACGGATGCTAACGGCTGCAGTGTTGTCTATGATAATACCAA
>QMCE01000296.1_pt1 | contig 24166 bp, 16 predicted proteins | sample 1821851 | NCBI WGS metagenome assembly QMCE01 (sample SAMN09453174, study PRJNA476694) | Termite gut metagenome, whole genome shotgun sequencing project. | isolation source: worker | host: Odontotermes sp. | place: South Africa:Pretoria | collected 2016-01-28 | reverse complement strand
TCCAGAAGGTTCTTGACGTCTCCTCCGGAGTTGATGTCGAGGGAGTAGCCGAGATCGAAACCGTACAGTTTGACTCCAACGCCCGCGGTGACGCCGAACCGGCCCTTGGAAAATGATCCGGTTCCCACGAAGGGCGTGCCGCCCGCGCTGCCCGAGTATGACGTGCGATCGTAGTACAGGCCGCCGCGCAGAGCCATGACGTCCGGCAGTATCTGCTGCTCAACCCCTGCGGAAAGCCCCCAGGCCTTGTTGCTTTCCTGCATGACGCCGCCGGGAATTTCCGACTGGGTCCGCTCGTACCAGATGTCGCCCAGGAAAAGCGTTTCATCCGTGTACTGGTGCGCCACGCCCACACCGAGGGACAGGCGATCGAGCGAGCCCGATCCGGCGTTCGCCGCGTACGCGCCCTTCTCCTTCAGCGAACCTGTGGAGTAGCCCAGCGTGCCGCCGACCGTGGTCTCGTCGCGAAGCCGGTAGATGCCGCCGAGCTTGAAATCGCCCCCTATGAAGGAGCGGTCGATAGTGCTGGGGAATGTTCCCGCGTCGGCGCTCCATTTGCCGTCGTACAGCGCGATGGAGACGCCGGCGAGGAGATCGTCCATCAGATGCAGGCCGTAGCCCGCGAGGATGCCTGTCTGGTTCCGCTTCATGCCGACGCCGCCCGCGCCCGAATAGCTCTGCGTGTGCAGCAGCGCGCCGACGGACTGGTTGGGGCCGGAGGCGGTCGACCAGCGGTCGAGGTTCACCGCGCCGCCCACCTTGAAGGTCAGCTGATCCGTGTTGTCGCTTTCGTCGTCCAGCCAGTCGACGCCGAGGTCGGTGTCGAAGCCTGTTCCCGAGAACGCGCCCAGGGCAGCCGGGTTGACCCCGAGGGAAGCGACCCCGTCGGCAAGGCCCCGGCCCGCGCGGCCCATGGCGACGGAGCGCGACCCCATCGGCGAAACGCTGCCGATGGAGCGGTAGGTGTTGACGTAGAACTCCCCCTCCCCCGCCCGCGCCGCCGGGAAGGCGATCAGGAACAGGGCGGAGAACAGGCCCGGGAGCGCGGTCCGCCGCGCACGGCGAAAATATGTCGTCGTCATGGTCGCATTCCGATTCATCTGGGGGCGGTAGCAGCCCGGCAATCACGGATCACTTGCCGCGCCATTCGCGGTTCTTTCAGAAAATTCCGTGAAAGCCGCTGCATCAGCAAATCCGTCCCGGATTCACCAGAACGACGAGGCTGCGCGGCTCCACGGCGAAACGATCCTGCCGCCTGCCGACCGCCGGAGCCTCGTCGGCGCGCTCGTGGATGTCCTCGGGCGACGGACGGGACGTGTCCACCACTTTCCGCCAGTCCCGCCCCCGGCCCGGAACGGCGAAATGCCGCCAGTCGTCCGACGCGTTCATCATGACGTAGATGTCGTCGTCGCGACCGCCGTCCGGGAGCTGCGCCTGCCCCCCGTCCAGCAGGAAGGCGAGCCAGGACGCCTCGTCCGACCAGTCCGGCTCGTTCTCCCTCTCGCCGTGCCAGGTTATGCCGCCCCCCTGCGAGAAGAAACGCGTCCGGCGCAGGACGGGATGATTGCGGCGGAAGGCTATCATCAGTTTGACGAAACGGATCATGTCCGCGTTGCCGTCGACAAGACGCCAGTCGACCCAGCTGATCTCGTTGTCCTGGCAGTAGGCGTTGTTGTTGCCCTTTTGCGTGCGGCGGAATTCGTCCCCGGCCAGGATCATGGGAACGCCCTGAGAAAGCATGAGGGTGGCGATGAAGTTCTTCATCTGAACGCGGCGCCTGCGGTTGATTTCGCCGTCGCCGGTCGGGCCCTCCACGCCGAAATTCATGGAGTGGTTCCAGTCACCGCCGTCCCTGTTGCCCTCGCCGTTGTCCTCGTTGTGCTTCTTCTCGTAACTCACCAGATCGTTCAGGGTGAAGCCGTCGTGCGCGGTGACGAAATTGATCGTGTGACGGGGCTTGCCGCCCGAGGCGTTGTACAGATCGTCCGAACCGCAGACGCGGCTCGCGAAACGGCTGACCAGACCGGCGTCGCCCCGCCAGAACATGCGCACGTCGTCCCGGTAATAGCCGTTCCATTCCGACCAGCGGCCGTAGGAGGGAAAGTTCCCCACCTGGTTCAGGCCGGCCGCGTCCCACGCCTCGGCGATGAGCTTTGTGCCGGAAAGGATGGGGTCCTTGGCGATCATTTCGAGAATGGGCGGGTTGGCCAGCACCTCGCCGTTGACGTCGCGGCCCAGGATCGAGGCGAGATCGAAACGGAATCCGTCGATGTGCATGAACGCGGTCCAGTAATGCAGGACGTCGATGATGTAGTTGCGGACGACAGGGTGGTTGCAGTTGAAGGTGTTGCCGCAGCCGGAAAAATTCCGGTATTTGCCGTTCCTGTCCAGCATGTAGTAGGTCGGGTTGTCCAAACCCCGGAAGGAAATGGTGGGGCCCCGCTCGTCGCCCTCGGCGGTGTGATTGAAGACGACGTCCAGATAGACTTCGAGGCCGGCCCTGTGGAAGAGCCGGACCATTTCGCGGAATTCGTTCAGCACCCCCGCGTCCTTCGCCTCTGCGGCGTAGTTCGTGTTCGGAGAGAAGAAGCCGACAGGCGAATAGCCCCAGTAATTGAGGAGCGGCTCGCCCGTTTTGGGGTGCTTGCGCATGTTTTCGTTTTCGTCGAACTCGAACACGGGCATGAGCTCGACCGCCGTGACGCCGAGATCGAGAAGATACGGAATCTTCTCCGTCAGGCCGATGAAGCTGCCGGGGCGGGAGACGCCCGAGGATTCGTGAACGGTGAAGCCGCGCACGTGCAGCTCGTAGATGACCGAATCCTCAAGAGGCGTGAGCAGGGGGAAATCGCCGTCCCAGTCGAAGCTGCGGCTCGCAGCGATGCGGCAGCGCCGGGGGTTGATCGCCGGGCCGCCGCCGCCGTTCGGATGCGGCAGATCCGGACGCCCCCACGCGGCCACGCCGGAGAAGGCCCTGGCGTAGGGATCGAGAAGGGGGAGTTTTGGATCGTAATACAGCCCTTTCGACGGATCGCGCGGGCCGTCCGCCTTCCAGACATAGCGGAGCGATCGGAGCCGCTCGGGCTCGGGATGGAGAATGCGCAGATGCCATATCTCGCCCGTGCGGTTGATGCGCGGGTCCAGTTCGATCACCGCCTTGACCTCGTCGTCGTCCCCGTCGTAGAGCTCCAGAAACATATGGGTCGCCTGGCTCGCGTAGACGGCGAAATTGACGCCGAGGGCGGTGCGATCCGGGCCTAGGGGCAGAGGGCTGCCCCGCCCGATCCGGAAGCCGGAGACGATCCTGACGTCCTTCCCCGCGGATTCGATCCCGCTTTCGTCCCGGGTGTAGAAGGCTGTGAGGCTGCTTTGCATTTTCGTTTCATCCACAGTGTTCACCTTTCGCAAGTCGCTCGCGGATGCCTGGCAATGAGGCTCTCACCACCCAAGACGCCGTCTCCAGACCATGGCGTCGAGGTCGGCGTCGTTGGAGCGGGCAAGGCGCTGCAGTTTCCACAACGCCATATGGGCGAGCCCCACAGGCGGCGTGCCCGCCCTGAGGGGCGGAAACAGCCTTTCGTCCGACAGGAGCGCGAGAAGCGCCTCCCGCGCGGCGTCGCGCCCGTCGTGCCCGCCGACCGCGATGTTCCTGAGCGCGTTGATGGCGGCGTCGGCCATGCGGGTCCCGTCTATTCCCGCGCCGGGCGAGCAGTAGGGGGAGTCGATGATGCTTGAAAGCGCCCGCACAGCGCGTTCCGCGCCGATTTCGCCGAGCGCCAGGGCTGCGGCGTTCCGCTCGTCCGGCGAGACGTCCCACATCATCACCGTGCGTTCGAGGCGCGCGAGTCCCAGCTCCCTGTTTTTCGAAAGAACGTCCCCCGGATCGGGATACCCGGCCGGGTACGAAAGCGCCGCGCCGAGACAGGCGACCGCGGACGTGAAGACCGCCGTGTCCAGATCGCCCCGCAGCATGCTCCCCGCCGTTTCCGCCGCGTACGCGGCCAGATTCACCGTCGAGTCGTATCTGCGGCGGCGCCAGTTCTCCGCGTCGACCGCGTCCTCGACAGTCGAGCTCATCGCGGAAAGCATCGGCTGGCCCTCGAACGCCGTGCGGCACATCACCGACATGGCGTCGAAGGCGGCCTGCCTGAGAACATCGTCGCCGGTGGAAAAGAGAAGGGTGAAGGCTTCGATGGCTTCTGGCAGGCCCTCGGCTCCCATGTCCGACAGGGAAGCGATTGCGGCGAGGCGGATTTCCTCCACTTCGTCCGGGGCGAGCAGGGTCATGTCGCCGCCCTGCGCGGCCCAGATCACGGCCCAGCGGGCGGGATCGCTTCCAAGGGCGTTGCCGACGAAATGGGCGACTGTCCGCCGGGCAGCCGGGCCGAGAGCCGGATCGTCGATATACCGCAGAGCCGCGCGCACCGGATCGAACTGCCTGGCGAGGCGGATCACGACCCGCCTCCGCAGCTCTTCGAGATTCGGGTTGAACAGGCCCCGCCTCGTGAGCGGCGGACGCCGGAGAGGCTCCAGGACATCCACCCGCGCCACCCGTTCATAGCCGATCGCGTAGTTTATGTAATTGAAGCGCGCCCTCTCGGACGTCAGGCAGAACGCGGGCAGAAGGCGGATCACGGCGGTTTTGACTTCGAGCCTGTCGGATGTGGCGAGAAGCGCCTCGAAGTCCGTCATGTCGCGGGGATCGCCGAGCATGGCCATGACTTCGACCACGCCCTGCTGGATGAGGATGTTCTCCCGCGACAGCGCGGAGCGGAGCGTCTCGTGCATTTCGCGGCCGTCAGGGCCGCGCAGTTCGTTGTAGATTATTTCAAGAATCTTCATTCTGCCCGCGGACGTGGCGTTCAACGATTCGACAAGGCCGTCGAAACGCTCCGCCCTCGCATCCGCGTCCTCGGCGGGGCATGCCGCGGCGAGGACGGGAAGGAACGGCAGCATGAGGCGGATCATGCGGAGCGGACGGCAGACGATCATCTCTCGTGCGTCCTTATGTCGCGGAACAGGACGACGGCGGGAGACTCTGTCTCGCGGTACAGGAAGAAGCCCGCCCGCCCCGTGCGCTCCATCGGCGGAAGCGCCTGTTCCGCCCCCCCTCCTTCCGCGAGGGATCGGTATGTTTTTCCGCCCAGATTGAACCGGAGGCGGTTCCATCCCGTGAGGAGCGGCAGCGGAGAGCTTTCGTAATCGACCCAGCCGCTTCCGCCGTCCACGGTGAAGACCATGGACAGGCTGGCCTCGCCGTCGCCGTCGTAGTACGCGTCGAACGTGACGTAGTCGACGCCGGCCAGATTCTGCGGCGGGCTCATCGTGCGGTAGACCGCCGCCCTGCCCTTGACGGGCGAAGCCAAATCCATCTTCAGGGCGCGGCCGCCCTCGCCGTCTGCGATTGCGGAAATGCCGCCCTTGTCGCTCCAGGACGGCATGCGCCAGCTCGCCGCCGTGCCGGGGCCGAATTCGTCCCACAGGCGTCCGTCTCCGCCGATCTCCCCCGCCAGGCGATCGGGTATGATCTCCCGGTACGGTTCGATGTATGTCCCGCCTCCGACCAGGCCGGGTTCGAGAGAAATGCCGGAATCGGCGTTTCCGGAAAGGAAGTAATTGAGCGTCCGCTTCAGGAAGCGCATCGTCCTGTCGCCGCCGCGTCCATACCGCCAGTCCTGCCGCCAATCCTGATAGGTCGTCACCGCCGCCAGCCTGCCGTCCACCGTCAGGGCGTCGACAATCTCGTCCATGGACAACTGATGCGCCGCGTCCAGAGGCGCGAACGCGCCGCCTGTCGCCCTGGCGAGCCTGTCCATGAACGGCCTGGCCTGGGCGGGGCGCGCCGCGTCCATCCATATGTGCCCGCCCGCCTTCAGATAGTCGCCGACCTGCCGGACAGCGGCGTCGGACCAGTCGCGAACCTCTTCCGGCGAGAGGACGGCGAGAAGGCAGTCCGGCAGGTTGATGTCCGACGGCGTGAGCGCCCGTTCCTCAAGCGTCACGCCCTTGCCCACGCTTCCGGACAGTTCGGCGAAAAGATTCCTGGACGCCGCGTCCCGGGCGCGCGCGAAATCGCCCACGACGATGAGAATCCCCTCCGCGTCGATCGAACTCGCTGCGACGCTGACCGCGCGGGGCGGGAGCCTCCGCTCGCTCCGCTGCAATTCGGGAGCGGCCTCAGGGCTCCTGAAGGAGTCGGTCGCCGCGTCGCCTCCGTCAGCCTCGTCCTCGTCGCCGGCAAGCCGGCTCGGCGTCGGCGTCAGCGGCGGGGGCGTCGTCCCTCCGGGCGAGGCCGCGCCCGACGGAGAACGCGATCCGCCGGCATCGCCGAACAAGCCTTCGATCCCGCCCGGCCCGCCTTCCGGATCATCGTCGAAACGCCTCTCCCCGACGGCGGCGCGGCCGTCGCCGGCCCTTTCCGCCCTGTCCCCGCCTGAACGCGCGTTGCCGGTTCCGGTCAGGGTTCCGGGAAGGCCGCCGCCGTTTTCAGGCATGGCGGAATCATCTCGTCCGGCCCATCCTCTCGCGGCGACGCGGCCGCCGCGCGGAGCGGCATGCTCGTTCTCGACCGTTCCAGGAATCCCCGCGGGCGTTCTCGACGGAACGCTGTTTTCAAGATTCGACATGCCCTGATTCACGATCAGACCGGGTTTTTCGCCAAGATACGCAGACCCCCGCGACGGCGAATCCACGCGAACCTCTTCGACGCCCGGCTCGCCCTGCGGATGCTCCATTCCGCCGGAAGGAATCTCCTCCGGGCTGTCCCTGAGGGGATCGGCGATCTCCACGCGCTGTTCCGGCTCGACCGGCGGGTTTTCCTTCATGTTGCGGCGGCGTCCGCGCGGATCGACGCGGCGGACAACCGGCTCCAAAGCCACTGTCTCCAGCCCCGACGCGTCTGCCAATAGCATGTTCTGCTCTGTCGTCACAGGCTGAACAGGGCGATCGCCCTCGGACCACACAGGCGGTTCGGAATCCCCGGCCATGTCGATATCGAGACGCGCCTCGTCCACGCGGACGTCGTTTTCGCCGCGATGCTCCCCGTTTTCCAGGGAAGGCTCGTCCATCTCGGGCAGATCGCGAACAGGAAGGTTGCTGTCCCGCTCCCGTTCAGGCTGCCGCTCCCTGCGGCTCATCGTTTCGCGGTTTTCATTTTCAAGCCGGATGCCCGACGGCTCGCGGGGAACAGCCAGTTCGATATCCTCCTCTTCTCCTGCGGGCATCCTCGGCGTTTTTTCCCGCGGCAGTTCCGCGCCGCCCGAGGGAAGATCGGATTCGGAAAGCGCAGCCTCGCCGGCCACAGACTCTGTCCCGCCGCCCGAAGACGGCGACAGGGAATCACGCCCGGCCGCGCCCATGAGCTCCTTTTCCGCGTCGGTGAGCTGTATCGTCTCCGGGGAGTCGTTTTCGATCAGATTGACGGAAATCGTCCTGGGCATGGTCGCGGCGTCGCTGGCCTCGGTTCCGAGAAGAACGATGAACGCGGCGAGAAGGATGACGTTGGCTATCGCCGAGGCGAGAAGGAAGCGGGCAAGCGCGCTCTTCCCCAGGCGGTAGAGGATGTAGGCCAGCAGCAGAAGAAGAAGAAGCAACAGCAGCAGCGCCGCAAGGATATACACCCACCATGCGCTCCAGGAGCGTCCGCCCGATTTCGGCGCGGCGATCGAGGGAATGGAATAGGCGGATTGCGGAGCAGCCCCGTCGGACGATCGGGGCGATTCGCGAAACAGCCCCTCGGCCTTTTCCCAGGGGGATTCGAGAGAATCGGGGCTGTTCCCCGAAATTCCCGGTTCCCAGAAATCCCTGGAAACGTCCTGCGTCTGCTGCAGGGGCGCGGCGTCGGAAGGCAGTTCGGGCGGCCTCGGAAGGCCGGGGACAGGCGTTATGTCGCCGGCTTTCGCCGCATAGGGCCTGACCCGCCAGCGAAGAGGGATTTCAGCGATGCCGGGGCCGGCGCGGAGAACGAGAAGGCCGGATCGTTCCCCCTCGGACGCGCCCATGGGGGCGGAGACGACGGCTTCAACGGCAATCTCGCCGCTTCCCCCGCCGAGGACAGCTTCGGGACTGACGACGGACAGGTCTTCCGAGCCTGCCGCCTCCGCGACGAGGGGCGCGGGCTTGTCCGCTTCATACCGGACAGACAGCGCCCGGCTTATGAACGTTCCGGGAGGAACTGTCCCGAGATCGACTGCGCCGCCGTGATGGAAACGGACATCCCCGACCCTGACCCGCGCCGCGGCCGACGCGTTGCCGATGGTGAAGCTGCCGGCATAGTCGCCCGGCAGGGAATCCTCGGGAACCGTCATTTCCAGCTCGAAATCATGGCTGCCCGGAGAGACGGAAACAGTCGAGGAGAAATCGGGCCATTCCGAGGCGCCGTTTTTCCAGGACAGGTTCATGGTCAAATCGCGGGGCGCTTCGGCTTCAAACTCGACAGAGGCGACCGCCGCGCCTGTCTCGCCGGGGAACAGAACGCCGAAATCGACGTCGCCGCCCAGGCGGGCGTCGCCGGGAGGCTCTTCCCCCGTCTGGAGCGCCAGGGCGGGCGCCTGCCGGACGAAATTCCCCTGATCCCACGCGCCGCCCGCTGCGCGCGAAACCAGATCGATCCGATCGGGCGTTTTCGGAAGCGTCACGGTCGCGCCGTACACGCCGTCGTTCGCGGCCCCGTCGCCGTGTTCGCCGTCGTCGTAGAGGTGGAGCCGCTGCGGGATCAGGCCGGGAACAGCCTCAATCCAGACCTTCGCGTCTGTCAGGGGCCTGTCGTCCTCGGCAAGGGTGGCGCCGACGGCGAGATGATCATGCCGCAACTGCGGCGGGAAGACGTCGAGGAAAAACCGCGTGTCGCCGAAGGAGCCCAGGGTGGAGACTCCGGGCGTCGCGTCCTCCCAGAAAAAATCCCAGTTTCCGGGAGCAGGCTCCCCGACATGCACGCTGGTCATGTCCCGGTTGGAAAACAGCCCTGTTCCGGGATCGGCGACGACGACGCGCCCCCCCCCGTCCATCATCGCCACCAGCCGCCTGATCGTCCTGTCGACGGGAAGGGTCATCCCGCCGTTCGGCGTCCCGAGCGTCTCGGCGTGCAGAAGCTGGCGCTTCCCCAGTTCGGCCGCGAGGCGGGCGTAGATTCCGGGAAGATCCGAATCCGTGACCGCGCGGAAATAAATCCCGCCTGTCGAATCCGCCATTTCGCGCAGAAGATCGTGATCGGCGTGTTCGCTCAGGCCGACGCTGAAAATGCGCGCCCCGGCGGCCGCCGCGCGCAGATGCGCATACTGGTATCGGTGCCCCTCGTTCTTTCCGTCGGTCAGCAGGATGATCACCGGCTTGCGCGATCCGCGCAATTCGCTCAGGGCGACGTCCAGAGGTTCGTCCAGATTGGTCAGGCCGTCCGATCCGATGCTGTTCAGGGCGTCGAGAAGCGCGGCGCCCTGGCTCAGGGGAATGAGAGGCAGGCCCAGGGCTGCGCGCTGATTGAATGTGACAAGCGCGACGCGGCCGACGCCTCCGCCCTGCTCCGCCATTTCAATGAATGTCCGCGCGGCGGCGACGCGGCGCTTTCTGGGATCGTTGCGCCGCATGCTGAGACTGACGTCGACGGCGAGAACGACGTCCACCTGGCCGCTGATGAACCGCCCCGCGCCCTCGGCGACGGTTTCCGCGGCGACGACGCCCCCCGGCGCATAGACGACCCGCGCCAAAGCCTCGCACTCGGCGTCCTGGCGCGGCAGGGAACGGGCGTCCAGAAACACCTTCTCGCCGCTCCGCCACAGATAGACGCCCCGCGCCAGATAGCGTTCGCTCAGGCCCGCGTCCCGGTTCAGAGCCGCCGGGTGCACGTAGACGCGGAAATCCTCCGCCGCGATCTCGCCGCCCGCGCCCATGAGCGCCGGCGGCATGAGGACGGCGATTTTGGCGTTCGCGGGATTGTCCGGATCGCCCAGATCGCGGCTCAGAAGAACCGCCCGCATCGACTCCGCTTCAGCCGCTTTTCCCCGTCCGGGGAAAAGCGAAAACGCCGCCGTCAATGCGATCGACGCGGCCAGGGCGCGGAAGAGCGATGCGTGCCGGTTCATGCGCTTCATCATTGTTCACCAGGGTCCAGCACAGGAAGATCGATATTCTGGATGCCTGCCGCGCGGCACAGGCCGAACACGCGCATCACGGCCCGGTACGGCACCCGCGCGTCGGCGCGTATCACGGCGGAACGCCCCGGATGCCCGGTCGAGAAATCCCCCGCCATGGCGCGGAGCTCGTCTTCCTCCATGACGCTCCCGTTCACCACCAGCGTGCCGGATTCCCGGATGTTGACGACAAGGCGGTTGGGCGCCTGCGACGCCTTCGCGCCCGCCTCGCTGTCCGGAAGGACGATGGCGTGATCCATTTCGCGCCGGGTGAAATTCGTGGCGACGAGGAAAAAGATCAGGAGGAGAAACACGACGTCGATGAGCGAGGTCATGGGTATTTCGTAGCTGTCGTCTTCCCGCAATGCCTTCATGGCGCCTCCCGGCGGTTATTCGCCGTCGATGCTGGTTTCTTCGGAATCCGCCCTCGTCTCCCCTTCCTCCCCGCGCTCTTCGGGCTGTTCGCGCGGCGCGGTCCGGGCCGGCTGCCTGCCGCCGCCGGCCCGCTCGGCCCTGCTGGAGGCCGCGGAGATGAACGCGAGCGCGCGCTCCTCGACTTCCCGCATGATGTTGTCCGCGTAGTTCCGCAGCATGTGGTAGACGACGAGAAGGGGAATGGCCACGACCAGGCCGAACGCGGTGGTGTACAGCGCCTCGTAGATGCCCGCCGCGAAATTGCGCGGATCGTCCATGCCCAGCTCGGCCGCGGATCGGAACGCGGCGATAAGGCCGAAGACCGTTCCCAGAAGGCCGAGGAGCGGCGACACCGACGCGATGACGCCGATGGGGCGCAGATTCGCCCGCAGATCGTAGAGGATGCGGCTTCCCTCCTCGTCCACCGTTGTTTCCAGTTCGCGGCGGGTCGCTCCGCTGCGGGAGAGGAGCGCGCGCATCACGCGCCCCATCGCGCTCCTGTCGCCCTCCACGGCCCGCAGGCCGGCCGACACTCCGCCCGACACCATGGCGTCGCGCAAGTCGGCCATGAGCCTTTTGGGAATCTGCGCTCCGCGCCGGATCACGATAAGGCGCTCGGCCGCGAAGGCGCAGCCTATCACCGACGCGGCCAGAATCGCCCACATGATCTTGCCGCCGCGCTCGAACGACGCGAGAACGGTTTCCGGATTCAATTCGTCGGCCCGCCCCGCCGAGGCGGCGACAATCAGGACGCTGGACATGATCAGAAAGCGCATACGCATTGGGAAATCCCTTCTTTCAGAGCCTGCCGCTCTTATCGTTCCGTTATCCGCGCCTGCAATTCCCTCGCCTCGTCGGCGGCCGGAGTGTCGCCGTAGCGCGCCAGAACGCGCTCCAGGTCGCCTATGGCCTTGTCGCGCATCCCGTCGTCGAGAGCGGTCCGGGCCGCCCGGAGCAGGGCCGAGGCGGCCCATTCGGGATAGTTCGGATACAGCGTGTCGACGGCGAGGAACTCCATCCGCGCCCTGGCGTTGTCCCCGGCCATCGAGGCGGTCATCCCGAGGCCGTAGCGCGATTTCGCCGCGACTTCGGTTCCCTTGTCGATCGCCAGGGCCTGTTCGAAGGCGTTGGACGCGTCGGCGTACGCGCCCAGATTCAGGTTGGCCTGTCCAAGTCCCCAATAGGCTTCCTGCACATAGGGGCCGTCCGGGTTGAGAAGTATCCTGCGGAACACCTCCCTGGCTTCCGTGTCCTTGCCGTCGAGAAGAAGGCAGAGGCCGTCGCCGTATTCGGCTGCCTGGCGGTAGGGCGCGCCGGCGCCGCCTTTTTCGAGAGCCTGGCGGTACCGCTGGGCTGCGCTCTCGAACCAGGCGGATCGCTTGGGCGAGTCGCTGTTGTCCTGCCCGGATCGGCGGCGCAGTTCGGCTGCGCGGAAACAGGCGTCGCCGATCAGCTCGCTCTTCGGATAGCGTCCGATGATTGTTTCAAAGGCGTCGATCGCCGCGACGCGCTTGTCCCACATGTCCTTGCGCGCCGCTTCGCGCCGGGCCGGATCGGCGTCCGACAGGCTTTCGGCCTCGGCCGCCTCGGCCAGCCGCTGGATGCTCCAGGCCATGCGGTATTGCGCCTTGTCGGCGAGATCGCCTCCCCGCGCGGCCGCGGCGTCGAGAGCCTTCCTGTATGCGGCGAGAGCCTGCTGGAATTCGCCCCTGTCGTACAGAATCTCCCCCACCCTGAGCCATGCGGCGTCGAGCGCAGGATAATCGGGATGCCTTGCCGTCAGATCGCGGAGCAGCGCGAGAATCTCGTCCTCGGCCTTCCGCACCTCCTCCGAAAGCGACGCGGCTTCCGCCGCAGCCTTCTCCGCCTCGGCTCGTTCCGGCGCGGGAAGATCGGCCGCATCCCCGCCGCCGGCGAGTTCGCGCGCGCGCGCCTCGGCTTCGCGCATCCGCAGCGCGATCGGCTTTATGCGGTTCCACAATGCCCATGAGCGCTGATACAGAACCTGCGGCGCGTCCGGATGATCGGGATGGTTCGACAGGAAATTCCGGAACGCCTCGGCGGCTTCTGCGTGACGCCCGGTTTCGTCGAGGGCGGACGCGCGCTCCAGCTCCGCCCTGGCGGAAAGAGGATGCCCGGCGTACTCGCCGAGGAATCGATCCAGATCGGCGAGCGCCCCGGCGGCATCGCCCGAAGCCCGCCGTATCGACGCAATGAGCGCGAAGGCGTCCGGCCGGACATCGCTGTCCGGAAAATCGGCAATCACCTTCCGCGCCGCCTCAAGAGCGCCTTCGCTGTCGCCGAGATCGCGTTTTGACCACGCGACGCCGAAGAGGGCGGCGTCGGCGAGTTCGCCCTTTTCATCAGCCCTGAGGCTGTTTTCGTAATCGGCCAGAGCCTCCTTCTTCTGCCCCAGGCTGTAGCGGGCCTCGGCCAGATAATAGTACGGCCGCGCCAGCCCGAGCCCCTCGGGCGCGTCTGTCAGGACGGCTGCCAGATTGCGGGCCGCCTCGCGCAGCAGAGCGCGGCGGGCGTCCCCCTCCTCCTCCTTCTGCCCCGCGCGGAGGAGAAGCGTGCCCAGCCGCAGCTGGGCATAGCCCAGAGTGGAGCCCACCCTGTTCCGGCCCAGCCGCATGCCGAGCTTCAGGGCCTCCTCGTACCGTGTCCGCGCGACGTCCGGCTCCCTGCCGGCCTCGGCTATCTCCCCCAGGCGGAGGAGGGACATCGCGGCCTGCGGCGTGTCCTGATGCCTGGCGAGTATTTCCTGATAAAATCCGGCGGCGCGGGAAGAGTCGTTCGCGAGATAATACGATTCGCCGAGCCTGAACAGCGCGTCTCCCGCATACTGCGCAGCCCTGTTCTCAAGCGCCGGATCGGGCCTGCCCTGCGGACTTTTCCATTCCTTCGCCCACGCCGGAGCCTCGTTGGCGATCCAGCGGTATTGTTCGCGGGCCGCGGCGACGTCGCCAAGCAGGTTCCGGTAATCGGCCAGCGCCCACGCGGCCTGCAGCCGCGTCTTGGCTGCTGGGTAGCCCAGCGATTTTTCGAGGGCCGCGGCCGCGCGGGCGAGATGATCCTTTTCCCCCCGCTCGTCCGAAGCCTCCCGCGACAGTTCGCGCTCGGCCAGCGCCTGATGGTACAGCGCCCAGGGAGCGCGTTCGGATTCGGGCCAGCGCGAGGGGATTTCCTCGAACTCCACGGCTGCGTCCCCGTATTTTCCCGCGTCGAGAAGCACTTCGCCGAGGAGGGAGCGCGCCTCGATCTCCTCGTCCCCCAGCCTGCCGCCCGCGAGGGCGCGGCGGAAATACTGGGCTGCGTCCTCGCCCAGCTTCTTCTGCATGCCGGCGAATTTCACGCGATCCTCCGGCGTCGCAGCCCGTTCGGCGCGTTCTCGGGCGGCACGGGCCTGCTCCTGCCACAGCGTCCCCAGGCGGAACCACGCCAGCGCGTTCAACGGGTGATCAGACGCTCTGGCGACTTCGAGAAACGGCTGCGCCGCCTTCTGGGGCTGGCCAGCCTCGCGCCAGGCGCAGCCCGCGTCGTAGAGAAGCGAGAGCTGCAATTCCTTGTCCGAACCGGCAAGCCGGGAAGCCTCCTCGAATCCCGCAGCCGCCTCGGCGACGCGCCGGAGACCGTACTCGGCCCACGCCTCCCCCGCCCGCGCGTCTGCGGCGAACGCGCCGTCCGGGTCGTTCGCAAGAAGCTCCCTGAACGCCGCCACAGCCTCATCGTACCGGTTGAGGCGGTACAGCGATTCGCCGATGTAATACCTGTTCTCCTCCGCGCGGCGATCGCCGGGGAATTCGTTGACGAACCGGCGGTGCCATTGCAGGGCCTTTTCGTATTCCCCCGCGTCGAAAAAGGCGAAGCCCGCTCCGGCGAGGGCGGAGGGGAGCAGCTTGGAATCGGGGTGTTTTTCGGCAAACGCGGTGAAGTCCCGCGCGGCGTCCTCAAGGAACGCCGTCGCGTCGCGTCCGGCCTCCCGCTCCTCAAGGGCGAGGCGGTACCGGGCCTCTCCCCGCCACAGCAGGGCGGACTCTCCCTGTTCCGGCTTGCCGCCCAGCTCCACAACGGTTCCGTATTCCCTGACGGCGTCGCGGTATCTGCCCATGCGGAACCAGGCGTCGGCCGCCCCCAGGGACGCGTCGGCGCGAAGCTGCTCCGGAGCGGCCGGATATTCCGCCGTCACGCGGGAATAGGATTCGGCCGCGTCGAGGTTCTTTTTCTGCTTGTCCTGGCAATACCCCAAAAGCACGAGAGCCTCCGCCGCGACGGGGTTCCCCCTGTTTTCGTCGATAAACGCCCTCAACTGCTTTTCAGCCAGATCGTATTCCCCCCGCTCGCTGATGACGCGGCGGACAAGGTCCAGTTTCTCCACGGCGGTTTCGCCCGCGCGCGCGGAGGAGACAGTCAGAATCCACACGAGAGCCAGGAGGGCGTGACGCCCCGGCCGCGCATTTCGTGTTTTCAATGATTCAGGCATCGCATGTCCTTCACGTATTGCTGTCGTACGCGGAAATGGCGGAGGGCGCTCTGCAGGGCCGCCGCCGCATCGTACGGTTCCATTGTGTATATCGGCCGAAAGCCGGCGCGGCTGAAGGGGGAGAGCGCGATGTTTGCCGAAAAGACGGCGGAAAGGCAATCAGATTCAATCCGAAGGAAAAATCCGCCGATATGCATAGAGTATACCGTGCTCAAGGATTGGAAATGGATGACGCGGCAATGAACCACATCCTCGATGCGACCGGTTTCCCCGACAGGGAAGCGCGCGGGCTGGACGAAACCGAAACGGCTGTCCGGGCGGATCGGCATTTCCACCGGGAACGTTTCATCCGGTGCCTGACGCTGTGCGCGGTCATCGCCGCGGCCGGGTACATGGCCTGGAGGCCGGCCATGCTGCGGCTGTCGCAACTCCTTTTCCTCGTCTCCCCATCCCGGGGCGACAGCCTCGCCTGGCGTCCGGAAATGGAAGAGGCGTCCATCCGCGTTCCGATCCGGAAACGCGCGCCCGAACCCGCCGAATGGCGGCTCGAATCCGGCGCGCGCGGGAACTGGCGGACAGAGCGTCCCGCCGCGGGCGATCACCCGTCGTGGCGCGGCTTCGGCATGCTTCCCATACGCTGGAGGCGGCTCTCGGGCAATCCCTGGAACTGGCGGGACGACGGCATGGTTCATCTGCGGCGCGGCGAGCACGCCCAGCCGCCGCAAAAGGCGGCGAGCTCCTTCCGGGCGCAGGAGGAGGACGAATGGGGAGCCGGAAGGGCGGAAGCCTCTCCGGCGGCCGGGACGGCGCGGACGGATCAAACAGATCAAATGAAGCAAACGGAAACGCCCGGGCTGGAACCGAAAAGCCTCCCGTCTCTGGCGGTTCCGTCCCTCGCGGCGGCGTCCGGGCCGGCGCATGACGATTCCGGGCTTTCGGAACTGCCCCCCCTGTCCCTGGACGATGTCGCACGGGGCGATCCGGACATCCCCGCGCTTCCCGTCCTCCCCGCCCTCCCCGCCCTCTCCCAGGCCGGAACAGAGGATCGGACGAGAAGCGATCCGGCGCCGGCGCGGGACCTGGCTCCCGCGCAGCCCATGCGCCCCGTTGCCGCTCCCGAAGCCGTCGACTGGAAGAACAGGGAAATCACCGCTCCGATCCCCGGCGCGTACCTGACGATCTATCCGAAGCTGAAGTTCATCGGCTTGTGCGTTCCCGGCCAGGGATACATCAGGAAATACAATCAGGTGGGCGTTCCGCGCGATCCCGCAGGCGAAAAAATGGCGGCGTCGGACGGGCGCACGCCCTACGGCAAATACTACATCGCAGCGCGGAGCGCGGGCGAACAGGGGCCGCGCATGGAACTGAGCTGGCCCTCGCCCGAGGACGCGGTCCGCATCGGCCTGGGCATACCCGAAACAGCGGCGATCGAAGCGGCCTGGCGCGATCAGGCCCTTCCCCCACAGGACACGACCGCGGGCGGCGGCGTGGCGCTGATCGGTTTGCGCGGCGCGATGGAGGGCACGGAAGGCGGCTTCGCCCTGGAGGCGCCGCAGATGGAGGAGATCGCCGCGGCCCTGCCGGACGGAGCGTGGGTGTTTATTCAGGAATGAACGTCGAAAACGCCTGTCGACATGTACCGCTCGCCGGAATCGGGGAAGACGATCACGATGTTGCCGCCCCGGAATTCCTCCCGCGCCGCCAGCTCGGCGGCCCCCGCCAGAGCGGCTCCTCCGGAAATCCCGACAAGCATTCCCTCGGACAGGGCGACCCGCCGCGCAGTCTCGCGGGCGATCTCCGTGCTGATCGGCAGCACGCCGTCCAGCACGCCCCGATCCAGCAGCGCAGGGACAAATCCCGCCCCGATTCCCTGTATCCCGTGCGGGGCCGGCGCGCCGCCGCCCAGCACGGGCGATTCCACGGGTTCGACGCCGTAGACCCTGACTGCGGCGTTTTGCTCCTTCAAATACCTGCCTGTTCCCGTCACCGTCCCGCCTGTCCCCACGCCCGCCACAAACGCGGCGACCCGGCCGTCCAGCTGCCGCCATATCTCCGGCCCGGTTCCGCGATAATGCGCCAACGCGTTCGCCGGATTTTCAAACTGGCCGGGAACGAAGCTCCCCGGCGTCTTCGCGGCCAGCTCCGCCGCCTTCTCAATCGCCCCCGCCATTCCCCGCCCGCCGTCGGTCAGCGCCAGTTCCGCGCCGTGGGCCGCGAGGAGCTTCCGCCGTTCCACAGTCATGGTTTCGGGCATTGTCAGGATCACGCGGTATCCCTTCACCGCGCCGACTCCGGCGAGGCCGATCCCGGTGTTTCCGGACGTCGGCTCGATGATCGTCGCTCCCGGCTTCAGCGCTCCCGACTCTTCCGCCGCCTCGATCATCGCGAGCGCGGCCCTGTCCTTCACGCTCCCGAAGGGATTGGCGAATTCCAGCTTGGCGAAGATACGCGCTTTCAGCGCGCCCTCGCCCGCCCCGGAAACAAAATGCGACAACTCCGCAAGCGGAGTGTCGCCTATGCACGCGAGAATATCCCTGTTCATGCGTTCAATGGCTCCTGATCATCGACAGAAACGCGCTGGCCTTGGCAAACTCCTCCGTCAACCCCTTCGTCAGCATGGGGAGCGTTTCCTTCGACAGCGCGAGAGCGAGAGCGGCCTGTTTCGGGGGCTTCGGCGGATCGTCGAAATCGCCCGCCTGGCCGTAATGCTTCAGCCGGCACAGGTATTTCGCCAGCGACAGCACGGCGGCCATCGTCCTGCTCTCGGGCGGACAGTCGTCGATGCGATCCTGATACTTGATGGGGTCCTGCACATCCTCGGACAGGTTCCAGCGCCGCGCCAGCCAGTAGCCGATGGAGGAATAGCTCGTGTCGATGACCTCCTTCTCCGCCTCGGCGAAGGACAGCTTCTCCTCCTTCGCCTTCTGGACGACTTTGGCGAAATCGTCGTGGCAATACTGCTCCAGCACGACCTTGCCGATGCCGCCGAGAAGCCCGGTGACGAAGCCGCTGTCAGGGTGAAGCGATCCGCATCCGGAGAGCGGGTCGTCGGAGAGGCTCAGAATGATGTAGCGGCTGATGGTTCCGACGCCGAGGGAATTCGCCCAGAACTCCTCATAGTTGAAATCCTCGTCGTCGCCGTCGAACATGCCGATGATGCTCGCGGAGAGGACGATCGACTTCACGGTTTTGAATCCGAGGATGGAAATCGCCTGCGAGACGGAGGTGACCCGCTTGGGAATGGCGTAAAAGGCCGAATTGACGAGTTTGAGCATTTTCGCGACAAGGGTCTGATCCTTGCCCATGATGCTGTTGATGTCGCGGACCGAGGCGTTGGGGTCGTCGAGCATGGTCATAAGGGTGGTGATGACCTGCGGCAGAGTCGGCAGATCGACGATGCTCTTGACCAGTATTTCCGTATTCGTGCCCATGCTGTCCTGATCTTTCCAAAGAAAAACCTACTGTTTGCGTTCTTCCTCGTCGAGGATGCGGAGCATTGTCCGAAGGGCCTGCGTCTCGATCTGCCGCACGCGCTCGCGGGTGATGGAGGGCGAAAACGTCTCGCCTATCGCGTCCAGCGTCAGCGCCTCGTCCAGCCCTATTCCGTAGCGCATCCGGACGACCGACTCCTCTCGGGGTTCGAGGCAGGAGAGGAGGATCGCGAGCTTCGCCTCGTCGTTCGCTCCGTCCTGATGATCCCGCGCGTCGTAGCGCTTGCCCGCCTGCGCCAGCAGTTCGTCGAGGTCGTCCTCTCCGTCCCGCGCGCCCCGCGCGGCCGAGGAGAAGGACGACGAATGGGCCGCGCCGATGGCCTTCTGCACCGCGCCCGCGCGTTCCTCGTTCAGTCGCATCTCGTCGGCGATTTCCTCAGGCGTCGCGGCGCGGCTCAATTCCTGCGCCAGTTCCGACGACACCCGTTTCCAGCGGCTGACCATCTCGGCCATGTATGTGGGAACGCGGATGTTTTTCACCTTCGAGGAGAGCGCCCTGCGGATGGTCTGCTTGATCCACCACGAGGCGTAGGTGGAGAAGCGCCGTCCGCTTTCGGGGTTGAACCGCTCGACAGCCTTGAGCAGGCCCAGATTTCCTTCTGCGATGACGTCGAGGAGAACCAGGCCGCAATTGGAATAGCTCTTCGCAATCGACACCACAAGGCGCAGATTGCACTGGATCATTTCCTCCCGCGCCCCGGCGTCGCCCTCCCGGATGCGGCGTGCGAAATCGATTTCCTCTTCTTCCGTGAGAAGGCGGAACCGGCCTATTTCCTGAAGGTACTGTTCGATGTCGCTGTCGCTCATTGCGACTGTTCCTCAGAGCCTGTTGCTGCATTTCATCCGGGTCGCTTTTCCGCCCGTTTTGCGCTGCGCCTCGCCCGTCTTTCTCACGAATATTCTCTATTCGCTTCGAAAGCCGGACTCGCCCAGCGCACAACGGACGAAAAATCGACCCAAAGCGAATTCAACAACAGGCTCTCAGTCGGGAATCTTCACTTATAGTACGCAATCATCGTGGATTCTCAAGAAAAATATTGCGCCACAGGTGGAGAAATGACGATCTGCTTCCATCAATAAAACCGCAAATACCGTTAATCAATCCCGGCAATGCGCACGCCCTTCCCCTCAAGCGGGTTTTCAGGTATATCTGTCTGCAACGCATGTGCGGCCTTCCGTCACAGCATGTTCATGGAATCGGAGAGACATGACGCCTGAAGAAATTGAGCGCCGGAGTTTTGCGGTTATTGAAGAGGAAATGGGGCATGCGTCCATTCCGGAGGAATACGCCCCTGTGGTGAAACGGGTGATCCACGCGACCGCCGATTTTGATTTCGCCCGGACGCTCCGCTTCTCGCCCGGAGCGGTTCCGGCGGCAGTGGCCGCGCTCCGCCGGGGAACGCGCATCGTCACCGATACGAACATGGCAGCTGCGGGCATACACAAGCCCCGCCTGGCCGAACTGGGCGGCGCGGCGCATTGCCTTGTCGCCGACGCGGACATCGCGGCGCTCGCGAGGGAACAGGGCATAACCCGTTCGCGCGCCGCTGTGGATCGCGCCGCCGCGTTGTGGCCGGACGCGCTGTACGTCGTGGGCAACGCGCCGACCGCGCTCATGCGCATTCACGAATTAATCATGGCGGGGACGCTGCGGCCCTCGCTGGTGGTGGGGGTTCCCGTCGGGTTTGTGAATGTTGTGGAAAGCAAGGAATTGCTTCTGCAAAGCCCTGTCCCGCACATTGTCGCTCTGGGCCGCAAAGGCGGGAGCGCGGTGGCTGCGGCCATCTGCAACGCGCTTATGAAAATGGCGTGATACAGGAATCATTATCGAAGCAGCAAAAGCGTCCGCAGGGACAGGGGAATGATGCGCGGATCGCTCACCTCGACATCGTCATGCATGGTGACAAGCAGTCCGAATGGCGAACGGTATGCCCGCTTTTCAATAAATGCGCGCAACCCATGCGTATCCCGGAACGAATCGATGCGCTGCCGGTACTTTATTTCAATGGGAATATTGTGATCGCCGACGCCCAGAACGAAATCCACCTCCGGCTCCACTCCCCGTTCGGGAAAATGAGCGAGGGTCGTGTCCGGGATTCCGCTCAGAAAATATCCCGCGACCGATTCGGCGATATGCCCCGCCAAGTCGGCATATTCTGACTTATTCGCCAGAGCGTCGGGGTCGAGCGGGATGTTTTCCTGCAGCCAGCTGGCCCGTACCGCATGATCGCACAGGCATATCTTGTCGGCGTTTTTGCGCTTCCTTTTCAGCCGCATTTCCATTGGCTGCACCAGGCGAAGCAAAAGACACGTATTCAGGAAGCGGAGGTATGTCCGGATGCGCGCCCATCCGATATTGGCGTCCAGCGCCTCTTTGATTTCAGGCACAAATACCGACTGCCCCGGAGCCTGGCCCGCATACCTGCAGGCAAGTCTGAAAACTTCCTCAAGCAGATGCTCATCCCGTTTGGCGCCTCGCTCGCCGACGCGAAGGTCGTGGATAATGGCGCGTTTCACCACCGTTTCATTCAGTTGCCCGGCCACAGTGGGCCATGGCTCGCTCCAGTTGCTTTGCGCAAGGGGATAGCCGCCCCGTTCGGAAAATTTCGCGAATGCCGCATCGCGCACCGTGCGGCAGCGTTTGCCGTGCGCCACGAGATCTTTCCAGAAATCAGGCCGTTTCAATTCGCCGAAACTCTCTTTGGAAATCCATGAGGGCAGCGCCCCCATGTTGTTCCACTCGGCAACCTCCCGCAGAAGAAGCGGTCCCAGTTCAAGCGATGAAATCCTGCCCGCCAGACTGTCGCGGCCCTCTTCAATTCGCAGCGCGGAGCTGCCGGTGACGAAAACTTTGACGGTTGTATGATCAACCAGCGTTTTCAGCTGGATTTCCCAATCCCGCAAATTCTGCACTTCATCAAAGAAGAGAAAAACGGCATTGCCGGAATTCGCCGCGTCGTTGATCGTGGATTGCAGGACATGCTCTTCGTACCACTTGATAAGGGCGAGGATGAGATGCCTGTGTCGCGGGAGGCCCTCCATGAGACCCCGTTCATCGACATCGTCGAATTGCACATGGAAAACATACTTCGGGTCAATGCCGTTCCCGAGAATATCCGCAATCAACTGCTGCTGCAAAATCGTTTTGCCAACCTGTCTTGGCCCGCGCAACACGGTAATGGGAGCGAGGTTTCCCCTGAGCCGGGACTGGAGCAGATCAAAAATCCAGCGTTTTGTTTTTGGAAGGCTGCGCCCCGCATTGCCTTGCCACCAAGGGTTGAGCATGCGCAGAAAGCTGGATACTTCCCATTGAACCGCATCGTTTCCAAACAGCTTTTTGGCCACTATGCGCTTCCTTTCGCAAATAAGAGCCTATCCCGTTATCAAACTTGAGAAGGTCATGCGGGCATTATCCTGCACTTTGCGCTTTATCACAAATATTTCCTGAGAGCCTGTTGCCGAATCCGCGTTTCGATTTTATTTTTTAGAGCGTCTGGCGATGAAACGATCCAGCGCGTTGGCGAAGCGCTGGGCGTCGTTTTTGTCGAATTCCTTCGGGCCGCCTGTGGGGAGTCCGGCTGAACGAAGCTCCTCCATCAGATTCCGCATCGCAAGCCGCTCGCCGATGTTCGCGCTCGTCATCTCCTCGCCCCGCGTGCCGAGAACGGCAATCCCCTTCTCCACCAGCCGCGCCGCGAGGGGAATGTCCCCTGTGACGGCGACGTCCAGCCTGCCGGCCTTCTCGACGATGAAATCGTCCGCCTTGTCCGCGCCGGACGGAACCAGTTGAAACGACACGCAGGGCAGCTCCGGGAGCGAACGATGCGAATTCGCGACAAATACCGTGGGAACTTCCCGCCTCGCGGCGTTCCGCAGAAGCAGGTCCTGCACGTCGCGGGGACATGCGTCCGCATCCACCCACACGGTGAAGCCGCAGGGCCTTTCGTCTGCGATTTCATTTTCAGATTCGATTTCAGGCATTGAACACTCCGCCTCGCGCGACCGGCCGGACAAAAAGAGGCGCGGCCCGAAAAACAGGCCGCGCCTCCGGAAACATTCCCGCATCCCGCATTACTTCGAAGGCACAAACGGCTGGGCCGGACGGACAATCACATACCCGCCCGCGGGCCCCGGAACCGAACCCTGAATCAGCAGCAGATTCTTTTCCGGAATCACCTTCGCCAGCTTCAAACCCTTCTGCGTCACCCACTCGCACCCCATGTGACCGGGGCCGGGCTTGCCCTTCACCACGCGGGCGGGTGTCAGGGAGCCCGAGGAACCCGGAATGCGGTGGTGCGTCTTCACGCCGTGCGTCGCGCGCAGGCCGTGGTAGCCGTGACGCTTCATCACACCCTGAAAGCCCTTGCCCTTCGACTTCGACGTGACCTGAACCTCCTGGACGTCTGTCCAGTTTTCGACCGTCAGAACCGCGCCGGCCTCGATCTCCGCCACAGGCTCGCGCAGACGGATTTCGCGGATGAAACGCTTGGCGTTGTTCCCCGTCTTCGACGCGTGGCCCTTCTGCGGCTTGGTGACGTTCCGTTCCTTGCGATCGTCGAAGCCGAGCTGGTACGCGTCGTACCCGTCGCTTTCCTTCGTTTTCAATTGCAGCACCGGACAGGGACCCGCCTGGACGACCGTCACGCCGACGCGCCGACCGTCTTCGGTGAAGAACTGGGTCATGCCGATTTTCTTGCCGAGAATTCCGCGCCACATAATATATGACCTCCTTTAGATGTCACCGCCCTGTATGCGGCGCGATCAGACAGCAAACTGCTTGACGTTCAGGTCCACCCCGCGCGGCGGAACAACCCGGCTGATGGAATCCATGGTCGACCGCGTCAACTCGGTGATGTACACCACCCGCTTGTGCGTGCGGATTTCGAACTGCTCCCGGCTTTTCTTGTCGACGTGCGGGCTGCGGAGAACCGTGTAGCGCTCAATCCGCGTGGGCAGGGGAATCGGCCCCGAAACGCGCGCGCCGGAATTCTTCGCCGCCTCGACGATCTTGAAACACCACTTGTCCAGCATGTCGTGGTCGTAGGCTTTCATGCGGATGCGAATCTTTTCCGCCATTGTTCACTCCTTTTCATTTCTTTCGGATTGGCAAAAACCTACTCGACGATCTCGGTCACGACGCCCGACCCGACGGTGCGGCCGCCTTCGCGGATCGCGAAGCGGAGCTGCGCCTCCATCGCGATGGGCGTGATCAGCTCGACGTTCATCTGGACGTTGTCGCCCGGCATCACCATCTCCACGCCTTCCGGCAGCAACGCCTGACCCGTCACGTCCGTCGTCCGGAAATAGAACTGCGGGCGATACCCTGTGAAGAACGGCGTGTGACGGCCGCCCTCGTCCGCAGTCAGCACATACACCTCGCCCTTGAACTTCCGGTGAGGCTTGATCGACTTCGGCGCCGCAAGCACCATCCCGCGCGTCACGTCCTTCTTCTCCACGCCCCGCAGCAGCACGCCCACGTTGTCGCCGGCCATGCCCTGGTCGAGCGTCTTCTGGAACATTTCAACGCCTGTGCACACCGTGTCCCGCGTGTCGCCCAGGCCCACGATCTCCACCTTGTCCTGCATCTTGATGACGCCCCGCTCGATACGGCCGGTGACGACAGTGCCGCGGCCCTTGATCGAGAACACGTCCTC
>QMCE01000534.1_pt1 | contig 24194 bp, 22 predicted proteins | sample 1821851 | NCBI WGS metagenome assembly QMCE01 (sample SAMN09453174, study PRJNA476694) | Termite gut metagenome, whole genome shotgun sequencing project. | isolation source: worker | host: Odontotermes sp. | place: South Africa:Pretoria | collected 2016-01-28 | reverse complement strand
ATCAACATGACCGTGAACGGGGAGCGGGTTGACCTTGAGATACAGGTCGCTGATGACGGCGACTATCCCGAACGGTCGCTGTACTATTGGGCGCGCGAGTACTCGACCGCGCTCGGCGAAGGCAAGGAATACCGGGAGCTGCCGCGAACGATAGTGGTGAGCATAGTTGCATTCAAGCTGTTCGCGTGCAAGGAGTTTCATTCGGAGTATCAGCTGCTGGAAGTAACGCGGCACACGGCGCTGACTGACAAACAGGTATTGCATTACTTTGAGCTGCCAAAGCTGCCGGAAGTGATAAGCAGCGAAGACGAGCAGCGACTGTGGCTGACCTTATTCAAGCAGCGACTGTGGCTGACCTTATTCAAGGCGGATACGGAAGAGCAGTTGAAGCGTATAGAGGAGATGGAGGTGCCGGTAATGGAAGAGGCAATCAAGGCATACCGTCATGTAACGGCGACGGACGAGTTCAAGGAGATCGAGCGACTGCGGTCACGAGCGCGGCACAACGAGGCGTCCGCGATTGGTAACGCTCGCCGCGAAGCCAGAGCGGAAGGCGAACAAATCGGTGCAAAGCGTGAACGCAAAAAATGGCAAGGCGTTGTGGCGGGTAAAGATGCAGCTCTCGCGGAAAAGGACGCACTGATCGCGGAGCTTCAGGCGCGGCTTGGTAAGGACACATAGAATACGAAGGCGTTTGAGAAAGTCTGATAAAATGGAAGAGGCGATCAAGGCGTATCGTCATGTAACGGCGACGGACGAGTTCAAGGAGATCGAGCGGCTGCGGTCACGAGCGCGGCACAACGAGGCGTCCGCGATTGGTCATGCTCGCCGCGAAGCCAGAGCGAAGGGCAGACGCGAGGGTGAACAAATCGGCGAGAAACGCGCAGATAAAAAATGGCAAGGCGTTGTGGCGGACAAGGATGCAGCTCGCGCGGAACAAGCTGCGCTGATCGCGGCGCTTCAGGCGCAGCTCAGTAAGAACATATAAAAGACAAGAACGTTCGCCAAAATATGATGAAGACGAATGAGTAAACATCTGACTGGCAAACTTGTCGTTATAATACATAAAATTGATATATTCCGATTGATGTTCTTATCTCTTTTCATCATACTTTGTCAAACATCACCAAATATTGTATCTTATCTGGCGCGGTGAGCGGCGGATTTTTTAGGAGCAACCATGACTAATCAGGAAATTTTAGCGCGCGTGGATCATACACTGCTTAAAGCGACGGCGGCACGGACAGATATTGAAAAACTCTGCCGCGAGGCGGAAACCTTTAAAACAGCCTCGGTGTGCATACCACCCTGCTACGTGAAATTCGCCCATGACGCCTTCCCCGCCGTTACTGTCTGCACGGTACTTGGTTTTCCGCTCGGCTACAGCGCGGAAAAGGCGAAAATCGCAGAGGTGGAGACGGCACTTGCAGATGGCGCAGCAGAGATCGACATGGTGATCAATATAGCCGCCCTGAAAAGCGGCTTTTTCGACACAGTTCAGGACGAAATCAGCCGCATAAAGCGCGTTACAGGCGAAAAAATCCTCAAGGTTATAGTCGAAGCCTGCTATTTGACCAAAGAAGAAAAAATCAGGATGTGCGGCATCGTTACGGAAGCAGGCGCAGATTATATCAAAACCTCGACGGGCTTTGGTTCCAGTGGCGCGGTGATGGACGATGTGCTGCTGTTCAAGCGTCATATAGGCGCGGGCGTGAAGATAAAAGCGGCGGGTGGCATAAAAACCCGCGAAGCTATGGAAGCGTTCCTTGAAGCGGGCTGCTCCCGCATAGGCTCAAGCTCCGCGGTGGAGCTTCTGGGCAAGGCGTAATCCGCGGGCGCTACACCACAAGCTGCCGGGCAAGCCCCGCCATTTTCTTCCGGTCAACCAGCGTACCATCCACATCAAGCACCTCGCGGGCGACTCTGTTGCCAAATTGGGCGCAGTCCGCCAAGGATCGGTCGCGCAGCCACGCGCCAAGGAAGGCCGCGCAGAAGGCGTCGCCCGCGCCCGTAGTCTCTTTGGGTATAACGGCAAGCGTGTCCTCGCGGAACATTTTGCCGCCTGCGAACACCACCGCGCCTTTCGCACCGAGTTTCACCGCGATAATTGGGAAAAGATCATTGGCGAGTTTCTGAAAAAAAGCGATCATTTTCGGTGGCAAGGGGTTCTTGCGGAGCAGGCGGGACATAAACCCTTCCTCTTCCGTCTCGTCATCCCCCTCATCCTGATTCATAAAGAGAATAAGCGGATATTCCCTGCAATAGCGCAGAATATCCTGTACATGGGACTCAACCCGCTCGACCGACCCTGCGTCAAGGGCGATGACCGTGCCGTATTCGGCGGCGAGGTCTAAGATGCGGTTCACAAGCGCGTCCCTTCCCAAAATATAGCCGTCAATCGCCACGACCCGCGCCCGCTGTATCACATCTTCCCGTACGTCTTTCGCCTCAAGGCAGGCTGCCGCCGAAATGCAGGCGGCAATAACCGGCGGCTCGCCCTCCCGCTGGAGGAACACGCACGAGCCAGTGGGAAGGGCTTCCTTTGCCAAGAAAAGCTCGGCTCCGGACGCCTTCATATCCCGTTCAAACACGGCGGCAAAGTCGTCATCGGGACCCACCGAGCCTATATAGCCCGCTCGCAGTCCCAAAAGCGCAGCAATCTTGGCGACATTAGCAGCGCCGCCGCCCGATGTCGCATTGTCTACAGGCAAGGTGTCAAGCAGGGTGCGCATTTCCGCGTATTCCACATGGCGCGATGTCGTTAGTCCAATCCGCCTGAACTCGTCCTCGCGGATTCTCACGAAAATGTCAACCAGCGCGTTGCCTATACAAATCAGTTCAAGGGGAAATTCGGATTCAGCAGTTTGTACCTCTGTCATTATACCTCCGCCTTAAAATTATATGTTGGGCGTATCCGCTCGACAATTTCCGCTGTGGGCGTGATATGGCTCGTAATTTCGTCTATGCTCTTGTACGCCATAGGGGACTCGTCAAGCGTTTGTTTGTTCACAGATGTAGTGAAAATACCGCTCATTTCGGAAACGTATTTGTCCATAGACAGGGACTTAAACGCCGCTATGCGGCTCATCAGGCGTCCAGCTCCGTGCGGCGCGGAACAGTTCCAGTCTTCGTTGCCCCTACCCATGCAAATCAAGCTGCCGTCGCGCATATTTATTGGGATAAGCAGCCGTTCCCCCGCCTTTGCCGAAACGGCGCCTTTACGAAGTATCATAGAATCCGTGTCTATATAGTTATGAATTGTCGTGAAACGGTCTGTTTCGGTTAACTTCATTCCACGCATTATAACCTCTGTCATGGCTTGACGGTTCAGTACGGCAAATCGCTGAATTATCTTCATGTCGTGAATATAATTGTCAAACAACTCGCCGCTGACATAGGCAAGGTCTTTCGGAATTGCGCCCGCTTCGTTATGTTCCTGCGTTCTAAGCCGTTTTATAGTGTCCGCGATCTCGCTGCGCCGCCCCTCCGCTTTTAATTGCGCTATGGTTTCGTCTATTTGCCGTTTTGAGCTGCCGCACAGCGTTTTGTAGGCTTCTTCTTGGTAGTAATCCGCAACTTCTGTACCAATATGACGGCTGCCGGAATGAATGACTAGATATAAGTCGCCGCTGTCCGAACGATCAACCTCTATAAAATGATTGCCACCGCCGAGTGTTCCTATACTGCGCTTCGCCCTATTGAGATTGACCTCATGGAAACAGCACAGTTCCTCAAGGTTTATTTCACTATTCAGCGGGTGGTTTGTATCCCGTATTTCCCGCCCGGAAGGTATGTCCCGGCGAATCAGATTATCAAGGGTGGCGTAATCGATCTTCGTTTCAGCGAGCTTTACTGTCTCCATGCCGCAGCCGATGTCAACGCCGACCATTCCCGGCACGATTTTGTCGGATATGGTCATTGTCGTGCCGATAGTACAGCCTTTTCCGGCATGAACATCTGGCATTATGCGTATTTTGCAGTCAGCGAATTCCTCACGGTCGCATACCGCCTTTATCTGCTCCCGCGCGACAGACTCAAGCTCGCTAGTATAGCAGACCGCGGTGTTATAGTTTCCGGCAACTTGTATCATAGATTTTCAAATCCTTTGTTAATCAGTTTTTTCATAACTTCCTCTTTTATATAAAACTCTTTGCGCAACAGGTTTTCAAGACGGCATTTCACGGCGCGAAACCTAAAAGGGGATATAATTCGCTCCTTTTTAATACGAATCGCGCAAGCTTCACACATGCCGCCGCTGTTCTTCACTGCCTGCGTTTAGAGAGACTCTAATCACTCGTTTAGCAGGGCTTGTATGACGTACACAATACGCTTTATGCAGACTTCTTGCAACATTCCACCATACATGTTCCTGCTGGTACCAGTACCCCCTCCGTTTTCACGCCCCAAAAACCTGTGCAACCTGCCTTCTGTTCCGCACGGTCGGGCGGCTTCCTGCCGCTCTGCTCAGCGGAACGCCTTGCTTACACTAGAGCTGGATCCCTGTATATAGGAAAACCATGACAATACAGTAACTAAAGGGAACGAGCAATGCGGAAACCGAGATTGTTGTCCCGACTGTCTGGCGCATCGTCGCCACGAGACGCGGAACGTACGTACGTGGTTGAACTGTACCAACTGCCGCCGCGACTAACGTGGTAAGCCCCGGAGGCGGCAACTTCTCAAGGATCAATCTGAGTATCCGTAACACTGTCACTGCTATAATAGTCATACCCATCCCAGCACCATTCCCACACGTTCCCGCTCATGTCATGTATTCCAAGGCTGTTCGCTTGCTTTTGACCGACTGGATGCGTCTTCCATCCACTGTTCTCATCATACCAAGCCACCTTATCCGCGTCATTACTCCCGCTGTACTCATAATCCAGCGAGCCATTCCCAGCGCCGCGCGCCGCCCACTCCCACTCCGCCTCGGTCGGTAAACGGTAGCCATTCGCGCTGAAGTCGCACGATATTGTATCGCTGGTACCGCTATAACAGGGCTTCAAGCCTTCCGCCGTGCTTCGTTTATTGCAGTAGTCTATTACGTCATTCCAGCTCACACATTCCACCGGCAGAGTGTCTCCTGTCCATCTGCTGGGATTACTCCCCATCACTTTCACCCATTCCGCCTGCGTTACTTCATACTTCCCCATGTAATACGATTTGCTGATCCTTACTTCATGTACGGGCTGCTCATTCTCCCACCTATCAGTAGTCCCCATCATGAACATTCCTGCTGGCATTAGTATCATTCCTTCCGGCGCTGCGAGGCTTTTCGTTTCCTGCCCAAACGCCAAGCCTCCAATCAACGCCAGCAACCCAATTACTATCCCTGCTCGCTTCATGTCTTTCCCCTTTGCTTGTTGTATGAGAGCGTTCCCCTCGAAGCGGGAGAATATCTCACTACAGGGGCAGGGAACATCTCCCTACGGGGCTAGGGAACGTTTCACTACGAGGCTAGGGAGTATCTCCCTACGAGGCTAGGGAACGTTTCACTACGAGGCTAGGGAGTATCTCCCTACGAGGCTAGGGAAGATCTCCCTAACCTCAAGACGCTCGCGCGCTTCACTCAAGCACGATCCCCGCCGCCTTCACACCCCAAAAGCCCCGCATCGCCCATGCGTATAAGCCGCCCTTAAAAAGTGCGCTTACTACCGCTATGTTGGCGCGCCAAAATAGCGAAACATACCACGCGAGCGGCGCTTACCAACTCTTTGCACATCCCGCTCAATAAGCCTCAACACCTACATTACATTCCGCACGGTCGGACGACTTCCTGCCGCCCGACCGTGCGGGACGCCTTGCTTACACCAGAGCTGGAGTCCTGTATATGGGAAAACCATGACAATACAGTAACTAAAGGGAACGGGCAATGCGGAAACCGAGATTGTTGAGCCGAGAGTCGGGCGCATCGCCGCTACGATTCGTGGAACGCATGTTCGGGGCTGAACAGCTCCAACTCCCGCCGTGATTAACGTGGTAAGCCCCGGAGTCAGCGGCTTCACAAGGATCAGTCTGAGGATCCGTAACGCTGTCACTGCTATAATCGTCGTACCGGTCCCAGCACCATTCCCATACGTTCCCGCTCATGTCGTATAGTCCAAGACTGTTCGGCTGCTTCTGACCTACCGGATGCGTCGTCCTTCCGCTGTTTCCGCCATGCCACGCCACCGCGTCCGTGTCATTGCTCCCACTGCACTCGTAATCCAGCGGACCATTCCCAGCGCCGCGCGCCGCCCATTCCCACTCCGCCTCAGTTGGCAGTCGGTACCCGTTCGCGCTGAAGTCGCACGATACCGTATCATCAGAGACGCTGTAGCACGGCGTTAAGCCTTCTATCACGCTTCGTTTGTTGCAGTAGTCTATTACATCATTCCAGCTCACCTGTTCCACGGGTAGATTGTCTCCTTTGAACTCGCTGGGATTACTCCCTATCACCGCTTCCCATTCCGCCTGGGTTACTTCGTACTTCCCCATATAATACGATTTGCTAATCCTTACTTCATGCATCGGTTTCTCCCAAGCATATATCGTACCACCCATCATAAACGTTCCTGCTGGGACCAGCACCATTCCTTCCGGCGCCGCGAGACTTACTGTTTCCTGCTCCATATCTTTCCTCTTTTTTGCTTATTGTATGAGAGCGTCTCATTTTTACGCAGGGGCTTTATTCTTCAATCTGTATCTTCCAGCCGTCTTCCGCAAAAATGACACGCTCTCATTTCCGTTATAATATACTCTCCCTTTTCCTTGCGCCGCAGCATCACGCTCTTGACGGAGTTTACAGCACCGCGTACGTTCTAATCCTCATCCTCACACTGGCAGCGCCAGAATCTTCTCCAGTTCAGGGAGCTTTTTCAACTCCTCTTTCAGTCCTTCGGCGCGGCTTTTGTTCACGTAGTCTTTGCTCTGGAAGGAATAGGTGAAGTTGGTATGTACGTCGTAGGTGCCTTTCATCAGGGCGTAGGCGTCTTCGGTCATCACGAGTTCTTCGTCCGTGGGGATGATGAATACCGGAATCGGGGAGGAATCGGCGGTAACGCGGGTCTCGGCGTTGCGCGTATGAGCGGTTTCGTTCTTTTTCGGATCAAAGACGATGCCCAGGTGATCGAGTCCTTCCAGAAATTTCCTCCGCATAAAGAAGGCAAATTCACCCACGCCAGCAGTGAGCACAACCGCGTCCACCCGCCCCAGCGCCGCCATATACGCGCCGATGTACTTTCTAACGCGGTGCGCCTCTATATCCTGGGCGAGCGCGGCGCGTGTATCGCCCTGCTCGGCCGCTTTCTGAATGTCGCGGCGGTCGTTGTATTTTCCCGTAATGCCCAGCAAGCCCGCTTTTTTGTTCAGCGCGTTCTCCATATCCGCCGCGCTCATGCCGGTCTTTCTCATCACATAGAACGGCATCGCCATGTCCGCATCACCGGAACGGGTTCCCATTACCAAGCCTTCAAGCGGAGTCATACCCATGCTCGTGTCAAAGGAACAGCCGTTCTTCACTGCGCATACGGATGAGCCGTTACCAATATGGCAGATAATGAGGTTGGTTTCGGATGGTTTCTTGCCCAAAAGGACGGCGGCGCGTTTCGCAGTATAAAGGAAGCTTGTGCCATGGAAACCGTAGCGCCGCGTGCCGTATTTTTCGTACCATTCGTACGGTACGGCGTACATATACGAGGACGCGGGCATGGTCTGGTGCCAAGCCGTGTCCATAATCGCGCAGTGCGGTACATCCGGCAGCGCCTTTTTCGCCGCCTGTATGCCCATGATATTCGCTGGATTGTGCAGGGGTGCAAGGTCGTTCACCTCGTCAAAAGCTTTCATAATCGCGTCGTCCACGATCACGCTTTTTATGAACTTGTCCCCGCCGTGAACCACGCGATGACCCACCGCCTTAATCACGCTCATATCCGTGATCACGCCCTTTTCCGGATCGGTGAGCAGTTTTATGATAAGCTGTACCGCGTCCGTATGCGTGGGGCAGGTTTGGTAATGGGTATATTCCTCCTTGCCCTTTGCCTTATGCGTGATAAAAGACCCGTCAAAGGTAACTTTTTCCACAACACCCACAGCCAACACATCTTTGGCGTCCCAATCGTACACCTGATACTTCGCCGATGACGAACCGCAGTTCAGTGTCAAAATAACCATAATTTCCCTCGTAATGTACAAAATTTGCGAAAATTCACGGCGTATATGATGCGCCGCGAACGGCTTCCCAATAAAATTGGTTTATATTACTCTATACACGGCGTATATGTCTAGGCGTTGGGTTTTTGGAGGAGGGAAGATTTCTGCTGTGCGTAACTATAGGGTTCAAGGAAATGTTTTGCTTGATATGAACAGCGTGATGATTCAATACATAACCGCACTATTATGGAAGGAGATGATATAAAAATGATGATGAAGCCAACAATGGCATTAGTTTTACTGGCGGCTGCCTTGTGCGCCACTTCTTGTTCCGGAGAAATCACAGGCTCGCTTGGCGCGAACGGTTCCGCGAAGATACGGGCGAAAAGCGCGCTTCTGCCGTCAGTGTCCGCCCTTATAGGGGCGGTGGCGGCGAACAGCGGCACGGGTGGCTCTTCCATACTGGACGCCGTGATCCTCTCCAAGTCGCTAAAAGCCGAGCGCGGCGTAGAGTCCGCGGAGTTCCGCAACACGACGCGGGACGGCGTGGAAGGAACAGTGAGCCTCTCGCAGGTACACGACTTTCTTACCCCAAATCAGCGCTTTAATGAAGCGCGCTTTATCTCCTGTGAACAGACAACGGCGGGCGGCAAACTTTCCCTTACCCTGAGTCGCGCCAACGCGCCGGAAATCGCACGTTCGCTCTCGCCCGACATGACGGACTACCTTTCCTGCCTTATGTCGCCAGGTTTTACCAAAGACTGGGGATTTATCACCACAAAGGATGAGTACCTCCGTCAGCTCAAAATCACCTACAACACATTACGGAGCAATCGGGGGTTGGGCAACGCCCTTGCGTCCGATCTGCAAAAAGCGGAAGTCCGCGTCATTGTGGAGCTGCCCGGCACAGTAACAGTGGTGCGGGGCGGAACATTCACGGGCAATCGCGCTGAATTCAAAGTACCGGCGCTTGACCTGCTGGTTCTGGAAAAGCCACTTGTATATGAGGCGACATGGAAGTCGCCGTAATGTGATGAGACAAATCACGCAATAAAAGAAAGTGACTCGTTGTGAACCGCTTTCTTTTATTGCAGGGAGATTTCCAGAATTATTGGATTATGATCTGAGTATCTAAAGCCTAAATCAGCGGTTCTGACAGAGATCATCCGTACGTTGGGCGAAAGGATGTAGCCGTCTATTGCGTAGAGCTGCGTTGTCTCATGGTTACCTGAATACGGCTCATTGAGGAGGCGGCTGCTCGGCACGGACGTGTCGGTCACGAAATTCCAGCCTTCGGGAAGCATGTCCTGCGAAAGCTCGCCCGGCAGGAAATGGTTAACGTCTTTGAGTCTATACATTTGCGGATCGAGTCCGGGAAAACTCTGGTTAAAATCTCCGCCCGCAACGCAGTAATTTCCCTTTTCATATTCCGTTTTAAGGAAGTTCATAAGTTCGTCCATCTGGGCGCTTCTGCCCGCTCCGCTCGTATACGCCTCAAGATGCACATTGACGATTATCAATTCTTTGCCGTCCGCATCGGACACAGGCAGACGCTCCGAAAGGAAGCAGCGTTTCAGGTTGGCAATACTCACAGGCCACTTGAAAGGTACAGGCAAGGAATGGCGCACGGATTCAGTGGTGACAAACGAATTCAGCGTCAGCATCCCGCTCTTTACCGCGCCAAGGGGTGAGGAAGGCGGAATAGGCACAAAGGCAACCTGATAATTCGGCGCGAACGCAGCACTTCCTTCCCAGTTTTCCGCCATATACGCCGTCTCATCCACATAGTACGACCGCCGGGAACGCTTGTCAACTTCTTGCAGCAGAACAATGTCTGCGTTCGTGTCCGTCCAAAAGCCGCGAACACCCTCGATATTCGTCTGCACTACGCTTTCAGAGGCGGGGCGCGTGGTTTTTCCGCCGTCCATGAAGAAATCGGCGTCCGCACCCAGCGAGCCGTAGCCTATGTTCCACGCAACTATTCGCACGGGAACGCCTGTTTCAACGGCGCGGACGGCTTTGCCCTGCACGGCGGCGTCCTCAACCGGCTTGGGGCGAAACTCCGTTATGGTGAGATAGGCAAGCAAGACGCCGAAACCGACAACCGCAAGCCCCGCAATGATCAAAAATATCCGTAATATTAACAACATAATTTTCATATTTTTAAAGTCCCCCTCTCCTTAATCCAAAAGGGATACTGTTTTCAAATTATATCCGTACATGTAAAAATAACAAGCCCTTTTTTGGGCGCTCGTAACGGCGCGTCTTGCAATTTTTCCTTCTATATAATACTATAAGTGCCATATTTACCTTTTTTAATTTACAGGAGAAAATCATGGCGAAATATCCCTTTGAAACCATAGAACCCAAATGGCAGAAATATTGGGAAGAACATAAAAGCTTCGCGGCGCGGGAGGACGAATCGTTTCCTAAAGACAAGCGCCGCTATATTCTGGATATGTTCCCCTACCCCTCCGCTCAGGGCTTGCACGTCGGACATCCTGAAGGCTATACCGCGACCGACATTTATTGCCGCTATCTCCGCATGAACGGCTACAATGTCCTGCATCCTATGGGCTTTGACGCTTTCGGGCTTCCGGCGGAAAATTACGCCATCAAAACCGGTACGCATCCGGCAATAACGACTGCCGCGAATATCGTCAAATTCCGCGAACAGATCAAAATGTTGGGATTTTCGTATGATTGGGATCGCGAGGTTGATACATCGAGTAAAGAATATTATAAGTGGACGCAATGGATTTTCCTGAAATTATTTGAAAAAGGATTGGCGTACGAGACGGAAAGCCCTATTAACTGGTGTCCTTCGTGCAAAACCGGCTTGGCGAATGAGGAGGTGAAGGATGGGATGTGCGAGCGCTGCGGCGAAAAAGTTACCCGCAAGCGCCTGCGGCAGTGGACCCTGAAAATTACCGAATACGCGGAACGCCTCTTGGCGGATTTGGACGATCTGGACTGGCCAGAACCGGTTAAACTGATGCAGCGCAACTGGATCGGGCGGAGCGAAGGCGCGAATGTTGTCTTTAAGGTGTCTCCTGTGGATGCGGGCGGCGCGCAGGCTGAAGACTTCTACATGGAAGTGTACACCACCCGCCCGGATACGCTGTTCGGCGTTACTTATATGGTGCTGTCGCCGGAACATCCCCTGGTGGAAAAAATCACCGCGCCGGAACAGAAAGCCGCTGTTGCCGCCTATCTTGAATCCGCCGCCAAAAAGAGCGACCTTGAGCGTACCGATCTTGCAAAAACCAAAACTGGCGTGTTTTCCGGCGCGTACGCGGTCAATCCGGTAAACGGCGAAAAAATCCCGATTTGGATAGCCGATTACGTGCTGATTTCCTACGGCACGGGCGCGATTATGGCGGTACCGGCGCATGACGAGCGGGACTGGGAGTTTGCCAAAACCTTTGGACTGCCCATAAAGCGGGTAGTGGCAGCGGCGCCCGATGACAGCGGCGCGGAGCCGACTGAATGTGAGGCGGCTTACGGTTTTTCCGTCAATTCCGCCCAATTTTCCGGTCTGCCCACGGATGAGGCGAAAAAGCAGGTTACCGTGTGGATCGAACAGCAAGGCTTTGGCAAAAAAGCCGTAAACTATAAACTGCGGGACTGGCTTTTCAGCCGTCAGCGGTATTGGGGCGAACCGATTCCTGTTGTGCATTGCGAAAAGTGCGGCATTGTCCCGCTGCCGGAAAGCGCCCTTCCTCTGGAACTGCCCGACGTGCAGTCCTACGAGCCTTCCGGCACGGGCGAATCGCCCCTCGTCAACATACCGGAGTGGGTCAACACCACCTGCCCGTGCTGCGGCGGCGCGGCGAAGCGCGAAACCAACACGATGCCTCAATGGGGCGGCTCATGCTGGTACTACCTCCGCTACCTTGACCCGCATAATGACGCCGCCTTTTCGGACAAAGATAAAATCGCCTACTGGATGCCCGTTGACCTCTACGTCGGCGGTACCGAACACGCGGTTCTGCACCTTCTTTACAGCCGGTTCTGGCACAAAGTCCTCTACGATCTGGGGCTGGTCAACACCAAAGAACCATTCCAGCGCCTTGTCAATCAAGGGATGATACTGGGCGAGGACGGTCAGAAAATGAGCAAATCGCGTGGCAACGTGATAAATCCAGATGACATTATCCGCGAATACGGAGCCGACACGATGCGCCTTTACGAGATGTTCATGGGACCGCTTGAGGTGAGCAAGCCATGGGCGACCGCCGGGTTGGTGGGCGTTTCTCGCTTCTTGGAGCGTCTCTGGGCGATTGGCGAGAAGGTGGAATCTGGAAACAGCGAGTCAGCTCCTTCCCCGGTGCTGCAAAAGCTCCTCCACAAAACTATCAAAAAAGTCTCGGAAGACACGGCAAGTCTCGACTTCAACACCGCTATCAGCCAGATGATGATCTTTTCAGGCGAGCTTTCCCGCCTGCCAGTCGTTCCCCGATCCCTCTTTGAGCCGCTCGTGATAATGGTGAGCGCTTACGCGCCGCACTTAGGCGAGGAGTTATGGGAAAAGCTGGGGCATACCGAGTCGGTTTCAAAAGCCGTATGGTGTACGTGGGACGAAAGCCTGACGCGGGATGAAGAGCTGACAATCGTGGTGCAGGTAAACGGCAAGGTACGGGGCAAGTTCACCGCAGCAGCGGATATGCCCAAAGACGCGCTCGAAAAAACCGCCCTCGCCCTGCCTGAAACGCAGAAATGGCTTACCGAAAACATCGTGAAGGTCATAACGGTACCAGGGAAACTGGTAAATATAGTGTGCAAGTAAGGCGCACGCTCGGTGTAAGGGGTGATTGCTCTTGATGTACCGCCTCTTACGCCGATCAAAAAACAGCCAAAGGCGGCGAATTTAAAAACAAGCTCTTGCAATTACCAATACAATATGATAAAATCTTTTATTAAATATGCCGATAGATATTATGAGGATTACATGATGACCAATTTTGAAAAAACTATCGATCTTGTTCACCGCGCTATGGATGCAAGTACGGTCAGACGCAACGTTATCGCCGACAACATAAGCAACGCGCAAGTACCTGATTTTAAACGTTCCGAAGTAAACTTCGAGAGCGAGTTAAAACGCGCCCTTGACTCGGAGAAACAGAAACCTATTCTTGAACTTACGCGCACTGATCCCCGGCATATCAGCAACCACACAGTAAAAGATTACCGTAACGTGGAACCGCGACGCGTGCTTGATTATGTGAGTCAGTCCAAGAACAACGGAAACAACGTTGACATGGAGCAGGAATTGATGCTCGCGCTTGAGAATCAGATGCTCTATATGCTGCTTTCAAACGCGGCGACGTTTGAATTTTCGCAAGTCAGTTCGGCTCTTCGTTCCACCTAATTGCAATAAAGGAGATATCCTATGGGATTGTTTAGTTCCATCAATATAGCGTCAACCGGAATGAGCGCGGAGCGACTGCGTTCCGATGTCATATCCGACAACATAGCGAACGCTTCGACGACGCGTACTGCCGAAGGCGGACCCTTCCGCAGAAGCCGCGTCATTATGAGACCGCGCACCGAAGGTCCCTATTGGCGCTCGCCCTTTCTGCCGGACGGCATGGATAACGGCGGCGGAACCGGCGTGCGGGTTGTAGAGGTACAAAAGGATACGGTGTCGAAAAACCGCCTTGTCTACGATCCCACGCATCCTGACGCTATCAAAGACGGTCCGCAGGCGGGCTATGTGGAAATGCCCAACGTGGACATCGTAACGGAAATGGTTGATCTTATTGCCGCGTCCCGCGCCTACGAAGCGAACGCTTCCGTTATAGACGGCAGCAAGGCTATGTTCCAAAGCGCGCTTAACATAGGAGGGAGGTAATCCATGACGCTAACGCCGCCCGTTCTGACAAGTAATATAAATCTTGACCTTGTTGTTACTGATCCCAAGCACATACGCCCCACAGGGAGTTTCTTTCCGTCAGGGCAGGAAATCGTCAATCTTGAGAAGAAAATCGGCGCGGACGCGGTAATCCGCTCCGGTTTGTTTGACGACGCTATGCTCAAAGCTCTTGACGGAGTGAGCGCGAAGGACAATTACGCGAATAGTTTGGTGCAAAAAGCCATAATTGATCCGAATTCTGTTGACACTCATGACATCACCATAGCGCAGGCGCAGGCGACTATGTCGCTGGACATCGCCCGGACGGTGCTGAACCGTCTGGTACAGGGATGGAAGGAAATTATCAACACGCGCTAATCCGTTTAAGAGCGCCGGGGAGGGTACATGGGCGAATGGTTAAAAAAGTTCTTTGAAAATATCAAAAATCTCTGGGGAAAATGGTCGCTTGTCCAGAAAATTATTTTGGGCGCGATTGTACTTGTGGTGATTGTAGGGCTTATCGCCCTGCTTTCTATTTCGGCAAGCCCTACAATGGCACCGGTCATAGACGCGCCTATACGGGATATGGATGCACAGGATCGTATCATCACACGCATAAACGCCGAAGGTGTGCGGACATCCGTGAATCCATCAGGCATTATTATGGTGCCTACTGAAGCGGACGCGCGGCGTATGCGGTCGATTCTTATCCGTGAAGATCTCGTGCCTCAAGGTACTGATCCTTGGGAGATTTTTGACAGAGAGCGCTGGACCATTACGGATTTTGAGCGCAATGTAAACTTGCAGCGTTCCATCACCCAGATGGTAAAAGAACATATCGAGGCGCTGGACGACGTTGATTCCGCCAATGTAACGCTGGTACAACCCCCGACGGAATTTTTTCAGACGGATCAAAAACCTGTGACCGCGAGCGTCATCATCACGCCCAAGCCCGGTAGTGATATAACCACGCCTCCGGTCAACAGAAAGAAAATTGAAGGCATACAGAAATTATTGAAATTCGCTGTAATGGGTTTGCTGGACGAAAACATCGTCATCACCGACCTAAAAGGGCTGGTGCTGAACGATTTTGCTGGTATGGCTGATATGGACCGGCTGACCCTTATTGAGCGGGGCGCCAAGATGATCCGTAATCTTGAAGCTCAGTACCGCGCTCAGATTTTGTCGACCCTGCAAAGCATTTTCGGGCAGGATCGCGTACGCGATTTGAACGTCAAGATCGATATGGATTTGTCCCAGCAGAGAGTCAATACAGAAGAATTCTTTCCGGTAACGCTGAAACCTCGCTCGCCCGGTATTTCTTATGACGACTCCCAGATAGTTCCCTCCATAACCCGTTCCAGAACCACATCAAGTACTGCATGGGAAGGCACAGGTTTCAATCCTGAAGGTCCTTCCGGCGTGGAAGGGCAGACAGCGCCTGCTTACCGCGATATGACTAATATCTTTGGTAAAGTAACGCAGGAAACACTCATTGACAACGAGGAAATCAATAAGCGGATAACAGAGGAAGAAAAACTCCCCACAATAAACCGTGTAACGGTGTCCGCCAACATAGACGGTGTGTGGAAGATTAAGAGGGACGAGCAGGGCAAGGAGATCGTAACTAATGGCTCTTATGAACGGGAATATACGCCAGTCCCAGACACCGACTTGAGCGCCGCCGAATCGCTTATCCAGAACGCTATAGGCTACAACGTAACGCGGGGCGATTCGGTTGCGGTTCAGAGTATACAGATAGACAGAACGGCGCAGTTTGCGGCAGAAGACGCCAAACGGCAGCAGGAACAGCAGATACAGCTTATACTCATCGCCTCTCTTATTGGCATTGTGCTGCTGCTGCTCGGCTTCTTCATCTACCGTATCGTTGCCCGGAGCGCCGAACGCCGCCGCCGCGCCGAGGAAGAAGAGCGCGCCCGCCGCGAACAAGAGCTGCGCGAAGCCGCTCTTATGCAGGCGGAGGCGGAGGAAACGCAGGTTACTATGTCCGTGGAGGAACGCACCCGCCAAGAACTGCAGGAAAGTATTGCAAACATGGCACGTCAGCACCCCGAAGATGTTGCTTCTCTCATCAGGACATGGTTGCTGGAAGAATAGCGTGCATGGACGCGACAAGCGGAAGACTTAGCGCGAACCAATGAGGTTCGCTTTCGATAAACGAAAGCCGTTCACGCGGCTCAAGCAGGAGTTATCGTGGCAAAGACAAGTGACGGATTCGCTGATCACAGCGGTTCCAAGAAAAAAGGCGGAAAAGATTTTAACGGCAGGCAGAAAGCCGCCATCTTTCTTGTTACCATAGGGTCGGAAATTTCCGCCGAAATATTTAAATACCTCAGGGAAGACGAAATTGAGACGCTGACTTTTGAGATTGCTCGCCTCGAAACCATAGATCCGGAACAAAAGGACGCCATCTTGCAGGAATTCCAAGAACTGATGATGGCGAACCAATTTATCTCCACCGGTGGTATTGACTACGCGAGGGAACTCCTTGAAAAGGCGCTCGGCAGTCAGAAAGCCGTTGATATCATCAACCGGCTCACATCAAGTCTGCAAGTGCGCCCCTTTGACTTTATACGGCGCACAGATCCAGCGCATCTTCTCAACTTCATACAACAGGAACATCCTCAGACCATCGCCCTGATTCTTGCTTACCTTGAGCCGAATAAGGCGTCAGTTATCCTGCAAAATCTCGCCCATGAGGTACAGAGCGACGTGGCGCGGCGTATAGCCACAATGGACAGAACCAGCCCCGAAGTGCTGCGCGAGGTGGAGCGGGTGCTTGAAAAAAAGCTCTCCACCCTTTCCAGCGAAGACTATACTGCTGCTGGCGGCGTTCCGAGTATCGTTGAAATACTCAACCTTGTTGACCGCGCCTCTGAAAAGCAGATCATCGAGTCTCTTGAGGATGAAGACCCCGAACTCGCCGAAGAGATCAAGAAGCGCATGTTCGTCTTTGAAGACATTGTCATGCTTGATGACAAGGCGATTCAGAAAGTTATGCGCGAGGTTGACGGGCAGGAGCTTGCCAAAGCGCTCAAATCTGTTGACAACGAGGTGCAGGACAAGATTTTCCGCAATATGTCCAAGCGCGCTGCAGGCATGTTGAAGGAAGATATGGAATTTATGGGTCCTGTGCGTTTGAAGGACGTCGAGGAAGCCCAGCAGAAGATTGTGTCCATTATCAGGCGGCTTGAAGATTCCGGCGAGATCGTGGTCGCCCGCTCCGGCGAGGATGAGCTGGTAGTGTAAAGCTTTGAGATTTAAGAGGGAAATGTTGACAAAAGCTGTTTTTAGAAACTACGAGCTTATTCCGAATCAGGAAAAGGTTATACTCGATCCGCCTCATGCGTATGCCGAATTAGCGCATCTTGTTGCTCCAGAAAAAACAGATGAGGAAGAGCAAGAGGACAACGAAATCTACGACGGACCCACGGCAGAGGAACTTCGCCGGGAAGCCGAAGAATTCAAGGTGCAGTGGGAAGCTGAAAAGCAGGTGATCATCATGTCGGCGAAAGCCGACGCCGCGAATATCGTGAAAGAGGCTGAAGAGGCGGCGTTTCAGGAAGTGAAGCGCAAAACCGAGGAAGCTCAAGTCATTAAACGGCAGGCGGAAGATGAAGCCGAGAAAATTGTAAATGAGGCGCGGGAAAAGGCGCAGCAGATAGAGGCGGACGCGGTAAGCGCGTCAGACGGGCAAAAAAAGGAAGCGCAGGATACGGGCTTTCAGACCGGACGTGAGGAAGGTTACAACGCGGGTAAAGCGGAAGTGGAGCGGCTCATAGAGCGAACCCAGACCGTGCTTGAACGCGCCCAAGACAAGCGGGGCGAAATCCTCGCGGAAACCGAGCAGCAGATCATCGATCTGGTGCTGCTCATAGCCCGCAAAGTGGTGAAGGTCATATCCGAATCCCAGAAGACAGTGATCGTTTCCAATGTTGTGCAGGCTTTGCGTAAGGTCAAAGGGCGCGGGGCGGTTATCATCCGCGTTAATATGGCGGATGTGAAACTTACCACCGAACACATCAAGGATTTCATACGCATGACCGAAGGAGCCGCTTCCATACAGGTACAGGAAGATTCTTCGGTTGACGCAGGCGGCTGTATCATAGAAACGGATTTCGGCGAAATAGACGCCCGCATTGCCAGCCAGCTCTCCGAATTGGAAACCAAGATTCTCGATATGTCGCCTATGAAGACTTCGGCTAAAAAACCTTCTGCTCCAGCTCGGACAACTGCCGCGCCGACAAGCCCCACCGCACCGGTGCAGAAGGGCTAGACGGCTTATGCTTAGAACGATCCTTGTTCCCAAAGCAAGGCATATAACGGCGCTTATTGCTGCTGAGTATGCAGGGGCGAAAACTTCTGTGGAAATCGTATCCTCTGTTCCGCAGAAGTTCAAATCCCGTATCAAAAAAAGTTGAATACCCGGTAATCTGTATGCAGACCATCCTTGATAAATATTTGCAAACCGCGCGCGTCATAGACCCCATAAAATGCGCCGGGCGTGTCTCACGGGTGCAGGGGCTTTTAATCGAAAGCGCAGGACCTCAGGCGGTTATCGGAGAGATGTGCCGCATTGAGACAAGCACGGGGCGCAGTCTGCAAGCCGAAGTAGTGGGACTGCGCGACGAAACCGTGCAGCTTATGTCCTATGAAGAAACAGGCGGCATACAGGTGGGCGACCGTGTGGTCGCTTCCGGTTCAAGCCTTGAAATCGCGGTGTCAGACAAGCTTTTGGGGCGGGTGCTGGACGCGCGGGGCAGAGCCGCCGACGGTAAGGGCGAAATTTCTGGTGGTCTGCGCTATCCGGTGATGGCGTCGCCACCCGATCCGCTCAAGCGGGCGCGGGTTACGCGGCGAATAGCCACTGGCGTGCGCGCCATTGACAGCCTGCTCGCCGTGGGGCAGGGACAGCGGCTCGGCATATTCGCCGGTTCGGGCGTAGGAAAATCCACCCTGCTCGGCATGATAGCCCGCAATACAAACGCGGACGTAAACGTGGTGGCGCTCATTGGCGAGCGCGGGCGCGAAGTAAACGACTTCATCGAAAACGACCTTGGACATGAAGGCTTAAAGCGGAGTGTCCTTGTGGTAACGCCTTCAAATTCCCCTCCCCTCGCCCGCCTGCGGGGAGCCTATGCCGCCACTGCTGTCGCCGAGTACTTCCGCGATCAGGGCAAAAACGTCATGCTGCTTTTCGATTCGGTTACTCGCTTCGCCCGCGCCATGCGCGAAATCGGGCTTGCCACCGGCGAGCCGCCCGCCACACGAGGCTATCCGCCGAGTATGTTCGATCAGATGCCGAAGCTTTTGGAGCGATCAGGCGCTTCGGATAAGGGCAGCATCACCGGCTTTTACACGATTCTGGTGGACGGGGACGATATGGACGAGCCGGTCGCCGACACGGTGCGCGGTATCCTTGACGGACATATCGTGCTGTCCCGTAAGCTCGCCCAGCATTACCACTATCCAGCGATTGACATATTGGGCAGCGTCTCGCGTCTTGGCTCGACGGTTGCGGGACCGGTTACAAATCAAGCCGCTGGCGTCCTCCGCCGCCTTATGGCGGTCTATTCCGAAAATGAAAAACTTATCAACGTGGGCGCGTACCATACCGGCACAAATCCTGTCATAGATAACGCAATCGCCAAACATGAAAGTATAGAAAGCTTCCTGACGCAGGGCGTCGGCGAGAAAGTCTCTCTGCGCGACACGCTCACCCGCTTGGGTGAAATTTCCGGCACGGAAATACCTGAAGAGGAACTGCCGTCTGAAAATTAGGACACGCCTCCAATTTTCTTATTTAGTACGGAAGAAGTAAACCGATGGGACAAATAACAAAAATGTGGGGCGCTTTTCCGCTTTTTCTTAAAGTATGCCTAATCTTTGTCATTGCGTGCTTTGTGTTGTATCTGTTTCTACGTTTTCTGCCTTTTCCCGAACTGGATGCCTTTCAAGACGGACGGAGGTACGGCTTTGTGTTGGAAAGCGCGGACGGACGGGAATTGCGGGTATTTCCCGCCCCAGACGGCGTAAAGCGGGAATGGGCGGACGAGATCGATATTCCCGAAAACGTCAAACGAGTATTTATCACGGCGGAAGACAAGCGCTTCTATTTTCATCCGGGCGTTGACCCGGCGGCTGTCGCGGCGGGGATCATCCGCAACGCGCGGGCGAAACATATCGTATCGGGCGCGTCAACCATTACCATGCAGCTTGCCCGTTTGGTGAAACCGCGTGCGAGCAGTATGCGGGGCAAGATCACCGAGGCGTTTGACGCGCTGCGGCTTGAGACGCGGCTTTCAAAAAAGCGCATTCTGGAACTGTGGCTCAACAATATCCCCTTTGGCAGTAACATCGAAGGACTGGCGTCATTCAGTCGCGCCCGCTTTGGCTGTCCGGTAACACAGCTTTCCGCGCCGCAAGCAACGGCACTTGCCGTGGTTCCCCGGCGTCCAAGCCGCTACGATCCGGTCTATGATGCAGCGGCTTCCCTCAGCGCCGCGGAACGCCTTGCCCTGCGCTGCGGCGTGGATGTGGAAGAAACAGCCGACGCGGTACAGGAAGCCGCAGTCGGTGCGGACGTCCGTTCCGCAAATCCCTTCTACGCCCCTCATTTCACGGAACGGGCGCGAAGTGTGTTATTTCAAGAATACGCCTCACGCGCGCCCACGTCTTCAAAAATCGTAAAAAACATAAGGACAACGCTCGATCTTGACTTGCAGCTTTACGCCGAAGACCGTCTTCAGGCGGAACTGGAAAAACTTGCAGGCAACCGCGTGAGCAATGGCGCCGCGCTCGTTATAGACAACAAGACGGGCGCGGTTATCTGCTATGTCGGATCAGCCTCGTGGTTTGACGACGAGGCGCTGGGCAAGATAGACGGCGTACAAGCGCGCAATCAGCCAGGTTCCTGCCTAAAACCCTTCTTATACGCGCTCGCCTTGGATAACGGCTTTGACGCTAACGCGATTCTTCCCGATATTCCGAGCGTTTTCGGCGCGGATGAGGCGTATAGTCCAGCAAATTTCAATAGGCGCTTTAATGGTCCGGTGCGTATGCGGGTCGCGCTCGCCTCGTCGTTCAATGTACCGGCGGTTTGGATGCTGTCGCAGCTGGGGGTAGGACGCTTTGAGGACTGCCTCGTTTCTATGGGTTTTGATTCGATAACAGAAGGACGGGGAAGCTATGGAACGGGACTTGCGCTGGGGAACGCGGAAGTGTCTCTTGAGGAACTGACGCAGGCTTTTTCGATATTTCGCCGCAACGGGATGTCGCAGTCTATTGTCTTTTTTACACAAGAATCCTTAGGAAGCGTTTTTCTAGGGAACGCTTCCAAAGACGCGGTTTCACAAAACAAAAAGATTTTCTCGGATTACGCGGCGTTTGTTATCGCGGATATACTTTCTGATAAAGCGAGCCGTTTCCCCGGCTTTGGCACAGCGAGCGCGTTTTCCACGCCCTTTGAGGCTATGTTTAAGACTGGAACAGCGAATCAATACCAGGACATCTGGGCACTGGGCGCGAGCCGCCGGTGGACGGCGGGCGTATGGATGGGCAACTTCTCTGGCGAAACCGTCGTGGGCAGTACAGGCAGTTACTGGAAACGGCGTATCCTGCGCCGCAAAATGTATTGCTCAGTACGGCGCGGGAAGCAAGCGCGCCAGAAGGCGTGAAGGTGGAAATATGCGCTTTATCCGGGATGCGCGCAGGTCCGTACTGCGGCGGCGTCCTGACAGAATGGATACGCACCCGTATGCCCGATGTATGCGACTGGCATCACGCGCACGGCATCACCTATCCAAGCAAGTACGGCGCGTGGCTGGCGGAACGCGCCCGTTATGGCGATGTGCGGCGGGGAAGCGGACGCATACGCCTGCCGCGTGAGGGTGCGGTCTTTTATCTTGACGCCGCGCTACCCGAAGAAGCTCAAGCCATCAGAGTGGAAACCGCTGGTTTTGAATATGGAGCGCTGGTCTTGGTAGACGACGTTCCTTGCGGCGCGTTGAACAGCGCGGGTGTGTTCACCCTGCCGCTTTCGCCCGGGAAACACACGGTTACAGTAGAAGACGCTGAAAGCACCCACTCGGTTACCTTCATCGTCCGTTAAATATTTGTTAATAACGGGAAGATGCGCATCAGGCGGATTATTGAATAGGAGGTCTGTATGTTGTCCGAATTTAAAGCAGTAAGACAGGCGGAAAAGACTGTTGTCAGGCGCTGGTACAGCGACGACTATTTCGATCTGATAGTGTGGTTCGCGCCAGACATGGCTTCTAAAGACATTCCATGCGGTTTCCAGCTGTGCTATCATGATGACGCGGAGACACGGGCATTGACGTACAACAACGGTGTATACTCCCACGACACAGTGGACGAAGGAGGAAAATGGAACGAAACCCCCATACTGGTTTCGGGCGGAAATTTTCCGAAAGACCGCGTACTGAGCGAATTTGAGTCGAGATCAGCGCAGCTCGATCCGCCTATCCGCTCATATATTATCCAAAAAATCCAAAGTTATCCGGTGGATGCCGCGCCTGCGCTCCAGCGCGAATAAATCATCACGATAAATCGCGTTCGCCCTTTACTTTTCAGAAAAAGGCGTATATTATAAGAATTATGCAAGTCGTATTTTCGCTTTTTAAGCTGCCTTTAAAAAGCCGTTTCATTATAGCCGCTTTTGCATATACGCTCGCCGCTCTGCTTCAATTCTTTGCGTCAGACGGTTCCGCTCTTGTCTGTATCGGAGCACTGTTCGTGCTGGTCACGCCCCTCTTCTTCCTTGCCGTGAAAAAATTTTCCAATAAACCCGCCGATCAAGGTAAAGAAGAATGGAAAACTGTTACCATGACCGAGATAGACCGCGTTCTTGACCGTCTGCGGCGCGTACAAAAGACAAAAATTCCTTTTGTGTACACCGGAGGATTGGCTGTCTTGGCGACGCTGCTGACATTTTTTCTGTGCTTTAACGCTCTTAAAAACGGCTCGCCTGCCCGCGCTTTTATAATACTTGATCTCTACCTGATTTTCGCGCCTGTACTGTATTTCGCCCGCATAAAAAAGTGGTATCCGACAGAGCTGGCAGGAAAACTCGCGGCGTACCAACCCGTTTTCTCGTACAATTTCCCTGATAAAGTGAAGCTTTCCCCTTCTCTCCGTTTCGATGAAGATGAAAACGGGAAAAAAATCCCCGAAGACCTGCGCGTTACGATCCGACCTTCCGTCTGTCCCCCTGATTTTCTGGGCGCGCAGTTTCACCTTGCCTACAACACCGGTCCCAACGGAAAAGTCCCGTATATGTACGCGGTTTTTATTTGCAAGGGCGAAGGAACATCCTGGCATTCTTTCAAAAAAATGCGTTTTGATAAATTCATAACTGAAACAAGCGCAGAGAAAACCTCGGAATACAGCACCGTTGTTCTGCGTCTTGACACAAAATGCCGCAGCGACGGCTATCACACCAAACCCGCCGATATAGCTCGCCTTATCAGTAATACAAATTCCGCGCTTATATCTGTATAATTCGTACCTAAAACACGGGTAGGGACAAGTGTTAAAAAGCTTTATAAAATATTTTAAAGAGAGCAAAGAATATCGAAAGAAACAAATGCTTGCGGTTGCGCTTTCTCTGGCAGGTTCGGTAATTTCTGCAATTATGCCTTTTTTGATTCGCTCTATTATACAAGACATTCAAACAGGGCTTTTTTCACGGGCTACACTGGCGGAGTTTATAGCGGTCTTTTTAGTTTTAATCGCTTCCAGATGTATCTCTTTTTTCAGAAATAGTTTGGGTTCACGAATAAAATCAATTATAGGACATATAAAAAGATACGATATTATAAGCAAGATTCTTAACGCAAACATAAACAGGAAAAAGATACTGGACGATTCTACAATTAACGATCGCTTAATGCGGGATATCTACTGTTACAGCCAGCTGCTGGGAACATTTCCAATTACTATTATTGACAATTCTATAAAAATGATTACCTTTACACCGATATGATGTGCAAGGTTGTCGAAACCGCGCAGATGAAGAAGAGTTGAGTGCACCACAAGCGCACCAATAAAAAAGCCGCTCGAAAAACAAGCGGCTTTGGAACAAAAAATGTGGGCCCAGAGGGTCATGATCCCCCGACCTTCGGATTATGAGTCCGCTGCTCTAACCAACTGAGCTATGGGCCCTTAC
>QMCE01000293.1_pt1 | contig 24245 bp, 20 predicted proteins | sample 1821851 | NCBI WGS metagenome assembly QMCE01 (sample SAMN09453174, study PRJNA476694) | Termite gut metagenome, whole genome shotgun sequencing project. | isolation source: worker | host: Odontotermes sp. | place: South Africa:Pretoria | collected 2016-01-28 | reverse complement strand
CTCAAGGGGAAGCACGGCTCGGAAGAAATCTTTGAGTTCATGAGAGATTTCCACGTGGCAAAAATATCCGACAGGAAGTACATAAACCTATCTCGCAACTCGTCCTTTATCAACTCTTTTTCTCATGCAACAGGTTTGCCTCTGACGTCATACTTCCTGTCGGATGGGGAAATAAAAAAGATGCTAAGCCACAGGTTCTAAACCTTGGCTTAGCACTATGTTTTATGGCTCAACTCTGAAAGACAGGTACCATATTTTATCATTACGCGCAAGCTGTCCCATGTTAAAATTTTCATTGCAATACAAACCTTGTGTGGCACATGACACTCACCCGATCGGTTTCGCAGGCAACAAAACTATAGCCATTGGCCCTGACGCGTCAAAAGACGACTCCAACACCAATGGCTATATATTATGATGCACCATCCATTTCCTATTCCTCTTCCGTAACGTCGCGCCAATACCGAGAACCATCCCTCGTACGACACAACAACCCCTCCTCGACCATGACTCATCCCCTCCCAAAAATCCCAAAAAAACGCTTGCAAACTCCCGCGTCCCGTGCTACACTGAATGCATGGAGTCTTGGCTCCAAATTTATGACGAAGGGAGATGTGTGTTGATGACTGTTAAGAAGATGGTGGTTGGGGTCTGACAATCGAATATTCGCGTGCCGGGCGCGCGAGGCATGGGAACGTAACCAAGCGTTATTGAGAACCATAACGCTCCAAAGTTCCACTTCGTGGAACTTGCTCCGCAAAGGAGAACTTTCCTATAAGGCAAACAAGCGTTATTGAGAACCATAACGCTCCAAAGTTCCACTTCGTGGAACTTGCTCCGCAAAGGAGAACTTCCTATAAGGCAAACAGGCGTTATTGAGAACCATAACGCTCCAAAGTTCCACTTCGTGGAACTTGCTCCTTAAAGGTGAGCTTTCCCCATGCCGCATTATGTAACCTTTCGTGAATACTGCAATCAGTTGCACACTCGAAACGGGTGTGTTTTTTGTTGGATTAAAAGCGTTGACTGAGAAGCCTGCAACGAGCGTTATTGAGAACTAACGCTCCACGTTTGGCTTCGCAAGCTGGCTCCGCGCCAGCGAAATTGCCTATAAGGTGAAAAGGAGAATGAAATGATCAATTTAGAGGAATATGGTTGGCTTCCATCGATGCTGCCGGAAGGCGCGAACGGCGTTCCCGCCCGCGTCACGGCGGTGCGACGGGAGCGGTATGAACTAGTCTGTCCACATGGAACCGTCCACGGCAGACTCAAAAGCGCCGAATATTACGAACGGGGGGAGACCTTCCCCACCGTCGGGGACTTCGTCCTATTGCAATACGAGACGGGGGGCGACAGTCTGATTATCAAGACGCTGCCTCGCACCAGCTTCTTCTCGCGGCGCGACCCCACCCCCGGGCGGGGAGAACAGGCGGTGGCCGCCAATTTTGACACGGTGTTCGTGATGACGTCGCTGAACCAGGACTTCAACATCTCCCGTTTGGAACGGTACCTCACGCTTGCTTGGCAGAGCGGCGCCACGCCCGTCGTGGTATTGACCAAGGCGGATTTGGCGGACGACTACGACGAACGCATGCAAGAAGTACACACAATCGCCGTCGGAGTGGACGTATGTCCCGTGAGCGCCGTTACCGGTCAGGGGCTTGACAAGTTAGCACCCTACCTCGGCCCCGCCCGAACGGTGGTGTTGCTCGGTTCCTCCGGCGTGGGAAAGTCCAGTCTGGTCAACGCACTGGCGGGCGAGAAGCAAATGGACGTGAGCGCCATTCGCGAGGACGACGCCCGCGGACGACACACGACCACCCACCGTCAAATGATAGCGCTCCCTTCCGGAGCGATGGTGGTGGACACTCCCGGAATGCGCGAATTAGGCATGTGGGACGTCAGTACCGGGTTGGGCGAAGCCTTTGCCGACGTGGAAGAAGTACTGGCTAGGGGATGTCGCTTCTCTGACTGTCGCCACCAGACGGAACCCGGCTGCTCCATCCGTATGGCGATAGAGGACGGCGAACTGTCCGCCGAACGTTGGCAACATTATCTCAAACTGGGGCAAGAAGCCCAGTATGCCGACGACAAGGTCGGCTACCTTCACAACAAGCACAAATGGAGCAAGGAAACTTCCAAATGGATTAAGCAGATGAAAAAAGTAAAAAAGCGTTGACTGAGAATCCTGCAACAAGCGTTATTGAGAACCATGCGGCGAACATGATTACAAACCTCGCCACTTCTACGCCATTGTCGCCCCTCATGGCTTCGTGGGCAATCCCACGGGCCGCAAAGGGGCTTGACAATCCCTTTTTACCTCATAGGAAACAGTCAACGCTTTTTTACCTTATAGGAAATCCCTCGATTGCGGAGCAAACTCACGAGCGTATCGTTGGCTTCCAGTACCGACGCACCTTCTTCAGCACGTCGCCGATGTCCAGTGGTTTGCCGATGTGGTCGTCCATGCCCGCCGCCAAGCACTTCTCAATGTCCTCCTTGAACACGTTGGCCGTCATGGCCACGATGGGGACCCCGTTGTCGTGCGACATGGTGCGGATGCGGCGCGTCGCTTCCAAACCGTCCATCTCCGGCATCTGAACGTCCATGAACACAAGGTGGTAGCGTCCCGGATTCTCCTCCATCAGGCGCAGGGCCTCCACCCCGTTCTCCGCACAATCTATCTCCGCCTGCGTCTCCTCCATGAGCGACAGGACGATTTCACGATTAATCTCCACGTCTTCCGCAAGCAAAATGTGGCATCCCTTGAACTCTCCGGCCACCACGACTTTATGCCGTCTGGGCGCGTCGGCGTCATGGGCGCCGAGACAGGCGTTCATGCAATCCATGATGTCCGACGCAAACAGCGGCTTCATCAAATACTTGTCAATGCCGACGTCTTCCGCCTCGTCGCGAATCAGCGACCATTCCGTCGCCGAAATCATGATGACGACGCTTTTCTTGTTGCGCTCCAAGCTACGGGCCTTAATCTCCTTCGTCAACTCAATGCCGTCCATCCCCGGCATCTTCCAATCCACAAAGTATACGTCGTACCCGCCGTTTTGCTCCATCATCTTCAAGGCGGCCTCGCCGCTTGACGCCACGTTGCACGTCACCCCGTAGCGCTTGAATATCTCCACGAAATACTCCAGTATCTCATTGGCGTCGTCAACGGCCAACACCTCCATCGTCTCCCAGTTGACCGATGAATCCAGCAACGAGGCGGGGTTGTCCTTACCCCGCGCAGCCTCAAATTGGAGGGAAAATTTGGAACCCTTCCCTAGGGTCGATTCCACCTCAATGGTGCCCCCCATCTGCTCGATGATGCGCTTGGATATCACGAGGCCAAGCCCCGTACCTCCAAACTTGCGGGAAATGCCCCTGTCCGCCTGTTCAAACGCGTGGAATAGCCGCCCCTGGTCTTCGGGCGAAATGCCAATGCCCGTATCGACCACCTCCACTCCTATCGTGCAAATCTCGCCCACTTCTTTTACAAGATGGGCGTTCAGATAGACGTTGCCCCCTTCCGGCGTGAACTTGACGGCGTTGGAAAGCAGGTTGATCAACACTTGCGCCAACCTCTGGTCGTCCCCCTCCAAGATGTGGGGAATCTTGCCGCTTACGTTGACCCCAAGCACCTGCTGTTTCTGCTCCATTCGAAACAGGACGGCGTTGACGGCCTTCTTCATCGTCTTCTCAAATGAAAAATCCGACACGACCAATTCCAACTTGTTCGCCTCAATCTTCGACATGTCGAGGACGTCGTTGATGACCCCCAAAAGATGGGACGACGCCTCCTCTATTTTGCTCAACGCATATTCCTTCCGCCCAATCTCCGGGGAATTCTTCCCGATTGTCGCCATACCCATAATGGTGTTGAGCGGCGTCCGCATCTCATGTGACATGTTCGACAGGAAGAGTCCCTTGGCCTCACTTGCCGCCGTCATGCTCGCCAACGCCTTTTCCAACTTCTCGTTATATATGGAACGCGTAATCGCCCCCGCCAATATGCTGGATATTTTGGAGATGAAGGTAATCTCGTTCTTCTTCCACTGGCGCGGGGCGTCGCACTGCTCTAGGCACAACACCCCCCAAAAATGCCCCTCCACGTACAGCGGAGCACCTACAAACGCCTTGACGTCGACCAATTCCAACGCCTTATAGCGGGAATCTTCGGTGACGTCGTCACAGTAAGCCACCGATATGGAGGCGTCGTCCTCCAAATCCTCCACGAAGGAACTCCTTATTATCTCCAACATCCCTGGGAATGCGGGCATCGGCGGCACCGTACCCAACTCATACCACCGATAGGCCAAGAAACTCTCGCCGTCCTCATAATCGACTTTGAAGACGAGCGCCCGCGAAGCGCCCAGATAACGTCCCAATTTGGCGATGGCGTCTTGAATCAACATCTCCAACTCGCCCGAAGAGACAAGGTTCTTGAGAATCTCGCCACTCAATTCCTGCTGCTGAAGGCGCATTTCCAACAACCCGCCTTGGCGCTGTATGTCCCCCATCAACTTCCTGGTGTCGCGCAGGTCGTACTTAAAGGAAACGATGAACTGCTCCCCCTCGTGGACGATGGGGGTCAGCGTATTCTCCATGGGAAGGGGCTTGCCGTCCATCGACAAATGCTCCCACTCGTAAAACTGCCTCTTGCCCGCCTCCAACGTCTTGTCGGCGTAAGCCTTGGCCTTGGTAAAGGAATCCTGCCCGTCCGGTTGGCAAGGGGGCGAAAAACGGTCCCAATAATGTTCGGCAAGGTACCGTTTGTCAGAACAGCCAAATATCCGCAACGCCGCCTTGTTGCAATCAAGGACGTAGAAGTCTTTGTCAAACAATATGTAGGGAAATGGACTGGCGTTGGTAATGGAGTGCGTCAACCCCTCCAACTCTACCGCCTTGCGCTCGATTTCCTCCCGTATGTACGCACTCGCACACAGGCGCGCCGCCGAACCCAATAATTTAATCGATTCCTCCTCAAAATACCGGGAATGCGTGAGGTCCTCCAACGTGACGAGTCCCCAGAATTTCCCATGCGTGAACACGGGGACGAAATAGATGGACTTCACGTCGTAAGTGCGCAAGAACGCCGCCTCGTCTTCCGGCATGTCCTCCACCCGGCCATTGATGCATTCGCCCTTTTTCAGCACCCCCAACCAACGGGATACGGCCGAACTCCCAGATGGCCTTTGCAGGGCCTCGACCAACTCCGACGTACGGCCATGGGCCCACACATACTTCTGAATCAACCTGCCTTCCTTTTCCAGCCATTTATAAATCACGATGCGGTCCAATCCGACCGCATCCGCCATCGGTCGCAAGCCGTTGCTCATAACGTCGTCAAAAGCTTCCTCGCTATACGCCGTAAATATCTCCACCGACTCGTTTAACGCGTCGACTATCTTCGCATAACGGTTGGAGGACGACGCCCCTTGATTTGACATTCTTCCCATTCCCCTTTCGCCTTCTTAGTGGAAGTGACACCATTTATGATAGCATAATTCTTCGCACTATTCAATACCTCGTTGTTCAAGATGACAAGCGGCATACGCTGGCTGCAACGGTGGCATATGGGTTGCGACATTGCGCTGGCTACAACGGTGGCCTGCGGGTTGCGACGTCGCGCTGGCTACAACGGCCGAGACCAGTACACGTCTTACTCGGGGCCGCTCGCGAGCACCCGAGTGACTTCGTGAACCACTCGGGTTCGCGGGCGCGCTCGCATCATTCAAACAAGCTTGATGATGCTCACTTTGCCTTCGCGCATAACGGATGCGTTGCGGACATCGAGCTTGTGAGGTACCAAGCTCGGATGCCGACGCATCCTGATACCCCTCGTAAGGCATGTATGGCTCGCCCGTTTTTCGGCAAACTACAATTGTCCGAACAAAATCACCTGCATTTGTGCGAAGGTGGACAGGCTCGCATAGCAACCATAAAATATTTATCCCGTCTGCAAGTATATTTTACTTGCATTTCCTCCAGAAACATGTTAGAATGAGGTTATAAAAGACAACCGCCACAAAGTGGTTGGCCGTGGGTTCAAAACAGCCCCTTCACTAGCCAAAGTACAAGGGGCTGTTGTTATATACTAGACCTTTCGCAGCCCGCTTTGCGAGCCTGCTCAGGTTCGCGGGCGCGCTCGCATCATTCAAACAAGCTTGATGATGCTCACTTTGCCTTCGCGGAGATTAATCCAATCAACTTAAGGATTAAGGTTAGCAGTGCCAAGATGAATCTTCCTAAAGACATGAAGTCTTTGAAGTCAAACTTTTTCTTCATAGCACCACCTCCCATCTATGTAGAATGGAAGGCCAACCACCCTGTACACGGTTGTCTTATTGGTATGGTACCACAACGTGTCTTGACTTGCAATCTATTTTTACCACAAACCATTATTTTAAACGACGCCACAGCGGCACCAAAACGGGATGCCCCTAGGACATCCCGAAAAGTGATGGTATTGTTACACACACTCAACTTTATTATAGAGTCCTGTTCTCGTTTTGTCGTTCCTCCATCTCCGCCAACTTATCTTCCAGCCTCTTCTGGTTACTCAAAATATGTTCTTGGTTCTGCACAAGGGAATCCTGTGACTCCACAATGGCTCCCATCGAACAGACCAGCAGAGAACACAATAATATGGAAACCAATGTGGAAGTCGCCGCTAAAAACTCCCCAACCGTTAAAAGCCAAAAGCCAACCAGCCCGCCAATTACTAGAATGGCAACCGCGGCAACTTGCAATATTCCTGCCAATGTTTTTTTGTCCATACTATCCCCCTTGTCAAATGTGAACCCGTATTATGCGGCCTGTTCCTTTCGCCTTCTTAGTGGAAGTGACACCATTTATGATAGCAGAATTCTTCGCACTATTCAATTCCTGCGTTGACCAAGAATGACAAGTGAATGACGCCACCAAGTGGTTGGCCTTGGAATGGCAAAACAGCCCCTTCACTCGCCAAAGTACAAGGGGCTGTTTTGTATGCTTTTTACTAAAAATCGAGATTGTCGCCTTCCTGTTTCTTCGCTGCCTCCAGCTTATCATCCAGTATCTTCTGATTGCCCAGAACGTGTTCTTGGTTCCGCACAATGGTCTCCTGTGACTCCATAATGACTCCCAACACCAAAACGGCAAGTGCAGCACATTTCAACCTTGCGCGGCACGCTTTGCGAGCCTGCTCAGGTTCGCGGGCGCGCTCGCATCATTCAAGCAAGCTTGATGATGCTCACTTTGCCTTCGCACAAATATGACTGACGCTTTCATTTTAAGCGTTGCATCCAATTTCCTCAGTTTATCCATACCATCCTCCTTAGTCCAAATCTTGCGCGCCGTACTTTGCCTTTGCGCAAACGTTAATTGTGAACCACAAATTTGTGTGGCTTAGTTTGTCTTAAGGCGGGTTTATGCGGCCTGTTTCCTGTTCTTGGACAGCACGTCGAAGATGACGGCGGCCAGCAGGACGAGGCCCTTGATGAGTCGTTGCAGGTTCGGGTCCGCACCCAATATGGACATGCCCATGTTCAGCACGCCCATGAAGATGGCGCCAATCACGGCCCCGCCCACGGTGCCGACGCCGCCATAGGCCGACGCGCCGCCGATGAAGCACGCACCAATGGCGTCCAGCTCAAACCCCGTACCCAACGTCGTTCCCGCTTGGTTGAACCTTGCGATGCAAGCCAACGCCGCCACTCCGGACAGGAACCCCATGTTGGCGTAGGCAAAAAACATCATGAACTTGGTGTTGACCCCGGACAGCCGCGCCGCCTTCTCGTTACCGCCCATGGCGTACAGGTAGCGTCCCGGTACCATGTTCTGCGTAAAGTAGCTGTAGAAAAGGACGATGACGCCCAACCAGATCAGCAAGACGGGAATGCCCTTGCTCTGCCCCAGACGCCAGAACACGAACAGGATTACCCCACTGATTACGACCAACCTCACAAGCATGGACGCCAGATTCTCCACGGCGTAACCCTTGCGTTGTTTTTTGATTCGCGACGTCAGTTGCATCACGACCCAAATGGCGCAAATGGCGACGGCGATGGCGACGGACACCGTTTGTATCGTTTCCGGGCTACTGCCCTTGAACGGGATGAAATTGTTGAAAAGGTTCTTAAACGGTTCCGGAAGGGGTCCCTTGTTCTGACTCTTCGTGAGGAACAGCGCCAACCCACGAAAGGCCAACATGCCCGCCAACGTCGTGATGAAGGGGGGGATGCTCACGTACGCAATCCAAAACGCCTGCCACGCGCCGAGCAACGTCCCCACGACCAGTCCCACCAAGATGGTCGCATAGGAGTTCATCCCCGCGTCCACCATCGCCATACCGCAAATCGCACCCGTCAAAATGACGATGCTGCCCACGGCGAGGTCGACGTTGCCCCCCGTCAAGATGCACAACAACATACCGGTGGCCAATATGACCACGTACCCGTTCTGGCTTATCAGGTTCGTGAGGTTCTCCGGCGAGAACAACGACCCCTTGTCGCCCGACGTAATCATTGCCTCGAAGAACAGCATGACCAGCAATAGAATCACCAACATGGCGTTTTTACTCAGAAAACTCTTCACCTTACTCATATCGCCCTACTCTCCTTTGCCGACTGTAAAATGGTAGCCATTATGACTTCTTGGCTTGCCTCCTCCTTCTTCATCTCCCCCACCATCCTGCCTTCGTTCATCACGTAAATCCTGTCGCACATGCCCAGCACCTCCGGCATGTCGCTCGATATCAGCAATACCGACTTGCCTTGGGCGACCAATTCGTTGATAATCAGGTATATGTCGTATTTGGCCCCCACGTCGATGCCCCTGGTCGGCTCGTCCAGAATCAGTATGTCGGGCTCGGCAAACATCCATTTGGACAGAAGGAGCTTTTGTTGGTTGCCACCCGACAGGTTGTCGGCGCGTTGTTCGACGCTCGTACACTTCACGCCAAAACGCTCCCTGAACTCGCCCGCCAGATGCACCTCCCGGTCTTTGTCTATGACCGTCCCCCACCGACTCGTCCGACCCAGGTTGGCCAACGTCGTGTTGACGCGTATCGAGTTGGAGAGGACCAGCCCATCGTTCTTACGGTCCTCCGTAACGTATGCCACCTTGTTGCGGATGGCGTCCCTCACCTTCTTAAAATGGACGGGTTTCCCGTCCAGATACAGTTCGCCGGTTATGTTCGTTCCATAGCTTCGCCCAAATACGCTCATCGCCAGTTCCGTACGTCCCGCACCCATCAGCCCGCTGACGCCGACGACCTCCCCCTTGCGGAGGTTGAGGTTCACGCCGTCGCACACTTTGCGCCCCTTATACAACGGGTGGTACACCGTCCAGTCCTTCACTTCCAGCATCACGTCGCCAATCGTACTCTTGCGCGCGGGAAAACGGTCCTTAAGCTCGCGCCCCACCATTCCCTTGATGATGCGCGGTTCATTGACGTCGTCCTTGCCCTTGACCAGCGTCTCAATCGTGGCGCCGTCCCGAAGGATGGTGATGCTGTCCGCAACTTGCTCCACCTCGTTCAATTTATGAGAAATAAGGATGGACGTCATCCCTTCGGACTTAAAGCGAAGGAGCAGTTTGAGCAGGTTCTGAGAATCCTCCTCGTTCAGGGAAGCCGTCGGTTCATCCAAAATCAACAGGCGCACGTTCTTGGCCAACGCCTTGGCTATCTCCACCAGCTGCTGCTTGCCGACGCCGATGTCCTTCACCAAAACGTGGGAGGACTCGCGCAAACCCACGACCCTCAAGTGTTCGTCAGCCTTATTGTACGTCTCGTCCCAATTTACGCGGGCGACGCTTCCACGCTCGTTGCCAAGGAACATGTTCTCGCCAATCGTCATATACGGCACCATCGCCAGTTCCTGGTGGATGATGGCGACGCCCTGTCTTTCACTGTCCCTTATATTTGAAAATTTGCATATTTTCCCATCCAAAAATATGTCCCCTTCGTACGAACCATAGGGATAGATGCCGCTCAACACGTTCATGAGGGTGGATTTACCCGCGCCATTTTCACCGACCAGCGCATGGATTTCTCCGGGCATAACGTCCAAGTTGACGTCGTCAAGCGCCTTTACTCCGGGAAATCGCTTGGTAATTCCCCGCATACGCAACAACGGTTCCCCCTTTTTCTCCAAAGGCTCGTTCATTCACACGCACTCCTTCCTTACCCTGTGCGGCACGTTCCACACAAGGCTCTCATGGACCGCATACGCAACCCATGAGAGCCTTGTGCTTCAACCGCGCCCATATATGGGACCATTCCTCGTTATTGCAGCTCTTCCTCCGTATAATAGCCCGTGTCAATCAACAACTCTTTATAATTGTCAACCGTACCCTGTACCGGCTCGCACAGGTACGTCTTAATCTTGCCCGTACCGTTGTCGTACGTCTCGTCATCATTCGTCTCCGGCTCGTCGCCGTTAAGTATGGCCGTAACCATCTCCACCACTTGGTCCGCCAACGTACGGGTGTCCTTGAAGACCGACATGGCTTGCGTGCCGGCAATCATGTTCTTGACGGAAACGATGTCGCAGTCCTGACCGGTGACGATGGGGAAGTCGTCGCCCTCGAACCCCGCATTGACCAACGCGTTCGTCACGCCCTGGGCGGTGGAGTCGTTGGAACACATGACGGCGTCCAACTTGGTCCCGTCCGGTCCGTAATTGTTGGAAGTTATCAGGTTCTCCATACGGGCTTGCGCCTCCTCCATCTTCCACTCCTCGGTGGCCACTTGAAGCATGTCGGTCTGTCCGGACGGACAAACCAGCTTGCCGTCGTCCAGATATGGTTGAAGCACTTCCATGGCGCCGCCAAAGAAGAAGTTGATGTTGTTGTCGCCGGGGTCGCCCGTAAAGAACTCGATGTTGAACGGACCGTCCGCATTGGCCAAGTCCAACTGCTGTTCGATATACTCGCCTTGGTACGTACCCACCTTCCAGTTGTCAAACGTGGCGTAGTAGCTGACGGCGTCCGTGTCCATAATCAAACGGTCATAGGCGATTACGGGAATGTCCTTCTCCTTCGCCTGTGCAAGCACTTCCGTCAAAGACTCGCCGTCGACGGCGGCAATAACCAACAAGTCACAGCCACCCGCAATCATGTTCTCAATCTGGCCAATCTGCACGGGAATCTCGTTCTCTCCGCCATATTGCAGGTCAACCTCGTAACCGGCCTCCTTTAGCTTGGTCTCCATGTTGGAGCCGTCTTGGTTCCAACGTTGCAGGCTCTTCGTAGGCATCGCGACCCCTACCTTCTTGACCTCTCCGTCGGACGAGTCGGATGCGTCATCCGCATCCCCGCCCTCGTCGGCACCTCCTTCGTCCTCGGTCGCGGTTCCCTCGTCGTTCTCCGACGAGTCACCCGAATCCGAGCCGCAAGCAGTTACGACAAACACCAGGGCAAGCAACATAAACAGTGACAAAACCCTCTTCCACGTCTTCTTCATAAATGATTCCTCCTATCTCTTATTTATGATAATCCGACCCGCGCCGGAATCATCACCAGCCATCCCCTCCGCCAACCGCCGCATCCTCCCCAATCGAGGGCTTGCCTATCACGCCGCATTTGTCTAAGCTTAATACGTTTTTTGTGGAATGTCAATATATTTATACTATTTTTTAGCACTTTTTTGTGCAAACGCACCATTACGACAACCAAATAATTCTATTTCCCTCTTGTGGATATAGAACCCCGCGCATCCCCCTGAATATAATGTTACAACCATCATCATCAAGGGAGTCCCCATGAGCGCATCAAAAACCAATCGACTCCGCACGTTGAACCAAGACTTGTTTCCATACGGACTGGCGTATGATTCCAGGCGGGGCGTGTTCTTCTCCACGACGCAGACCCCCATCCGAACGAACAACCGGCCATGGGAAAAACGGTTCATCCGCCGCAACAAAAAGCACGAGCCCCTGTCACCCCGACGACACGCCTACTTTGACGGCGAATCCATCCCTTTTTCATCCGACGGCAGACAGTGGCTCCTCCTCTTGCGCAAAGGCCAATACGGCGTCGCGACGGGAGCGGAGGTCGGCCTGTACGAACTGGTCTTGGATGGTCAGGGACCACCCCGCGTCGTTCCCTACGCCCCCGCCAAGAGGGAATACTACCCCCTCATTTCCCTTACCTTATGGAGGAACGATTCCCCCATCGTGAAGCGCAGCGCAAGGAACTGGTATCTGACGGGGTTTGCGCCCGGCGTGTTTGCCGACCCGTCGGAGCTGGGCGTCCACCTCGAAATCACCTTCCATGACGCGGAAGTGTGCAGGGCGTTCGGCAACGCCTTGGGCCGTATGGGTTACGGCAAAGACGACTACCAAGTTCGGGAACGTCACGCATGGCTCGTCTTCCACCAGCCAATACGCCAACCTTCCCTACACGCGTCCTCTCTAACGGAAATCGCGGAAAAGCCTTATCCTGTACCATTATATTCCAAAAGGACACGTTTTATACACCGAAAACCTTTACAACCGTCGCGCGCCCCATTACCTGCGGCTTCATTTTTCAGCCCCGTCCCACGCAAAAACCATGTGATGACCATGAATCGGTTGCGCATCAATTTGTATAACCGACTCGTCCCCCACAACCGTTCGTCCCTGGAGCAACTGGCCTATTTGCGGCGGCGGTTCCCCTTGCTGTATAAATGGATCCTGCATTCCTTGACCTAGCCCGTATAACGATGATTGGTTCGCCTTGATGACGACGCGCGCCGTCTTTATGCGAACCCCATGGAAGAAAGGAGAAGCAACCCATGAACCTTCAAATGACTGAACTGGAGCAAACCCCCCGCCCCCCCCTGTCGTCACCGCTGACCAATTGGCGCCTCAGCAGGGCCTACGAGTCCGCCCCCATCTTGACGTTCGACTCCGACTCCAGGATGGTGTTTATGAGCGACTGCCACCGAGGCGTCGGCAACCAGGCGGATAATTACACCCTGAACCAAAACATTTTCCAAGGCGCTTTGACATACTACAACAATCGGGAATTTACATACTTCGAACTTGGGGACGGCGACGAACTCTGGGAGAACCGCAAGTACACGGACATCATCGTGAACCACTGCGATACCTACAGCCTGATGTCGGACTTCTACAAGAACGGCCGCTTCTATATGCTGTGCGGCAACCATGACGCCGTCAAAAAGCACGCCAAGCAACGCAAGCTGTTGTCCAACTCCTATAACGACTGCATTCGCAAGAAGGGGCTGTTGTTTCCCGGCATGAGCGTGTACGAGTCCCTGATTCTACAGGAGGCGGGAACGAACCACCAAATCCTCCTCGCACACGGACACCAAGGCGACTGGATGAACGACTACCTCTGGTGGGTGGCGCGCTTCCTCGTCCGCTACGTCTGGCGACCCCTGCAACTGATTGGCGTCCAAAACCCCTCCTCCCCCACCGCCAGCAACCGCAAAGGCAACCTTCTGGAACAGAAGATGATGAAATGGACGAGGGTGAACCGCCAACCCCTCATCTGCGGACACACCCACCGCCCCGCCTACCCGGAGCAACCCGACACCCCCTACTTTAACGACGGTTGCTGCGTAAGTCCGTACGTCTTAACGGCCGTTGAGATTGAGCGCTCGAAGGTTTCCCTCGTCAAGTGGTCCACGCGAACCGACGGGACGCTGAGCCTGTACATCGGCAGGGAGGTGCTCTTCGGGCCGCGTCCGCTCGACGCGTTCTTCGAGGACGCCGACTGAGCTTGCGCGAACGGGGCAATTGTGGTATAGTGGTTTGCAAAGAGGAGGGGATTACCAATGAAGAAATTGAATTCATTACTATGTTGCGGCATTTGTATTACGGCAGTTATCATTGTGTTGGCGGGCTGTACCAAACCATCCAGTTCGACGCCGGCGGACAAAGGTTCGGGCACGGTCGGTAACAGTGCGAGCCCGTCGGCGACGCTTCTTAGCTCCTCCACGGATTCTCCCGATTCTGCAGCTTCCAGCCCTTCGCCCACGCCAAGCCCGACCGAACCCGGCGTATACTTGGGCATGGAGAACGGGGACGCCTTTCTTATTGACGACAATGTGGCGGACTATGCCAAGCGTTTGAATTTAGACACGTCCATGCCGACCGTTAACGGTTTGTTCTATGCCAACGGCGTATATCTGGCGACGGTGGACAATGGTGACATGTACGTGTCCAAGAACATGAAGAAATGGAAGATGACAGGGCAAAAAACCATCAGTGGCTCCAGAATTCTAACCGACCCGCCAAGGGGTTTCCTCTTGGCAGGTAAAGATGCCTATTACGCCTCAACGGACGGCGAAAATTGGAGCGAGGTTAAGGGGGCAAGGGAATTTTTCAAGAGACGTATTCCCGACGCATTCTATAAGAACAAGATAATCAGCCACGAACGCCCTAGGGACTTGAAAAGGGTACGGACGAAGAACCTTGGCAATTATACCGCCATTCTAACGAATGAAATCGACTCGATTATCAACGAGGGGAAAATTCTAATCGCCCTGGACAACCCAACAAAAGGCGACCACGGATTTGACCACAACGAGTTACTTTATTCTTTTGACGGCACGACTTGGACTCCAACAGGCGTCTTTTCAGAAAGTGGCTACTCTAGCATGATGCAACAATGCCGGGACGGCTTGTTTTCAATAATGACGTATGATTGTGGTTTCAGCTACCAACGCATTTCCTACGAACTGGAAAATGGCGGAGTTAAGATGACGAAAGACGCAAGAAATTCCTATGCTTCATACTGGAAGCCTCGCGGGGATTATTACTCCCTCATTGGCGGTCTGCTCCCTATAGACGGCTTCCATTCTAATCCGTATGGGTACATTCGCAATTACAACCCCAACAAGCCCATAAAAAAGAGAAAACTAACCGCATCGTCACTCGCACACCCCTATTTGACGGATAACAGCCCTTTCGAAAGGGCTGGATTTCAGGATGACGTTGTATTGCTGCAAGACTTTATTTGCACCAACCGTTCCACGCCATACACATGTATGCTGAACGGAAAATTATACTACTATGGCAAATATGGCGGCATCATCGAAGTGGACGGGAAATGGAATCAAAAATGGGTGGGATTGTATCCCAGGGAAACCCTCACGGTGGAGGATATGGAAGACCCCTCTATTGGCGGGGCGCTTGGAATCGTCAAAAACGACGGCTTCTTATGGTATGCCAACGCATTAAGAAGACCAAAGAGCGACGGAGGACGAAGGCACATCGTCTATAAAGTGTATTGTTCCGCAGACGGCAAACAATGGGATTACGTATTTACAAAGGGCACGCGGACGGATCAATACAAGGTGGGCGTGGATAAATTAACCAAAGTGAGGGTTCGCGGATGAAGCGAAAGAACGTCTTATTGCATGGCGGAGTTTGGATTATGGATAAGAATGGTGGGCAACAATGGGTGGGGTTGCCAACGCATGCAAAAAACCCGGGCGGGGTTCGGAAAGTCACACGGAACATTTCGTGTTCTATTCGGAGGATGGACAAACTTGGCAATTTGCCTTTGATGAACATTCGCCCAAGTCATCCAAGTATAGGATAGGACTCGACAAACTGCCCCTGAGCAATCCGTATTTGGGCAGCCATCCTGCCCGTTCGAGAATTGGCCTATAGGAAGGTCGAGGTCGCATGACCTCTAGCTCTCATCTTCTTTCAACTGTTACATATTTTTGATTGCAACTGTTCGGCTTATCAGGAATCGTCATCTTCAACTGTTTTGATTCAAGAAGTGGCTTCAGGATGCTTTCCAGCAAAAATCTGCGACTTGATATGCTCGTATAGTCTTGAATCTCACTTCTTGTTCTTGCTGTTTCGCAATAACGCAATACACCTTCAAGACGTTCGACTTGTTCACCGACTTGTTCACTTGTACCGTTCAAGTCACCACTATCGTTAATGAATGTTACACGTAACCCATTTCCCAAAGTCTCAAATTCAGGCTTCGGCTTTCCGGCATTCACATTTGATTCAATAATTTTTTCAATGCCACGTCCCCAGGCTTCCGTCATGCCACTTTTGAAAAAGGCGTTGGCGATATCTGGATTGTGCGGAATGGACGAATGGAAGGTCATCAAATCCTGAACCGTCCAATTCATCGGAAGCGCCCCCGTATTAAAGATTGTCACTTTATCATCATACACTCGAATTTGAATCGGCGTTCCTGTTGCGTAATCCTTATGGACAATGGCGTTAAGAACTGCCTCGCGCAATGCGTCTTTATTCACTGGATATGTTTCCACGCGCTGGATGCCTTTATAACTGATAATCCCTTTGAAGTATTTATCAAAAAGTATGTCCACCACCTTATCGGGCATGGTAATCAGGGAACCATGTATCTCATCCTGAAATACCAAGTCGGAATCGCTTTTGAAATACCCAATTTTCACATAAGCACCCGTTACCCATTTTTCCGGATCTTCATGGAAGGTTAATATGGCGGCTCGCTTCAAATATCCGCCATCCGCCATCAGCTTTAACGTTTCTAGAAGTTGTTCATCCGTAATATCCATGTCTTCTTTACTGAGTCGTCCGCGCGCCAACGCTTTTTTACGAAATTCTCTGAATGAGACAATATCCAAATCTGCCGCCTTCACATGAGGCACGGGAACCGAATCCCATGTTCTTCCGTATTTGCGCATAATGAACTCATCCAAGGCCACACCGGTCATTTCGTGCATAACGCTGCCAGATCGAAAATAATATTTACCATGATAGCTAATCGGATTGGGGTATGGCATCACTTCAATTACGATATACGGTAAATCATTCTCATATTTCAGGTTTACATCTGGAATAATTCCCATCGTTGACTTGATTTTGTTGGGAACGTCCTCCAACAGCTTTTGAGGGTTGGAAAGACCAGTAACATTCCCTCCATTATCACGTCCAATTTCCAGGCGACCGCCTTGGGCATTGGCAAAACCGCATATCCATTTCAAAAACTCATCATTCCATTTTTCCTTCCAATCGACCATTTGATCTTCCAATTGTCTTATCTCCTCTCTTTCGAGCCATAATCCAACTTATTACCTGAGCTTTATGTTGCTTGCCCACATAAGCGCATTACTATTATAACCCTTTTCGAGGTGATTTTGCAATCTGTTTTTGGTAAGCCAACCCTATCCCCTTCGGCCCGAAATGCGTCCCCATGGTCGGGCCAATCTCTCCGGACACGGTGTCCGTCAAGTCCACGTTCTGTGCGAAATAATCCATGCACTCCCGCATATCGTCCAGCACATGGGAATGGTTGAACCCGACGATGGAGGACGCGTCGGCGCCATCGGACAGGAACTTCTCCAACAGCCAAGAATAACGACCCTTCCTCCCCCTCGCCTGTGCAATGTTCTCAAATTTGCCGTCCACCATGGCCACGACGGGAAACACGCCGGAGTGGCGGCTCCCAGCCGTCGTATTGGTGGCCAACCTTCCGCCCGCCCGTAAATAGTCCAAATCGTTAAGGATGATCACGTAATGCAATCGGGCGACCATCTCTTCGAGCCTCTCGGCAACCTCCCCCGCCGTAGCGCCGACGTCGCGCAGACGCACGGCCTCAATGGCCAACAATTCCATCCCCATGGAGACGAAACGGGAATCTACCAAGAATATATGTCCTTCCGCTTCGACGCCTATGCTCTGCTTTGCCAACACGGCGGATTGGTATGTACCACTCAGTTTTTGGGACACGAAAATCCCCACCACGTCGTCCCCCTCCTCCAAGCACCGTCTAAACACCGTCTCAAAACTGTAGGGGTTTACTTGCGCAGTGGCCGGCTTCTGTCCGGAAGCCAACCTCTCGTAGAATTCGTCATTGGACAACTCCACCCCCGACAACAGCACTTCTTCACCAAACCGTATGGTCAATGGTACCACTTCGACGCCCCATTCCTTTGCCCGTGCGGCCTCCATGTCACTGGCACTGTCCGTAATCACTCGTATCATGTTCTTGCCTCCTATCTTGTTCGACCCAATTCGTTTATCGCTTCCGCACAAAATTGTACTAGATAACGAAGGCGTTGTCAAGGTAATTTGAACTTCAAACTTCATTGTTGTCCCCTATGCGTTACTGTTCAGTCGATACCTCCCGCACTTGATTTATGTTCGTACCTTTATTATAATGATAACAAGATACCTTTGTCGCTCAAATCATTAATAACAAAGATAAAATAATCGGCAGGGAGGCGCGGTTGAATGAAGGATGTAATCAAAACAGTACGAAGCGCCATGACGTTCCTATTGCTTGTGGTATTAACATGGGCGTACTTTCCCTTTGCGCTTCTCCTTACCTTCACCGCAATCATTCTGGGCATCCCGTTCATTTTGCGTTATACGGTAGACGAGGGTTGGGAATACATTCTGGAGAAGATGAACAGGGAGAACACGCCCGGAGCGCGGCGGGTGCAGAAAACACTTATGTTTGTCTTATCGACACTCTGTTGGGTCATGTGGATACCAAACTTCCTAATACGGCTTTTCGTGTTTGTCTTTGTCGCCACGCCCGTGTTCATGGGTGGGTATGGATTACACTATAAAAAGGCGTGGCGCTACAAGCTACTACTCGTGCCGCTGGAGGTTACCTATCGGCTGTGTCAGGACTATCTGGATGAACGCTATTTCAAGACCCCTCCGAGGTTGAGTTAAAACCTTGCCAAGTCTCACCCCCCCTCCTTGCGGGAAGCGTCACCATCATCATCCCCGCGCCCTCCTCACCTCCTTGCGGGAAGCGTTACCGTCACCGTCGTCCCCACGCCCTCCTCGCTCTCAATGCGAACCGTGCCTCCCATCACTTGGGCGGCGTGTTTGACGATGGACAGGCCCAATCCCGTACCGCCCGTCTTCTTGGAGCGGGATTTGTCCACGCGGTAGAACCGTTCGAACACGCGGTCCAAATGTTCCTTCGGTATGCCGATTCCCGTGTCGCTCACCCGTATCCTTACCCCGTCGGGAGTCCCCGACACATAGACGTCCAACGTCCCGCCGGGCTTGTTGTACTTGATGCCGTTGTCAATCAGGTTGTACAACAACTCATACGCCAGCGAACCCTTCGCGGCCACCTCGCAGGCTTCGCCCAACGCCGTAACCGTCACTTGGTTGGCCCTCGCGCTCACGTCCAAATCATGAATCGTCTCGGTGGCAAGGGCGAGGACGTCGACCACTTGGTCCTCCCCCACTCCCGCCCCTTTCCCGTCCGCTTCCGCCGTACCGTCGGACCTTGACGATTCATCCAAGTTCGAGAGCATGATGATGTCCTCAATCAACGTGAGGAGCCTGGAGGATTCGTCTTTTATCTTGCCCGCAAAATTTCCGACGTCCCCTTCCTTCACCATGCCGTTGCTCATCATTTCCGCATAGCCGGATATGGTGGTCAACGGCGTCTTTAATTCGTGTGAGACGTTGGCCGTGAACTCCCTCCGCAACTTCTCTGCCTTCACCTTCTCCGTAACGTCCAAGAACAGAATCAACGCCCCTTCGTCCTCCACGGGGCTGAAGATGCCGTTGTACGTTTTGCCGTCCAAGTCCACCATGACGTCCACCCCGCGGCCCTCCAGCGCCGTATGGACGTGTCTGAGCATCTCTACGTCGCGCGTAAGCTCCGTTATGTTCTTGCCCTCGAACCCTTCCGTCTCTGAAGCCCCGAACAGGACGAGCGCACTGTTGTTGATGTACAGGACGTTACCCTTGTGACCAATGAAGATGAGTCCCTCCTTCATATTGCGGATGATGGCGTCCATCGTATGCGCCTTATTCTCCAACGCCAGTTCTTGCGCGCCTATCTGCTCGCTCTGGTGCGAAATCTTACGGAGGAACGGCGACAATTCATCGTACACGGGCGTCACGTCCTCGGACTCCAAGTCCACCTCGTTAATCGGCTTGATGATGTGTTCCACCAGACTCTTTGAAATCCTACTGCCAATCAATAAAACGAGTATGACGACGAGCAATATCAACGGTATGCTTTTAAACAGGACGCCGTTGACGCCGTCCGCCGTCTTCGCCACCCTCAGCACCGTCCCGTCGCCAAGCCGCACCGCGTAGTAGTAGGTTTCCTTCCCAATCGTACGGGAATACCGTTGGCTCCTCCCCACGCCCTTCTCCCGCGCGTCCCGTACCTCCGGCCTTGACAGATGGTTATCCATCCCCGAGGCGTCGGTCGTGTTGTCGTACCGAACCCCCCCGTCCTCGCCAACCAACGTGACGCGCAGCCCCGACGCGTCCAAACGCAGGGATTCCACGTAATCCATATCCATCCCCTCGTACTCCAACCCGCTCTGGAGGACGAGCGCCTGGTTCTTCAACTCGTCCCTTACTTGGTCGGCGTACGAACGGTAGAACTGCCACGTAAGGAAACACGTAAGCAATACGATGGTCAAAAATGTGACAAATAAAATACTCCCTCGAATTCGTTTCTTCATAATCACCCCTCGACTTTATATCCCACTCCGCGTATCGTCTTAATGACCCCGCCGCCTTCCGCTCCCAACTTCTGGCGCAAGGTCTTGATGTGCATATCCACCGTACGCGTCTCGCCCGCATAATCAAACCCCCAGATGCGTTCCATAATCTTATCCCTCGTAAGGACGATTCCCGCATTCTGCATCAGGTAATACAACAATTCAAACTCTTTATACGTCAAGGTGACGTCGAGCCCTCCCGACGTGACGGTGTGCTTCTCATAATCCACCGTCACGCCGTCCACCGACAAAATATTCGTCCTCTCCCCGCCTCCGGACCTCCTCAGCACCGCATTAATCCTTGACACCAACTCGATGACGGAAAATGGTTTGGCAATGTAGTCGTCCGCCCCGTCGTCCAAACCCTTGATTCGGTCGTACTCCCCGCCCTTCGCCGTCAATAGGATGACGGGCAGACGCCTCGTCTCCGGCTGTTGCTTCAACCGCTTCAAAACGCTCAACCCGTCCTCGTCCGGCAACATGATGTCCAGAATCACGAGGTCGGGCAACCCGTCCTTCAGCCTCTTCCAGAACGCCGAAGCCCTGTCGAACCCCTCCGCCTCAAAATCCTTGTAATCCAACGTATACAAGACCAATTCCCGGATGTTGTCGTCATCTTCCACGATGTATATCTTCGCCATACCCCTCCACCTTCACGTCGTCCCTCCCCGCACCTTCACGACCATACCGTGCGCTAAAGAATCTTTTTATCCTTATGTTCCCCCGTTATGGAGAACACTACCCACTCCGCTATGTTGACGGCGTGGTCGCCAATCCGCTCAAAATACTTGGCCACCATCATCAAGTCCATGGCCTGCTCGCTGCTGTTCACGTCTTGCCTTATCAACGCAATCAAGTCGTTCCTGACCGTGGAGAACAAGTCGTCCACCACGTCGTCGTGTTCGATGACCGCCTTGGCCAACTCCAAATCATTCTTCACGAAGGCGTCGATGCTCTCCGTCACCATCTTAATCGTGGCCTCCCCCATCTGCGGGATGTGGACCATTTTCTTGATGTACTCCTCCTTGGCCAGATAAATCGTCAGTTCCGAAATGTCGGCCGCCTGGTCGCCGATGCGCTCCATGTCCGTTATCATCTTAAGCGCCGTCGAGATGAAGCGCAAGTCCTTCGCCACCGGTTGCTGTTGCAGAATCAGTCGCAGACAAAGGGACTCGATGAATTTCTCCTTGTTGTCCACCACGTCGTCTTCGCCCATCACCTTCTCGGCCATCTCCGCATCCTGTCCGACGAGGGCCTTCACCGCCATGGAGATGGCGTTCTCAATCAGCCCACCCATTTCAATCAAGTTGACCTTCAACTCGCCCAACTGTTCCTCAAACCTGCTCCTCATGACCTTCCTCCTTACATTTCACCCACATCCGCCAGAATGCTTCGCTACGCCGTCAACCGTTACGCCGTCAACCAAAACGTCCCGTTATATAATCCTCCGTGCGCTTATCCTTGGGCGAGCTAAAGAGTTGTCCCGTATCCGTGAATTCCACAATCTCACCCAATAGGAAGAAGGCCGTCTTGTCACTAATCCTCGTGGCCTGCTGCATGTTGTGCGTCACCATGATTATACTATATTGGTCCCGCAATTCCAATACCAACTCCTCAATCTTGTTGGTGGATATGGGGTCGAGGGCCGACGTGGGTTCGTCCATCAACAACACCTCCGGCTCCACCGCCAACGCCCGGGCGATGCACAGCCTCTGCTGCTGCCCGCCCGAAAGCCCGAGGGCCGACTTCTTCAACCGGTCCTTGACCTCGTCCCAGATGGCCGCACCGCGCAGGGAAGTCTCCACCACCTCGTCCAGTATGTGTTTCGCCTTCACCCCGTGCGTCTTGGGGCCGAACGCCACGTTGTCGTAGACGCTCATGGGAAACGGGTTCGGCTTCTGGAACACCATGCCCACCCGTTTGCGCAGATGGTTTACGTCCATCCCGTTATACACGTTCTCCCCGTCAAGCAACACGTCCCCCTTAATTTTACACCCCTCCACCAAATCGTTCATACGGTTCAACGTCTTGATGAAGGTGCTCTTCCCGCAGCCGGACGGCCCGATGAAGGCGGTAATCATTTTATCCTCCAACCGTATGGACAAGTCCTTTAACGCGTGAAAATTGTCGTAATGCAGGTTGAGGTCCTTGACGTCAAACTTAACTTGATTATCCATTCTTATCCTCCTGAAATCGCATGGTCACTTAACCTTTCGGGCCAAATAGGCCGACAGCGCGTTAATCCCTATCACCACGAACAGCAGAATGACGGCCGTGGCGTACGCCTCGTCCGTATGCAGTCCCTCGCTCGACAACAGGTACATGTGGATGGCGAGGGTCCTTGCCGAACTCGTAAGGCTGTCGGGAACCTGCGCGACCGTTCCCGCCGTAAAGATGAGCGCCGCCGTTTCCCCCACGATGCGGCCGACGGCCAGTATGACGCCCGCCAATATGCCGGGTACGGCCGACGGCAGGACGATTAAGAAGACGGTGCGCAGCTTACCCGCCCCCAAGCCAAACGCCCCCTCGCGAAACGTGTCCGGCACGGCCTTTAGCGCCTCCTCCGTCGTCCGCATGATGAGCGGCAGAATCATGATGGACAGCGTCAGCGCCCCCGATAGGATGGAGAACCCCATCCCCAGCGTCCCCACGAAGAACAACATGCCGAACAACCCGTACACGATGGAGGGGATGCCCGACAACGTTTCCGTCGTCATTCGTATCAGGTTCACCACCTTGTTGCCCCTCTTTGCGTATTCCACCAAGTAAATGGCCGAGAATACGCCGAACGGCACGGCGATGGCGAGGGACAGCAACGTCATGATTACGGTGGTCACGATTGCCGGGAATACGGACACGTTCTCACTGTTATATTCCAGGGCGAACAAGGACGGGGAAATGTGCCTGACGCCCTTCACCAATATATAGCCGACGATTAAGAACAACACCAAAAAGGTCACGAAGGCTCCCGCCCACGTCAATACGGACAGCGCCGCATCAGTAATCCTCCTTCTTCTCATCCCTTGTCCCCCCTTCTAACCAATACGGAAAATAGGATGTTGATGGTCAAAATGATGACGAACAACACCACGCCCGTACCTATCAGGGCCTCCCTGTGCAACTCGGCGGCGTACCCCATTTCCAAAACGATGTTCGACGTCAGCGTCCGTATCCCTCGAAACAGTCCCCTGGGCATTCGGGCTTGGTTGCCCGCCACCATGACGACCGCCATGGCCTCCCCGATGGCCCGTCCCATCCCCAACACGACGCCCGCCAGAATGCCGGATTTGGCCGCCGGTATGATGACGTGGTACACGCTGCGGTAATGGCTCGCGCCCAGCGCCAGCGCCCCCTCGTAATAACTCCTTGGTACGGCGCGGATCGCGCTCTCCGTTATGCCGATAATCGTCGGGAGTATCATGATGCCCAACAGGATGGAGGCGGTCAATATGCTGTACCCGTCCCCCCTGCCCCGAAACACCGTCTTCACGAACGGTACGAGGACGACCATGCCGAAGAACCCGTACACGATGGAGGGAATGCCCGCCAACAGCTCGACGGCCGGCTTCAACACCTTATACAACCGCTTGGGGCAGACCTCCGCCATGAACACCGCCGACAGTATGCCAATCGGCACGCCCACCACGAGCGCCCCCAAAGTGATGTAGAGGCTCCCCAGTATCATCGGGAAAATCCCGAACGCGGGCGGCACGTCCTGCGGCGACCACTCTTTACCGAAGATGAACCGGACGAACCCTATGTCGCCCAAGACGGCCGGCAGCCCGCCCTGAAACAGGAACAC
>QMCE01000292.1_pt1 | contig 24312 bp, 20 predicted proteins | sample 1821851 | NCBI WGS metagenome assembly QMCE01 (sample SAMN09453174, study PRJNA476694) | Termite gut metagenome, whole genome shotgun sequencing project. | isolation source: worker | host: Odontotermes sp. | place: South Africa:Pretoria | collected 2016-01-28 | reverse complement strand
TGTACCCTCTGCAGCTGGGTAATCCTTATATTCGTCGTAATCTTTATTTGTGTGCGGTTTCTTCGATGACTTGTAATCCTGTTTGCCGTTCATATAAGGCCCGTTTGATGGATCGTGGTAAACCGGCCAAGGTGGTGTTGCCATTGCCAAAAGCGGCTGTGGAACCCGGACATGCTTCATAAAGAGATTGCTTAAAATTATCCTTTCTTTTCAATTTTTCTATTGACTATAACTACAATTCATCCGCACTTGATCCGGGATCCGAAAAGTACACAAAGAAGTACATCCGGCTTGGATGCTGAAACAAGTTCAGCATGACGCACAAGCAAAGCGAGAGCCGGACAATGTTACGGCATACACCCTTGGTCAAACAGAGCCTCCTCATTTCATTTTGAAACGTACATCTCTTTATTTTTTAAAAATCGGAATTTTTTCATCGAAAAGATGGCATAGTTTTTGCTAAATAAGAGAGAAATCATTCTGTCTTTTTAAAGGATATTTTAAAGTTATGTGCGAAAAAGAACAAGATCCGGGGCTTGAACCCGAAAAAACCGAACCGGAAAATTCAGCCGAAATGGATTCTATCCTCGCCGAAGCCGAAGAACTCGCCTGCAGCGAACCCTCGGAAACCGATACCCTCACCGCCGCCCTCGCGGAAGCTAAAGATAAAAACCTGCGTTTAATGGCGGAATTTGAAAACTACCGCCGCCGTACCGCTAAAGAACAACTCGAACTGATCGAAACCGCAAACGCCAAACTTCTCGAAAAACTCGCCGATGTCCTTGATAATTTCGAGCGCGCTTTTACCGCAGAAAATAAGGATTCCTCAACGGAGGCCTTTGAAAAAGGGGTGCGCATGATTTATGAACAGCTGAATAAAACGCTGACCGATTGCGGACTTGTACAAATCAACCCCGAAGGTGAAGTGTTTGACCCATCCTGCCAGGAGGCTTTCCTCTCACAGCCTTCGGAAACCGTAGAAGATGGGCACGTGATTCAGGTGTTTCAAAAAGGCTACCGCATCAGGAACAAAATCATCCGGACCGCGAAAGTCATCGTGTCTTCGGGGAAACCGTAACGTGTTTCAGGTTGAAACACTCATAAAAAAAGGCGCAAAATCAGTTTAAAAACAACCATTTTGAATTATGGCACGATTCTTGCTTAATTCATAACGAACAAATTTTCAGGAGATTTTATCATGGGAAAAATTATAGGAATAGACCTCGGAACTACCAACAGTTGTGTCTCCGTTATGGAAGGCGGCAAACCGGTAGTGATCGCAAACGCGGAAGGTTTCCGCACCACTCCGTCTATTGTCGCTTTCGGCAAAAACGATGAGCGCATGGTAGGGCATGTAGCCAAACGGCAGGCCATTACCAATCCGGAAAAGACGATTTATTCGATCAAACGTTTCATGGGGCGTACCGCCGGCGAATGTACCGAAGCGGAAAAAAACATGCCTTACCACCTGACCGGTACCGGTTCGGAACCGGTGCGCGTGAAAATCGGCGATAAGGAATACGCTCCGCCGGAAATTTCGGCGATGATCCTTCAGGCCATGAAGAAAGTGGCGGAAGATTATCTGGGTACCACCGTGTCTCAGGCCGTGATTACCGTGCCCGCTTACTTTAACGATGCCCAGCGCCAGGCCACCAAAGATGCCGGGCGAATTGCCGGGCTGGATGTGCTCCGCATTGTGAACGAACCGACGGCGGCGGCGCTTGCCTATGGCCTCGATTCCAAAAAATCCGAAAAAGTGGCCGTTTATGACCTCGGCGGCGGCACATTCGATATTTCCATTCTGGATATCGACGACGGCATGTTTACCGTGAAAGCCACCAACGGCGACACGATGCTCGGCGGCGATAACTTCGATGAAGTGATTATCGACTGGATCAACAGCGAATTCAAGAAAGATAACCCGGGAATTGAGCTTAAAAAAGACAAAATGGCGCTTCAACGCTTGAAAGATGCGGCAGAAAAGGCAAAAATCGACCTTTCCGCCACCACCAGCACGAACATCAATTTGCCGTTTATCACCGCCGATGCCACCGGTCCGAAACACTTGGATTTAGTGCTCACCCGCGCCAATTTCGAACAGTTGACCGCCGCCCTCGTGGAACGTTCCATTGAACCTTGCCGCAAGTGCTTGAGCGACTCCGGGTTAAACATCTCTCAAATCGACGAAGTGATTCTCGTGGGCGGCTCGACCCGTATTCCGGCAGTGCAGGAAGCGGTGAAAAAATTCTTCGGAAAGGAACCTCACAAAGGGGTGAACCCGGATGAAGTCGTCGCGATCGGCGCTGCCGTTCAAGGGGCCGTTCTCGCCGGTGATTCCGCCGTAAAAGACGTGCTTCTCCTGGATGTGACTCCGCTTTCTCTCGGGATCGAAACTTACGGCCACGTGATGACACGCCTCATTGAACGCAATACCACGATTCCCCACACCAAGAGCCAGGTGTTCTCTACCGCAGAAGACAACCAATCGGCGGTCACCATTCATGTGCTTCAGGGCGAACGCGAATTTGCACGCGATAACCGCACTCTCGGGCAGTTCAATTTGGAAGGCATTCCGGCAAAACCGCGCGGCGTTCCTCAAATTGAAGTGACCTTTAACATTGACGCCAACGGCATTGTGCACGTGAGCGCCAAAGATAAGGAAACCGGGAAAGAGCAATCCATCAGTATCACTTCTTCCAGCGGACTTTCCGAAGAAGAAATCAACAAAATGGTGAAAGATGCCGAAGTAAACGCCTCGAAAGACAAAGAAGCGCGCGAACTTGTGGATCTCAAAAACCAGGCAGAGCAGATGGCTTACGAAGCGGAAAAGACCCTCAACGAAGCGGGCGACAAACTCCCTGCCGACGTGAAGAGTCAGGTAGATGCTGCGATCCAGGATGTGAAGAGCAAAAAAGATTCTTCCAACAAAGAAGAAATCCAAGCCGCCATGGATAAACTGAAAAAAATCCTGAGCGACCTCTCTTCTGCCGCCGGAGCGGCGGCCGGCGGTGCTCCGCATGCCGAACCGTCTTCCGAAGCTCCTTCCGGTGCCGGCAACAAAGACGAAGGCCCGATCGACGCAGAATACGAAGTCGTAGATGACGACAAGAAGTAAGGCGTGCCCCCAGGGCGTGTTCACATGATCAGAGATATTCAGATTTTGAATGGATTTTTCGCTAGGCAAGGCAAATTTTCGCAGGAATACCGGTGGTATTTCAAGAAAATTTAACGAGGCATAGCGGAACCAGGTGGTGGCGCACATTGAGAAAGTCTTACATACCCACACGAACTCAACTGATGTGCAAAAAATCCATCAAAAGATGGGTATTGAACGGTTATGTGAACACGCCCTAACGGGTCGGGCTATATTTTTGCGATGCTGAAGCACCTGCAAAAACGGAACTTGTTGGGCGAAAGTAATTTCGCCCTAACAATTTCCGCCCATCCGGGTCACTATCCCTCACGCATCTTGAGTTCATCAGGCATGAAAGTCAGGGAAACGGGATAAGGGACAGGAATATTTGGGCACGTTCTTTCGATTATACACAGGGCTCTTCGTATTTTATGTCTCAAAACATGCTTTCCTCAAACCCCTAACTTTTACTATCTTTGAGTTTTCTCAAAAACCGAACAAACTATGGCAACCAAAAGAGATTATTACGAAGTACTTGGAGTAAACAAAGATGCGAGCGCGGATGAACTCAAACGCGCTTACAAAAAGCTCGCGATCAAATATCACCCGGATAAAAACCCGGGCGATAAAGAGGCCGAAGAAAAATTCAAGGAAGCGGCGGAAGCTTACGATGTCCTTTCCGACGAGAAAAAACGCGCTCAATACAACCAGTTCGGGCACGATATGCCCGGTGCCGGCGGCGGATTCGGCGGCGGGTTCTCCAGCTTTGAAGATATATTCAGTTCGTTCGGCGATATTTTCGGAGGATTCGGATTCGGCGGCGGAAGCGGCAGAAGAGGTTCACACCGCGCAGGCCCCCCTCGCGGAAACGATCTTCAAGTGCGCATCACCCTTTCCTACAAAGAAATTCTGGAAGGGGTCACCAAAAAGATCAAAATCAAACGCTATGTTCCCTGCACCGAGTGTAATGCGAAGGGCGGCGAGAATGTAATCACCTGCCCGAACTGTAACGGAACCGGCACCGTGCGCCGGGTCACTCAATCTTTTTTCCAAATGGTGAGCGAGTCTCCGTGCCCGCGTTGCGGCGGCACCGGCGAAATCGTAGAAAAACCTTGCCGTCATTGCGGCGGCGAAGGGCGCGTTCAAGAGGAAGAAACGATTTCCGTTAAAATTCCGGCGGGAGTCGCCGAAGGGCAATACCTCAATTTACGCGGCGAAGGAAACTCCGGGCCGCGCGGCGGCGCTTCCGGAAATTTGATCGTCCTTATTTCCGAAAAGAAGGACAATTTCTATACCCGCGAAGGCACGGATCTTCATTGCGAAATCAACATCCCGGTTCACAAATTGGTGCTCGGCGGTTCTCAGCGCATTCCCACACTGGACGGCGGCGAAGTGAGCGTGAAAATAGCCTCCGGAACCCAGCCCGAAAGCATCCTCAGGCTCCGGGAACAGGGTTTCCCTCCCCTCAATTCCAAAGGTCCCCGCGGAAACCTCTTTGTGCATATCAAAACGGAAATTCCCACCGACCTGAACAGCCAGGAAAAAAAACTTTATCAGGAACTCGCGGGAATCCGAAAAGACAAAGAAGAAAAGCAGGAAGAAAACTGGATTCAAAAAGTCAAGAATCTGTTTTCTTGATTGCCGATATTTTACCATGATTTTATGGACCTTGCGGCATACCAGGCCTCATAACCCTCACGGCTATTGTTACGGCAGAACCGATTACGATGTCGCCGATTCGTTCGTATCCGAATATCCTGGAGTGCTCGCCGCCCTTGCGGAAAGCCGGGCCGGGCGGCTTTTTTCAAGTCCGCTGCTTCGCTGCCGGCGGCTCGCGGAAAAAGTTTCGGAACACACCGCTCTCCCCATTGAAACCCGCGAAGAAATCATCGAATTGCATTTCGGCAATTGGGAAGAAAAATTACTCAACAGCGTCCCGAACGAACAAATGAACGCCTGGAAAAATGATCTCCGCGGTTACCGTTTTCCGGGCGGCGAATCCTTTCAGGATTTGGACCGGCGCGTTCTCCGGTTTTTGAACACCTGTATGCAATACGAAGAAGTGATTTGGGTTTCTCACGCGGGCGTAATTGCCTCTCTCATGCATTACTGCGGCGTACCGGAAACCGACTTCGTCGAAGGAAAACTCACTTATGCCACCGTGGCACGCTTTGAGTTTACCTTATCGGAAAGCGGTACACCGCAAGGAACGTTTAAAATCGTTCACGAGGGAATACCGCAGTTGAAGTTACCGGTTTAACGGTACTTACCGAATCACAATCATTCGCTCAAGCATCAAGCGGCGGCTATCCGCCACGCGAATAAGCATCGCTCCTTTCGGGAAAGCGGCGAGAGACACAAAATTAGGACCGTTCTTCAGTGGAACTTTTTTAACAAGTTTTCCGTTCAAACCGTAAATGCGGAGTTCCGCATTTTGCGCTTTTTGCACATGAATTTCAAGCGTATGGTTTCTCTGATAAAGCGAAGCCAAACCGTTAAATTTCGGAACAACCGGTTTCACTCCGCCCGAAACGTCGCCGATATTTCCGTAAACCAATCCGCGCCCCACGGTACTCATATAAACGCGGCCGTAGGTATTGAAGTCGCCCATCACAAAATTTCCGTTTCCGGGGCCGCCGAACTGATGACGGTCATCATTGATACGTTCCCAACTGGCCCCTTTGTCTATGGAACGGTATATACCGATCACACCGCCGGAGGGTTTTCCCCACATATAAAGCGCGTAGTAATCTGCTGCCGGAGCTTCTTTCCCGAGCCCGATCGCCACACAAGTTTCCACTCCGGCAATTTTTGAGAATGATACGCCGCCGTCTTCCGAAAAGGCAAGTCCGTTTTGACTGTAACCTCCCGAAGCCCAGGACTGGTTCGCATCGAGAGGAACCCAGAGATGCCCTGTTTTCCCCGGAGCGATGCGGATTTTTCCGGAACCGGAATAATCACTCATCGTACTTTTTTTCACAAAATTAAGCCCCTTGTCGGAACTGACCCACATAGAGCCATCGCTCGCCATAATGTACATGACATTCACATCCACCGGATCGGGTACGAGCGGCGAGTATTGAGTTTGATTAAAATCAAGTCCGCTCACTTTTGCCCAGGAAACACCGTTATCGGCAGAACGGAAAATATCCGTCGTGTTCAGCCCGCGGTGGAAAAGTACGGAGCCGTCCGCATTCATGGCACTCATCCCTTTAATGGCGGGAACAGTCGCCAAAGCCGTCCAGGTAGCTCCCTTATCGGCAGAAACATAACCGAGATTGCGCTCCAGCGGGGGATTCACGCTGTAATCGGTTGTCGTTCCGACCCGGAACAAGCGACCGTTTAACGGAGCATAACCCATGGATTCCGTGGTGCCGACCTGAGGCGAATGAACCGGGGTGCTTGCCGTAATATTATCATAGGCGGCGCCGTCATAATCGCCGATGGCCGTCACAAGAGGACCTTCGGGAATACTCACCATATCCAGCGGAACGGTTTCTTCAATGCCGCGGGCAACAAACTTCCAAACCGGTTTTTCAACCGTAATATTATCGGTACGGAAAACCCCGTTTCCGGAAGTGACCCATACCTTTTTACTGTCAAACGGATCAAATTCAAGAGAACCCGCCCAGTGAATCGCATGGCCGCTCAACCATGCGGTCCCGTTCGGATCAATACTCGGAACGGGAGTAATAGGGCCATACTGCGCAATATGGGCGGCATCTCCCAGCCATTGATAAGGGTTCAAAAGTGCCCAGGTAGCGCCGCCGTCCGTAGAGCGGTAAATGCGATCGCCCCAGCCCTCGCTCCCGTTGGAATACATCCATTGCCCGTTATAAAGGTTTGTTGTAGCGGCGATAATATGCTCCGGATTTTTCGGATCCACGGAAAATCCGCCCATGCTCGCCTTTCCATCGTCACCGATAGACGGGCTGATATTCGCCCAGGTTCCCGAAGCGATATTGTATGTATATAAAGCGCCGTCAGTTGCGTTATCGGGGCCCGCGCCGTTGGCATAAGCGACATAAAGTTTTCCGTTTGAAAGTGCGGCGCGGAGCGGGAGTAAACCGGCCGCCGGCCCTCCGGAGATTTTCGTAAAACTGCCCCCCGCATCGTGAGAGACATAAACCGCACCGTCATTATTTTTAGAAACTCCCACATAAATCGTTTTGGTCGCGCCGGCCACGGTTCCGCTCGCCGCATCAAAGATGACAAAACTAATTCCGTTGTCCGTATTCAAGTCCGAACCGCCGCTGCCGATGGTACTCGCCTGCGCCCAACTGACCCCACCGTCCGTACTTTTAAAAAGACCGTTCAAACGGCTACCGCAATACAAAATATTTCCGTTATTCGGATCTACCGCCAACCTTTCACCGCTTTGCCGCCCTTTTCCATTGCCATGCGCTTTAAAAAGCGAAGTCACATCCGTTATTTCAAAAGTAGCGCCGCGGTCATTGGAGCGAAAGATCACGGTTTTTCCGTTACTGAAATAGGAAATTCCGCCGAGCATATAAAGTTTATCGCTGTTACTCGGATCTAAGGCGAGAGCTTCAACGGCAAAAATGCCCTTGTCGTTTTCGGAAATAAAATCCATGAGGGGAATCCAGGAAGAAGTTACCGGGTTCCAGCGGTAAGCACCGCCCACGTCCGTACGGACATAAACCAGATCTTTTTCCTGTTTGCTCGGAATCACGGCGGAAACAAACCCGCCGCCATCCATACGCACATTACCCCAGGTATAAGTATCTGCAGAAAAGGCAAATATCGTCGCCAATAAAAAGAAAAGAGAAAACACCTTCATAAAAACTCCTAATTTATTTCCACTTAATATAATTTTTTTAAGGCAAATTCAAAATATTAAATAATTCCACAGAGGTCTCTGCACAAAGCATAACGGTTTTCCGTTCCGGATTCTCCAAAAAATTAGCGAAAACCTGAATCACCTGAAGATGAATCCGCAGGTCGGCTGCGGGCAACAAACGTCAAAACCGGTTTTTCAACGCAATATTATCGGCACGGAAAACGCTGTTTACGGCGGTATTTGGCCATTTTTCAGCCTTTCGAGCAATTTTTGGGAAGCGCCACGTGCGAAAAACCAAGAACTATTGCCCCCTACCCTACACACATTCCGAAGAAAATGATCCCCTCACCCAACATCTTTTCGAGATTGGGGCCATGCTTTCTCGCCGCTCTCGCTTACGCGCACAATTCCAAACTCCCGCTTCCTCAATACTTACGAGACAAACGAAAACATCGAAAAGATTGGATACATACCGGTTTTCTATCTCTCGACTTTCATTTCCGCTTCTCTATCACACAGAAGATCTTGTTTCAAAATCGTTCACGAAAGCATAACCCGGTAAAAATTACCGGGTGAGCAAAGTACTTGTCCGGGTTAATCTTTGAGGCAACGCACCGAATAACCGTTTGTTTTGTAACCGGTATACTCGGCCAGTCTTTCCTCATCCTCTGTTATATACCAACGATAAGCCACGCTACCATAACCTACGGCACTACCATCTGTCGCCGACCACCAATGCGCATAACGACCACGATTATTAAAACGGCCAGCGTTGTAAAGATATTCACCGCCCGCAAGCGTACTGAAACCATAGTCATCGGTTCCTTGCCAATCTGCAGCCATCAATTTGATTGCAGAATCATCTCCGACAAAATCGGCCAACTCATTCCATTCGCTCCTGCTCGGTAAATGCCAGCCGGACGGACAAACACCGCGAACTCCACTTGGATTTCCATCGGAAGAAAGTGTTCCATTCATCACATCTATCCAAAAATAAAGCCTTCCAAACGTATCGCAAGACTCACTTTCATTACCATAACACAAACTATTGTCAGTGGAATAATTCAAATTTTCCGCCATCCAGGTTTTTCCGTTAATTTCGACATACACATATTTTTTACCATCGCGCTCATCGCAGAATTGAGGTTTTAATTTTCCGTAATGCTCCCTCATAGTTCCTTCCACAAAACCGTCACAATTTGCAACATCAAGAGATGAGGAACTCAATACCTGTTCACTCGAAGAAGAGTTTATAAAAACAGAACTACTGGATATCACAGATGACACATCCTCAAAGCTACTGGAAGAATTTCCGAAAACGGCAGACGAAGAAGATGTTACCGAAACACTTGAGGAAGAATTCACAAGAACCGAACTGCTGGAAGAATTTTCGGAAACGGCAGACGAAGAGGATGTTTTCGAAACCGCCGAAGAGGAACTCTCTCCCGAAACACTTGAGGAAGATGCGGAATCAATTTCATAATAAACCGGCGTGGCCTGATCACAACCCCAAAAGAATCCAGTCACGATCAAAACTCCGATTACTTTTTTACACAAAATACTCATAATGAACTCCTTCATATTTACTCGCGAAATATAATAAACATTTACCGCTAATGCAACACAATAATAATACCCGATCAAACATCAAGACCACACATCCATGCACCAATATCCGTATGATCTCTTCAGCATCAATTCAAGACATAAAATAATTCTGCAGAGGTTTCCGCACCAAGCATAGCGGCTTTCCGTTCCGAATTCTCCAAAAGATTAGCGAAAGCCTGAATCACCTGAAGATGAATCCGCGGGTTCGCCTCGGGGCTGAGTAAAAGCAGAATAAATTGAGCGCGTTCACCCGACGAAAGCGCCACCCCCGGAGCGCACACACCGAAAGCCAATACCGGCGTTTGAATCTCTTTCACGCGTACATGAGGAAGCAAAAGCCCCTCCCCCATATAAAAACGGCCCTGTTTTTCTCTTGCACAAAGATCATTCCATACTCGATAAGGGTCAAAAGGCGAACCGGTACCCACAATCGTTTCATAGAGAGAGCCGACAGCTTCTTCTTTCGCGATAGAGGAGCGCCAAATTTTTAAACATTCCGATTTCCAGGTAAACGCAGACATCATACCGCCGATATTTTCTAATTTATAAATCGAATATAAAATAAAACACAAAAAGGTTCGAAAAAGAGCGTGTTTTAAGACACTTGCGGGAAAATATGATTGATTTTGGAATTATAAACTACAACAGTGGCGATTCTCTCGCCAAGTGTGTGCAAAGCATTCAAAAAATGCGAGGTGTACAAACGCGGATTTTTATTTACGATAATTATTCACTAGATAATTCTTTAGATGCAATAGATAAAGATAAAAGTGTTTATATCGAAAAAGGCAAAAAAAATTTAGGCTATGCCGGTGCGTGCAATGTACTCCTTCAAAAAATGAATTCTCCCATACAAGTTCTGTGCAATATGGATCTGGAATTTGACGAAAACTGGGGTAAAGAAATTTTAACAGTATTTGAAAATCACAAAGAATGCAGCTCCGTTGCCTCTCTCGTTATGGAAAAAAGCGGAACGGTAAATGCGACAGGAATCCGGTTCTATCCGGATATGTACGCCGTTAACGAAACGGAAATACCGGATCAGGAAAAAGTCTTCGGCTGCTATGGTGCCGTAATGACATTCAGAAAAGAAGTTGTACAAAAAGTCGGCTTTTTAGAAGACTCTTACTTTTTATTTTTTGAAGAAACCGAATGGTATTTAAGGCACTGTTTACTTGATCTTTCGACAATATTTTGTCCAAAAGCAATCGTTTGGCACGAACGCAGTAAAACCACAATACGTTATTCCCCTTTAAAACTTTTTTACGGAGAAAGGAACCGTATAAGAACAGCATTCCATTACTTACCGCCGGCTTATCTGCTGAAATTACTGTTTTATTCCTTGAAACGATATTTAGTAATGCAAAAGCAAATAAATCATACCGATGGACCTAAAAAATCAAAATTCTATTTGATCTTTATTTTACTCAAAGCCTGGGTTTATGGGATTTTTGGAAAAAAACCGAAGTTTAAACTTTCAAAAGGTGATAAAAAAAGAGTTTTAGAGCTCATTAAAAAATATGAAATCAATACCCTGGTTCATTAAGCTAATCATCAGCGCGCTGCTCATCACCCTGATCCTGTGGAAGTTTCCGGTTTCGGAAATTATCGCCAATCTGCAAAAGGCAAATCCCGGTTGGGTGTTGCTTGCTTTTTTACTCGGGGAATTGATTATCCTCAATCAGGCGTTTCGCTGGAGTTACCTTTTGATTGTGCCTCGCGAGCAAAAACCGAAGTTCGGTGTTTTACTGAAATACACCGCCGCCGGTTACTTTTTTAACCTGCTTGCCCCCGGCGGCGTAGGCGGCGATGCTTACCGTTCCGTTGCCTTTGGGCGCACCCACAATGTAATCGCAGGCAGCGTCGCCTCTGTTTTTGTGGCGCGAATGTTCGGGCTTTTGGCCTTGTGCCTGCTGTTTTGGCTTGCTTTACCCTATTCGGAAACCATCCCGAAACAAGCGATCTGGTTCATGATTGCCGCGACTCTCCTTTTAATGATTTTCTGCCTTTGCCTTGCCTTTAACCCTTTTAAAAAGGGAAAACTCGGGACCCTCGCCGAAAAACTCAGAGATTATAGAAAATATCCCCTGCGTTTGCTGGTTGCCATGCTCGGCTCCATTTTAATGCAGGTCCTCGTGATTTTAATGCAGTTAGCCGTGTTCAAAGCCGTCGGAATTTCCATATCGTGGGGTTTACTTTTTGTAATCATGCCGGTAACGACTTTAATCACCGCCATTCCGGTTTCCTTTAACGGAATCGGTGTGAGAGAATGGAGTTTACTCTCCTTAACCGCCTACACCATCCATTCGGAGCAAATGCTCGCGGCTCTGTTTTTAGGCTATGCCATCGTTATTTTACAGGCTATACAGGGCGGAATTATTTACAACTTCAATCATGTGCCCATCAGGAAAGAATAAATTTCCGGGTTCAGTTCGACGCTTTCTTCCCGGTAAAGAGTGAGCAGCGCTTTCAACTGGGCAACCCCCGGTTCAATGAATTGCTCAAAACTTTCAATTTGTTTTTCTTTAGATAAAAAGCAATAGGCACCGATAGCCTGCATGACTCTCTGGAGCGAGGCTTCCAAAAAAGAAACCCAGCATTCGCGTGTCGAAAAATCATTGCAAAGCGCCTGTTCGTTTTTCCAAAAATCAAACATCCGCCGCACGGTAGCTACCGGAAATTGAATATAAGGGTCCCATAAAAGAGAGGCCAAATCGTAAAACAAACTTCCGTGATAAGCACCTTGAAAATCGACGAAACCGACTTTCCCGTTTTTCCCCAGAAGAATATTCTGAGATTGAAAATCGCGATGCATGAGAACTTTCGAATGTGCGTCCACAGCACAGGCGAGCACCGAGAAAAACTCTTCCACCGCCTGAGGAATTTCAGTGATGCCGCAATGTTTTTTCAAATAGTTTTTTGAAAAATACGAAGTCTCCCACTTCAAAATATCGTAACCAAAGCGCCGTTCCCCAAGTTCCGGAAGCGCCGAAAAAACGGAAGAAGAGGCATTTTGAAAATTCACCAGACTCTGAATCACCTCCGGATAATATTCAATGGAGGCTTCATCTTTTTTCATTTTTTCAAAAAGTGTTTCAATTCCTATATCCTGCATGAGAATCTGTGCTGCCGTTTCATCGACGGCATAAATGCGAGGCACCGGTAAATGATGGGCATGAAACACTTTTCCAAAACGAACAAACCGGTCAAAGTCTTCATTTACCGAAGCACTCACCTGAAGAATCGCCGTCCGCGAGGCACCGGAAATACGGTAGTATTTTCGCCCGGACCCGGCAGAACCGGCAAGCTGCCAGGAAGAGGAATCATCGTAACCGTGAGAAAAAAGAAACGCATTTATTTTCTCACTGACGGGCGGCTTTTCGTAGAATGTATTCATAAAGATTCCTTTTCTTTACGGGCAGAACTTCCGGTGAGGCTTCGAACCAAACCAAATAACGCGCCCATTTCAAACCGCGTCGGCTGCAAACGTTGCAAGAGTTGAGCGATGCTCGCGTCTGTCCAAGGCTGATTCCGGTATCGTTCCGAAAGATGCGTTTTCATATAAGCTAAAAAATTTTGCATTTCCGACAAGGTAGCGAGCTCTTTTTTTTCCTTTTTCCCTTCCGGTCTCTCGATCGTCCCCGCCCCGTTTAAGAGCTGCGCACGGCAAAGTTCATAACAAACCACCGAAACCGCCTGTGCCAAATTGAGGCTCATATTGCCCGGAACGGGAATTTCGCAGGTAAAAGCGCACGCCTCGACCTCTTGAATTAAAAGTCCTTTCGATTCCCGCCCGAAAACGAGAGCCGTTTTCCCCTTTCCGGGAAGTCGCGCCGGAAGCTCCGGAAGCGTGACCGAAGTGACAATACTGTCAAAGGCACGGCGACTCACCGCTACGGAAAGAGAACAATCGCCCATCGCTTCGCTGAGAGCGGGCACCACCTTCGCCGACCGCAATACCTCGCCCGAATGGGGTGCCGTCCGGTAAGATTCCTCCATCACGGCTTTTTTTCCGGCATAAACAATCCTCAAATCGGAAAGCCCGTTGGCGCGCATTGCCCGCGCTACAAAACCCACGTTATGCGGATGTTCGGGTTCCACAAGAACCACTGCAAAATCCCTCATTCGTGAATCTCCCAGGAAAACCCCGCACCGCGAATCTCGTTTTGAAGCTCAGGCTCACTCACGTTCGCGCCGTCCAAAAGAATCACATTTTTCAAACCAACCGAAGCGTTTACCGGTACATTTTTTTGAATCACGCTCCGGGAAAAATTCAGGAGCGTCCCGGATGAAGCGAGCGGATGCTCCGGATGAATCCAGGAATCCGAACCGAGTTCATCCAGGCGGGCGCGATTCGCATTCCACAAGCCCTGCGGCGTTCCCATATCAATCCAGAGGGAATCTTTTTGACTCATGTCCACCCAGGGCAGGTTCCCGCTTTCCATTTGCCGCATCCAAAAACGAACCACATTTTTTTCACTCTCCCGGATTTCCCGGAGAGCGCGTTCACTGTACCAGGAGACTCCAGAGAAAGTAAGAAACTTCCCTAGACTCTCCCCGCAGTAATTTTTAATTCCGGATAAAAAACCGTTCTCATTCACCACGAGAGTATTGACCGGCGCAAAATCCACCGCGAGGAGCGCCACATCTGCGCCGGAATTTTCCGCATTACATACAAATTTATTCAAATCGAATTTACAGTAACAATCCGAATTGAGAACCAGTAAATCTCCGCAGCCGCCTTCACGGTAAAAGCGATGCAACGGCCCGCCGGTTCCTAAGATTTCGGGAAACTCTTTCCAAACATGCTCAAACCCGAGCCGGAGTGCTTCCGCTTCAACCTGGTTTGCCAGATGATGCGTGTTGATATGCACCGGCACATTCCCGAGCGTTTGAACGAGTTTGTACTGATGCGCGAGAATCGTTCGATCGACAACCGGCACGAGCGGTTTCGGTATTTGCTGTGTGAGGGGGTGAAGCCTCGTGCCGAGCCCGGCGGCGAGAATGAATACAGATAAATTCCGGTTTGTCATTTTTCAATAAATTCTTTACGGTAAGTGCCGCTCCCGAGGAGAATATCGATCGGGAGTTTGTGAAACTCATATTCGTAAGGCGGTTCTTTCCACTTAAAATCATCCGGGTAACGTTCAAAAAGGTAACGAAGAATTCGAATCGCCGTTTCAAACGGAAGGAACGTATTCCGGTCGAGAACATGAATCTGCGCCCCGCCGCAAATAGCCCCCGCCCCTTTGTGAAACGTGGGTTGAAAATAATTTTCACGAAAGAAAACCCCGGGCAAACGGAGAGAATTCAAATAGCGGCAAAGTTCTTCCGCCCGGATAAAAGGCGCTCCGAAAAGTTCAAACGGGCGTGTGGTTCCGCGCCCCTCACTCACGTTGGTGGCTTCAAACAGACACATACCCGGGTACACAATCGCCGTATCCAGGGTGGGCATATTCGGAGACGGCATCACCCAGGGCAGTCCGGTTTCATCGAACCACATTTCTTTCCGGTAACCTTCCATTTCAAGCACATGAAGTTCGCACTCCGGAAAACATTCTTCCTTAAACTGCCGGGCAAGTTCTCCGATTGTTTTTCCGTGGCGTACCGGAATCGAATGAAGCCCTACAAAACTTTTGTATTCGAGATCGAGAACAGGACCTTCCGAAATATCGCGAATCGGGTTCGGACGATCGACGACAATCACCGGAAGCCCCGCCTCAACACAGGCTTCCATACATAAATAGAGTGTCCAGATAAATGTGTAGTAACGCGCTCCCACATCCTGAAGATCCACAAACAGCGCATCGAGCCCCGAGAGCATGGACGGCGTGGGTTTGCGGTGTTCGCCGTAAAGACTGTAAACGGGAATCCCGAGGCGCGGGTCGGTGTAACCCTCCCATTCGATCATGTTATCCTGCGTGTGCCCTTTAATGCCGTGCTGCGGCCCGAAAAGCGCGGAAAGCCGGAACAGGGAACCGTCATGTTCGAGCAAAATATCGAGCGTATGCCGGAGAGAGGAATCCACCGATGCCGGATGCAAAACGGCTCCCAGCCGGGAACCCCGGAGAGACGGCGGAAAAACTTGAGAAAGCCGGGAAAGTGCGAGAGAAGTTTTCATTTTTTTTATCTTTTTTTTATCTTTCTATCCCAAAATAAAAATTTATAGCAGGAAGTATATTATATGGCTTATTTAAACAAAGTAATGTTGATCGGAAACATCGGAAAAGATCCGGAAGTTCGCGTCACGCCCACAGGCAAAAAAAGAGTTTCCTTTTCGCTCGCCACTTCCCGCCGTTACCGGGATGCCAACGGAGAAACTCATGAAATGACCGATTGGCACAATGTGGTAGGTTGGGGCAAAATCGCCGACATCGTCGAAACGCTCAACGTCCGTAAAGGAATGAGCCTTTTTGTGGAAGGAACCGTGACTTACCGCAGTTGGGACGACCAGGCCACCGGCCAAAAGCGCTACGCCACAGATATTAACATGGAAAGTTTCCAGTTGCTCACCCCGAAGCAGCAAAGCGGGAATTTCGGCGGCGGAAATTCTTACGGAAATAATAACTCCTACGGTAACAATTCTTCTTACAATAACAACAACTACAATCGTCAGTCCCCGGCCGCAACCCCTTATGACAATAACAATCAGGGAATGGATTACGGTACTCCGGTCGATGAAGAGGGAGACGACGATCTTCCGTTCTAAAAGAAACCTATGGAACTATCGTATCTTGTAAACCTGGCTATTCTTTGGTGTCTCGCACTTCTCGCACTCGTTCAGGCGATTAACGCAAAAGGAATCATCCGGACATCCGTCAGTTGGATTATTTCGGTGGCGATCATTGCCGTGGCACTCGTATTCACCTACCTTCATGTGGTAAAGTACGAAGAACTTTCCATTCTCCCCTCGGTACTGAAACGCGAAGTTTCCATGGAGAAAAAGGAAATACGCCCGGCAGCAACGGTTCCCGTTAAAACAATCTCCGATTACGTTGCATCCGCTCAAAAGCTGGTGACGGCGGCTGAAAATGAAATCCGCTTTATTGAAGATTTCAGGGAATTGCCAGCAAACGTTTCCGCCAAAACTCAGGAAGAAGAAGAGCGCAAAGCGCTCAGCCTCAGAAATCAAACAGCGCAAACCAACCAAAGTGCCGTGGGGCTTTTTCACCCGAGAAGCGTGAGCGAAACCCATCAGGAGCTCGTTCAGGCAACGGAAAATCTCCGCCTCGCGGGTTATTCCCTGCATGCCTATACCGGGTTGGATAACGCGGAAGAACGGAAAACCCAAAGAACCCAATACTTAAATCAGTTGGAAAGTGCCAAAAAATATCTTTCCCGCTTTAAGAAAAATCTCGAACAACTAAACCCTTAAACATAAGGTTCATTATGAGTCGTCATGTTGCAATTCTCGGAGCCACCGGAGCAGTCGGCCAGGAATTACTCTCTATTCTTGAGGAAAGAAATTTCCCTCTCGCTTCACTGAAGCTGCTTGCTTCAAAACGCAGCGCCGGGAAAACCATCACGTTTAAGGGCGAAAAAATAACCGTTGAAGAACTCACCCACGATTCTTTTAAAGGCATTGACATTGTGCTTTCTTCTGCCGGAGGCTCCATCTCCAAAGAATTCGCCCCGAGCGCTGTGAAAGCAGGTGCCGTGGTGGTCGATAACACGAGCCATTTCCGCATGGATCCGACAGTGCCTCTCGTGGTTCCGGAAGTGAATCCGCAAGATGTGAAAAAGCATCAGGGTATTATCGCGAACCCGAACTGTACCACAATTATCATGTCGCTCCCGCTGTTTCCGCTTCACATGGGAATCGGCGTTTCCCGCGTGAATGTCTGTACTTACCAGGCGGCATCGGGAGCCGGTGCCCTCGCCATGGAAGAGCTCCGTCAGGAAAGCATCGCGATTGCCGAAGGAAAACCTTACACCAGAACCGTAATACCGCATCAATATGCCTTTAACCTTTTCCCGCATAATTCGCCGTTCAACGACGGTTCTCCGGAAAAGGAAAAAGTGAAAGCACCGAAAGGCTACTGCGAAGAAGAATGGAAAATGGTGGTGGAAACGCGCAAGATTTTCGATGACGAGTCGCTCCGCATTGCACCGACCTGCATTCGTGTGCCGGTACTCCGCGCTCACTCCGAAGCGATCAACATTCAATTCCAGAGAAAAACCTCTTTGGAAGAGATTTATTCCATTCTGAAAAACGCGCCGGGTATGGTGATTCAAGAAGATCCTGCAAACAACCGTTGGCCCATGCCGATTGATGTTACCGGAAAAGATCCGGTTTATGTCGGCCGGATTCGCGAAGATATTTCTCAGGCAAACGCCTTCGATTTTTGGGTGGTCGGTGACCAGGTTCGGAAAGGGGCGGCACTCAACGCCGTGCAAATCGCCGAACTTCTTCTGGAATAAGGTAGCACACTTAATTACGAATTACGACACAACCTCTGGTATTGCAAGCCGATTACGAGTTACGAAATTTGTAATTATAGGCAGTGCCGAGGTTTGAATCGTAATTGGCGGTACATCACGCTCGCCTGTTTTGCTAGATTTCATGAACGCAAAGTAATTTTTAGAGATACCTTTCATGCCGTTTCCCCCACCCGATTTATCTCAAATGATGCGCCCGAACTGGATTGAAATTAATCTGGATTCGCTCGCCCACAATATTCAAGTTGTTCGAGAAAAAATTCCGCCCGGGACAAAAATTTTACTCCCGGTAAAAGCGGATGCCTACGGACACGGCTCGCTTGCCTGTTCCTATGCGGCCGAATTCTGCGGTGTGGATTTCCTGGGGGTCGCTCACATGGCAGAGGGGATTCTCCTCCGTCAATACGGCATCGGCATTGATATTTTGATTCTCGGCCCCTGCATTCCCGAAGATTTCCCCTATCTCGTGGAATTCAGGCTAACTCCCAGTGTTTCGGATGAAAAAACTGCACTACTTTTTGACGATTATCTCCGGGAAAACGATGTAACTGCCAAAGCGCACCTCAAGATCGATACGGGAATGAACCGCTACGGTATCGCCGCAAACTGCCCGGATACCATTCAAAAGCTGCTTCGCCTTTCTCACTTAAAATTCGAGGGGATCTTCACACATTTTGCGACCGCCGATTTCCCGGATCACCCGAACACGAAAAAGCAGACACAGGCATTTCAAAAACTCCTGACTACGCTTGAATCCGCAGGCTTGAAACCACCTCTCATTCATGCCGCCAATTCGGCCGCCACCTTTACGCACCCGGAAACTCATTTTAATCTCGTGCGCCCCGGCATCGCGCTTTACGGCTACAACCCTATGGGAAATTTCCCCACAGAATTTCCGCTGAAGCCTCTCATGAAAATGAAGGCCACCATACGCATGATTCACGATGTGGAAACCGGTGAAAGCGTCTCTTACGGCAGTTTTTGGACCGCCTCAAAAAAAACGCGCGTTGCCACCGTGGCGATCGGCTACGGCGACGGTTACCTCCGCGGGAATTACAACGAAGGCGTCATGTTCTTGCGCGGAAAACTTTGCCCCATTCTCGGGAGAGTCTGCATGGATGCCACCATGATCGATGTATCGGAAATCCCGGAAGCGGCCGTGGGAGATACGGTGGACGTGATCGACGGAGAAGCCCATGAGTGCATTTCCATGGAAGCGATCGCCGAAATGCACCGCACCATTCCCTACGAAATCGCGTGCCGCGTAGCGCGGAGGCTCTACAGAAAATACCACTGGCGAGGGAAAAATTACCGCTGGGATGATCTGAAAAAAGAATTTCAAATTCCCGAATTTAAAGAATACCCATGCCGAAAATGAAAACCGACCCGTTCACGCTGATGATCGTCACCTTTTTCGGGAGCGGACTTTGCCCGAAAGCCCCCGGAACGGCAGGGAGTATCCTCGCCGCGATTCTCGCCTACCCTGTGGCGCTCCTGAGTTTTAACGGCTGTTTTTTCCTCGCCGCAATCTTCGTCTTTTTCTTGGGGCTCCCATTTGCGGCAAAAGCCATGCGGGACTCAAAAACCGAAGACCCGGGGTGGATTGTCATTGATGAAGTGGCCGGTCAGTGGATGGCATTCGCCTTTGTGGCTCCCGAAATTTTGATTGCACACCCCTGGTTACTGTTACTCGGCTTTGGGCTTTTCCGGTTTTTCGATATTCTAAAACCCCTCGGCATCAAAAAACTGGAAAAAATCCCCGGAGCCTGGGGCGTGATGCTCGACGATCTCCTCGGCGGTATTTACGCGGGAATTGTACTTTTTGCGGTGGTTTGGCTTGTTTTGTAAGATTTTTTAGGTGTAATAGACAAAAGTAGACATCTTCGGAAATTGCGATAACTTTGTTGATTTTCATTATTAAAACGCTGAATTAATATTATTTTCCGAGGAAGTCTATTCTCACGTCATCCCGGCCTCCGAGTCGGACCAAGTGGCGGCGCAGACAAAGAAAATCTTACATGCAGGGTCGAACTTAATTGATGCGCAATAGGTATCACCGCAGACTTGAAAAATCTTATATGCCTGATCGGGCTATATTTATGCGGTAATAAGCATCACCGCAGATAAAGAAAGTCTTACATACCCGACCGAATTTAACTGGTGCGGTAAATCCAAGGAACTACAAACTCGAATTTGTTCTTTTTTGGACCCTCCGATCAAGTCGGAGGGTGACGGTGGTGCGGTTCGGAGTGACGAGGGTGTGTAATACCGCAATTTCCGAAGGGGTCTATTGACTATAATTACAATTCATCTCGGGGTTGACCCGAGACAATGTTGCGGCGCACACTGAGAAAGTCTTATATGCCTGATCGAACTATATTGTGCGCAAATCCAAGGAAGAACAAGTTTGTCTAACAGAGCCTTTTTAAGCTTGTTTTCTTAACCCCTAATTCTTAAACGTCCACAGAATGCCGTAACCGAACCGCACACCCTCCGGCGTGTAACCGGCTTCCGGGTAATACATGCTGTGATTCAAGTTGTCGATCCGCGAATAAAAATTGAAAGAAAGAATTTCCATGCGCGCCTCGAAATTGAGAGCGAGATAGGGTTTTAACCGCACAAATTGCGGTACATTTTCTTCGTCCAGTTCGCAATCGTAACGTTCGTTAAACCATTGAAAATCAAAACGTACGCTCACGCCGAGACGATCTTCCACAAAGCGGTCGCTCCAGAAGATAGTGCCCTTATAAAAGCGCGTGGGCGTATCCACAAGCCGGATACGGCGATTCAAAACACTCGAACGTTCCCAGTAAAATTGCCAGTTCCCGAGTTTTAAGCCCGCCGAAACCGTCCAGTCCAGAGTTTCCGCTTCGCGAAGGTTTACCCATTGAAAAGCGGTTTCCGCCGAATCCATTTCGGCGAGCGTCACCCAGCGCTTTCGAATCGGATATTTCAAATATTCATGCCGGATACCGAGCCCGTAAAAAATCGCATCGGTGTTCCATTGAATATCGCCGCTGAACTGCTTGCGTTCTTCCGGCCTTAATTCCTTATTTGGGAAAGCAAACCGCCCGATATTGGTGTAACGGAGTTCGGCAATATCCGGAAATCGCGAATCCTGCTTGTAACGCCCGATTAAATGAATGTGAAAAGGGAGAGTCAGTTCCGCATAAAGGGAATACGCTTCTTTATACAAAACCGAATCATCCAGAGAACTGTTCCGCTGCATTCCGGTTTGCGCCCGGAAATTCAGAATGCCGATCGTATCACTCAATTGCAGGTAACCGGTTTCTCTGTCCTGTTCGTATTCTTTTTTTTGTGTCTCGTTCGGAGAGCCGTTTAAAAATTCGTATTCCAAATGAATTTTCGGGTTGAGTATCAGAGGAGAACCGAGGGCAAAAGAACCCGAAACCGTTTTGTAAGAAATTTCGGGATCCCTTTTAAACCAGGTGGTATCTGGAATCGTATCGGTGGGTTTGATTTTTTGGACCCATGCCGGGAGATTTTCGTAGCGGATGTCGTGCGTTCCGGTTTCAATATCGGCGAGAAAATAAATCATTCGATGCGGCGCAAAGCGGAGCGCTGCGCCGAAATTTTTCGATTCCAGTCCGGTTTCAAAGGGTTCGGAAATATAATCGTATTGAGTCAGGTCAAGTTCGCTACGGGCTGTTACATAGGGCGGTAAATCATCGTTGGCGACATTCAGAAAACCGGCATGTACGCTGAGTTCTCCAAGTGGCAGATACCACACGAGTTCGGGTTTGAGATGCATGCTGCTCATGGAAATATTACGCCCGCGAAACGGAATGGAGAGCGAATCGCGCCCCAGGGCGAAAAAGGGCTGATGAGTCACGTCTTGGTAACGATATTCTTTGGAACCGCTCGTGGAATGGGATGTCAATCCCAAGTTCAGTTGTATGGAATCCGTCATGAGGCGTTTAAAATCGAGGCGGAAAGTGTTACCGCTAAAGGCGTAACGTTCCCAGACGATGGCGGTCAGCGGGGTATCCACGGGAGCGGTGCGGCGCGGCTCCAAAAGCAGACCGTTTTCCCCGTTTAACCCGAGCGCAGTACGGTCGTAATGGAGCCTTTCCGTGTAAATTCCCGCAAGTTTCATGGGGAGGCGGAGCGTGGGGGAAGAAAGCCCCATGGCAAGCCGCGACAAATCCGGGTTTCCCATAATGGAGTTTGCTAAAATCCACTCGGATTTATGCCCGGAAAGATCGTAAGTACGCTGCCCGAGAAGGGGCATATCGGTAATCCAGCGCCCGGCATCGGTTTCGGTATTTGTTACCGGAGGCGCGGAAACCGTCGCGAACGCGAGAGCGATGCTTCCGAAAAACACCCAAAAAAACAGGAACCCGGCAAAATTTTTCATAGATTAAAGCAAAAATAGTATTATTTCCGGCGATGATAAATGCTTTCATAAAACGGAAAGCATGAGGAGAGGAGGATGCCTGTATAAATGGGGAGAATGTTCATTGGGTGTAAAAGTCAGGGAAACGGGACAAGGGATGTGAAAATTTGGGTGTAGGGTTTACATCCATGTCCCGCACGAGGGCGCACTAGGTAGCGGCACAGACAAAGAAAATCTTACATGCCCGATCGAACTATATTGTGCGGTAAATCCAAGGAAGAACAAGTTTGGATACTGAAACGACTTCCAGATTACTCGGATATACATAGCCGTCAATTGCAGGAAAACCATTATATTTATCTCCGTTAGATCCAAATATTATTAGACTAACAACAATTTGGTCTAACAAAGCCAAAGTTTATTATCTTTATATTATTAATTGAGGATTTTATGGCTCTTATAATCAGATCTTTACCTGTTCTTGAAGATGCAGCGGCAACTCGTTTTGTAAAGAAGGCTAATTTGGTCTTATTAAAGAAAATGAAGAAAAGAAAAAAGAATGATCTGTCAATGCAGGTTAGGAAAGCTTCGCTTATTTTGGTATAACAGAGCCTTTGTTAAACGCGAAACCTTAATGCCCATATTTAAGTTGTGGAGTGAAATTTCGCTATCGTTAAAAGCCCTATTTTTTCTCCCGGATCCGTTGATAGACCCGTTCGGCGCGCTCCGGGTCGCCCGCATTATACCAAATATTGCCGACATTTTCCGCACCGAGCCGGCCCTCCGCACTCCCTTTTCGGTAAGCGGAAAGGAAATATTCCAGCGCTTCGTCGTAACGTTTCTGTTCAAAATAAATCAAGCCCAAATCCACTTCGAGTTCACGCACGTTTTTATTATGGTTCAGACCTTCTTCCAAAACAAAAATCGCCATCCACGGTGATTCCGCACGCAAATACATTTGAGCCAGATAACGGCGGGCACCGGCATTTTCCGGTTGAATCAGGAGCCCGTCTTCCATGGCGTTTAAGGCTTTTCGCGTGGAATCGAGTTTCGTGTAATAATGAGAAATGGTGAAATACACATCCGCCCCCGCGCTTACCGTGAGTTGAAGCGCGTTTCTCAGCGTTTTTAAGGCGAATTCATAATCTCCGAGTTTTTCGTAAACTTCCGCAAGCCCGTACCAGGCATCCATTCTGTCGGGGTTTAAATAAACCGCACGCTCAAAATGCTTTTGTGCGAGCGTAAAGTCGCGGCCCTTTAAGTAACATTCGGCGAGCGCAAAATGCAGGTGATCCGTGTCTTCTCCGAGTTCGAGCGCCCGGTGATAAGCCACAATCGCTTCTCCGAGTTCGCCGCCCAAGTAGTAAATATCGCCCATGAGCTGCCACGCTTTGGTGAGGCCCGGCATGAGTTCCGTGGCGCGCTTGTAAGCGGTGAGCGCCACTTCATTTCGCCCAAGGTGAACGAGGGTGTTGCCTAAGTTAAACCACGCGAACGGTTCGTACTGTTCTTCCCGGATAGCGGCCCGGTAAAAGCTGACCGCTTCCCGGAAATTTCCCTGATCGTAAAATTCGTTTGCTTTTTTGAAATAGTCTTCGGCGAAAGAGGAGGCAAATGCGAACAGGAGGCAGCATAAAATGCTTGGGATAAGGGATAAGGGATAAGGGATAAAATTGGGTATAGGGTTTTGGGGTTGGGGGTTGGATCCTGAATTGTCATCCTCCGGCTTGACCGGAAGGTCCAAAGGCATGGATCCTGAAACAAGTTCAGGATGACTAGATCGGTGTGATTCGGGATGACGTAACTCCGGTTTTTCAACAAAAGCGGATGGCGCGCAATGCCGGGTATTGTGGATGTTCGGCACGAGATTTGGGATTTGATGTTTGGAGTTTGGAGTTTTTGCTCCTGATTTGTCATCCTCCGGCTTGACCGGAGGATCCAAAGGCATGGATCCTGAAACAAGTTCAGGATGAC
>QMCE01003273.1_pt1 | contig 24334 bp, 16 predicted proteins | sample 1821851 | NCBI WGS metagenome assembly QMCE01 (sample SAMN09453174, study PRJNA476694) | Termite gut metagenome, whole genome shotgun sequencing project. | isolation source: worker | host: Odontotermes sp. | place: South Africa:Pretoria | collected 2016-01-28 | reverse complement strand
CAGTCGGCGTTAAAGGTGACGGCAGAACATACGATCCTGTCATTGCTGTCCGCGCTGTTGAAACAAGCGATTTTATGACATGCGTTTACGCGCCGCTGCCTCACACGATTTTGAACCGCATATCGTTACGCATAACAAACGAGATATCCTCAGTCAGCCGTGTTGTTTATGATATTACTTCAAAGCCTCCGGCTACAGTTGAATGGGAGTGATACAGATATCTTTAAACAGTTTCGTTGTTTTGAGCTTCATATTTTTCAAGAGTTTTTATAATCTTTCTTGTTAAAGGATATAATACGGTTTCATAAACAATTTTAACCGCGAACCCGAATATTATATTACCAAAAACTGTTATCGCCCATAAACGCGCGGGAACCTTCCAGACAATTATTGCCATAAGTCCCACAAATAAAAAGCCGTCAACAAACTCACCTACAACGCTTGAGCCTAAAAGGCGGGCAAATAAATATTTTTCCTTATGCTTCCTTTTCATAAAAGCATGGATTTTATCATTGACGAAATCTCCCAACATAAAAGCCGTCAAGGAAAAAATAAGTATAAGCGGAGCAGAACCTAAAACCAAGGAATACTCTGTTTGAAAAGTAAAACTTTCTGCAGGAGGTAAAACAACTGAAAGCCAAAATATTCCTATGACAAAAAGAGCTGTTACCGCGCATAGCCATGAAAGCCTGCGAGACATTTTGTAACCATAAACTTCAGAAACAATGTCTGAAGTAACGTATAAAATAGGGTATAAAAGGAAACCTGCTGAAATCGGCAAACCAAACAAGGATACCTGTTTAAACGCTATAATATTTGTGATAACAAAAGATACAACAGCTGTTAAAGTGACAAACCCCAAACCTAGAGACAGATTACTTTTTTTCATTTTTAAGCACCTTTTTTAACACAACAGAGAAAAAATGATCTCCTTCAGAAAGTACCTGAACGATAATATTATCACATTTACCATACAAAAGAACAAGAGCTTCAAATGAAAGCTCTAGTACGTCCTCAAGCAGCATTTCTTTACCTTCAATTTGTTCTTTTAAGAAGGCTTTTACTTTTACAAAATCCACAATGTTTTCAGGATTAAAAATATTGCATTTAATAACACAAGTTTCTACCTCATTTTTTCCATTCAGAATAAACGACGGAACTTTAGTACAGGTCTTTATAGATATTTCATACTCATTAACTCTACGGGAATTTTTTATCCCATCCCAATAAAGATTTTTTTTGTCATCTGCGCTCATACAAACTCCTTTATGCCTTTATCAAAATCAAACGGTGCAGGATTTCCCATTTCCAAAATATTTAATAATTGCATGGCAACAGCATAATCGGATTGCTTATTTTCGATATTAAAAACAACCATGATAAATACCCCTTATAATGCCTATATTGCGATATTTAACAACATGAAATAAAAACAAGTCGTACAGTAGATGTATTATAAATTTATTATAATACATCTTTTTCATCATGTCCAATTATTTTTAAAATTTTTTCGGCTAAATTTTACCGATGAACAATATATAAAAAGCAGGAAATGTTAACATTTCTACATAAATTCGAAATATCTTCCATAATTACTCCACTGTCACACTTTTTGCAAGATTGCGCGGCTTATCAATATCAAGCCCTTTGTTAGCCGCGACATAATAACTAAAAAGCTGCAAAACAATAGCCGACAGTGACGGCGAAAATAATTCGCTGCCTTCCGGCAGAGGCATAAATGAAATTTTATCGTTCATTTCACCTTGCGGACAATTACCAATAAGCAGCACTTTTGCGCCGCGGCTGATAACTTGCTCTACATTGCTCATAATCTTGTTATGTAAATGCTTGCAGTTAGAGATCGCGACAACAAGCGTGTTCTCTTCGACAAGTGAAATAGGTCCATGTTTTAATTCGCCGCCCGCGTATGCTTCGGAATGAATATAGGAAATTTCTTTAAGTTTAAGAGAACCTTCTAAAGCGATAGCATAATCAATATTCCTGCCGATGAAAAAAATGCTTTTATATCCGATACAATCAGCGGCATAGTGCTGAATATTTTTAACATCATCAAGCAGCGCGCTGACTTTTTCGGGCAGTGTTTGAATTTCTTCTATCAATTCATCTTTCTGTTCATCGGATATTTTATTCAGTTTATGCGCGAAATTGATCGCTAGTAAATACAACAATACCAACTGCGCCGAAAAAGCCTTTGTTGTTGCTACGGCAATCTCCGGACCTGCCGCTGTGTATATGCAAAAATCTGTTTCTTTCGCAATCGTGCTTCCCAGCACATTCACTATTGACAGCGTAACCGCGTTTTTGGATTTTGCTTCCCGCATGGCTGCAATGGTATCGGCGGTTTCACCTGACTGACTTATAAGGATAACCAATGTCTGCTTGTCCACAATCGCGTCTTTATACCGGAACTCGCTCGCGAGTTCCACTTCAACAGAAAGCCTGCAAAGTTTTTCAAACACATATTTTGCGACAACACCCGCGTTATACGCCGAACCGCATGCTGTTATCACAATTTTGTTAAAACAGGAAATGTTAACATTTTTAATAATATTTTTATTTTCGCCGGAATGTATGGCGGAATGAATCGTGTCTTTTAGCACCTTTGGCTGTTCCATGATCTCCTTGAGCATAAAATGCGGGTATCCGTCTTTTTCCGCGCTTTCAGGACTCCATGTGATTATTTCCGGCGTTTTTTTAATCGGTTCTTTTTCAAAATTAAAAAAATCAACGCAGCCCTTTTGCAGTATTGCAATTTCTTTGTCATTAAGATAATAAACTTTGTTTGTATGTTTTAGAATTGCCGGCACATCGGACGCAATAAAATTTCCATGATCAGAAACGCCGATAATTAAAGGGTTGTCTTTTTTAACAGCGAGAAGAGTATCCGGCTCGTCAAGGCACATGATTCCAAGCGCGTAAGAACCTTCAAGCGCGTTGGACACACGGATAACCGTATCAAGCAGGTCGCCATTGTAATAATGCTCCGCAATCTGAGCGATAACTTCGCTGTCCGTCTCCGAAACAAAGCGAATACCTTTTTTCTCCAGCCGATCTTTAAGCTGTTTGTAGTTTTCGATTATTCCGTTATGTACGACAGCGATTTTATTTTTGCTTCCAAGATGCGGATGGGAATTAATATCTGACGGCTCTCCGTGCGTTGCCCAGCGTGTATGCCCAATACCCGTAGTTCCTGAAATACAGCGCCCTTCAAGCTTTGCTTCCAGCGCGGCAAGACGGCCTTTTTGTTTTATCACATTAAAATTGTTTTTACCGTAAATCGCCAAGCCCGATGAATCGTAGCCGCGGTATTCCAGTTTTTTTAATCCTTCAACAATAATGGGAACGGCGTCTTCCGAGCCTACATATCCTACAATACCGCACATGAATGTTTCCTTTTAATTTTCATAAGTTTTAATTATCCCTTCCGCAATAACCCGCCTCGCGCAGCGCATATCCATCGCCTGTTTTTCGATAAAACGATGAGCTTCCTGTTCATTCAAATTCAAGCGGGATATAAGAATATGTTTTGCTCTGTCCACAATGCGTATATCTTCAATTTTTTGTTTTAACTTCGCGTTTTCCGCCTGCGCGCTGCGTATCCTGTTCTGCGCTGATTTTGCCAGCGAGAGAGCAGACCAAAATGCCGCTCTATCCACAGGTTTTGAAATTGTCAGAACACCGTAGTTTTCGCAGGCTTCGGATACCGCCTCAAAGAATTCGCTTCTGACAGCAAGTATAACCTGCGAGATACCTTTTGAAACAACGTGCCTCGAAAAACCTTCTCCCGATTCATCGCATAATGGAGCGTTTACAATTACAAGATCAAAATCGCGCTCCAAAAGAAGCCGCCGCGCTTCTGTTACAGAACCAAGTGTGCTAATGTGTTTTATGGAAGAAGCGAGCAGCAGTTCCGTAAAAAGAGAAGTTGTTTTATCGATGCTTGAAACAATAAGCGCGGTTTCCATTTTCCTGCCTTATAATACCTTCAGACTAAATTACTCTAAAATAACGTTCCCGATAAAATTGCGCCTTTTCTTTTGACGCGGCAAATTCAGCCGCTTCGATTTTCTTAATGGCAATATATCTTGATGCCGGTTCCGCGCCTATCGTATCATTTACAAATTGTGAATTCTCCGCAAGGACAATCGCCTTATCAAAATTGTCCGGTAAAGGAATAAGCGTTTTTGTTATACGCTCATCGGCTTTAAATAAATCCTCGTCAACAGCAGGAGGCAGAGGCATATTGCTTTCTATTCCGTCAAGCCCCGCCGCGATAATCAGCGCGAACGCAAGGTAAGGGTTCACAGACGGATCCGGAGAACGCAATTCCATTCTTATCTTTTCACCTCGCGCGGCGGGAATCCGTATAAGCTGAGAACGATTTTGATGAGACCACGACACATATTTCGGCGCTTCAAATTCGCCGAAACGCTCGTATGAATTGGCAAGCGGATTCAGGAAAATAGTTATCTCCGGCGTTTTAGCAAGAATCCCCGCAATAAAACTCTCCGCGGCTTTTGAGTGTCCTTCGTTTGCGTTTTTAAAAATATTTTTCCCGTTTTGAGACAGGGAAAGATTGATATGCATACCGCTTCCCGGCTTATCAGATATTGGTTTCGGCATGAAAGAAGCAAACAGACCGTTACGCGAAGAAATTGCCTTGACAACAGATTTGAAGGTCATAAAATTGTCGGCGCAGTCAAGGGCGTCGCTGAACTCAAAATCAATCTCGTTTTGTCCCGGTCCTTGTTCATGATGCGACGCTTCCGGCTTTATTCCCATTTCTTCAAGCGTAAGGCATATTTCTCGGCGTATATCCTCACACTTGTCAATCGGCGAAATGTCCAGATATCCGCCTCTGTCAAACGTTACATCTGTCGGCTCTCCGTCCTCGCCGTTTTTAAAAAGGTAGAATTCACACTCAGCCCCTATTTTGCAGGTGTAACCCATTTTATCGGCGCGCTTTACAACTTGTTTTAAAATAAGCCTTGAATCACATAAAAAATCCGAACCGTCAGGGTTTTTGATATTACAATAAAAACGCGCGACCCTGCCCGGTCCCGGCCGCCACGGCAAAACAGTCAGAGTCCCGGGATCAGGGAACAACAGCAAGTCTGATCTTGTAACATCACGAAAGCCGCTTATAGCGTGCGCGTCAAAGGAAACGCCGTTTTCAAAAGCGGATTCAAGTTCCGGAGCCATAATAGCGATATTTTTATGAACTCCGAATAAATCACAAAAGCTTAATCGGATAAATTTTACATCATTCTCTTTTATAAATGTTAAAACATCATTCATTGTACTGTTCATGTTTACCGTCCTCTCTCATTGTTTACAAAAAAGGCGTTCATCATACGATACGACCGATCGCCGGTTTACGCATCATCTGATGAACGCCTTTGTTCAACATATTAAAAGTATTGGAAAATTGTTTTTTTGTCAATGGCTTTGTCCGAAACTGAAAGGGTTCTTCTTGCTTAAATGACGAACTCTGCGGCGGAGTATCGTCGTTCTGTAAAGTATGGATTTTAAGTGGGTTGTACCTATGTAATTTCCATTTTATTACATTTTAAGAACGCGGCAGAGCTGCGGGGTATTAAACCCGCTTGCGAATAAAAGGAACCGGGGGATTTAAAATTCCAGCTTATCTTAATATCAGAAACTGCCGTATCGCAAATATAATCTTTGTAAAGGTGTAAGCTCATTATTTAATTCTCCCTATAAAGCTGCCAATTTCCGCCTCGGTAAATCCTCGCGCCGTTTCGCGATTCGGATCGTCAACAGATTTAAAATCTTTCGAGGCTTGCTCCTCGGCTGATTTTTCCGTGCTTTCTTTTTTAAAACGTTCTTTTGTATTTTGCTTTAAAATATTAAGTTTTAAAATTAAAATATCCTTCCCGTTGCCGGTTGAATTAACATATTCAATGGTATTAAACCGGTCTTTTTTTGCGGAAAGGTTATTCGTCAATCCTGTAATTTATAACGCCTTAAATAATTAATAATACACCTGTTTATAAAAGAACGCAAGAAAATATTTTAACCATTTGTACGGCTGCTGATATTGCGGCTAAAATCATCTTTGCGAACTTGCCTATAAACAGTAAAAAAATGCTTGTGTTTATACGGTTGTTATGTTAAAATTCAAAAATATAATAAGGGTATTATTATACCGCAGGGTTCGATGATTCGAATTTTATGCGGCTTTCCGCAGCAGAGTATTTACAAAAGGACAATGTGGTATTAAACCCTTTGTTAACCGTCGTCGCCTCATATCTCAGTACAAACGGGGTGTCCGAAGAAATAGCCAATTTATTGGTCAGACACGTTTGCCGGTGTCTTTCGGCGATGTTTAATAATCATTTAGTTTTAGGAGGTTATTATGCGTAATCTAAACGCCGATCTGATCGGGAAGACCTTAGCGGCTCCGCGCGGAATGTACCGCAGACTCAATACCAAACCCGGTTCCAAACCAATGGTTCGTGCTTCTATAATGGCAGGCGGACTTTCAAACTCGCAGCCGGATGAAGAGGAGGTGACTCTACACGAAACGCCAAATCCCAAGAGTGATGTTTTATACGATTTATTTGAGACCTTTGGCACGGTTCACGGCGGTACAAAGCCTGTAGTTTCATGCTGCGTGAAGCTAAGCTTTGCAAGACCCACAGAGCTGCGTAGTGTAGATGTTTGCCTCGTCGATAAGGATAGCAATGACATAATTGCCTCCACAGAACTGCCGATTCAGGCGAGCAACGCGGCAAGTCACACTATTACCGGCAGTATTGACGTGAAAGGTGTAGATATCGCCAAGCTCGAGAACGCCATACTTGTAGCCGGAGCAGCATGGCAAAAGCCTTATACCGATGAAACAATTGTATGCAAGGAAGTCCCCATTAAACCGCTTGCGCTCGGGATGGAATATACGCATATATATCCCAAAAAAGAAACTGAAACAGTGTGTCTAGGAAAAGAGGCGGATGAGGAACTGAAAAATGAGGTAAGGGATAACGTTTACCCGCCTGCTGACCCGAATACTATAGTGGTCGCACTGTGGCGCACACCTGAGACCGGACATGATGCGGACTATGTCTGCTTCTTTGGCAGAGTAGATAATAACAATGCCAAGCCGCCATATTTTGGCGTTCCTGCCAAAGGTAGAATTGCTATTGGCGGAATAAAAATAGTGAGCTTTTCCGCAAAGGGTTATGTTGAACCATGCGACAAAGACGGAAATCCGATTGGCGGTGTAATGACACTTTCGCACCAAAAAAAACACGATATCGGGGAAGGTGATGTTGAGTATTCTATTGTAGGCGGTATCCTTGAATATAACTTACTTAACGCGTGGTACGGCGGCAAGGATACATTTGAGGGTGATGCCGGTTTCAAAAAGCATTATTATAAATTCAACCTGGCAATAACGCTCATAGACAGTGACGATAATACATATTATGGAATCATAGCTCATGATATATCTGAATCAGAGAAAGCCTACTGCGCTTTTACGCAAAAAGTGGCTCTGATCGCGGTAATGTTTGGCTGTCTGGCAGAGGGTACGCTTGTGAAGATGGCTGACGGGCGTGAAATACCTATAGAAAATGTGCATACCGGTGACAAGGTATGGAACCCGGCAATCAATGCCCCTGCCGAGGTTGTCAATAAATGGACAGGTGTTGAAGATACGCCTCTGCTAAAGATAACGACACAGGTCGGCACAATCTCCATGACAAGAGACCATCCTGTATTTACCCCAAGAAACGGCATAGTTCGAGCCGGCAAACTTTCCATCGGCGACAGTATCCACACCGGTTTCGGTATTGACTCAGAGGTCAAAATCACCAATATAGAACAGGGCGAAAATACAACGGTGAACGTGTATAACCTGGATCTAGATGGGGATATAAGATCGCAGTGTTTTTTGGCTAACAAAATTGCGGTAGGCACAAATCATCTGCAAAATACAGCATTGTAAGGTTGACTTATGGTTTACAATGTCAAGAATATCCGGGTAACAGCGGTTAATTTTTCCAAAATCGAGACCGGTTTCGATGTAGCCGTCAATTTTGAAACAGAAATTTCAGCTGCAGGCGAAAACCCCACAGATTTTTTCATATTCTGGTATGAAGATGATGTCTTCAAAAATAACTATAAGTTGACTAAGTCCCAAACCATGCTGTCGCTTTGGACTATAGGTACAACGAACTTTCAGCCGGATGTGAACAAAAAATGCACCCTGCGTATAGGCTATTCAACGGATCATACATTGGCGGAACAGATATGCAAATATCCTGCCGCCGTTGTTACCCAATCATACACAAACATAAAGGGAACATATAACGGCAGAAAGTTCTTTGTTACATGGGATAAATTCACCAAGCCTGTAACAACCAAGCTGCAATTCACGCATGATCATTCTTTCTATGAAAGCGAAATAGGCAAGAAATACATCGAATTTGATCTTTCCCCCCGCGAGCTGGAGTCCGGGATGATCTTGGATTTTAAATTGCTTTCTTGTTTGGAAACAAATAACAACGGTTACAAGTGCCTGTCAATGGGAATTGACTCTGCCTCGGTAAAAGCCTACTCATCTGCAATAGTTCCTATATGCGCAGCGAAGGCAGGAGAGAATATTGAACTGAAACTGGACATTCCAAATTACACCGCGTTAAGCGTAAACAAAGACGGCAGAATATTGAAAAAAACTGACTATCAAATTACAAAAACGGAAGACTCATGCAAAGTGGTCATTCTTCGCGAAGATATTCCGGCAAGCCTGAAAGATACAGTACTGCGGACATATATTCGCATTGGGGATTTCGTAACAGAAATCGATTTACCTGATAATATTCTGCCGCTTGGAACTCCTGATGTTACAACAGAGCTTGACGGCGTTAACGGGAAGCTCCGCTTTTCTATGGATGGCGCGGACGGCTATTATTTGCTTATCGACGGTGATACCCCGCAGACTGAATATACCGGCGAGAAAATATACGCGCAGAGTGATGTACTTGGAAAGACTGCGCAGGTTGCGGCCGCTTATGCATGGGAAAACAAATCCTTGATAGGACCCTATTCCGAGCCCGTGCCGTTTTTCAAAGAAGCGTTCTATGCAAATGAAACAGGACTTACCTATTATTCAGAATATGGAAAGGAGAGCGTTTCCGTTTCCCTTGATGAAAAAATATATGATGACGCGGAGTTTGCGGGCATAGAGCTTGGACCGTTTAAGCTGACAAGCGGCAACTATACATTCACAATAGACTATACCAAAGGACTGACGGTTGATAACCTAAAGAGTTTCATCAATAAACTTTTTGACAATCCAATATCTGTTGACGAGCCGAATGACACGCCTGCTCGCAATCTAAAGATCAAACCTTATGGCTATTACAGGATAAACGACTTGATCGCAAGGCTTTCCCCCTGCGCTTATGCTGACGGACTGTTTTATTATTGCCGCGCGGCTAACGGCGGAATGTCAAATGAACTGATGCCCGGATTCAGCCTAAAGGTCGAGACAGCGTATTTCAATAAACAATCCTCAGCCTCTGCCGAAGATGATAACGGTTTTATCAAAGGAGCCGTATCCGAATATGATGTGTGCTTCAACGGCACTAATCTTGAGTTTAACAGCTGCATTGACTATATCGGCGAAAGTTGGACATCGGCATCGCTTAAGCCAAATGATGACTTAGGCGGTTTAATAGATCTATTCCGATTCGATTTGAGAAGCCCGTATTTCAAGGTGGTATATCCATCGGCATTTTTCGGCAGCTCACATTTTCCCCAAACCGGAGATGACGGCAATATACTGCTCTGCACTGAGGAGCCCAATATTGCGGACTATACGGATAAGAAAAAGCTGATGCGTTTTCGCGGACGGGCGGCGATTACCACGGAGATCACAGTCAACGTGAATGACCGGGCGGTTAAAGTGCCGCTGGGAATGACAGTGGGTAAGTTAACGGCTATCTATGGCGGCGGTAAGCTTACAATGCGCCGGCAGACAGGACTCGGCTATGCGGTTCCGGTGTATTTTGCCGACAGCGCCCATATTCAGAATCTCTTCCTGCTGGCAGGTGACAGCCTGAGCTTTACCTAGAGCGGCAGTATGGTCACCCGTACAGATGGCAATATCCATATATTTTCCCCGGCTGAACATAAGGCGGAGGATATAGACAGAATACTTCAAGCTTTTCCTGACACAGCTTTCCTCTGGATAGAAAATCCTGATGACGGCTTTCACTCCCTCAGGCTGCACGGAATATGCGGCAGGTTGCAGGACGACAGGCTGACAGTTCGCCGTACATTTGGCTTCATCTTTGGCGAGTACTATCTGAATATCAGGCAAGGCTGCGTCATCAAGCCGAACGCTGACGGGCAGAGCTTTTCCTTAGATGGGTATGTCAGTTTTAATCATAGCGGGTGTACACTTGACGCTCTTGATGTGTCGATCGGGGCAGACGGACAGTTCAGCTTTCACACTGTACCGATAGAAGACGAAGATATTTTCAGGAAACTTGGCGCGGGTATTCGCTATGCCGCCGCGAATAACGACGAGACCTGTGAAGAGACCGTTGATATTATCCATAACACAGTCCTGCGCCCAAAGAGCACATTCACTTTCATGGCGTACATTGATCCGCTGCATATCAAAGATGGCAGCAAGAGTTATCTGGGGCTTCCCGCAGACACGGAATTTATCAGTTCCTTTATAAGCGTTTCCGGCAGGGAGCTGACTCTGCGGACGCGCGGCGATTCCTCGCTGGTGTTTCAGTTGGCAGCGTATTATATACATGATGAGACTGTACTTGAGACTACACTGCTGCTGGGCTTTGCGGGCAGCTTCGATATATTGGAGAATGAACCCCTGCTCTGCGGGCTGAGCGGCACGGAGTATTTCAATAACCCGAACGCGGGGGCAGCCATATCATTTTCGACCTACGCAGGCTTCGTAGACAGCGAAAATACATTGACAAAGCAATGTGAAACCTCTTATATCAGCCTGTCAGACTCGACGGTCTACTATTCCCAGCCTCAGACAGCTCCGTTTTTCGCGCCCGCCGGCGCAGGTCTGCGTTTCCTTCCTATGCCGCAGTATCAGATGGAGGCTGATCCGGTCTATGTTCCGATGATGCCGTATAACAACGCTCTGTCAGTATTTGACACCGGTATGCAGAGTACTCAATTTGAGACGACGCTGCTCAAGACCCGTCATGCCAAGTTCGGAGTAAAAGAGTCTCCGTCGCGGTTCAATCTGCTCAGTGCTGCTGCCGCGCCAAGCGCGATCAGTACACAGGGCTTATGTATCTGGCTGTCAGGAGATGAGTGGGAGAGCATTGGCTTTGCCAAACTGGAAAATGGCAGCTATCTGCGCTTTGTCAATATCAGCGCGGCAATGCGCCAGGAGTATCAGCAGAGCGAACTGTTCATTATGTATGGCAGAGATAAGCCTTTGCCGAACAACGCGGCAGATGATGACTTTGAGTTGACCCTTGAGGGTTTTCATTTTGCCTTACAGCCAAAACACTGGCGCAATGAGGGCACGGATACCGACACAGTGATGATTATAAAATACAGGATCGATAAGTCTATCGCTGAATTAGCCGATGACAGCGTCGTTCTTAAAGCGTCTATTGCCGCCTGTTATAACGAGGATCAAATGTGCCGCAGTGAGTTTGAGGATTTCTTACAGATTATAGAGGACAAGGATTTTCAGGGTGTGCTGTTCCTCAATCCGCGAGTGACTATCACAAATGCTGTCAGTTCGGAAATGCGCCCCATGCTGAACAGTCTTGGTGATGATATCAATAATCTGTACGCTCATAATGTGGTGTTTCCCCGAAACAAAGCGCAAGTGATTAATGGCAGTATCGAGATTGACGAGTCGCTGTTTGCGGCAACGATAGACTATAAGAGCAAGACACATCTAAGTTTTGATCCCAATACGCAAAATCCGCCGGAGGCTGACTTTAAGACTATATCGCTGTTGGTAGACATAGCAGATTCAAAATTGAAAATAGTACAGAGCGAATCAGAGCTATTACTGAATAAATTTTTCGGCTCAACAGCCCGCAAGACATCCGATGGCGGTAACTGTCTGATAATAGACGGCAGACTGGCTGCGCAGGGAAAACTAAAGCTCTTTAAATATACGCTGAGGAGCGGCGGCATATATGACCTGTCCGGCAAATTGCAGCATATCTCTGTAACCGATGTCAGCCTGACATCAGATGCCGCCGGGGAACCTCGCTTTACGCTGAATGGCAGGCTGTATTTTACCCGCAGCGATGGCGGCGATTTATTCTGCTATGGACTGTCTACTGACAGCGGCTTTGAGGCAGGCGGTCTTGAGTATAACAATATAATCATTCACAAGCAGGGGCAGTTTCGGCTGGATTACGCGGGGCTTTATTATGATCCGCTTGCAAGCGCCGCGCGGGAAAACTCCATGACAGCCCGCTTTCCGTATTATTTGGAGAGCTTTACTTCCTTTGAAAAGACAGGCGACAAAACCCCCGCGGCGGAAGGCTATATAGCCATACAATCGCCGGAGCAGCAATCGGCATTGGCGCAGGAATGGTATGGAATGCGCTGGCGTATACCGCTGGGCTCACTGGGAGACCTGTCATCGGGGAGTAGTCTGGATATATATATACTGACCGCGTGGAGTCCGGAGAGCGGCTGTTTCATCGGCGTAAAACTTCCCTTTGGGGCAAACGGACTAGATGTACAAGGAATATTGAAACTCGGATTTAAGGCAATAGAGATCAAGGCAGAGACAAAAGAGATAACAAATGAAGAGAAGCGGACAGATTTTTCGATGATACTGACGCAGTTTTCGGTTAGTCTGCTGTCGCTGAGTTTCCCGCCGGGAAACAACAAGATTTTTATCACCGCAAGCGAAGACGGCAGCAAACTCGGCTGGTTCGCGGGGTATAGCAGCGATGATAAAAAGAATAAAGGAGTGGAGTAGCATGGCGATTTGTTCCCCGCCTCTTTTCGAGACTTCCGCCGTTTCGCGATTTGTCCCTCGGCTGTTTTTGGGGCTTTCGCCGCTTCGCGATTTGCTCCTCGGCTGTTTTCGGAACTTTCGCCGCTTCGCGATTTGTTCCTCGGCTCTTTTTGGGGCTTTCGCTGCATTGCGATTTGTCCCTCGGCTCTTTTCGAGACTTTCGCCGCTCGGCGCGTTATTCTCCGCAATATTTTACCATTTAAAGAGAGGAGTAATTTGAATAAGGCTTATCAGGCAATAGTGAAACGCGTAAATTCTTTTACTGCCGTGATTAATAAGTTTGAACTTAGTTTGAATAGAAAACCGCGGGTAAAACCGCTGCGGTATTATCGAGGAGAGGGGGAATATGGCAAAACGATTAGAGGTTAGAGCGCTTCCTGTGGGACAAGGGACTTGTAATTTGGTACTGGTGTGGGATGGAGTGGGGGAAGTTCCACCTGAATATGAAGCACTGGTGTTTCTCGGGATATTTGATTGCGGTAATTCACCCCAAACAGATGAAAAAAACATGAAAGAGGAGATTATTAAAAAATTGCGTGACTATATGTTTAAACGAGCTGAAATAGTACAAGATATTGATGCCTTTATTGATATCTTGGTAGTATCTCATGGAGATTTAGATCATCTAAGTTTTATAAAAAACTTACTAGGTTCGTTCATTTCAACAGGCAAGAAAGCAAAAACAGTTAATCAAACTGTTGGTAATAACTCCTGTTCATATAGTATATCCAAAGAAGACTTTTATAAAAAAGCTATTGTAGCAATGAACAGTAATACAAAATGGAGATTGAACTTTGTTCAAAATAAAAATTGGGTAAAGGCATATAGCTCATCAATAACTAGAAAGATTTCTATAGAATACACCATATATGACGGTTGTTCACTAGATTTTCAGCTCCTAACAAATTGTATAGCTGGTGAGCGTATTAAAGCATTTATTCTAAAAGTTGAAGATAAAAAAAATATTGATATGTATTTTGCATATCCTGACCATGTTGCTGATGTTGATTTTTTGGATTGTTATTATTTGAATCCAGAGTTTTGTGCAGAAAACAATGGTGATAACATTATTGACATAATAGCTCTCGATTTTTTGAGTATAAAAAAACTTTTGCATGATGAGCTTTTTGACATAGCTCTAAGGTATGTACAGACTATAGTAGTTCAATATTGTCTTTCGTTAAGTCAAAAGGTGGATGGAGAATGGGAAAGAATATTAGAAGGAATAAATAATTTTTTTGAAGAATTATTTACCTTGCCAATTATGAGTCTCAAAACTTTTGATGAGATTAAAAGCTGTGTCAATGATCCTAATGCACAAGCAAGTGCTCCCAAACTTCATATTAAACAAGTGGTATGGGGTGGGCAATATAACTTTTTTAAAATAAAACAGTATACAAATGCAACGAAAATTAATAGCGCTACAAGAAATGCTATTAATATGATCCCACAATTTAACCAACATATTATCGATCCAAACTTTGACCAACTGATTCTCGATATAAACCAGAAAAGTTGTGTATATCAGCCTGAGCCTGACGAGAAATCTTTGTTGCGTTTTCATTTTTGTAATTATGATCCTGTATATTTTGGGCATATTGCTAAAGGTGAAAAACTTGTTCCTTTAGTATCGCCGGAAAACGCCTCTTCTGTGATTACACAAGTAGTTGATGGTAACAGGCTATTGGCTGTTTTACCCGGCGATGCGACTACTCAATCAATGGAATGGGTAAGCAAAAACCAAACTGAGGTGATGAATGGTATTGATATATCGACAGGACGAGCACTTGTTCTAACAGCGCCGCATCATGGTTCGGTTATTACAACACTTGATTTAATTAGTAAAACAGAAAATGGTACAAAGATAGAAAAAGGTAAGGAAAAAACTATATATGAATATGAATATGGAGCAGATTCTCTAAATGATTTTTTGAATATTTTTCAGCCATTGAATATCGTAATCAGTGCCGGCTATGCTAATAGACATGGGCATCCAAATTTCAAGACTGTGAAAGCATATATTGATTGGCTTAATGAAAATATGCCAGTAGAAGTTGCTGCACATAATATAGTGTATAATTTGAAAGATACAAGCGATGCAGAATATGAGAGTGATGATACCGAGGTAGGAGTTTATACTTTGCTGACAAATGAGAATAATACCCGAGAATTTAAAGAATATATAATAGACTCAGATGGATACTATCAATTCAATGCTTTTTATAAAGGTGACTGTTTTTCAAAGAAGAAAGCTGATATTACCCCAAAAGTACCGTATAAGTCTCTTGAAGAGGACATTCCCACCGCTTTTATACGCGCCCGCCAACTATAGTAACCCATGACCATAACCGCCGCCTATCAATGGCTTACCGACAATTTGCATAATCGCGCGATTACGCTCGATGCTGTTAGCTTCGAAAATGACGCTATGTTTTGGCGTATCCTCTCCGCGCTTGCTCGCCCTGCGCTTGAGTTGGTTAATTGCGATATCAATATGGTTTCGGGTATTATCAATGTTGCCGGTGAAGCGTCTCTTGCTAATGATTGGCTTAATGATGCCGCCGTAATAAAAAAACAAAATCTCGTTGTTAAATTAACCATTCTTCAAGACGGCGATAAATTAGCTTACGAGTTTAAAGCTGCACTTGCCGGCACATTTACATTTGCGCAGTTTTTTGGCGATATTGCGCCGCAATTTATGCGCGGGGATAAAGATACTAATGGCGAAGATAAATCGGGCTTTATCTTGTTTTTGCCTAGTAATATTGCCGACTTTGTACTTATCAATCCTGAGCTTTCCGCTGTCTCCGCGCGTGATGACAATTTTGACGAAAATCTGCCTCTGGGAATATCGGCTGATTTTAAGTTCGCTAATACCGGGCTGTGGGCGGCAGATTTCAGCGAGATAATCAATAAAAACATAAACGCGAAAGTAACAGGCTCAATGTCGCTGTATCCCAAATATGAACGTTATCTGCCGTTTCTGCTCACTATAAAATTATTCGGCAATATGGAGCCGCAGGCTCACAGTCTCTTAACATCAAGAAATAATTTTACTAATGTATTGCCGGAAAAAGTCTCGCTGGCATTTATATTGCAGCATGGTTTAATGTTTAGCGAATATGATATGCTGGAGAGCCTTACAATCACCAGTGTATTCTTGCAGTTTGGTTTTCAATTCCGTAATGTGCAAACGCCGTTTTATTTCTTTAATTTTTTTACCGGACTGTTTGGCGTCGGCGGAAATGACGGGCTGTTGCTGCCGCCATCGTTGAATATAAACCGAATGAAGCTCTACGCTTTGGGTTTTGGCATGGAACGGAGCGAAAACCGTCTCACGCTTACAGAGGCGCAGGCGGTGCTTGCGCTGAGCGAGGAATGGGAACTGCTCAAGGGCATACGCCTGCGCGAACTCAGTATGTTTTGGCATATTCAGTGGGGCGGTGAACGGCACTTGCTGACGGGTAATATTGCCGCGCAGGTGGATATTGATTTGCCGGGGAATAAGCTCTTGACTTTGGAGGGGCGTCTGCGAATACCATCGCTGGAACTCTCCGCAAGTTTGGAACTCATTCAAAAGAATGCCGGCAAATACAGGCTCGATGATATTATTGGTTCAGACGCTGTCAGGGCTCTGCCTGACGGCAGGGACGAGCTGCTTCTTGCGCGGCTTGATATAGAGGCGTCTTACTACGATCGCAGGCTTGAGATATATGCCGAGGTGCATAATCTGCTTACTTTTAGACTGGGTAACGTTGAGATTAATCTTTCGGAACTCCATGCCGGCGCAACCTTTGCGCAGACCGGCAATAGTTTTGTGCTGGGCGGCAGCATAGATTTCTATGACGATCAGAAAGCGGACGCGCTGCTCTTTGCTTTGTCGTTGGAGGGGAGCTACACTAGTGGTGAGGGCTGGCGGTTTAGCGGAGGGTTGTCTCGGGGTAAGGTCAGTATCATCGACCTGATACGCAAATTTGTAAAGGCGGGAGGTGAGTACAGCGGCTTTGATATTGCGCTGACTCAGCTTGACTTTGAATATACTCATGGGCAAAAAGGCACGAGTTACCGCCTGTTGGCAGCTTTTTCCACAGATAAATTTGAGCTACTTGGCATAGAGACTCAAGGGTCGGGGAAGATACTGCTTACCTCTAACGAGCGCAAGGAAAACTATCTTTCACTGATGGCAAGGCTCGTGTTTGGGCAGCTTGATATAGTTGTGCAGGCTGATGATTTCTATAGCGATAATCCTTACTATTATTTGCAGTTGGGTTTTAGGAAGAGTTATATTATGGGCTCTTATTCCACTAAAAACAATGAAAAGATTATCAATATATCATTCAAGAATCTTACCTTTGGCGACATAGTGTCATGGATGATAGAGCTTATTAATCCGAATGTACGTTACGATCTGCCTGCGCCTTGGAATGTGTTGAATAAAATCGATCTGTCTAAAATGAATTTTGAAATTAATCTGACCACAGGGGAAGTCAGTTTTATATATAACATCAATTTGAATATACTTAATCTTGCCGTTGTCGAATATATCGGCATAAAATATAACAAAAACGCGAAGAATGGCAATAAGGTTCTTATCACAGGGCTTGTTACTATAACGGGCGGAAAGAATCAGGAATTCGAATTTGACCCTGTTACCGAAGATCCTCCAGCTATAGCCCAAAACCCCAAGCTGTTTCACCTCATTTTCCTTGCCCTTGGGCAGCACATGTCTACCGATGAGATAAACAAGGCGGATTCGATAGATGAGGCTATAGAGGCAATGCAGTCTGCTTTTAATGACGACAGCATTGGCTACAGCGAAAGTTCAAACTGGATATTCGGCGCGAAATTCACCGTAAAGGATTCTCTGCAAGTCAGTGTGGTACTTAACGATCCTAATCTCTACGGTCTTGTGGTGGAACTTACCGGGGACGCGTTATTGCCAACTCTGAAAGGGCTGCGGCTGGAGATACTGTATAAGAAGATCAGCAAAACCATTGGTATGTTCAGAGGTACGCTGACGCTGCCTGTCAGTATGAGACAAATTCAGTTGGGTGTGGTAAGCATTACCTGCGGCACTTTCAGCATAGAGATATATACTAACGGCGATTTTTTGGTTGATCTTGGTTTTCCGCATAATAGAAACTTTTCAGGCAGTTTTGCGTTTGAGTTTGGGTATTTTTCCGGGCGCGGGGGATTTTACTTCGGCGTACTTTCCGGCGATACCTGTACCCGCCTGCCGCCGGTTAAGCGCGGGCAGTTTAAGACTGTCGTTGCGATGGGCATCGGGCTTGATGTGGGTATCGGGCGATCTTTTAATTTCGGTATCGTTTCAGGCGGACTCAGTCTCTCCGTTATGGGCATATTTGAAGGGCTTTTTGCCTCTTGGGAGGATAAGGCTTGTAATGAAACCGCAACTTATATAAAGGCAGAGGCGGTGATAGGCATTGTGGGGCGCATACATCTCAAGGTGAATCTCGTCATCATTACGCTGACAGCCGAGGCGGAGATTGTCGCGTATGCTGCGATCAAGATCGAATCCTACCGTAAGACACTTATCAGCCTTCATGTCTCTGTCAGGCTGAGCGCAACCATCAAGATACTGTTTATTAAAATAAAAGTAGGTTTCCATTTTTCTCAGGGCTTTTCATTCACCATTGGCAGTGACTCTGTTGCCCCGTGGGAAAAGGAGGTAACCGGACTGCGGCTGAGCAAAGCTGTCGCCAGTATGTTCATGTCGGCATTGGAAGCGGTGAAGACACAGGAGACTGAGACTGAGATAAAATTTACTATTTTGCCGCTGTCCTCAATAGCCGCGGGTTCTTATGTTGTTGCGTGGCAGCCTGTGTTAAAGCAAAGTGATTTTACTGTTATCGCCAATATTATGAGCGATTGGCTGCTGGCGGAACTGGGCGCGGGAGAAATCTATGCGGATGCTGCGCTTAGTAAGCTGGCGGATGAGCATATAGATGAAATCACTTATCAAAAATTGGCGGAATACTTTGAACTGAATGCTGTAACATTTACGCCTGTCGAGTGTGAATCTCCTTCCGCAGATGGTAATGAGACGGAGGGTGTGATCATGTCTATGCCTCCGTCTGTGTCAATAACATACAATCGATATGACGCTGCCGGTGAATCAGATGATGAGCCGCGGACAATAAACTTTGCCGAGGACGGCAAAGTGACAGACACGTATATCATGCAGATAGCGGAGTATTTCAAAAGTTTTGATATTCAGGACACTGCTCCCAATACAATGAGTGCCGCCTTAAATGACGAGGGTACGCCGATAGCGCAGGTTCTTTTCCGTGACTACTTTATTATGATCCTGCGCTCTGCTGCGAAGGAAGCAAAGGGCTTATTCTCAATTCTCCGCCTTAGCTGTGATGAATATAAAATATATTTTAACGATTTTGGATTAACAACAGCGCAGATTCTTGCGGATAATCTTAATCTGAAATTGGGCGGGATAGAGGGCTTTGTAATTCCTAGCCGCAGTGTTACGGTTATGGAAACGGAATCATTTGCGGATGCTGCCGAACGGGCGGGTTTTGACGCGGACACACTTGTTGAAAAAAATAAAGACAAATATTCTCTGTTACTTGATGGCGTAATTATTACGCTTCCGGAGGCAATAATATTTGATAACAGCGGATACAGGTTTCCTGTCAAAATACTTGCCGCGGCTTTTTTTGTGCGCCATTTACACTATACGATAGACGGCGATTATCGGCGGCATTACGAATATGCGGCAGCCGTGATTGAGGCGGAGGGAAATCCGCTGAACTGGATTTGTGACGGCACAGGATTTGTCTTCAATGACGGAATCCTTGCCGGCTATACTACAATGGCAGGCGACACCGTAGAGATTCTGGAAAAGATGTGCGTGCTGCTGTCTGATGATTCGCTGAACAGTGAATCGCCGTATTTTTATAAGGAATGGTCTGACTATCTGGTGCGGTTTATGGCAGCAAATAACTGCGCCGCACCTGACGCAGTGCCTGTAAGTGTAACAGCGGCTGATGCAGGTGCAGGACTGCGCGTAGACGGCGACCTGACATTGCGTAATTTAGTACGCAGATTATATGCCTCTGATAATGTGCTGCTGCTTAAGGATCAAAAACTGCTGCGTCGGTACGCGTCGCTGACAGCGGAAGAAACGGGAATAACTATTAATGTTGATACAGATATTAAAACCCTTATGGAAACCTATCAGCTAAGTTTAGATGAACTTGCCTCCGCGTTTGAACGCAATGTTGGCAAGCTGGTCTTTGACGGTTTTATAGATATCCTGTCGGCACAGCGTATTCCCGGTAAGCTGATCAAAGACAGACTCTACGCGGAGGATTTCACATCCGCGCTTTCAGGCGCTGTATCACGGTTCATGCTGCAAGGGCTGCGTCTGCCGAAGCCGAATGAAAACACAGAAGTACCAAAGGAGACGAGCGGTCTATACGAGCTTGGGCTGTCACAGTTTGTTTTGGGCAGCAGTGAACGGGTAACGCTTTTGGTAGATAATTCATTTCCGATTGAGGTGAACCGCGCGGATATGTTCCTGCCGTATGATAACTTTAACTGGCAAGAGCATTATGCCGTCACGCCTATTGAGAGTGCGGATGATTACTTTGCAAAGGTTGCTAAGGTATATCCTGTCCAAGGTGGTTTTGTCTGCGCGCATAGAGCCTATCATCTGTTTTCAAACGCCCTTGTGTCCGACTTTAAGGATATAGCGTCACCCGTTTTGCGCTATAAAGATGAGGATATTAACGCGGGTTACGGTATTATGCTGAAACTGGCAGCCGAAGAACAGGACGGCATTATCATAATGCATGGCGCTTCGCCGCAGGACAGGCTGAGGTTACGGGGCATTCTTGACAGGCTAAAAGATACTGTACCTGATTACAAGCTGCTGTATAAGCCCTCATCTCTGACAGGGCTTGCCAATACACTTATTGATCTGCAAGCTGACAGTGAGACACACATTCGGATTATCAAGACAAATCTATCAAAGGAAACTCACATGTTAACTGTTAATCTAAGCCAATCTCAGACTGATAATAATGAAATAAAACTCCAATACATTGCGGATTTTGGGTCGCTGAATTTTCTGAAATTGCTGTGGGAATGCAGTGTAGTGGACGGCGGTTACTATATTTGCCTAAATAAACCCTTTGACAGCGCCGCGCTTGGGGAGAATAAATATTTATGGCTTTATATTGAAACACCGAAAGAGCTGACAAAAGAACTGGCAGAATATATTAACTGCGCTGTCTCTGACCATACAGCCCTCGCCGCCAATAGCGCGACACTTGATATGTATGCTTCTCTTGATGATGAAAATTGTATTGACTATCAGCCGCTGCTTGCGCCCGGACATTATGGTGTTCGAATCACCTGTGAAAATATTGATGAAACAAAAGAGCTCTTGATGATATAAAAGAAAAGGAATCAAAACCACTGATACCCACAGGAGATGAAAAGAAACGGGAATATACAGCTATCGTGCCGCTTTATAAAAATGTGAACGGCGCTGCGGATACTGCTAATCCATACAATGCTGTAGGTAAAGAAGTTACGTTTAATATATCCTGCCGTGATGTGCTGGGCAATTACGCGGACGGCGGCTCAAAGAGTGTACACATAACCCCTGTTATAAACGACTTTATGATAGGCATTCACGAATGGGCTGGGGTGGGACTTACTTTTGATATAGAAAGCGACGACAATGGAAATATATACGCAGTACTCAATTTTAGCGCGAATAACTCCGGCAGAGCAATCAGTAATGAGCAGAAGGAAATAATACAACGTTCCCTCTACCAACTGCAGGGGGCGAAACTTGGTTTGACAGGCGCATTTATTGAGTCTATTGATATTGATGGAGACCGGACGGAACAGATTATCCAATTCGGTACGGATATTCTTTTGCACCCGAATCAGGAGCAGGAGCTGTGCATTAAGCTGCCGATCAGATTGAGCCCGGATATAGAGATATCGCCGCTGTCGCTCACTTTGCGTGTTAGCCGCAGTTTCCCCAAAGACTTCCCCCTGCGGGTTGGGCAGACCGAATCTGTAATCAGACCTCATATAGACGCTGATACGCAGGAGGGTGCAAGTTCGGACGCGTCTACGCGTACATCCGTGCGAACAGCCGCCGACTTCTCCGCCGATACCGAAGCAGCTCTTGGCAGTGCGTACAAAGTTGGTTTTGCCGATGAAGGGCAGACAAATCTTTATCTGATAAACATAGCTGCCATGCTTCCTGAGTTAAGCATCTCCTGCGGCGATGAAAAAACATATCCGAACTTTTTTGCGTATCCTCCGCTTTCCAATAAGCCCATGAGCGGCGTAGTTGAGGTCGCTCCGCTTAGTGAAGCCGGTAAATTAGCTGATGATGACAAGAAGGAAATAGGGTATACCGATGTAGATATTGACAAGTGGGCGGAGCGTTTCATTGAGGATGTGGAAAGCCTACTCGCCGCAAACGTTGGAGCGCAGCTGTATACATTTTCGGCGGCCAGTATCGATGATTTGATTTCCGCGAAGGAAGAGCTTGCGTCCGCTATTTCCGCCTGCCTGCAGCCTGTTGAGGCAGACACGTTAGTCGGATTATCCACGTATGCAATAGTCAAGGATCGCCTGCTGAAGAATCTTGCATCAGGCAGCAGAATATCCTGCGCCGCGGAGTATGAAATAACATCAAGCGAATTTCAGAATATCCGCCTTGTTGCTGACATAAGAAACAGCTCAGATGACGCGGGTCTTTATACTATTGGCGAATGCAAGATCGATTTATCGCAGCAGTCGTGCGTTCTGGTACTAAGCGCTCAATCAGCCTATCAGTCCGGCTTTAGCCTCAATAATCTTGAGGTGAGCATTCGGGATATTGAATATAATATTCAGAAAATGGATAACGACTATGAGACATCAAAGTGGCTGCGCTTTGTTATACCCCTTTCTGTTAAGGAAGGCAGAATCCGTGTCGATTTCAGCTCGTCTATTGACGCGCCGAATCCGCTTCGCAGCGTACCTAAGGCATTGAAAATTATCAGCCAGGCAGGTGAACCAAGCAAGGCGGAACTCTATCAGTGGAAACACACGGTAAATTGTCTGGCTTTTGCCGCCGAACAGGACAGCCATGAATTCACCATCAAATACACTGATGAGCCAATGTTCCGAAGTAACAGCATCAGCCTATTGGGGCTGTTTGAAGGGCTGGCACAGTATGACTATGTACGTGAAGCCTTGCTGAAAAACATACACTCAGTCACGATTGACGCCGCGGTACGGCCGCCGGCGTGTGGAGGCCGTATGCTGCAAAACCGAGCGTTAGAAGCGACGCGAACATTCTCCCGGATGTGATGAACTGCACCGTATCTGTAAAAGACAATACCCTTATAAAAATGGGCGGCAGAAACTTTACTGTGACAACAGAGCCGCTTGGTGAGATAAAAAGCGGCAGTGACTATGAGTTTGACTTACTTATTGATAAACTGACGATTTATGACAGCAACATAGCCGAGACAAGCGTTCAGACGACACGGAACAGCAGCCTCCTTGGCGGCAAAGAAGTAAATCCTATGTTTATATATCAGACCGAGACCCTCGCTATGCCGAAGTTCCCGGTCAGTATTGACCGCTCCGGCGAGATCGTTCTGGAACGCCGCTATAACGGCGTAAACAAGGGCAACTTGGAAAGCGCTCTTGAGGACATAAAAGTCAAGCTCGGGCTTGAAGGTCAGGCAAAAAAGGCAAAGGTTGTTCTTTGGTACAGCTACGCTCTGTCCGGCAATCTGGGGCTTAAGGCACAACTTCCGATTGCGTATTATCCTGACATTTCCCTTGGTTTTGCAGGCATGGCGGATGATGTGATCGAGTGGTACAGCATGATGAACCCGTCGCCAAAAGATGCCGCGTTAACATTTGATATAACAGTTTATACTAATACAGATTCGGCAGCCATGCGCAGTATACTGCATATCAATATGCTTACTGTACGGTTTACATTGGAGTAAAAAACTTTATGCTTTCAAATCATTTTTTCCAGCTTATCTACCAAGCCTGCGAATGTATCGCAGGCGGCATTTACAGGTTCAGGCGAACTCATATCCACTCCAGCGGTCTTAAGAGATTCGATGGGGAAACGCGAACCGCCTGATTTAAGAAAAGTGAAATAATCTTCCCGCTCTTTTTCGCCGCCGTTCAGGACGCGGTCTGCAAGCGCGATTGCCGCCGATACTCCTGTCGCGTATTTGTAAACATAAAACGCGTTGTAAAAATGAGGTATCCGCAAACCTTCCA
>QMCE01000333.1_pt1 | contig 24339 bp, 23 predicted proteins | sample 1821851 | NCBI WGS metagenome assembly QMCE01 (sample SAMN09453174, study PRJNA476694) | Termite gut metagenome, whole genome shotgun sequencing project. | isolation source: worker | host: Odontotermes sp. | place: South Africa:Pretoria | collected 2016-01-28 | reverse complement strand
TTTCAACCTTGCGGCCGTACTCCCCAGGTGGATTACTTATTGTGTTAACTCCGGCACGGAAGGGGTCAGTCCCCCCACACCTAGTAATCATCGTTTACAGCGTGGACTACCAGGGTATCTAATCCTGTTTGCTACCCACGCTTTCGTGCTTCAGCGTCAGTTAAAGCCCAGTAGGCCGCCTTCGCCACTGGTGTTCCTCCCGATCTCTACGCATTCCACCGCTACACCGGGAATTCCGCCTACCTCTACTTCACTCAAGCCATGCAGTTTCAAAAGCAGTTTATGGGTTAAGCCCATAGATTTCACTCCTGACTTGCATCGCCGCCTACGCACCCTTTACACCCAGTAAATCCGGACAACGCTTGCTCCCTACGTATTACCGCGGCTGCTGGCACGTAGTTAGCCGGAGCTTCCTCCTCTGCTACCGTCATTATCTTCACAGAGGACAGAGGTTTACAATCCGAAAACCGTCTTCCCTCACGCGGCGTTGCTGGGTCAGGGTTTCCCCCATTGCCCAATATCCCTCACTGCTGCCTCCCGTAGGAGTCTGGGCCGTGTCTCAGTCCCAATGTGGCCGTTCAGCCTCTCAGCCCGGCTACCGATCGTCGACTTGGTGAGCTTCTACCTCACCAACTATCTAATCGGACGCGAGTCCATCGAAAAGCGGATTGCTCCTTTGATTATCTCTCCATGCGGAAACATAATTTTATGCGGTATTAGCGTCCTTTTCAGAACGTTATCCCTCTCTCTTCGGCAGGTTACTCACGCGTTACTCACCCGTCCGCCACTAAGTTGTACAAGATTAGTCCTGCAGCAAGCTGCTTTCCCTCTCAGCGCACAACCCCGTTCGACTTGCATGTGTTAGGCACGCCGCCAGCGTTCGTCCTGAGCCAGGATCAAACTCTCTAAAAAATGATTATCTAAAACCTTTCGGCTTTAAATCTTTTCCAGAGCTTCATCAGCTCAAGTCATCACTGACTTACTTTTGTTCTTGTTCTTTCGAGTATCTTCGTCAGGGGCTCCTCTGCTCACCTCTCGGCTTCGCTTCGGCTCTCTGCTTTCGCTTCCTTCGGCTTTCGCCGTCTTTCGCTCCGCTCCCCCTCTAAGACAACTCGGAATTACGGGTCTTTCTTTCTCGTTGTTTAATTTTCAAGGTCCGATATCACCTGCGGCATTCTGTTCTCTTTCATACCTGTCGGGCGACATAAATGCGCCCTTTTCAGAGGCGCTTGATTATAATATCAAATCTTCTATGCCTTGTCAACACTTTTTTCAAGAAATTTCAGTTTTTTCGGGGCATTAGCTTATTGCCCCCTCATGTTGTGTCAAAACGCTTTGATAACACAAGACTTTTCTTTTAATTGTATATACAAAAGCACCTCTGTTTCCGGAGGTGCCTGCACATATCTCAACATACAAATTTTATTCAAACTCAACATCCTTAAATTTTTTGAAGCCTTCCATCGATTTCTTGATGGATTCTATCTCGTCAAGCTTTGTGTGGTCTTGCTCTAAAATGACATATTCCAAATTCGGGCATTTCCCTGCAGCATTCAGATAGCTTGCTATCGGCAGCACGCCGTGACCAATCTCCGTGAAGGAGCTCTCTCTCTTTGTTTCGTTGAAAACCTTGAGATTAATCGTTTTATTCTCCTTGACAAGCCCGTTGAACATCATCATCGTTTCGCCTGCGTCCTCAGGGAAATCCTTCTGATGGATAAGAATTATTCTGTCTCTGTACTTTTTCATCAGGCTCACGGGATTCTGCCCCGCACGAGCCGCCCAGTAAGTGTCGAGTTCAATAAAGACAAGCGAGGGGTCTGTGTTCTCCATAATCATTTCATATACGGTTTTGCCTTCTTCGCAGGTCTGGAATTCCTGGTAATGATTGTGATAATAGAAGCGCATTCCGGCGCTCTGACACGCCTTGCCTATTTCATTGTAAATCTCACAGCGGCGCTTGATATAGTCTGTATTTCCGTAAGGGAAGAATTCTATATCACAGCCGATTTGCCTGTTGCCCAGCTCAGAATGATACTCTATCACCTCATGGAGGGTTTCTTTCATCAGCGGGTTGATATGACAGCCGATTATTCTTATCCCTAAATCATTCAGCTTCTTTTTCACTTTTTTTGCGGGCTCACCAAACCCCATTCCTGGGTCGTCAAACGCATTATGATTCGCCGCCTCTATATATCTGTATCCGACGTCCGCAACCTGCTCCAAAACCTCATACGGCTTTTCCGCCAGACTGTTTCTTACTGAATAAAGCTGAATTCCGACCTTTGCCATTTCCTACACTCCTTTTTCCGTCAAGGTCAATATCCCAGCTCTTCGCCCACGATAATGACATATATTCTCTCAACCCTCTGCCGCCCTGTCACAGCGTAATGACAGCACATTCTGTCAGGGGATTCACATCCGTCGGTCATCTTTCCGTCAACGCCGATACATCTGCCGGTCTTTGCACACGGCGTCTCTTTATTCAGCCTCATTCCGTTTGCGGGCGCCGCAACGGTTTTAACCCTGTATATGGCTTCCTCCATATTTCTCACAAGCTTGTTCTTCCCTGCCACCACTATGACCTTCTTCGGGCCGAATGCAATTGCGGAGATTCTGTTGGCGTTCCCGTCTACATTATACAGCTCCCCGTCCTCCGTTACGGCATTGGCACTGGTGAGGAAGGCATCGCATGTGGCAAGCTTGCTGTAAACCTCCATTGAATCCTCAACCCTTGCCCTATCAAGGAAAGTATACTTTCCGCTGTTCATCAAAGCTGTAACACCGGCTTCGGCAAGCGTAACCGTACCCCCGCAGGAGATTACGTCGCCCTCTTTGAGCATTTCCTCAACAAGCCTGACAGCTTCCTCTCTCGTCTCCGCATAGCTCGCTTTTATATTATTCTTCTCTAATGCTTTCAGTGTTTTTTCGATTTTCAAATCATAGGTTTTCTTAGCAGCAGTATCCATTATTGTCCCCCAAGTATTCGACTCAGAATTTTCCTATATTAATTATAGCCCAAACTTCAACTTTAAGCAAGCCGAGTAGGGCAGTTGACAGTAAGTAGTGGAGAGTGAGCGTAGCGACCCACGTAGTGGATAGCTAAGAGCATTAACAACGTGTAGGGAGTGACGACCCCGGCACTCCGAGTAGGGCAGTTGATAGTAAATAGTGGAGAGTGAGCGTAGCGACCCACGTAGTGGATAGTTAAGGACAAAGAGCAAGTGCAGTGTAGGGGCGGATGGCAATCCGCCCGAAGAAAAACAGTAGGGAGTGACGACCCCGGCACTCCGAGTAGGGCAGTTGACAGTGAGTAGTAGAGAGTGAGCGTAGCGACCCACGTAGTGGATAGTTAAGGACAAGTGCAGAGATTACAAGAAATTCATGCCCTCTTTTGTAAAGAGGGTGGATGTCGTTACAAACGAAGTTTGTTGCGACAGACGGGTGTTTTACATAGACAAAGGGCTTGGGAGACTCAGGAGAATCCTTTCAAGCTATATGCTCTTTATAATTGAAGCTAATTACCTCCCTTTTTACAAAAGGGCTTATGACTCATGCTGATTGATACAAAAAAATGAGCAGCTCAATAGCTGCCCACTAATCATAATGCACCATGCTTATCAGAACTTCTTGAAGACCTCTACCGCACGCTCTTTTTGCTTCTTAATCGCATCGTTTGCTTCATTCACGGAATAAATCATGATGTATTTTCCGCTGTCGCTGATATATGCGTTTATCTCCTGGTCAAGCATTGTGAACTTGCCGTTGGTTTTTACGGAATCAAGCGTTGTTTGTGCCATATCACTGAGATTATTCAAATCGAACTCATAAAGCTCAATCTGCGCCTGCTCTTTTTGATAGGTGACGACAAATTTGTCTCCCTTTACCGCCCCGATGGCAATCGCCGTCATTTCCAGCGGGTCACCTGCGATTATGTAACTGTCCTTGAGATATTTTTCAAGCCCCGCAAGGCTGCTTTCATACTTTGCCGGGTCCATCACCTCAAGCTCTGTCGGTTTTGTTTCGCCCTCTGAGACCTCTGCCTCCGTGGGAAGGATAATCTCCGTCGCCGTCACTGCCGCACCGCCTGTGCCGGGCATACAGCCTGCCAGCGTGAAAACCAAAGCTATAACTAAAATCAAACCTATTACTTTTTTCATTATTCTTCTCCGTTTTATGATTGTTATACAACTATATTACTTATCGCAGCTCTTGTCAATTGCATCACAAATTCGCCATGAACGGCCACTTTTTCTTTGACACGCCGCAGGCAATGAGCTTTTCGTCAATTATCTTCTTTGAATCGTCGCTGATTTTACACGAAGGCGTGCTCCAGCCTGAAATCTCCCTGCCGCTGAACCTTCGCAAATCATTGACGGTTTTAATACCTTTTTCGACAAAGATTTCAGCCTCGTCTTTCGGCAGCCTTATGAGAAGCTCGGTAATCGGCATTTCCTCCTGCTTCTTTTTTTCTTCAAAGCTTTTATCAAACTCTGCCGTCTCTTCGTCGCTCAGGTTTCGGAAAGCCTCGTCCTCATAGAATTTCCCCTTGGCCTCGTCAAGCGCACCCTCATATAACGGCAGTGCCATGAATGCGTCGAAGTTATTTCCCTCAGGCGTGGTTATGCCGTATTTCTCTGCGTTCTCAAAGCCGAAGCGGGGATAATAATCAGGCTCTCCGTATATTATTATCGCACGGTATCCGAGCTCTTTTGCTTTCTCTACCGTTTTTTCCATCAGCTTTTTGCCGATGCCCTTGCTCTGATATTCCGGCAGAACGCTCAGCGGACCAAAGGTGAGCACTTCAGCTTCTCCGCCATCATCAGAAACGACCTTCGCCTTTGAATACATTATGTTCCCGACAAGCTTGCCGTCCGCTTCGGCGACATAATCGAGCTCTTTTATAAAGCTCGGTAAATCTCTGAGCTTATGCGCCAAAAGATGCTCGTTGACAGTCTCGCTCAGTCCCCAGAACGCCTCACGTGTGAGTGCCTCCACTTCATGGTAGTCTTTAGACTCTTCAAGGCGCAGCGAGATTTTCAGCTTCTTCTTGAACATCTCGTCCAGGTCGCTGTTTGAATATGCGAAAAGCACCATAATTATTATGATTATAACCGAAACGGTCACACATGCGTCAGAAAGATTAAACGTCGGGAAATTAAACGGAACAAAGCGGATAAAGTCAACAACATATCCGTGCATGAATCTGTCTATCAAATTTCCGGTTGCCCCGCCTATTAGAAAAGCCCCGGCATATTTGAGCTTATCCCACTTATCTGATTTGGGTATCATAGAGAAAACAAGAAGCAGCAGAGCGATAAGCACCAGGTTCACCGCTACCAGAAGACCGTTCTGATTCAGAAATGTGCCGAACGCCGCACCTGTATTTTCGACATACTGAAGCTCTAAAAGCCCCTTGATTAGAATAACGCCATCGGTTCCCTTAAGATACGTAACCGCCGCCCATTTAGAAAGCTGATCCACACCCAAGATAATAAAAAACAGTGCCACTATTATAGTCATTGTATTCTTTTTGGTTTTCATTTTTCTTTCCTTTCAAATTTTCATCATGCCTAAAAAATTATGCCTGCCATGACAAATAATATATTAACCGCAAAATGCATTACAGTTGAAGCCAGTATCCCCTTTGATGTAAGTGCAATCCCTCCCATGTAAATTCCGCCGACTGCAAACACGGCACATGTCCACAGTGGGAACCCGAGTGACAGATGATACACACCGAACGCAATAGCTGATATAATCAGCGCACCCTGCAGAGAGAATATATCCGTCATCCGAGAAAGTATCAGCCCACGCCATATGGTCTCTTCAAGAATGGAATTTACCGCCGCAAACAGCAGCCCATAGCCTATCAAGGCAAGCCCCGGCCTATTTACAAAGAAAAGGATTAACGCCGGCACCAGGCATATTATGCAAAAGATAATGAGGAAGCTTTTAGTCGTCTCTCTTTTTCCTTTCCATATAAAAGGGAAGAAAATTTCTGCCCTGAAATCGCCTTTATGCAGGCTGTCTGTTTTGGGCTTTTGAATCAGCCTCCATGCTAAGAACAGTGCCATATATCCGATTAATCCCAGTCTGTTTATTACAGTCTCAATCTCATGCGGCAAAGCATTTGCGATGATAATCTGCTCCAGCGGTGCCGACAGATAACTCCAGCAGACATGTCCGAGTGCAACGAAAGCGCACAAAAGTAAAAACGCTTTATATTTCTTGTTTAAGAATGAAAGCAAAATAAGCGTTGGGGCAAATATTAAGCTAAATAAAGGGCTATTCAGTTGTGACAGCAAAACTGTTCCGATAAAAAGTACACCGAAAATTATTTCAGTTTTCATTTTTTTGAAAGATTGCACCTCTTTATTGGTATCCATGAATCCTCCCGACAAAAGAAAATTGCCTTGCTCGAAAATGAGCAGAGGCAACCTTGGGCATTAAACGAGCCCAAAGCTTCGCCAATGCATGATGGTGACCCGGACGGGACTCGAACCCGTGTTACCGCCGTGAAAGGGCGGTGTCTTAACCGCTTGACCACCGGGCCTTACAGTGCAGTTGACAGTGAATAGTTGAAAGTGGATAGTCAAGGGAACTATCAACTGTTAACTATAAACTATCAACTGTCCTTCTGGTAGCGGCAAGTGGACTTGAACCACCGACCTGCCGGGTATGAACCGATTGCTCTAGCCAGCTGAGCTATGCCGCCACATATGCTTCGCAAAGAAATCTCAAAGAGAAGCGCTATTTATTATAATGTATCGCCGCTTCCTTTGTCAACACCATATATTGATTATTCTGAGATACTTTCATTTTTCTACCGCCCCATAAAGCAAAACCCCCTATTTAGGGGGTAGTTTGCCTTTATTCATACGGATACTCATTCGGGGTTTTTGATTGAAACTCTTTTAGCAACACTATTTTGTCTTCACTGTTAAATGTAACGAGTGAAACGCCGTTGAAGCCCGCAACCACACTGTCGCACTTGCATTCAAAGTACCATTCGCATACACTGACCTTCTCGTCATGAAAAAAATTCGCTATATCCCATTTCAAGACGAAATTATCCGCATTGTTCCAATCGTCAAACCATCTCGCTATGTGTTTTAACCCTCTGTATGCCGGCCCCCATGACTCAATGTAGACGGCATCCTCAGAAAATGAGCCGCAAAATGTTTCTGCGTCCTTTGTCAGCCATGATTGAAAGCAATCTGTGATAACCTGTTCTCTTTTATTCATTTATATCTCCTCCTCGTTTAACCGCCTACGTTATTTCTTTGCCCTCTTTTGTAAAGAGGGTGGATGTTGTTGCAAATAACATTTGCGGCAACAGACGGGTGTTTTGGGCGGCATAACACCGCCCCTACAGGAAATTGTCCTTGCCTTTTGCCCTTAATGTCCTTAACTATCCACTACCTACTATCAACTGTTAACTGAATAGTTGGGGGCTTCCTTTGTTATCTGAATATCGTGCGGGTGGCTTTCCTTCAACCCCGCACCCGTGATTTCAACAAACTGTGCCTTGCTGTGCAGCTCCTCTATATTTGCGCAGCCGGTGTATCCCATGCCTGAGCGAAGCCCGCCTGTCATCTGGAAGACAGTGTCCGCAAGCGGTCCTTTATACGGCACACGGCCCTCAACGCCCTCCGGGACATACTTTTTCTGCTCTGCCTGGAAATATCTGTCGCCGCTTCCGATATCCTGATTCATTGCACCCATGCTGCCCATGCCCCGGTAAACCTTGAACTGCCTGCCCTGATACAGCTCATATTCTCCCGGAGATTCCTTACAGCCCGCAACCAGACTGCCGAGCATGACCACGCTTGCTCCTGCCGCCAGTGCCTTGACAATGTCTCCGCTGTATTTTATTCCGCCGTCTGCTATGACGGGTATACCGTACTTTGAGGCGGCACTTGCGGCGTCATAGACTGCCGTAATCTGCGGCACGCCTATACCCGCAACCACCCTTGTCGTGCAGATGGAGCCCGGGCCGATGCCCACCTTTATGCAGTCTGCTCCCGCCTCGATGAGAGCCTTAGCACCCTCACCCGTTGCAACATTTCCTGCAATAACCTGCAAGCTCGGATATGCTTTCTTTACCTTTGCAACGGCTTTGATTACGCCGTCATTGTGTCCGTGGGCAGAATCCAGTGCAACAACGTCCACCTGTGCCTCGACGAGCGCTGTCACTCTTTCGAGCACATCGCCTGTCGCACCGATAGCCGCACCGCAGAGAAGCCTGCCGCCTTTATCTCTTGCAGAAAGCGGATACTGCACTGCTTTTTCAATGTCCTTTATTGTGATAAGCCCCTTTAACTTGCCGCTTCCGTCCACTATCGGGAGCTTTTCAATCCTGTGCCTGCGAAGAATTTCCTGTGCGTCGGAAAGCGTTGTGCCGACCGGTGCTGTGATGAGGTTATCCTTCGTCATAACGTTCTTTATCGGCTGGTCGAAATCCTCTCCCGACATGAAGCGCATATCCCTGTTCGTAACAATTCCGACGAGCTTATCGTCTTTATCGACAATAGGCACGCCGGAAATCTTGAATCTGCCCATAATTTCATCGGCCTCTCTCACGAGATTGTCCGGGCCGAGGAAAAACGGATTAATTATTACGCCGTTTTCAGACCTTTTAACTCTGTCTACCTGGTCTGCCTGAGCTTCAATGCTCATGTTCTTGTGAATGATGCCGATGCCGCCCTCTCTGGCAATGGCAATCGCCATGTCACCCTCTGTGACGGTGTCCATTGCTGCGGTGATTATCGGCGTATTAAGCTTGATTGTCTTTGTCAGCTGTGTGGAAAAGTCGACGTCTGCGGGCAGCACATGAGATTCCGCCGGAATCAGCAGAACATCGTCATAGGTGTACCCCTTCTTGATAAACTTCTTTGAAAAATCGGTGGTCAGCATGTTGTTCTCCTTTCATTACTAAGCTTCGTTTTTCATTTATTTCTTTGGCTCATTAATCAGGCTCATAAAGAACTCATCCTGTATTCTCAGCGCTTCTTTAACTTCCGCTGCATTTTCTGCACTGAAACCGGGAAGCGGAACGGCACCCCAGCCACATAAAAAGCCCTGCCTTCCATTTGGCAATTCAATCCTATATCCCTGCTTCCCGTCGCAGCCTCCGCAGCCGAAGCATTTCACTTCATATCCAAGCTTTTCCCAGTAAGCAAGACGCTTTTTCAGTGCCTCGGAAAAGATGCCGGAATATTCGGGAAGCGCATAAAACTTCATGGCAAGCCCTTGAAAGTCAGGATTCGAGCTTATTTTGAGAATTGTCTTTTTTGCACGGCTTTTTGTGAAATCTACATAATCCTTGCGCACGCCTTTGAGAGCAGGCATGTAACCGAGAGCGATAGCATGTTCTGCAATCTCACGACAGCTCGGTTTCAAGCCGTCCGACATCTCTCCTATAACCTTTCCCAACGCCGTATTTTGCTTTTCCGTCATTTCAGCCCCCTGAAAATTCTTCATTGTGGTATAAAAAAACCCGATTATGATAGAATCTGCATCGGGAATCGGCTGTATATATTGTTTTGTATTATATCACTACGACAGGGCATTTTCAATCTCTTTTTCAAATTCATGCTTTCAGCTAAAAAGCACCTCTCACGGCAGTGTTTTTTGTTGTATTTTAATGCTATGAGCCTCCTCCGTGCTTTTGGGGAAATAAATATTTTCAAAACCTATTGACATTGACAGTGCGTTTGATATATTTATACAGTTAAATACAGTAAATCGGGAGTTAAAAATGCCATTGATTCTTTCAGGCGGCGGTGACCCGCAGCAGGTTATTCCCATTGATGAATATTACACCTCATTGCTTGATTTATCAAAGCCTGTTCTGTATATCCCGATTGCCATGGAAGCCTCGCAGTATACATATGATGAGTGCTTTTTGTGGTTTACTGAGACATATGCACCATACGGTATTGAAAAGGCAGAGATGTGCACTGATTTATCCAGCGTGAAGATTGACAGCAGATACAGCTCTGTTTTCATCGGCGGCGGGAACACCTTCAAGCTGCTGAAGGCCATCAAGAATTCTGATTTTGAAGCACAGATTAAGGCTTTCCTTGAAAACGGCGGGGTTGTTTACGGCGGCTCTGCCGGGGCGATAATCTTCGGCAGGACGATTAAAACAGCGCAGATTTCTATATGTCCCGATGAGAACAATGTAGGGCTGACAGATTTATCCGGGCTGAATCTCTGCAATAATCATGATATTATCTGCCATTATACTGACAGCATTACAATACCCGAGGATTACGAGCGAGCACTTTATATTCTTTATGAAGATTCAGGCTTGCTCATTGATAATAATAATGTTAGCGTCATCGGAAAAGAGTTTATAGAGCGTTAAAATGAAAATTGGCTTTTATTTCGTTTACTTTGGGGGATTTATGAACTTAGTGAGGAGACTGAAATCTGTTGACACAGGCGGCATCAAGGTTCTTGCTTATTGCGGGAGCTTCTGGTTTGCCTGGGCGTTCGGCTGCTATCAGGGTGTTTATCTTCAAAAGAACGGCTTCACACCGTCTGAGATGGGTGTTCTTAACGCTGTGTGTGCTGCCGTCGGCATTGCTTCTGTGGCATTCTGGGGCATGATGAGCGATAAGTTCGGCTCAATAAAAAAGGTGGTTTTTATCCTTATCTTAGCGGGCTCTTCGCTGTATGCCTTGATACCGCTCATCCCCACGAATTTGCCTTTTTCACCTGTCCTCTTCTTCATTTTCCTTCCATTGGTCAATTTCTTCCGCGGCTCAATGGCACCCATGCGTGACAATTTAGAGGTGCGCAACTGTAACATGATGGGCATGGATTTCGGCAGAGTGCGAAGCTTCGGCTCTTTCACCTTCACTATCGGCAGCCTCATCATTTCAAGCATGATTGCATCATTTCTAAATGTCAAGCACACTTTCTGGATTACGCTGATTTTAATGATACCCCCCATTCTCCTCACGGTTAAGATGAACAACCCCGTAAGTGCTAATACTGCGGAAGCGCCGAAGCAAAAAGAGAAGCTCGATATTCGCCCGCTTCTCAAAAACGGCAAATACATTAGCTTTCTTGTCTTCGCTTTGATTTTTTATATCGCCGCAAATACTGAAATAAACTTTGTACCCTATTATATGGAGAGCATAGGCGTCGATTCCGGCAATTACGGCTTCTTCCTTGCATACAGAGGCTTCCTCGAAATTCCGCTTCTGCTGCTGATGAAGCACCTAAGAAAGAAAATCAAGCTGCAATATCTCATTCTTCTCGGTGTTTCGCTTATCAGCATCGAAGGAATTCTGTTTGCCACCTTTGCCCGTTCACTTACGACCATGCTCATCAGCACAACCTTCTTCGGGCTGGGCAACGGGCTTTTCATCGGCTCCTCTCTGAATTATCTTTATGAGCTTGCGCCGGATAATCTCAAGGCAACGGCGCAGTCGTTTTACACAGCCGTGGCGTCGGGTGCGGGGATAATCGGGAATCTTGCCGGCGGGCTTGTATTCAGCGCAATGAATGCCACGGATTTTTACTTCGTCGTCTTCGGCTTATATGCCCTCAGTATCTGCGTGTTTCTTGTGTCATCGAGACTGGGGAAGAAAGAGCGGTTAATAGTTGACAATTAAAAATGGATAGCTTGTGATACAATAATGATACAAAATAGCCTTCTACAGATTAGATGTTCTGTAGAAGGCTTCTTGAATTATGTCGAAACTTAAACATGCACTTCGCAGCTACCACTGTGCAAATCCATAGCGACGCAGCGCCTCAGGGTCTGTTTCGGCTATGGATAGTATCCTGGCGGCTGCTCCGCTTGGCTTTCCACGTCCGTATTCCCATGATTCTACCGTTTTCTTGGACACTCCTATAACCTCCGCAAAAAAACCTTGTGACATATTCAAATGATTGCGAATATCCCGGATTTCCTCAGCTGAATACTCCTTGGGCGGTATCGCAGAAACATAGTGAGAGCGAAGTTCGATTTTGCCTTGCGAATGCTCCAGCATTTCCTGCAACCCACGTGCAATGCTATCTGAAGCTTTACTCATTATGCTCTCCTCCTAATTGCTTTTTTGTCTGCTCAATTATCTTTTTGTATATTTCACGGTCAGCAGAAGAGATATTCTCCCTTTCACTTTTAGGATAAGCTGTGATAAGATATACTCTCTCCAAAATGACAAAATCTACGTACAGTATGCGTGTACTATTGCTCTTGCCTTTGTTTTCAAAGGCGAAACGCATTTTTCGCAGTCCGCCTGTTCCTTGCATCACTTTTCCAATTCGAGGATTGATGATTATTTCATTCTCGAGTCTTCGTCTGTCATCGTCATCAAGCCCCATATGTTCCCACTGCTTATCAAATTCAGATGTAGAAAAGAATATGCGACCGATGAGAATCATCTCTTTATATTTCTCTTTAATTATATCCTATTTAATAGGATATGTCAACTCAACTGTTCTTTCCCTCCCATATACATCTGAAGCGGCTTCGGGATTTTCACGCTGCCGTCGGCGTTGAGGTTATTCTCTAAGAAGCAGATGAGCATTCTCGGCAGAGCGACAACTGTATTATTGAGCGTATGGGCAAAGTAGTTTCCGTCTGATGATTTTACTCTTATTCCGAGCCGCCTCGCCTGGGCGTCTCCGAGGTTTGAACAGCTGCCGACCTCGAAATACTTCTGCTGTCTTGGTGACCACGCTTCGACATCTATGCTCTTCACCTTCAAATCTGCCAAGTCGCCCGAGCAGCATTCGAGCGTCCTGACAGGAATATCCATGCTACGGAAAAATTCCACCGTGTGGGAAAGCATTTTCCCAAACCAGCTCATGCTTTCCTCGGGCTTGCAGACTACAATCATCTCCTGCTTCTCAAACTGATGGACTCGATACACACCGCGCTCTTCAATCCCGTGCGCACCCACCTCTTTCCTGAAGCAGGGCGAATAGCTTGTGAGAGTTTGCGGAAGCTTTTCTTCCGGGAGAATCGTGTCGATGAACTTGCCTATCATCGAATGCTCGCTTGTGCCGATGAGGTAGAGGTCTTCATTTTCGATTTTATACATCATGTTTTCCATCTCGGCAAAGCTCATTACGCCCGTCACAACATCGCTGCGAATCATAAACGGCGGAATGCAATATGTGAAGCCTTTCTCTATCATGAAATCACGTGCGTATGAGAGAATGGCAGACTGCAGGCGTGCAATGTCGCCCATGAGATAATAGAAGCCGTTGCCGCTTGTTTTTCTTGCGCTGTCTAAATCTATGCCGTCAAGTTTCTCCATTATGTCGGTATGATACGGGATTTCAAAAGCCGGCACAAGCGGCTCGCCGAACTTTTCAAGCTCGACATTTTCGCTGTCGTCTTTTCCAACCGGCACACTGTCGTCGATTATATTCGGAATTACGAGCATGCGTGTTTTAATTTCCTCGCTCATCCTTGCTTCGTTTTCTTCAAGGCGTGCAAGCTCATCGGCAATTGAAGTAACCTTCTTCTTGGCTTCCTCTGCCTCTTCTTTCTTTCCCTGGCCCATCAGTGTGCCGATTTCCTTGCTCACTTTATTCCGCAAGGCACGCAAATCGTCGCCCTTTTGCTTTGAATCACGAAATTCTCTGTCAAGCTCAATTACTTCATCGACAAGCTTTAATTTCTCATTTTGGAATTTTCTTTTTATGTTTTCCCTAACTAAATCCGGGTTTGTCCTTATAAGCTTAATGTCAAGCATATTCTTATTTTTCCTCTTTTCTTTTCCACTTTTTTACTTTTCCTTGTTGAAAACTGCTGTGAAGGCATATCTGTTGATGTCAAGCTGTTTTGCTTTACATTTTACTTGTGCTTTGTCATCTCAGAAAGCAGGTTTTCGAGGTCTTCCTCACCGTAAAATTCTATAATGAGCTTCCCTTTTTTGCGGGAGCCGGAGATGCTTACCTTCCTGCCCAGACTCTCAGCCATTGCAAGCTGCGCTTCTTCATAGAACTTAACTGTCTGCACCGCCCTCTGAGAAACCGCTTTCTTCTCATTGGCTTTCTTGGCTAAGCTTTCAAGCTCTCTTACAGATATTCCGTCGGCTGCTTTCTTTGCCGCCGCACGCATGTCTTCTTCGCTCTTAAATGCCAGAAGCGTTCTTGCATGCCCGGCCGAAATCTTCCCCTCTGCCAAAAGCTCTTGAATATCCTCGGGCAGATTCAGAAGCCTTAATGCATTTGTAATTGCGGGGCGGGATTTCCCGATGGTCTTGGAAACCTCTTCCTGTGTGAAGTTCTGTGCTTCTATGAGCGTGCGATAGCCCTTAGCCTCTTCAAGCGGAGTTAAATCTTCTCTTTGCAGGTTTTCTATCAGCGCAAAAAGCATTTCCTCCGTGTCCGTCATCTCTCTGACAACGGCGGGCACATCTCTGAGCCCTGCCATTCTTGCGGCGCGCCACCTTCTTTCTCCTGCTACAATTCTGTATCCGCCCGCAGGCATGGGGCGAAGCAGGAGAGGCTGGAGAATGCCGTGCTGAGAGATTGAATCTGCAAGCTCTGCTAAAGCCTCGGTGTCAAAATCCTTCCTTGGCTGCTCTCTGTTCGGCTCAATCTCGCTGATTTTAATCTTCTCTGTGCTCAGCCCGTCGATGGTGTTTTCTTCAAATATGGCACTGATTCCCTTTCCTAAGCCCTTTTTCTTTGTCATAATCTACCTCTCAAGCGTTATTCTTAATGATTTCATCCGCAAGCTGATTATACGCCTCCGCACCCTTTGAGGCTCTGTCGTAGTATAGAATCGGCTGCCCGAAGCTTGGTGCCTCCGACAAGCGAACAGCCCTTGGTATCACTGTCTTGAAGACCTTGCGAGGGAAGAATTTCTTGACCTCTTCAACCACCTGCTGTGTGAGGTTCAAGCGTCCGTCATACATTGTCAGCAGCACGCCCTCTATATCTATTCTCTCATTATACAGCTTTTTTACGAGCCTAACCGAATTCATCAGCTGTGAAAGCCCTTCAAGAGCATAATATTCGCATTGAATAGGCACTAAAATCGTGTCTGATGCATTCAGCGCATTTGTCGTTATCAGCCCGAGAGATGGAGGACAATCGATAATTATATAGTCATAGCCGCCTCTTATCACTGCAAGTGCATTTTTCAGGACGGCCTCTCTGTTTTCGACATTGGGCAGCTCAATCTCCGCCGCCGCCAAATCCATGCTCGACGGGATAAGGCTCAGGTTTTTGAACTCTGTCTTGATGACAGCTTCTTTTATGTCTGCGCCATTAATCAAAACCTCATATGTCGTCGTTTCAGTGGTTCTTTTATCTATCCCGACGCCGCTTGTGGAATTCCCCTGCGGGTCAATGTCTACCAAAAGCACCTTTTTCTGCCTGTTTCCCAAAGCTGCAGCAAGATTCACGGCAGTCGTAGTCTTCCCGACGCCTCCCTTTTGATTTGCCACTGCAATTATCTTTCCCATATTTCCCTCTGCTCTTCACTTTTATATAAATCATTATAGCACAGTCCTTCAGAAAAACAAAGGAAAATGCCCGCTTTTCTATAAATGTTTCATGTGAAACACATCAGGCCTTTTCATTTAATGGGATGCTTCATAATCGTTCCGCCATGCCTCGGATATTCCTTCGGCGTGAAATCATATTTGCGCACAACAATTATGTTCCGCACCTCTCCTGATGGCAAAGCAAGCTTTTTGATTGAATCAAGCTCTCCGCCGAGCTTTGCAATCGCATTCTGTGCGTCTGCAAGCTCTTCCTTGATGCCTGGTCCTTTCATTGCAGCGAAAATACCTTTCATCTTAATAAGTGGAATGCAGTATTCCGAAAGGATATTGAGCGGAGCAACAGCACGGGAAACCGCTATATCATAGCTTTCTCTCATGTCGCTCAATCTTCCGGCCTCCTCAGCTCTCTTATGAATGCATTCTGCTTCAAAATCAAGCTCCTTCGAAACGGCAGCGAGAAATTGCAGGCGCTTATTAGAGCCGTCAAGCAGAGTGAGCTTAACATCCGGTCTCATAATCTTTATCGGAAGCCCCGGAAAGCCTGCGCCTGTCCCCACATCAATCATTTTTGCCTTCTCTTTTATATCGAAAGCCTTCAAAACCGAAAGGCTGTCAACAAAATGCTTCATCACAATTTCGTCCGGCTCTGTGATGGCAGTGAGATTGAATTTTTCATTCCATTCAAGAAGGAGCTCGGCATATCCTTGAAATTTATCAAGCTGAGCCAAGTCAAACTTTATTCCAAGGCTTTTGCTTGCAATTCGCAGCTTTTCTCTTATATCTTCCATAATTCCTCTTTCATTTTCAATTCGCCGCCAGCCAAATCAACAACACCGATATGTCCGCCGGGCTCACTCCCGATATTCTCCCTGCCTGTCCTATATTCTCCGGCTTAACCGCATTCAGCTTTTCAATCGCTTCAAGGCGCAGACCTCGTATTTGGCTGTAGTCCATATCTGTTTGCAGCTTCTTGGCTTCAAGGCGTCTCATCTCGTCTATATCTGCCTGCTGCCTTTTTATGTATCCCTCATATTTGAGTTCAATTTCCACACTTTCAAAGATTTCCTTCGGCAAATCAGGCCTGTTCTCGTCAATCTCTTCAAGTGCCGCATAGTTCAGCTGCGGTCTTTTCAATAACTCACTGAGCCTTATTCCCGTGGAAACTGGTGATGTTTCATGTGAAACAAGGATGGAATTCAGCCTGTCTGTAGGGGAAAACACTGTTTCAACGGCACGCTTCAGTTCTTCTTTTTTCATATCCATCTTCTTATTGAAGCTTTCCCATCTTGCGTCTGATATAAGCCCAATCTCACGCCCAAGCGGCGTGAGCCTTTCATCTGCATTATCCTGACGAAGAATAAGCCTGTATTCTGAGCGAGACGTCATCATCCTATACGGGTCTGTGACACCTTTTGTTATGAGGTCATCTATGAGCGTGCCTATATAAGAGCTTGCTCTGTCAAATATCACTTCAGCCTTGCCCTGAACTTTCCTGGCAGCATTAATCCCCGCAACCAGGCCCTGTGCAGCCGCTTCCTCATAACCTGAGCTTCCGTTGAACTGCCCCGCTCCATATAAACACGGGAAATCTCTGAATTCCAATGCGGCAGTAAGCTGGAGGGGGTCAATGCAGTCATATTCAATCGCATATGCACTACGCATTATCTCAACATTTTCAAGCCCCGCAATCGTCCTGTAAAATGCAATTTGCACGTCCTCCGGCAGGGAAGAGCTCATTCCCTGCAAATACATCTCCTCTGTGTCAAGCCCACAGGGCTCTATAAAGAGCTGATGCCTCGGCTTATCCTTAAAGCGCACCACCTTATCCTCTATGCTCGGGCAATATCTCGGCCCTACGCCCTCAATCATTCCGCCGAAAAGGGGAGACCGCTCAATATTTTCAAGGATGACTTCCTTTGTTTTATCATTCGTCCAGCTGACATAGCAATCTCTTTTATTAGTCACCATCTCCGTCTCATATGAAAATGGAACGGGGGGCTCATCACCCTTCTGAACTTCAAGACTGTCAAAATCGAGCGAGGCTCTCTTCACTCTTGCCGGGGTGCCTGTTTTGAATCTTCTCATCTTGATGCCGAGCTTCTTCAGTGCATCAGGCAGAAATGCGGAGGGGAAAAGCCCATCAGGTCCGCTTTCATAGGACACGTCACCTATAAATATTCTGCCTCCCAAAAATGTACCGGTAGCGATTATAACCGTCTTCGTTTCATAAACCGCTTCCATGCGAGAGGTGAGCTTCCATACACCGTCCTCTTTCTTCAAATCAACAATCTCCGCCTGCCGCAGCTCTAAATTATCGCAAAGCTCCAATTTATGCTTCATCTGCTTTGAGTATTCCAGCCTGTCAATCTGCGCACGAAGAGAATGCACCGCCGGACCTTTTCCGAGGTTCAGCATTCGGCTTTGAATGGTCGTGGCGTCTGCTGTTTTCCCCATCTCGCCGCCGAGGGCGTCAATCTCACGAACCAAATGCCCCTTTGCCGTTCCGCCAATGCTTGGGTTACAGGGGCAGTTTCCGACGCCATCCATATTTATTGTAAAAATAATCGTCTTGCAGCCGAGGCGTGCCGAAGCAAGCCCCGCCTCAATTCCGGCATGCCCTGCACCGATTATCGCCACATCATATTTTCCCGCCTCATACTTCATGCTATGATTCTCCGTCTATTTGCCCACGCAAAATGTATTGAAAACTTCGCCGATTATCTCATCGCTCACTTTCTCGCCCGTTAGGCTGAAAAGTGCCTCAAGCGCCGCCTCTGTGCAAACCGTCACAGCGTCAAGCGTCATGCCGCTTTCAAGTGCTTTCAGTGCTTCGTTCAGGCTTTCCTTTGCCTTTTCTACGTCTCTCTTTTGTCTTTCGGTGTACAACGCCCCGTTTGAAGGGTCGTAATCGGCTGTATTCAGAACTTTTTCCACCACTTCAGAGAGCTCGCTCATACCCTTTTGCTCCTCTGCCGAAATGCACACAACATTCTCAAATCTGTCTTTTACTATATCCATTTCTATTTGCATATCTAAGTCGCTTTTGTTCACTATAGCAATTGCTCTGCTGTTTTCATTATCTTTCATTATCTCCATGTCCTCTTCACTGAGCGGACATGAGGCATCAAACACAGCAAAAACCAGCTCGGCGGTCTTCATTTTTTCTCTCGCCGCTTCCACGCCGATTTTCTCAACGTAATCGCTTGTCTCACGGATTCCGGCAGTATCAGAAAGATGAATGGGAATTCCCGCTATCATCACATTTTCTTCCACAATATCACGTGTTGTGCCCTCTATTTCAGTCACGATTGAGCGGGGTCTGCCCGCAAGCAGATTCATAAGCGTCGATTTCCCGACATTCACCTTGCCCACAATCGCCGTGTCAACGCCCTCGATATAGAGCTTCCCCTTTTCGAACTCCAAAAGCAAATTCTCTAAATCTTCTATATAAACCTGAAGATTGGTCTCCAGGCTCTCTTCCTCCAGTTGTGGGACATCCTCCTCCGGAAAATCCGCCCATGCCGCCAGATGAGCCGCAATATCCTTTATCCCGTCCCTCACCTTTTCAATTCGTCTTGAAAGAATGCCCGCTTCTCCCTGAACCGCCGTTTTCATCGCCGCTTCTCCGGAAGCAGAGATAATCTGCATAACCGCCTCAGCCTGTGCCAAATCCACACGCCCGTTCAGAAAAGCACGCTTTGTGAAGTCACCGGCCTCAGCGAGTTTTGCGCCTGCATCAAGAACGGCAGCGAGAAGCTTTCGGGTCACAAAAAGCCCGCCATGGCATGAAAGCTCTACAACATCTTCGCCCGTATAGCTTTTAGGTGCGGCAAAAACCAATGCCACGACCTCGTCTATCCTTTCGCCGTTTTTATCAACCGCATGCCCAAAGGCGGCAGTATATCCCTTCATCTCTTCAAGCTTTCTTCCCTTTTCGGAAACAAAAACCCTGTCGGCTATTCCTCTTGCCCCGTCTCCCGAAAGACGGACAATCCCTATGCCCCCGGGCGCATTCGCCGTCGAAACGGCCGCTATGCAAAACATCTTTCTCACCTCTATATCTTACAGTTAAAAAGCCCCCTTAAAAGGAGGCTTAGCTTGTTTGCTTTAAGGCAACATTAATTATTCTTCTATTTATTCTTCACCGCTGTCCGTTTTCGGAACGTCTATCCTGCCGTAAACATGTGCGGCGGGGTCGTCCTGTTTTCTCTCCGCAGGTGCAGAATTGCTCTGCGTTTTGTTATAGCCGCCTCTGCTGCCGGAATTATTTTTGTTATAACCTCCGTGGCTATTATCTTTGCGGTTATTGTAATTATTTCTTCTGCGCTCGCCGCCCTCCGGCCCTATAACCACATGGCGGCCTATGTCTTCTCCCTCGCTCCAGGATTTTGCGCCGTTAATCTCCTGTACAGCCGTATGGATAATTCTTCTCTCATATGGGTTCATTGGCTCAAGATGATTATTCCGCCCGGTTTTTATTGACTTTATCGCCATTCTCTTGCCGAGGGATTCCAGTGTATCCTTGCGCTTTGCCCTGTAATTGCCCACATCAAGCGTGATTCTGTAATATTTTTCCTCCACATGATTGGCAACAAGCGAAGCAAGGTACTGCAGAGAATCAAGAGTTTCCCCTCTGTGACCGATAATAAAGCCTATATCCCCGCCTGAAATTACAAGCGAAGCGCCTGCCTCATTTTCTTCAATTCCGATTTCAGCATCAGAAACGCCCATATGCGTCAGTATCTCTGAAACATAAGCCGACGCCTGTTCTGCCGGGTGCCCCTCTGATTTTTTCTTCTTGGCTTTAACCGTCTGCTTTTTATCCTCTTTAGCCGCTTTTACAGTGACCGTTTCAATTACCTCGGGTCTGCCGTCGTCAAAATAAACTCTTACCTTCGCAGGGTTTCCCCCGAATATCCCCAGAGTTTTCTTTGTCGGGGTCTGCAAAACCTCTGTGCTTACATCGAATTCATCATCTGCGCCGAGCTGCAGCTTTGCACGTTCAATTGCTTCTTCAATCGTGTTTCCTGTTGCGATGGCTTCTCTCAACATACTATCCTCCTTTGCGGTCTAACCTCCGCTTTCTCGTGTTCTTCTCTCTCGCTATTTCTTCTTTTTCCTTCCCTGGCTCTGGTTATTCTGTTTTTTCTTGGGCTCATTCAGCTGCGGGGCAAGCAGCTTATCTGCAATCTGCTTCTGCGCCTCCGCCGGAAGCGGCCTGATATTCGCTTCGGCAAGCTCAAGTGTGACTGCCCTCTGTGCCTCTGACTTCGCCGTCATAATGTTCACGCTGAAGAATTTGTTCGTCAGCATAGTCTGGAAGAACTGCACAACGCCCGAGAAAACCCAGTATAAACCGACCGCCGCAGGGAACTGATAAGACCAATAGACACCCAGCAAGGGCAATGCGTACATCATAACCTTCATGCATCCGCCGCCTGCACCCTGTTGACCCGACATCGCCGGATTTCTGAACTGCATATACAGCTGTGTTCCGATTGATGTGACAAACGAAAGCACAGGAATTGTCCAAAGGAAATCTGCAAAGGAAGAGCCGCTCGGCGAATTCAAAAGATTCAGCCCGAAGAAATTAAAGCCCTGTGAGAACATATCAAGCTTTGACAAATCAGCAGCGCTGAACATGTTCTGCGCCACAAAGAATTCTCTCAGCGCCGGGAAGTTCTTGATGACCTCAAGCTCCGGATAAGCCCCCTGCGAAATCATCCCGGGAAGCCTCGCAACAAAGTTAGAAGCCTCTGCAATGGAGTTCGCATCTAAATGAAGCGTGTTCGAAAGCGGAGAGATGATTGAATAATAAATTCCCATCATGATAAGCATCGGGAAAATAGAAACCAAGCAGCCCGCCGAGGGTTTGACCCCCTCCTTATCATACAGCTTCTGAACCTCCTGGCTGTATCTCTGCCTGTCTTTGCCGTATTTTGCCTGCAGCTCTTTCTGCTTTGCCGCCATCTGTGCCTGTGACGCCATGCTCCTCTGCTGTTTAATTGAAAACGGGAACATAACGGCCTTTGTGATGATTGTAAAGAAGATAATCGCCACACCGTAATTGTTGAAAATATAAAAAAGTGCCCAAAGCAGATAACCGAACACACTGCCTATGTAATTAAAAATTTGCATTACTCTCTCCCAATAAAATCTATAACGCCCACAGGCGGAATTCTCCCAGTATAGTATATCTCATTTCAAAGCTTCTGTTTCTTAAGAAAAGCTAAAAAACGCTTTTCTCCGATTTAAGCTCCGGCACAGGGTCATAGCCCCCCTTGCTCCACGGATTACAGCGCAGAAATCTCCATAATGTCATAAAGCCGCCCTTAAATGCGCCGAATCTCTCTATCGCTTCAAGCCCGTACTGCGAGCATGTAGGGATATATTTGCATTTCGGCGGCGTGTTGGGCGAAATGTTCTTCCTATAAAACTTTATAATGCCGATAAACACTTTTTTCATATTTTTAAGTTTTAATCAGGTAGCTTTCTTTACTATAGCTGTCAGTGCCGGCGTAATCGCCTTAAGGACATCATCGCTTTTTACATAGGGTGTTTTTCCCCGTGCCACAAAAACTATGTCATAGCCGGTTGGCATCTTTTCCGCCAGCTTTTCATATGCCGCTACAATAACCCTTCTTGCACGGTTACGCTTAACGGCGTTCCCTATCTTTTTGCTTGTTGTCACACCGATGCGCGTTTTCTTAGTATAATTCCTGCGCACATACACCACAACAGAAGGAGTCACCGTGCTTTTGCCTTTCTTATAGGCCCGCTGGAAATCACCGTTTCTTGTAATTTTCTCTATTTTCATTTTCACTTAATTAAACCCTTGCCGTAGTTTAACAAAAGCCGCCAACAACAAAGAAAGGTCACGCTCTGGTGACCTTAAAGGCATTAATAAGATAAACGAGCTCTGCCCTTTGCCCTACGGCGTGCTAACACTTTACGTCCGCTCTTGTCCGCCATTCTTTTTCTGAAGCCGTGCTCCTTCTTCCTGTGGCGCTTCTTAGGCTGATATGTTCTCAGCATATAAAAACCCTCCTTCCGGGATGCAAATTTACTTATCCATATATCCGGCGTTTGCACGGCTGTTTATATGCGCTATACAGCATGCCCCGCCCGATTTGATATTATACCTTACTCTCCCCTTTTATGTCAACAGAATTTTTATCTGTGTGAACAGGTTTTTTCACCTTTTTGCAGCTTAGAAAAAATTTTTCCATTTGCATTTTTAACATAAGCCGTCATAATTGTTTATTTTTTATTTCATATACAACACTTAGTGTTTTTCAGAATTAATCTCAGTTTCCTCATCAATTTATCTATTTGAAAAAGTTTTCAACAATGTGCTATACTATATGTCTAATTAGAAGATGAAGAGGGCAGAACAAAAGATGGATAATTTTATTGAAGCATGGGAATCTATAAGTGATTATTGCAGGAAAAATATGTCTGACGTGGCATATGAAACTTGGTTTCGTAAGCTTAAACCCGTCACCTTGGATTTCGAAGAGGGCACCGCAATTATCGAGGCACCCAATAATTTTAATAAGCAAACGGTTCTGAGATGCTACAGCGATTTGCTCAATGAGGCTTTCAACGGCATTTTCGGCTCCGGAATTAGCTTTGAAATTCTTGTAAAAGAGGAAATTCCTTCTTCAAAAGCAGAATATAATGAAAAGGAAGGCAGCGATTATGAGCTTACCTTTGACAGCTTCGTGGTGGGGCCGTCAAACAGGTTTGCACATGCCGCATGCCTTGCCGTAGCCTCTAAGCCTGCCGCCGCTTATAACCCACTCTATATACATGGCAATTCAGGGCTTGGAAAAACCCATCTTCTCCATGCAATAGCGAATGAAATAGAAAAAAACAACAGCAATATATCAATAGTATACATAAACGGCGAGGAATTTACAAATGAAATGATAGATGCCATCAGAAGCAGCACCACTCCGCTTTTCAGGGAAAAATACCGCCAGGCTGACGTTTTCCTTGTAGATGACATTCAGTTTATTGCCGGCAAGGATTCCTCTATGGAGGAATTTTTCCACACCTTCAATGCCCTGCATCAGGCAAATAAACAGATTATTCTCACCTCTGACAGACCCCCGAAGGATATTTCTTCTTTGGAGGAAAGGCTTAAAACAAGATTTGAAAGCGGCTTGATGGCGGACATTCAGCCGCCTGATTTGGAAACAAGAATAGCAATAATATCAAATAAGGCAAAGAGTGTTGAACTTGAAATGCCCGATAATGTTGTCGAATATATTGCAAACAGGCTTAAAAGCAATATTCGCCAGCTTGAGGGAGCTGTGAAAAAGCTCAAGGCATACAGCCTTCTTGAAAGCAAAACTCTGAATATAACGACAGCCCAAACAGCCATAAGCGATATAATGAATAACAGCCAGCCCACGCCTGTCACCGTTGATATGATAATTGAAGAGGTGGGCAGAACATACGGTGTTACAGCCGAGGATATAAAATCCAAAAAGCGCAAAAAGGATATTTCCACGGCACGCCAGATTGCAATGTTTATTATCAGAGAAATAACGCAGATGTCAATGGCAGACATAGGAGATGTTTTTAACAGAGACCACTCCACCGTTGTTTATGCCATTAAAATAGTTGATGAAAGCTTAGAAAAATATCCGAGAATGAAAGCCACCATTGAAGATATTATAAAGAATATCAGAGACAGATAATTTTCAACAAGTTTTCATATGTTGAAATCAAAAAGTTTAATACTTTTTTAGAGAGGCTTTTATTTAACATTTTTCCAACATATAAAACAGAGTTTTTAATTTAATTTTTCTTAGAGCTTTCTTTCTTTTCTCACTTT
>QMCE01000291.1_pt1 | contig 24342 bp, 22 predicted proteins | sample 1821851 | NCBI WGS metagenome assembly QMCE01 (sample SAMN09453174, study PRJNA476694) | Termite gut metagenome, whole genome shotgun sequencing project. | isolation source: worker | host: Odontotermes sp. | place: South Africa:Pretoria | collected 2016-01-28 | reverse complement strand
CATCATTGCTGCTTTGGTCTTCCTTGATAATGACAAAGCCGTTGTCTTCAAGAATCTTCGAAAGCTCCACAAATGTCATGCCGCTTATCTCCGGCAGGCTGCGCATGGCACTGCCCCTGCTCACCGTCACCACAACAGTCTTGTCCTCCGGCAGAGGGTCACCCTCCATTGGCTGCTGGCTTATGATGTCACCCTGCGCCACAGTGTCTGAAAACTCGTTTGCCAAAACAGTTATTCTGAAATTGTACTCACCCTTATCAACCTTATCCTGCCACTCATCAATGCTCCCCCCAATCATATTGGGCATGCCCACAGAAATTGACGAGCTTTCCTCTCTCGCAAAAAGCCCCCATATATCATCAAAGCTCATGTTTGAATCCTTAAACCAGACTGACGCAACAATTATAAGCGCAATCAAAGTGACAACGCATGTTCCGACAAGCCATACTATCGGCGGCAAACCTCTGTTTTTAGGGTTCTTGCTCTCCATTGACGGCAGCCGTCTGATTGCGCCGGTGTTTATGCTTTCGGTATAGCTCTGCATGGGTGAATCAAACTGCGCCTTCAGGCTTTCAAACGTTGACGCCCTGTTCTCCTGCTTCACCTGAAGAGAGTTTGCAAGTGCCGAAACCGCATATGGCGGCATGTCTGTCAGATATTCTCTTGGTATCATCAGCCTTTCGTCACGCACTCGTTTTGGTGCCGCCGCAGGCAAAAGCCCGCTTAAAGCATACATCAGCGTTGCGCCATAGCCGTAAATGTCTGTGATTTCACTGCATATGCCGGCAGGATTATACTGCTCTAATGCAGCACAGCCCTCAAAAAGCTCTTCAATCAGCCGTGTGCCAACCTGCCTGACCGCCGCAATACAGAAACCAGTGATAAGCAGGCTCCCCTCAGACGTCACCCTGATAGTTTCCGGCGAAATGCCGAGATGAGATATACCGAGAGAATTCATCAGACCCAGTGCAGTTAGAACCGGCTGAAACATATGGTGCGCCTGGTTCCACGTCAGATTTCCATTGGATTTTATATAGGTGCGCAAAGAGATTGTCTGATTATATTCGTAAACCGCATAGGCGGTGTAATTCTCTTCAAATATTGATTTTATCGTTGCAACTACGGAGATTTCCTTCATTCTGCTCACGTTTTTAGAAAGAGTGATGAAGTCATGAAGATATGAAGTGAAGTCTGCCTCATGACCCGAAAGCGGCTCCACCGCATTATCGTCGCTCCTTGCGGCAAGCGAGACAGGGAAGAATTCTCTGATTTCAACCGGCCGTCTTTTTGACGTATCATAAGCGGCATAGGTTATGCCCTCGCCGTTCATTGATTTTGCCCTGCCTATCATATATCTCTCGTCTAAGAGAGTTTCATACGGAAGACCCTCCGATGCCTGACTCTTTCTGTTATCAAAGCCGCAATTGGGGCATAACAAATCAGCCTCATCGGGTAAACCCGAAAAGCAGCTCATGCATATATGTTTATGCTCCAAAGTTCTCCCTCCTTTGCGGCATAAATTATAACACAGAAATCTTCGATTTCGTCTTGTTTCGTGGGGTTATTATATCATGAAAACACGTGGTAATGCAATTATTTGTTTACTTAAAACGGCCCTCCTGATAACAGAGAGCCGGAAGAATCATCTTGCCTCTTTGACATAAATGTCCTTTTGAAGCTTTGAAGTCGAACGCTCTGTGAAGCTGCCGAATTCAAGGAAGGTGGTGCTTGCAAGAATGAACAAACATCTCGCAATTGTCAGTGACCAATCATTGAGCCCTCTTGTATAGTCGCTGTAGGATTCCGTTGTTGCGGAGGCGGCGACATTTATCATGATGACAAACAACGCTGACACTGACGCAACCAGCATCACCGCAGACTTATTCGTAATAATCCTTGCGGCAAAGAGCGCAATTATCACTATTGCCACAACACAAAAAATACCCTGAACATATAAAATTCCTCTGAAGCGAAAATACTTCTCCTCACTGTTATGAAAGCCTGACATAAGCGGAAAGCTCTCATACAGAAGAGAGGAGAAAAAGGTGATAACCCCTGCCAGAAGCGAATTCCGTTTTATTGAAACAGCAAAGCATATGAATGCGGCAACATACATAAGAAGCACAATAACGGCGCTTGCGGTTTTTCCTGCATCTCCTGCAAATATTGCTGTTTCAACCTTGAAAAATGAATACAGCTTTGCGATAAAGCCTATTGACAGGAAGCAGAGGCAGGTAATGTATGCCGGCCAATTCTCCTGTTGAATTGTAAAGATTTCGTTTTTATCTTTCATTTTCGGCGGCTCCATAGATAAGATTTTATTCATTATACTTTCTCATTCTTCACATGTCAAATATCTGCCTGTCAAAGCAAAATCCCCCGCAAAACGAGGGATTTCTTATATGCATTTGCGTGATTTACGCCTTGCCGACCGAGCCGAAAAGCTCAAGCTTTTCCTTGACTGTCTCTTTAATCGCCTCATAGCCCGGGTTAAGAAGCTTTCTCGGGTCAAAGCCCTTGCCCTCTCTGTCTTTTCCGGCTTCAATATACTTGCGTGTCGCCTCTGCAAATGAGAGCTGGCACTCTGTGTTGACGTTTATCTTTGAAACACCGAGTGAGATTGATTCTTTAATCATGTCTGCGGGGATGCCTGTTCCGCCGTGAAGAACCAGCGGCATCACACCTGTGAGCTCCTGAATCTTGGCGAGGACCTCAAAATCAAGCCCTTTCCAGTTGGGCGGATATACGCCATGGATATTTCCTATGCCCGCTGCGAGCATTGTGACGCCCAAATCCGCTATCCTCTTGCACTCTTCGGGGTCTGCGACCTCGCCGCCGCCGACAACACCGTCTTCCTCGCCGCCTATTGAGCCGACCTCTGCCTCAACCGAAACGCCCTTTGCCGCAGCAAGAGCAACAATTTCTTTTGTCTTCTCAATATTCTCATCGATTCCGTAATGAGAGCCGTCAAACATAATTGACGAGAAGCCGTCTGCAAGCGCTTTCTTTGCACCCTCATATGAGCCGTGGTCAAGATGCAGTGCAACAGGAACAGTTATGCCGAGCGTTTTCATCATCTCTGTCGTCATCGCCGTGACTGTGTTGAAGCCGCACATATACTTGCCTGCGCCCTCGGAAACACCGAGAATTATCGGAGAATTAAGCTCCTGAACAGTGGTGAGAACCGCCTTCGTCCACTCCAGATTATTGATGTTAATCTGTGCAACGGCATATTTTCCTTCCTTAGCCTTTGTAAGCATTTCCTTTGCCGAAACCAATTTAATGTCAGACATATAAAGCCTCCATGTTTTTTATGCTTCAATTATAGTTGATAAACCGCAAAAATGCAATCTTACTTTAGCTTAAAATTAAAAACTTCTCAGCAGGGCTTGCATTTGGTTGCGTATCTCTATATAATATTGTTTAGTAGCTAAACTAAGATACCGGAGGTATATACTTGTAATGATAAAAGAGAAATTCAATGTAACAGGGATGTCGTGCGCAGCATGCTCGGCGCACGTCGAGAAGGCCGTTTCGGCAGTTCCCGGCGTGAAGAGCGTCAATGTCAATTTGCTGACAAACAGCATGACGGTTGATTATGACGACAGCGTCACTTCAAAGGATATAGTCAGGGCGGTGAAAAAAAGCGGCTACGGTGCTTCTTCTGCCGAGAGCAACTCAAATGATGACAGCCGTATGAGCTCTGCTTCCGATGAAATCAAATCGCTGAAGAGGAGATTCATAATTTCGCTGTGCTTCCTTGTTCCGCTGATGTATGTTGCGATGTACCATATGTTCAACATGTGGTTTGGGCTGCCTGTTCCTCCCTTTATGACGGATTTCTTCCATGGCAGCGAAAACGCACTGACCTTCTGCCTCACGCAGCTTCTTCTTGTTTTGCCGATTATCTTTGTAAATCAGAAGTATTTCATAAACGGATACAGAAGCCTTTTTCACCGTGCGCCCAATATGGACACCTTAATCGCACTCGGTTCTTCGGCTGCTGTATTCTACGGCATTTTTGCCATGTTCAGAATCGGCTACGGCTTAGGGCACGGCGATTTTGCACTCGTTGAAAAATACAGCATGGACGTTTATTTTGAATCTGCCGGGACGATTCTCACCTTGATAACGCTTGGAAAATTCTTTGAAGCCCGCTCAAAGGGGCATACAAGCGACGCCATCGGCAAGCTGATAAATCTTGCGCCAAAAACAGCCATAGTCCTCAGAGACGGCGTTGAAGCTGAGGTTTCGGTGAGCGATATAGCGGTCGGCGATATTATAGTTGTGAAGCCCGGCATGGCAATTCCGGTGGACGGAGTTGTGACAAAAGGCAGCACGAGCGTTGACGAAGCCGCTATAACCGGCGAGAGCATTCCGGTTGAAAAAGCCGTGGGAGACCATGTGATTTCGGCAACGGTAAATGTCAGCGGATATATTGAATTTGAAGCGCAGAAGGTCGGAGAAAACACCACCATCGCACAGATAGTGAAGCTTGTGGAGGAGGCTTCTTCAAGCAAGGCGCCGATTTCCCGCCTTGCCGACAAGATTTCGGGCATCTTTGTTCCGATAGTCATCGGTATTGCAATCATTTCCGCCGTTATATGGCTGCTTGTCGGGCAGAGTGCAGAATTTGCGCTGTCAATCGGCATAGCTGTGCTTGTCATTTCATGCCCATGTGCACTCGGGCTTGCAACGCCTGTTGCAATTATGGTCGGCACGGGCAAGGGTGCGGAAAACGGGGTTCTGATTAAATCTGGTGAGGCTCTGGAGATTGCGCACTCTGTTGACACAGTTGTCCTTGATAAGACCGGAACCATCACCGAGGGCAAGCCTGCCGTCACTGATGTGATTGCGCTCGGCGATACAGACGAAGCTTCGTTTCTGCAAATTGCCTATTCGCTCGAAAAGCAGAGTGAGCACCCTCTCGCAGGGGCAGTGGTGGCATATTCTCAGGAGAATGGTGTGGCTGAGCTGACAGCCGGCGATTTCAAAGCTGAATTCGGAAAGGGGATTTCAGCCACTGTTGACGGCAAAACATATTATTCGGGAAATGCGGCATATATCAGAAGCATAGGAGTTGACGCGGATGAAATCAACGGAACAATTGATGAGCTTGCAAGCGAGGGCAAAACACCGCTGATTTTTGCAGATGATAAAAACCTCCTCGGCATAATTGCCGTGGCTGATGTGGTGAAACCCACAAGTGCGGCGGCAATAAAGCAATTGCGGGATATGGGAATTAACACTGTTATGCTTACAGGTGATAACAGCGTGACAGCCGAGGCAATAAGAAAGCTGATTGGAATAGACGAGGCTATTGCCGAGGTTTTGCCGCAGGATAAGGAAAAGAAAATCGCCGAGCTTCAGGCTGCGGGACACAGTGTTGCGATGATAGGCGACGGCATTAACGATTCTCCCGCTTTGATGAGGGCGGATGTAGGCATAGCCATCGGTGCCGGCTCTGACATAGCCTTGGAGAGCGCAGACATCGTGCTTGTAAAGAGCGATTTGCTCGACGCAGTGACAGCCATAAGATTAAGCAAGGCGGTTATGCGCAATATAAAGCAAAACCTCTTCTGGGCGTTCATATATAATGTCATCGGCATTCCGATAGCGGCAGGTGTCTTCTTTGCTGCAATCGGCTTAAAGCTTGACCCGATGATTGGTGCAGCGGCAATGAGCCTGAGCAGTGTTTTTGTCGTGACAAATGCGCTGAGGCTGAAGCTTTTCAAGGCAAGCCATTAAACAGTAAGCACATATAAATAAATTTAGAGGAGAAAAATATGGAGTATATTGATTTATTCAGCGAAAGCGGCAAGCTTCTGCGCTCTCATGTGGAAAGAGGCGAGCCGCTGAAAGACGGGGAATTCATTAAAGTTGTGGGCTGTTGGGTAATCAATTCAGAGAGGCACATTCTTCTCACAAGACGGGCTGCCGAGAAAAGCTTTGCGCCCGAAAAATGGGAGAATGCGGGAGGAGGACATCTCCTTTCCGGTGAAAGCCCAAAAGACGGTGCGGTTCGTGAGCTTTGGGAAGAGACAGGAATCCGTGTTGATTCAGAACAGCTGATTTCTATCGGCACAGCGGTTGTTCCTCCGTTTCTCGGGGAAAACTTTGTAATCGTGTGTGATGTTGAGCTCAGTAAAGTAAAATTACAGGAAGGCGAAACAGACGATGCAAAATGGGTGACATATGAGGAATTCCGCCTTATGGCGGATAACGGCGACCTTGCGCCTTCGGTAATGCCCCATCTTGAACCCAACCTTTCAAGGCTTGAAGAATTTATGCGCAGTGAAAAATAATGCGACAAAAAACAAACCCTCAACTGAGGGTTTGTTTTTTTATATATGCAGCTCGCCTGAATTTATCATTTCCTGTGCCGCAAGCAGAACACCAAGCTGACCGCTGTCATAATTCAGCCCGCCTTGCATCCACACGGCATACGGCTCTCTGAGCGGCGCATCTGCCGAAAGCTCAATTGATGCGCCGAGTGTGAACGCACCCGCCGCCATGATGACCTTGCTGTCGTAGCCGGGCATGTCACTCGGCTCGGGCGTTACAAAGGAATCAACCGGCGCACCATGCTGAATCCCGCGGCAGAAGGAGATAAGCCTCTCTTTGCCGCCGAGGAGGATTGCCTGGATGATGTCGGCACGGGGCTCATTGAATTCCGGGGTGCATGAGAAGCCCAATTCCTCAAACAGTGATGCTGCAAACACCGCCGTTTTGAGGGCCTCGCCCACAACATGCGGCGCATGGAAAGCACCCATGAAAAGCTCACGGCTGTGTCCCAGCGTCGCCCCGATTTCTCTGCCTGTCCCGGGGGTGGTGAGGCGATAAGAGCACATTTCCACAAGCTCACGCTTACCGGCAATATAGCCGCCTGTCGGCGATATTCCCCCGCCGGGGTTTTTAATCAGTGAGCCCGCCATTATATCGGCACCGTGGGAAAGTGGCTCTGTTTTCTCAACAAATTCACCGTAGCAATTATCCACCATGATTATGCAGTCTTCCGACGTTTTCCTCACTATTTCGGCGAGCCTCGCAATATCCTCGCAGAAAAGCGAGGGGCGCAGGCTATAGCCCCTTGACCGCTGGATATACGCCATTCTGTATTTGCTGAAATCAATTTTCAAAACTGCTTCTTCATCCGGTTTCCCCGACGTGTCAAGCGGCACTTCATCATAGGAAATTCCAAATTCCTCCAGCGATCCCGAAGCCTCTTTTATGCCGATAACGCTGTGAATTGTGTCATATGGCGTGCCTGTGAGGGAAATCATTCTGTCTCCCGGACGCAGCATTCCAAAAAGGGCAACCGTCAGCGCATGGGTTCCGCTTACAAAATTGTGGCGGACAATTGCATCCTCCGCACCGAAAGCATGAGCATACACCTTGTCGAGGGCGTCTCTGCCTCTGTCGCCGTAGCCGTATCCGGTGCTTGCGGTGAAATGGCTTTCACTCACTTTTGCTTCAACGAATGCCGCAAGCATTTTCTGCTGATTATATCTTGCGGTGTCTGCGATTGACTCAAAAAACGGAACAGCCCTTTTCTCGGCTGCTTCGGCAATTTTTATGAGCTTTTCATCTATCCTGAAATGTCCGTACATAATCTCTCCTTACAACATGAGTGTTGTCCATGAATCTGTTTTGCGAAAGCCCAAATTCTTATAGAACTCATCATTTTTTGAGTTTTCCTTGAAGATGTATATTTTCCTGCCCGCAAGCATTTTTTCAGCTTCGCTTATCAATGCCGCCCCTATTCCCTGCCGTCTGTATGCGCTTTTCACCGCCACAGCCGAAATTATCGCACTTTCATCGGTTATCGAATTAATGAGCAGGCAACCGACCATTTCACCGTTTTTGCGCTTGATTAGCACATCCGCCCCGCTGTGGCGAAGCCTGTGAGAGAAATCTAAGTAAAACGCCTCAAACTCCCCCGGCGGCATATCGTTCTCCGTGAGGAACTCATAGATCTCACGGATGTTGACGTCACTCTGCGGCTGCTGTACATTGCCTGTATTGCCCGCTGAGGTTTTCATCATTATCTCACCCTTATCCCTCACTGTGCCGCCGATTATATCAGCATTCCGCACAGCGCAGATAACCTCTTTTGCGGCAATCACGTTTAAGAAGGGGCGAATTTCATCAGAATCTGAAAGTGTGCCGCAGACTATCATCGTGGAATCCAAAAGGCAAAGCGCAGCTTCTTCTTTATCGTCAATCCAGAAGCATGCGAACTTTTTATCAAAACCGTACATCTTCCCGATTGAAATGATTTTGCAGCCGAGCGCAGATCTTGCACAGATTCTTTCAAGCGTCACTTTATCTTCATCGTGTTCAACAAGTTTCAGCATTTTTTCCTCCATGTTGGCTGTAAAAAGCGCCCCGCAAAATGCGAGGCGCGGATAGCTTTCGATTATTCCACCGGTGCCGCAGGTGTTCCCTGAGTGAAGAACATTACGATGTTGATGGCGATTACAAAAATGACAAAACCGATTGCAATGAACTTCGTCCAGCGTGAAAGGAATGCATTTGCCGAACGTGCTCTGTTCTTCGACAGGAAAGTGTCTGCACCGCCTGTGACAACACCCACATTCTTCTGGCTGCCCTCTTGCAGCAGAACAACGATGATGATTGCAACTGAAAACAACAGCAATACTATACCGAAAATGATTTCAATGATTTCCATTTATAATGCCTCCAAGCTTTGGTTAATTATCAAACAGCTGTATAACTATAGCATAAAGAGCGAAATTTGGCAAGTGTAAAATCGTTTTTTACTCAGCCCCAAAGATTTTTCGGATAAGTGCCTGCCTCTGTCATCTCACGCAAGGCTTTCTTCACCGTCTCTTTATCCTCGGCATATGTAACACCATACCATTTATCGGCGGAAGAGAGCACCCTCACCCCGATTTTACCCTCTTTCAGCATATCGTCCACCACAAACGGCAGGAACAGCTCGGCTTTTTGCGGGTTTTCCGGCACAGCCTCTTCAAACATTTTCCTGAAATCTCTGTGCAGGCTTTCGAAAATCGACGTCGTGAAGCCCCAGTGGTTCATTGAGACAATTGTTTCATCGGGCAGCTTTTGCCAGCTCTTGCCATCATCCTCTGAAAAGACAATTCCATCCTCATGCTTTTCTATGCGTGTGCGTTCGGTTATTCCGCTGAGAAAACCGTTTTCAACCTCACACACGCCACGGGAAACGTATCCGTTTTCGGTGATGGTGTTCTTCAAGTGAAACCCGACCATCGCATAGTTCTCTTTTCCGGCAGGCTCTTCTGCGGTTTTGAGAAAATCATAAATTCTTGCGAAGGACTCTCTCCCGTAGAAATCATCCGAATTTATCACGGCAAAAGGTGCATCAATTTTATCCGCCGCCAGAACCGCATGCCCCGTCCCCCATGGCCTAACTCTGCCCTCGGGAACAGCGCAGCCGGCGGGAATATCGTTTATATCCTGAAAAGCATAATCAATTTCAATATGGTTCTTCGCCTTTGAAAGGATTCTTTCAAAATCATCAAGATTCTCTTCTTTTATCACAAACACTGCTTTTTTGAAGCCAACCTTGTATGCGTCATAGAGAGAATAATCAATGATTATCTCCCCGTGCGGCCCGACAGGGTCAATCTGCTTCAAGCCCCCGTAACGGCTGCCCATGCCGGCGGCAAGAACCAGTAAAATAGGCTCTTTCATCTCTCAAACTCCCCTTTATCGCTATACTCCGCTTCTCTCTGCCAAAACAGCCTCTTCATAGATTCCCCAGAAAGCCGAGTTCTCTTCATATATGAATGCGTCGATGTGCTGTGACGCAACCCCTAAATCGTAAACCCATACCCAGCCGCCGCTGTCGGTGTAGCCGTCTTCGGGATACTCCACATTTGGTGACGGCACCGAAATTGATTCGAAATCCACGCCACCTATTGCAATCGGGGCAATACTGACAAGCTCCCACGGCGAAAGCGAGGTTTCGCATTCGGGCAGAACATCGTTTATAAGCTTCCAGTAATTCACAGGTGTCAGCTTACCTATTCTGCTTATTAGACCCTTCAGGACAGCTTGCTGGCGCAATGCCCTTGCATCGTCACCGCCGACATCACGAATCCTCGCATATGCCACGGCCTGATTGCCGTTCAGAAGCAAGTCTCCGCCCGCTGTGAGGTAATCCGCATCCCACACCACGGCATTCGGGTCATCGTACTTATACATGTCAAGGTTTCTGTTTACTTCGGGAACCTCTTCATCTGTAACATAAACCTGCGTTCCGCCGAAAGCATCAACTATCTTCGCCATCTCCGCAAAGTTCACAGTGACATAATCGTCTATGTTGAGATTAAAATTCTGATTTATTGTTCTGATGGAAAGCTCTGCGCCGCCGTAAGCATACGCATGATTAAGCTTATCGTCGCCGTAGCCCTCAATCGTGACAAGTGAGTCACGCAGCAGCGAGGTGAGCTTCAGCTTACCGTGGCGATGGTCAACGGAAAGCACCATTATAGCATCTGAGCGCCCCTCATTCGTGCTGTCCCGTGAATCCACACCGTAGAAGGCAATATTCTTTACCTGTGAATCCTGCGTTGCCGATGATGAGATACCAAGCGAATAATCGTCTGACGGTATATTCACGGTTTTCATCCTGAAGAACAGAAAAGCAAATGCAAGTATAAGCAGAAGGATAATAACCAGGATAATTGTCAGAATGATTTTGCCGACTGAACGCTTTTTCTTGGGAGGAACATATTTCGGTTTTCTCTGTGCATTTTTTGGCGCATTTTTCATCGGCGGCTTTGCATTTTTTACATTTCTATTCTGCCGGTTTGCGCTTGGTACTTTACAATTGTAAGAGTCAGCCTTATTGTTCCTGCTTTCATATGCTTGCTTTGAAGAAAAGCTGCTCACATCCTGAAAATCATTCTTGTTGCCTGCCACTCTGTGGCTGGTTTTATATTCAAAGCCGTCGCCGTAATTGCTTTTCCTGTCATTTCGGGCACGGTTTCTGTCTTGTCCTGTCTTATTAGAGCCGTTTGCCCTCTTGTCCGCCATATTCTACCTCTTTTTTGAAAGCCATGTCATTCAAAGGTTATTCCGCCGTTATTATCGCCTGTTACGGCACTTCCGGTGTCACCCGGCTCGGAGTATTCATCTCCGCCGCCGTCAGGCTCGGAGTATCCGTCTCCGCCGCCGTCAGGCTCGGAATATCCGTCTCCGCCGCCGTCGGGTTCAGAGTATTCGTCACCGCCGCTTGAGGAAGGCGGGTCATAATAATCATCATAGCCCGATTCAGGCGGAGCGCCTCCTTCAGGCTCTGTACCGCCGTAATAATCGTAATAATACGTGTCTTCATCTTCGAAGAAATTGTATGTTTTCGCATAGCCTGAAGGCAGAATCTCTTCCTGGTCTGCGCCGTTGCCCATTGCGGGGTCATAATACGGCGAAAGCTCTTCATATATAAATGTGCTCAGATGCTTTGCGGCACGCTCATAGTCATAGTGATAATACCACGGACCGTTCACATAATTCCAGTCTCTGCCCTCCCACGGTCTTTCATAATCGCCGGGAATATTGAGGGATTCTGACGCATAGCCGCCTGTGATAACCGGAAGCATTGATGAAACGTCTCCAAAATCCAGTGAGGTTTCGCACATGCCGAGAACCGTTTTCGCCATGTTGGGATAATCTGTAATCGGCATATCCTTCATTCTCTCCATCAGGCCGAGCAGAACCTTCTTCTGGCGGTTGGAGCGCTCTGAATCCGTGTCGATTTTCCTTATTCTCGCATATGCCACTGCCTGAGCGCCGTTCAAGAGCTTAACGCCGCCTGTCTCTTCAATATAATCCGCATCGGTTACGGAGGACGACGCCTCTTCATGCTCATACTGAAGCATCGTAAGGTTTTTGTTTATCTCAATCGCCTCGTCCTCGGTTATTTCCACAACAGTGCCGCCAAAGGCATTTACCATCTTTGTCAGCTGAACAAAGTTAACGGTGACATAGTCCATAATGTCAAGCTGGAAGCATTCGTTAAGCGTCTTTACGGCAAGCGGTGCGCCGCCGTAAGCATATGCCGCATTGATTCTCGCCGCACCGACGCCATCCATATCCCCAACGAAGGAATCTCTGAGGACAGATGTCATCTTTATCTTTTTATGCCTGTTATCAATGGACAAAATCATTATCGCATCAGCTTGCCCCGTCATGGCATTTGTGCGGGAATCAAGCCCGAAAAGAGCAATATTTTTAATCGAATTATCAGTTACAATAGAATTCTGCGCACTTATCTCGCCAGGGTCTTTGGGCAAAGGAACCACCGTCAAATCTGAGACTATATTCGTTGAAATGTAAATCATCGCCGCCCCGGCAACCACAAAGAGTGCGCAGAGAACGCCCACAATACTTTTTATAATCGTTTTGCCCCGTTTGTTTTTGCGTTTTTTCTTATATTCCTTAGAGGAGGAGTAACTTGACATATCCTCAAATTCGGAATCAGCGGGCTCATAATAGTTTTCTTCGTCATTAAATCTCTTCGCCATATTACGCTCCTTTTTTAATGTATCCGGAGTTGCTCGTCTTTTTACTGATAAAGAATTATACTACTTTTAGCAGTTTTAGTCAAATTTCCTGCAATTATTCGGCAGATGTTGTGTCTGCATCGGTCTCTTTATTTTTCTTTCTGAAGATAAAAAGCTTGCTGAAGATGTAATTTGCAATCACGACAAAAACATTGCTGACAAGCTTCATTAGCAGCTCGTTTATTTGCAGCAAATCGACGCCGATGTACATCAGCAGCATATCCATTCCGCCGGAAAGAAGCCTGAAGGCAAAAAACGCCGCAATTTCAATAAGGACTGCCTTGATGGCCGTCACCTTGCTCTCGAAAACCCAAATTCTGTTTGTGATGTATGCAAAAATCACAGAGAAAACCCAGGCAAGCGCCGTTGCAAGGAGGTAATCCATATGTATTATCTCGAACATCAGCCAGAATGAGCCCCAGTTGACAAGGGTTGTCAGCCCGCCGAAGAAAACATAGAGTATGAGTTCTCTATATTTGATGAGTATTCCTTTTATTTTCCCCATTTTTACCTCTTGCAAATTTTATGTAAACTAAAACGAATTGAATTTTTTCCTATTATATCTTATTTCCCATGCATTTACAAGGAAAATTATGTAAATTAAGCTTTGTGAAAGCAAACATGAAAGCAGGCTGCCGGTAAACCTGGCAGCCTGCTCAAAACTTTATCTTACAGTATCGAAATATTCAGTTGTACATTGGAGTTTACCTCTCGACAGTTATTTGCTTTAATCTTCGTCACCATCTTTTTTCAATTTGCTTTATGAAGCATTCACTTGTGACATTGTTTTCAAAACATTACTGTCTTCGAAATTTCCTGCCTTTGTTCTTAAAACTAACTCAATATCCTTTACTTAACGTCTGCAGACTTGTGAGTCCGCAGACTCTTGACGTACAGGTTCATTTCCCATTGGACCCACTCCTTTCTTCTTTGCAATTTGCCCCTTTTCGGTCATTCTTCTTTTCTTTCAAACTGACTTTTCTTGAATAACCTTTTCGTTCTTGATTTTTACAATCTTCTTTCAATTACCCGCCTTTTCATGAAATCCTGACTTCTTCACCTTTCACTACTTCAGGCCTTCGTGCTTTCTGTCTTGTTTCATAGGGGCTGTTAAAGATAGGATTATTAGTTCTCTCCTTATCTTCAACTATATTATAATTCGCCTTATTCGCTTTGTCAATAGTTATTTTCAAATTTTTACTTATTTTTTGTATATTTTATATAATTACACGAATCCGGCAAATACGGGCTCTATTGACTTAGAAATGCAAATTGTGTAGAATAAAAATAGGTTATTGATTAACACTATGTGGAGGATTTGATTATGAGTGATATTGATTTCGGCGAGTACGAGATTGATTTGCTGACGCTTGTCGATGATGACGGTGAGGAGCATGAGTTTGAGATTATTGATGAGATTGAGAACGATGACGGGCATTTTCTTGCGCTTGTGCCTACTTCTCAGGACGCCGATGACCTCTCTGCCGAGGCTGAAACCTATTATATTTTCGAAATAGTTGATGTTGACGGTGAAGAGCAGCTTCAGGAGGTTGAAAGCGACGAGCTTCTGGATAAGCTTGCCGATATGTTCGAAAACCGCTTTGCCGACGCTATGTACGAAGAAGATGATAATGAAGAATAAGCAATTCTGATTTTCCTGCCCAATTCGTGGACCGTGCACTAATAACCCTACACTCATTTTATCGGGAATCCACCTCTGTTTGCGGATTGCAGACCTCCCGGTTATGCTTAGGCATAATTGGACGAAGGGAGCGTGAACCATACGGGAGGATACCCACCTGCTTTTGGTAGCAGGTTATTGAGACGCACATTACGGTTGGGCGGGTATATTTTTATTGTATTGACATGAGGAGATTCATTATGATAATGCCATATTTGCATTTTAATGGTAATTGTGAAGAGGCTTTTAATTTTTATGCCGACGTCTTTGGCGGGAAGATTATTTCTCTCTCGAGATTCGAAGACAAACCGGATAACCCTGTTATGCATGCTTTTGTCATGCTGACGCACGAGGGCGGCGTAAGCGGCGCTGACAATGATGTGGTTGAAGATATTTCAGGCATGGAGATTCTTGTGATTCTTCCGTCAAGAGAGCGCATTGAGGAAATAACCGTGAAGCTCGCAGAAGGCGGAACGGTCATTTCAGAATTTAAGCCGCATCCACCACCCGATGATGACGCCGGAGGAGCTGCTGTCATTGACAAATACGGCTATACATGGGTTTTAAGTACATGATTCGAAAGATATTGCCCGCCACAAATTATTGCTGTGGCGGGTTTTTAATGCAGTTTTTAATATGACGCTCGGCTGTCATATTATGTGCTCTATAATAATGAAAAAGCAAAGGAGCGCATAATATGAGCGACACTACAATTGAGTATGAGCCTATAAGCATTGACACGTTCAAGAAAGAGATAGTGGAACAGCTCGGCGAGCAGGCTTGGCAGGAAATCACCGTCGGAGGCGTTCTCCCGGACATTGACACAGAGGCCGATTCCAAATGTGCAAGCATGGCTATATTCATGGAGCGTTTTGACAGGATTGCAGATAAGGAAACAGCGAACAAGGTTCTGTCAAAGGTTCGCCATGGTCTGAAGCCATCACAGAGCGCTTGGGCACGTGAGGTTTTCCTGGAAATCGGAGATTTAGACGCATTCATTGAGATGCGCACGCAGGTTGGCATCGATGAGTTTGAAAATTTGCTGAAAACCGGCAAGGATTACTACGGGCAGCCCGTCACTGCCGAGGTGGTCGATTACGTCAGGCAGAACTCAGCCATGATTTCCGGCTTCAGAGACGGAAACAAGCTTATAGTTCCTGCTTTTCCGGCGGAGATGAAGAAGTATCTTGAAGCTGAAACCTCAACAATGAGGCGCTATCACACATGTCATTGTCCGTTTGCAAAGGAATCTATTTTAGCTGACAAGACAGTCTCGGCAACGCTTTGCTATTGCAGCCTTGGGCACACTATGAATTTCTGGGAAGCAGTGTTTGACACTGAGCTTGAGGGTGAGGTGGTAAAATCAGTTTTGGCCGGCGACGAAGGTTGCATGTTTACCGTGACAATCCCTGAGGAGGTTATGGAGAGACATGTGAAAAAGTAAAATGATTGACAATTAATGTTAAAAACCCCATCACATACTAAGTGAAAGCTTAGTTTGTGATGGGCAGTTTTTATTGTGGAAAATCAGAAATAAACCACTTTGTTTTCTTCCGCAGATTCGAAAATAGCTTCCATGAGCTTCATGAGCTCTCTCTGCTGGTCATGTGTGACGATTTGCTTTTCTTCGCCGTTTACCACCTTTGCCATGTTGCGATAATAATCCTTGATGTCCATTTCAACCTTATTAACAGGGCGCTTCTCGATGGTTTCGGGTGTGCGGGGTGCCATCGTCTTTGTGAGGCCGGCCGCTGTGACAATCGGCACTGCATCATGGCCCTCTTTTTGTGTGGCGACGACTATCTCACCGCTCACGTCCCAATTGTTAATCACGGCAGAGCCGTTGAGACCTAAAATATACCATCTCGGCAGATTGATGAAGTTGCTTGTTCCTACTTCAACTAAGAAATCAGTTCCGTTTTTGAATTTGAAGATAGCCGTGAAGCCGTCATCCACCTCTTCGTTTGTAACGTTAGAGAGAGTTGCATATACCGAGACGGGCATCTCACCCATCATCATGTTCATCTGGTCAAGCAGGTGAACGCCCCAGTCGAGAACCATCCCGCCGCCGTGCTCCTTTGTGTTTCGCCAGTCTCCCGGTATCCCCCTCGAGCCGTGAACACGTGACTGGATTGAGAACACTCTCCCTAAATCACCTGATTTGACAATCGCCTCTGCGGTGCGGAAATCCTCATCCCAGCGTCTGTTCTGGTGAACCGTGAAGATTGAGCCTGTCTTATTTGAGGCTTCAATCATCTGCTCTAAAATTTCCGTTGACATCGTAACCGGCTTCTCGCATACGACCGCCTTGCCTGCTTCCATCGCCTTGACGCATGTTTCCATGTGAACATCGTTTGGAATCGCAACCGTCACTATCTTGATTTCCGGGTCTGCAAGCAGCTCTTCAAGGCTTTCGAAGGCCTTGATGCCGTTATCCTCTGCCGCCTTGTTGCGCTCAGGTAAAATGTCGTATACACCGACGAGCTTCACCTCAGGGATTTCGGCTATTTTGCGTGTGTGCCAGCCTCCCATTCCACCATAACCTACAACTGCCACTCCTACCTGACTCATACCTACCTCCTGTATATAAAAATAATATTATAAAATATAGTACAGCCAAAATCATACAATGCAGATACTCAGCAATTCAAATTCCCATAACAGCCCTTGCGATGTTGAAGTATATTATAAGAGCCGAGGCATCGACAATCGTTGTGATAAACGGGCTCGCCATCACAGCAGGGTCGAAGCCGATTTTCTTTGCGAGCAGCGGCAGTGTGCCGCCTACGATATTTGCAACAGCAACCACTGCGATAAGCGTGAGACTCACAACAAAGGAAACCTCAAAGCCCGCTCTGTCAAAAAGCATCAGCTTCCCGAAATTCACAACTCCCAGGCATAAACCTATCATGCACGAGACAATCGCCTCCTTGCCGATGATTCTGGCGATGTCACGGAATTTCAGCTCACCGAGGGCAAGCCCGCGGATAACCGTGGCAGAAGACTGGCTGCCGGAATTTCCGCCCGTGCCCATGAGCATCGGGATAAAGCTTGTCAGGATAACCGCCGCCGAAAGCGCACCTTCATACGCCGAAATAATCATGCTTGTGAATGTGGCGGAAATCATGAGCACCAACAGCCACGGCGTACGCTTTTTCCAGACCTCAAACACATTCATCTTCATATAGGGCTTATCCGTCGGCGAGATAGCCGCCATCTTTTCAATATCTTCCGTCGCCTCTTCCAGGATGACATCAATGGCGTCGTCAACCGTGACAATGCCGACGAGACGGTTTTCCCCGTCCACTACGGGGACAGCTAAGAAGTCGTATTTTCCGAGTATCTCGGCGACCTCCTCCTGGTCGGTATCTGTGTGCACAAACTTTATGTTCGTTTCCATGATGTCTTTGATAACAACATCACGTGTTTCGGCAAAAATCAAATCCTTTACGGTAACGATGCCCTCAAGGCGCCTGGTTCTGTCAGTGACATAGCAGGTGTAAACTGTCTCCTTATCCACGCCCGTGGCACGGATTTTATCATACGCCTGCCGAACCGTCATTTCCTTTTTGAGGTCAACATACTCCATCGTCATGATACTTCCGGCGCTGTCTTTAGGGTAATTCAGCACCTGATTTATCATTTCACGCATGTCTGTGTCAACATGACGGAGGATTCGCTTGACGACATTCGCCGGCATCTCCTCAATCATATCAACTGTGTCGTCGAGAAACAGCTGGCCGATAACCTCGTCCATTTCCCTGTCACTGAAGCCTCTGACAAGCACCTCCTGTGAATCGGAATCCATGTAGGCGAAGGCTTCTGCGGCAAGCTCCTTCGGAAGAATGCGAAAGACAATCGGCATTCTCTCCTCCGGCAGCTCTTCGAGCATTGCAGCGGCGTCTGTAGGGTTCATATCCTTCAGCGCCAGCGCAATTTGAGAATACTTTCTCTCGTCGAGCATGTCTAAAATTGTTTTTGTCATTTTTGTACCTCCCTTGCGAATTGTCGAGTCGTTTCGAGAGTTACAACAAAAAGCCGACGGGCGGCCGCTCTATAGGATAAAAGTTCGCAAAGCGGATAATCGCCCTTCGGGCTTTATGCCGTCGCTACTTCGAACAGTCTCCACTTTGCTCACTCCTTTTTATTTATTTTATGATGGATTCATTAAGCCAAATTCCACCAAATATAATGTACGACAAATCACCTGAAATGTCAAGGATGGAGCACGCAAAGAGAGAAAAAAAGAACAGTTACGATTTCCCATCATAACTGTTCTTTGAAAACTGCTTACTATTCTTATCTGTGCTCTGCGATGAAGAACAGTGCAATCGTGCCCGGGCCGGCATGTGAGCCGATGACAGGACCAATGAAATTGATGCGGAAATTCTTAACGCCTAATTTCTTTTGAATCTGGTCTCTGACATATTCTGCATCTTCAATCGCATCTGCATGGCTGATGAAAACGGTTTGATTCTTAGCATCAATTGCGGTTTCATCCATCTTCTCCACAAGGAAGTCCAGAGATTTTCTCCTCCCCCTTGCCTTTGCAAAGGGGATCAAGTGCCCCTCGTCATCCACATGCAGAACAGGCTTGATGTTGAGCATTGAGCCGAAAACAGCGGCAGCGGCGGAAACCCTGCCCCCCCTTTTGAGATGGAACAAATCGTCAACTGTGAACCAGTGCGCCAGCTTCAATATGTTCTCATCAAGCCAGCTTTTTATATCGTCAATTGAAGCGCCGTCTTTCTTCATGTTAGCCGCATAAAACACGAGCAAGCCCTCGCCCATTGACGCCGCCAGCGTATCGACGCAGTAAATCTTCCTCTCGGGATACTGAGATTTCAATTCCTCTGCGGCAAACTGCGAAGCCTGAAATGTGCCGCTCAAGCCTGATGAAAAGCCGACATAGAGAATATCCTCGCCCGCTTCAAGGATGGGCTTGAAGATTTCAACGAACATTTCGGGGTTAATCTGCGCCGTAGTGGATTGCTGCCCCGCACGCAGCTTTCTGTAAAACTCGGTTGATGAAAGCTCTCTTTCGTCAGGATAATTCCCATACGTTTTGCCGTCAATTGTGAAATGCAGCGGAACAACCTGAACATCGAGCTCTTTCACCATCTCTTCGCTTAAATCCGTTGTGGAATCTGTGATAATTCTATAATCTGCCATTTTTTCTCTCCTCTTATCTATTTAACAACATCTCTCATGGTAATATTATACACTTCAACAAAACTATTGTAAACCGTTGCTTTCTCAAAAGTGAATCAATTACGCCGGTTTTTCCTGTATTCAAGGTAATTCTGCAAAATTATTGTGGCAGCGACAGTATCAATCACGGCCTTTCGCTTTTTCCCGCGTGTATTTGTTTCGTTGAGGAAATTATGCGCCGTCACCGTCGTGCCCCGTTCGTCGATGAAATCAACCGGGAGCATACATTTCTCCGCAATTTCACTGCCGATTTTTCTGGCATTCTGTGCGCTTTCACCCTCGCTGCCGTCCATGTTCCTCGGCAGACCCAAAACAATCATTTCCGCTTTACACAAAGCCGCATTCTCAATTATTGCAGCTGCAAGCTTCGCCGCATTACGCTCTTCAATCACTTTGAGCGGCGTCGCCATAATTTCATCTTTATCGCATATGGCAAGCCCTGTTCTCACCTTGCCCAAATCAACGCCCAAAATTATCATTCTTCTCCCTCAATCACCATGGAATGACCATCCCTGTCAGCTCTGACACGTGCTCGATGCCGTTTTTGTCCAAATATTCGTTCATGCCGGCAATGATTTTCTGCGGGGTGTACGGGTTTGTAAAAAGAGCCGTGCCGATTTGAATCGCCGACGCCCCCGCAAGCATCATTTCGACGGCGTCTTGCCATGTGGCGATACCGCCGAGCCCGATAATCGGGATTTTCACTCTCTGCGCCGCCTGCCAGACCATTCTGACGGCAATGGGGAAAATTGCCCTCCCCGAAAGCCCGCCGGTATTATTTCTGATTACGGGTCTACGGCTGTTAATATCAATCTTCATGCCCGTGAGGGTGTTTATCATAGAAACCGCATCTGCTCCTGCTGCTTCTGCGGCAACAGCCATCTCCGCAATATCCGTGACATTCGGAGAAAGCTTCACGATTAAAGGCTTTTTCGTCGCTTTTCTGACAGCTGAGGTTATATCCGTCACGCCGTCAACTGTTGTGCCGAATTGTACGCCGCCCTGCTTGACATTCGGGCAGGAGATGTTGAGCTCCAGCATATCGATAGAGGAAGCATTGAGCTTTTCTGCGACGGCAATGTAATCCTCACGTGTGTTCCCCGCAATGTTCGCAATGATAACCGTGTTTTGCTCATTGAGCCATGGCAAATCATGCTCGAGAAAATGCTCTGCGCCCGGATTCTGAAGCCCCACGGCATTGAGCATTCCCGAGGGCGTTTCGGTTACACGCGGCGGCGGGTTCCCCTGCCTTTCCATGATTGTCATACCCTTACAGGAGATTCCGCCGAGCTCAGCCAACGGATACATCTCGGCGTATTCTCTGCCGAAGCCGAAAGCCCCCGAAGCTGCAATAATCGGGTTTTTGAACTCAACACCTGCGATGTTCACAGTTAATTTCGCCATTTTTACTCCAATTCACACACTTCTTTATATTCAAAAACAGGCCCGTCCTTGCAGACATGACCGTAATACTCTTTACCGTCTTTTTTCAGCTTCACCGCACAGCCGAGGCATGCCCCGACCCCGCACGCCATCCTCTCTTCAAGCGAGACATAGCAAGGTATGCCCCTCTCCTTTGCTATACGGGAAACCGCCTTAATCATCGGCATAGGTCCGCAGGTGTAAATCACATCAGCTTTTTCGTCTTTTATCATGTCTGTAACAAGCCCGTGGAAGCCGAAGCTCCCGTCGTCTGTGGCTGTCATTACCTTTGCGCCTACATTTTCGAAATCACCTTGCAGAATAATATTTGCCGCCGTTTGAAATCCCAAAGCCGCAACAGAGTTTTCCTTGTAAATATCAGCCAAAGCCAGCAACGGCGGCACGCCAATGCCTCCGCCGACAAGCAAAGCCCTCTTTTCGGTCGATAAAAGCGGAAACGGTTTGCCGAGCGGCGCAAGAATATCGAGAAAATCTCCTGTTCCCGTTTTTGCGAGCTCATCTGTGCCGTCTCCCCTTATCTGGAAGACAAAGCGGAGATTTCCCTCCTCCTTGCCGATTTCACAGATGGAAATCGGTCTGCGCAGGGTTCTGTCGCCAACCCTTATATGCGCAAACTGCCCCGCCTTTGCAATTCCGGCAAATTCCGGTGCAGAAACAGTGAAGTCGAAAAAGCCGGCGGCAATTTCCTTTTTGCTGATTAATTCGCACAGCTTCGCATCATATTTCTTCATTCGCATCTCCAAGCCTCACTTTGAAAGCTTTATTTCGCCAATTTCATTCATTATGGCATCTCTCATTTTTACGGCTTCACGCCTTGCCGCATTGGCATACTCTGTTTCGGAACAGCCCTCTTTTTTATATGCCGTCATAATGGCGCGTGAGGAATTCACGATGCCGCCAAGGCCATTCTCATCAAAAGCGCCTGCCACATCTGCCGCCGCACCGCCCTGTGCGCCGTATCCCGGAATGAGGAAGAACGTATGAGGAAGCTCAGCCCTCAATTCGGTGAGCTCTGACGGATATGTCGCCCCGACAACAGCGCCCACTGCGGAATAGCCGTACTCGCCTATACTCTCCTTACCCCACGTCTCGCACATCTCTCCCATCTGCCGGTACACAGTTTTGCCGTTTTCCAGCTTCACGTTCTGAAGCTCACTTGAGGATGGATTTGAAGTCTTCACGAGGACGAAAATCCCCTTGTCATGCTCTTTGCAGACATCAAGGAGCGGGCTTATCCCGTCTGTGCCGAGATAGCCGTTTACTGTCAGTGCATCGCTTCCGAAGGCCTCATACTGCCTGCCGTTTATCTCCGTCATGCCGAGATGAGCCGTGGCATATGCCTCCATCGTGGGCCCGATGTCGTTGCGCTTTGCGTCTGTTATGACGAACATGCCTCTCTGCTTTGCATATTTTATCGTTTCGCTCAGTGCTCTCATGCCCTCTGCACCATACATTTCATAGTATGCCGCCTGCGGTTTCACGGCAGGCACAATATCACAGAGAGCATCTATCAAGCCCTTATTAAAAGCAAGCAGGCTTCCCGCCGCCGCTTTGAATGGGTCTGCATACTTCTCAAACGCCTCCGCTTTGATATGCTGCGGGATAAACTCCAGCTTTGGGTCAAGCCCCGCAACAGTCGGATTCTGCGTCTCTGCAATCCTTTTAATCAATCTGTCAAATCCCATAAGCTCTCCTTATTCTTTATCTTTATATACAAGCCTTCCCTTACATAAGGTGTATTTAACCTTTCCTGTAAGCTCCATTCCCTTAAACGGCGTATTCTTGCTTTTTCCGTGAAGCCTGTTTTCATCAACCTCCCACTTTTCCGCCGGGTCAAAGAGCACAATATCCGCATTTTCGCCTTCATTAAGCGTACCCGCAGGAATTTTCAGCAATCTTGCGGGGTTAAGGCTCATCTTTGCAATGATTTCAGAAAGGCTCATTTTATCCGAGAGTGCCGTTAATGTGGCTGCAAGCGAGGTTTCCATGCCGATGGCGCCGTTCGGCGCCGTGAGGAAATCCTGCTTTTCCTCCGCCGTATGCGGCGCATGGTCTGTCGCTATCACGTCGATTGTGCCGTCTATGACCGCTTCGATTATCGCAAGCCTGTCGCTCTCTTCTCTCAGCGGAGGGTTCATTCTGTAGTCCGCATCTTTTTTCAAAAGCTCCTTATCCGTCAGAAGCATGTAGTGCGGGGCAGTTTCAGCCATGATTTTTATCCCCTGTGCTTTCGCCTTGCGAATCATATCCGCCGACGCTTTCGTGCTGACATGACATATGTGAAGCCTTGTGTCGGTTGCGGCGGCCGCCGAGATTTCACGTGCTGTTCCAATGTCTTCCGCAGCTCTGTTTATGCCTTTTACGTTCAGCTTAGCCGAAGCTTCACCCTCATGCATTATCCCGCCTCTGACAAGAGACAGCTCCTCGCAATGGGCGCAGATTAAAACACCGAGCCTGTCCGCAATTTCAAGAGCTTCAATCAGATGCTCTTCCGAGAGCACCGGTCTGCCGTCATCCGAAAGCGCAATTGCGCCAGCTTCAACAAGGCGCAGAATGTCTGCCAGCTTTTCCCCCGCCAGATTTCTCGTGATACAGGCGGCAGTATAGCACCGTACATCTGCCTGCTCAGCTTTCTCAAGGATATACCTCACCGTTTCGGGGCTATCTACAGGAGGGCTGGTGTTCGGCATGGCGAGCAAGCTCGTCACTCCGCCTGCCGCTGCCGCTTTCCCCGCAGAGATTATATCCTCTTTATCGGTGAAGCCGGGGTCCCGAAGATGAACATGCATGTCAACCAAGCCGGGGGCGGCGACAAGATTCTCGGCGTTAATAATAATATCGGCTTCTCTCACGCACCTTTCGCCGATATAAGCAATTTTGCCCTCTTCGATAAAAATATCGCCGATGAAATCCTCGCTTTTGTCGGGATTAATTATTCTGGTCAGGCCCAAGGGCCGCAAGCCGGAAGTGATTAAACTGGCCCCTGTCGATCTGGAAATAATCCGCGCTATGGCTATCCCGGAAAATGAATCAATACCATTCTTCCGGCATGAGGGTGGAATACCCGGCGCTCCAGTGGACACCCGTTTCGGCGAAAATCAATTCCGGCGGGCCTGGCTCCGAGCCTGTGAACGCCTGGGCGTGAAAGACGTAGCTCTGTATGCTGGAACCAAGCACAGCACTATGACTGCCCTGGGTCAACATGGGTACTCCCTGGAATCCATTAAGCTGATAAGCCGCCATAAGACTTCAACGGCGGCCCTTCGCTATGCCCATATGCCTCAGGACTATGGAGCCAGGGATGAAGTTTTGGCTCGATTGTCAGAACGGGACCCTGACAACGCCGTGACAATGGATTTTAAGCAGGATGAAAACGATAAGCCATTGATTTTACAGTAATAAATTGGTGGAGGCGGCGGGAATTGAACCCGCGTC
>QMCE01000713.1_pt1 | contig 24343 bp, 18 predicted proteins | sample 1821851 | NCBI WGS metagenome assembly QMCE01 (sample SAMN09453174, study PRJNA476694) | Termite gut metagenome, whole genome shotgun sequencing project. | isolation source: worker | host: Odontotermes sp. | place: South Africa:Pretoria | collected 2016-01-28 | reverse complement strand
TTCGCAGCGCAAAAAGCCCACGTCGGCGTCGTCGTCCCACGGAATGAACCCTTTGTGGCGCACGGCTCCAATCAGCGTTCCGGAAATGATTCTATATGTAATATTACATTTTCTGCATATTCGGTCGACCTCGCAGAGGAGCTCAAGCTCAACCATCTGCACGGCCCTAAGCTCTTCCGAAGACAAATAATACGGCTGCGGCATGTCTATTTCTCCCCCGAATAAATTCGCTCCAGCACTTTAACCTGCTCCCTTATCGAGTACCCCGCCGCCGCGACCACGGCGGAACAATCCCGCCTTAAATGCTTTTCTTTGGCTGTATTTACGACAGCCTCGCTCCAACGATCAACGTCAAGCGGTAAAAAACGCAGGTTATCCGTGACCTTTGCCTCCGCCGCTATTCCGTCGCCGGCAAGGCATTTGAGCCCTGCCGTCTGCGCCTCCAGCAGCGCAAAGGGCAAACCCTCGAACCTTGACGGAAAGGCGAACATGTCCATCGCCTGATATAATTCGGCGATGTCGGCGCGCTCTCCGAGAAACAGCACTTTTTCGGTTATTCCAAGCCGATTGGCAGCTTGGCGCGTCTCTTCCATAAGCTCGCCCCCGCCGACCAATAGCAGCGCGGCGGCAGGAATCTCCTTTAAAATCTCTGCGAAAACCTCCACTAAAAATGCATGATTTTTTTGATACGCAAACCGCCCCACATGGCCTACCGTAAAAATGCCGTCAAGCCCCAGATTTCTGCGGTATTTTAAGCGAATTAGCGGGTCAAAGGCAAAGCGGTCAGTATCTATGGCGTTTTTTAATATACGTATTTTCTTTTTGGGAATCTGCTGGCCGTATAAAAAATCCGCGGCGGGTCCGGAACACGCGAAAAAGTGCGTGGCAAGCCCGGAGTTAAATTCCAGACGCTTCTTCATATGCGCCGCAATCGCGTGTTCAAACGGCAGCGTTCCACGAGTTAAATTCGGCCGCGAATTGTGAGCGTGCACGGCAATTATTGGCACTTTCTTTTTAATTGCAAGCTCCTCGCAGACAAAATCGTGCCAATAGCTGGTGTGCAGATGAACCGCGTCATAGCCCGTGTCCAAAGAGGCGCTGAACTCGGCGCAAAAGCGCTCGTAGTCATCCTCTGCATAGCAGGAAAAACGGTGCACAAGGCAGCCCTGCTCAAGCAGTTCGCGCTCGTAGGGCTGTTCAGGCAAAAAAGTGGCAAAATCAAACTGAAAGAGATTCTTATCTATAAACCGCCAGTTTTCAAGTATATATCGTGTTCGTCCGCCCGTCGCCCGGCCCATAGGCATTTGTAAGACCCTGGTTTTTTTCATGACTCTTTTTCATCCGCCTCTGTATTTCCGCCGTAAAAAAACTCGGCAAGATGATCCATGACTTCATAAAACTGAAACACATTCTTTTCCGGCAGTCTTCCGCCTATTTCGGCGGAGACATGGCTTATGATCGTGACGTCTCTGAGCAAAACCAAAATGCAGTCAAGCGGCAGCAGGCTTTTAAAATCTGGCGGCTTGACGGGAACGCCGTCAATGCTGTCCCCCGGCTTGGCGGCGGAGTCCCAAAAGACGTCGGGGCGTATGTCCGAACGCACAAGGCCGTAACGTACGCGGCGCGAGGATCTTCCGTAAGCCGCATAGGCGATCATTCTTCCTCCCGGCTTCTTTTTAAAACGGGAGATGACCGGCGCGTGTCCGACCACTCTGTTCCCAAAATATCTTGCGAGCGGTTCAAACCCGCTTTTTTCGGCGGCAACGGCACTAATTTTCGCGTCGGCCCAACGGCTTCCGTTAATTATCTCAACGAGCTTTTGCGCCGCTTCGCGCTCATTGTATTCAGGAAACACGCACATTTGATAATGCTCCCGTATCAAGTTGCCCGCTTGTAATACGACGCCCATCAAAACCTTCTCCCCCGCCTGCCGTGACAGCACGGTCGCGGTTAAGTCGTTGCGCCGCCGTAAATAATGAAGATTCTCGTCATAGCTTGCGCGGGACGTCACTTTTGAGCCCTTGCGCTTAATGTACCTGTACAGCGGCCTGCGGATATATTGTGGCCGTACCCCGCCCAGTGCAAGTGGAATGAGGACCTGCGTTTCCTGCGTGACGGCTTCGGTGGGAAACAAATCGAGCGCGTGGCAGGATAAAAAGTAACTTTTGCGAAACATATGATTGCATATTCCGCGCAAGACACGCTCTAGCAGCAGGCTTTCCGCCAAAGGATACGAATATGGACTCTCCGGGTCATGAACGTCTTTTTTTATGCGCGGATGCCGCTCGTAAGAGAATAAAAGCCTGTCATAGTCGCATACTACCCAGTCGCAGCCTGATCCGTCCGCAAGCCGGCCGGCCATCTCGCTCACGTACTGCGGGTCAAGCGAGTCGTCGGCGTCTGCTTGGCACAGAAACTCCCCGGTGCTATGCGTGAGCCCCTCGTACACGGCCGACGCCACGCCCCGGTTATCCTGGTCGATAATTACGGTTTCAAAGCCGCGCGCCGCAAGCTTTGGGCGGTACCCCTCAATAATTTCCCGTGTGCCGTCGGTGCTGCCGTCATTTACGATCACCAGTTCAATATTGTCCCATTCCTGAGCAATAACGGAGTCGAGCATCTCAGATATAAAACCGGCCTTGTTGAAGCAGGGAATGACCATGCTGACCTTTGGCTGCATGAGTTATACTCCTTTGTGGTTGAATTTTACAGAGCCGTCGTAAAACCGCGGATATTTTAGATGCGCCATCTGATATGCAAGCTCGTCGGACAGCATGATTGCGCAGCCCGCAGGCTCGAGCGCCGCACAAATTTCTTCGGCATTGTCCTTTACCGGCAGCACCAGCGCCAAATCGTTCGAGTTAAGGCTGCCGGGAGCAGGCTTTTTTACCGCCGCGCCGTCGCCGGCCGCATCCCACAGTTCGGTCGGCTCAAGCGGCGTTCCTCTTAACGCCGGCAGCAGCCTGCGTCCGCGCGCGCCCAGCGCGCCCCATGCAATGACGCGGCCCGTGGGCTTTTGCGGTAGCTTGCCCGCGGTAACGCCGAGAATATTGTCTTCGGTTGCCTGGATAAGATAGGGCATATCCCCTTGCAAGGCTTCTGTAATCGCCGCGGGCGGGGAAAACTCCCGGTTTAAGAATTCAAGAAGTCCGTCCCTGGCGTCACTGACAACTTGATTCTCGCCAACGCGAAAATATATTCCGTTTAAAATCCGCCTTTTAAGTCTCGCGAAGCGTACGAGAGCAAGAAGCCTTGTCTTGACCGGCGGAGAAGCCTTCATCTGATTGACCGTTGCCTCGGCAATCGCGTGATATTGTTCGTGATACTGTGCGTAGTCCTCGTATGTTTTTCTTTTAGACATCATTGTTTCGTTTTCTAAATGCCTGTAAAAAGGCGACGCTATATATTTAAGCCTGCCGCCCGCCACGGCCAGAGGCAGCGCAAACTGCGGTTCCTGCGTTCTGCGGAGGTCGTAATAATAATTTTCTACCAAACCGCTGCGTTTCAAATAATCGGTTCTTACTAAGTATCTTGGGACGGTATCCTTGATACGGCCAAGCAAGAAGCATTCCGCCAGATTCTCCATAACCACGCTTTCGGGAGTCGCGCCATTCCGGTAGCTTTGATATTCGCAACCTTTGCTTCCCACACGCACCATATCACACACCGCCCAGTCGTAGCCGGGCTCGCGCTCCAAAAAATCGGCCATAGCGCTCACATATTCCGGCTCAAGCTCGTCGTCGGCGTCCACCTGACAAACAAATTTGCCGGTTATGCGTTTTAAGCCCTCGTAGACCGCTCCGGGCAAGCCTTTATTCTCTTGGTCGACTACAACGACCTTAAAACCCCGCGCCTTAAATTTATGAATGTAATCGGCGATAATTTCGCGCGTGCCGTCAGTACTGCCGTCATTGACGAGGATAAGCTCGATATTGTCCCATTTCTGCGCTAGGATCGAGTCGAACATTCGGCCTATATACATGGCCTTGTTATAGCAGGGCATAACCATGCTTACCCTGGGCTGCATAGAATACTCTCCTTCAAGGTTGGTGTGAATTTAACGGAACCGTCGTAAAACTGCGGATATTTAAGATGTGCCAAACATTTTAAAACCTCGTCCGACAGCATGACTTCGCAATCCGTCCCCGCAAGCCCGGCGGTTATGGCGCCGGAGACCTCACCCTTTGGCAGCACCAGAACTAAATCATCGGCCTTAAGGCCGCCCGGGTCGGGTTTTTTTACCTCAGCGCCGCCGTCGGCGATATCCCACAGTTCGTCAGGTTCCAGCGGAGTACCCGCCAACACGGGTAAAATCCTGCGGCCCCGCGCGCCCAACGCGCCCCAGGCAATCACGCGCCCGGCGGCCTTTCGAGGCGCGTCGCCCGGCGGAAGGCCAAGAATATTATCTTCGACCGCAAGTATAAAGTATGGCATAGCCAAAAGCCCTGGTCGCAACATTTCCGGTGGCGGGGAAAAACACGCATTGACCAAGTCGCAATACTCTTTTTGCATAAAAGAAAACGCCCTTTTAAAGCCAATGTCGTTGTGGTCAAAATAAGACAGTTTTTTTTTGGCTAATGAAAAATCGGCAATGGTCGCCAGCCTCCGCTTTTCATCTTCGGATAACGGTAAGTGCCTGATCGTTTCTTTTGCGGGTACATACCAATTGGTAAAGTGTTTTTCGGCGCTGTTAAAATCGGCATAATACGAGTGATGGTTTTGGGGCTGGGAATAAACCGCCGTATACAGAGGACGGTCTATGTATTTAAGCCTGCCTTTTCCGGCAAGCAACGGAAGAATAAGCTGGCACTCCTGGCTGCCGGGCCTTTTGTTGTGAAAATGCTCGGTGACGCGGCAGTATCTGAGATAGGACGTGCGGATCATATATATTCGTCCCGACATTCCCATTCGGCAAAGAAGAAAGGTCTCCGGCTTTAAAAATTCACCGGCGCCGAGTGGGAACGATTTTGTATATTGAGTAAAATGCCCTCTCTCAAAGCATATTTCACATGCCGCCCACTCATAGTCGTCATTTTCGCAGAGTATGCCTGCCAAAGCGCTGACATATTCCGGGGCAAGCTCGTCGTCCGCGTCTATTTGGCAAACAAATTCGCCGGTTATACGCCTCAAGCCTTCGTACGTTGCGCTCGCGACGCCCTTGTTTTCCTGGTCTATAATCACGACCTCGTACCCGCGCGCCAAGAGCCTTGGCTCGTATTCCGCGATGATGCCCCGCGTTGCGTCGGTGCTTCCGTCATTTATTAGAATCAGTTCTATATTGTCCCATTTCTGGGCCAGAATTGAGTCGAACATGTTGGCGATAAAGCCGGCCTTGTTGTAACAAGGCATGACCATACTTACCTTTGGCTGCATCAATCATTCTCCTTTGGGGGTGAACGCTACGGAACCGTCGTAAAATTGCGTGAATTTTAAATAAGAATAGTACTTCATAATATACTCGGGAGAAATCACCGTGCATCCTGCAGCCGAAAGCTCGGCGCGTATCTCGCAGGCAACTTCATTTGCCGGCAGGACGATAACCGTGTCCTCGGGAACAAGGCTTGCGGGATCGGGATTTTTTACGGCCTCGCCGTCTCCGGCGGCGTCCCATAGCTCGCAAGGCTCCATAAGAGTACCTTCAAGCCTTGGCAACAGCCGGCGCGCGCGCGCCCCCAGCGCGCCCCAGGCAATTAGACGGCCCGGCGGCCTGATTGGCGCTTCGGCGTCGTTAACGCCAAGAATATTGTCTTCCACGGCTTTGATGAAGTAATATACATTCTTCGGGCCGATATCCGTAATATTTGGCGCCGGTGTAAAATGTATATTTACCATATCCGTATATTTTTTTATCAATTCGGGAAGCGCTTTTTCATACCCGGCGTCCTGAGCGTTGTCAAACCTGATGAGCTGCTTATAATAAGAAAAGTCCGAAATAACGGCCAACCTTTGCTTCTCGTCGCTGTTTACAGGTAAATGCTTGATCGTTTCCTTTACCGGTACAAACCAATCCCTGTGATATTTGGCGGCCGCAGTATAGTCGGCTTTATATGAATGGTGGTCCTCCGGGCGCAAGCATATCATTGTGTACAGTTGACGCGGAAAAAATTCAAAATTGCCGTTCCCTGCGAGAAGCGGAAGCAACAGCTGCGGTTCCTGACTTCCGAATCTCTGGTGGAAATAATGCTCCATAACGCGGCAGGATCTCAGATAAGACGTGCGGATCATATATTTCCAAATGCTTGGCATCATCCTTACAAGGATAAAGGTTTCAATTTTAAAATATTCCTTTGCGCCAAGCGGAAAAGGATTGACGCGGCTCTCGCCGCTTTTTTGAACAAAGCGCACTTCACACGCCGCCCAGCTATATTCCGCGTGTCCCCAAAGCCACCCCGCCATCGTGCCTACATATTCCGGGTCAAGCTCGTCGTCGGCGTCCACCTGGCACAAAAAATCGCCGGTTATACGTTTTAACCCTTCGTATACCGCCCCCGGCAGGCCTTTATTTTCTTGGTCAATAATCACGACCTCAAAGCCCCGCGACAAAAATTTTGGCTTGTATTCCGCAATTATCTCCCGCGTGCCGTCTGTGCTGCCGTCGTTTACCAGAACAAGCTCAATATTATCCCATTTCTGGGCTATTATTGAGTCAAACATTCCCCCTATATATTCGGCTTTGTTGTAGCACGGTATTACCATGCTGACCTTGGGCTGCATACATTGCTCCTTCCGGCTTAAAAGCCAGGCTTCCGTTATAAAACCGCCAATTTTTCAGCTTATCCGCTACCGTTATAAGGTCGTCGGACCGCATGACCCCGCAGTTTACTGGACCAAGCAAGGCGCAAATCCTATCTGCGGTTTCTCCCTTTGGAAGAACCAAAACCAAATCATCGGTGGTAAGGCTTTCTGGCACGGGTTTCTTCACTGCAATGCCGTCCCCGGTCTTATCCCAAAGCTCCGCAGGCTGTACCGGCGTACCCTTGAGCTTTGGCAAAAGCCATTGCCCGCGTTTACCCAGCGCACCCCAGGCAATTACGCGCCCGGCGGGTTCTTGGGGTATGTTTTTATTTTCTGCCCCCAAAATACAGTCCTTGACCGCCCGCAACAACGCGTATATTTCCCCGGGCTCAATGTTCGTGATTCCGGGCGACGGCGTGAAGCAGGCGTTTATTTTTTTTGCAAAGTCTTGTTCCGCCTGCCGCCGCTCGTCGGGCAAGCCTTCCGTGTACCAAATTGCTAAAATGTATTTTGCCAGCTCCGCCTGGCACTTTAACCGCGCTTTATATACAGAGCTCGCGACGGTTTCGGGAAGTCTGTCTACGGCGATCTTGCACAGGTGCAGATACTCCCGAGCAAAATTGAGCTTGCGCGAAAGCTCCTGCGGACGGGAGTGTCCGACGCCGCTTTGGTTGAAACGGTAAAGCGGCATTGGAAAGTATTTATACCTGCCGCCGTACGCCAGCAGGGGAATGGCAAAACCGGGCTCGTGGGAGCCGGAGGTGGCCGTGTAGTAGCTTTCGGGCAAGCCGCATTTTTTAAGATAGCCGGCGCGAACCATGTATACCCAGACTTCTGTACGCAGAGATAAAAGCAGATAGCGTTCAAGATACGCGGGGTCGCTCTCCTCGGGACCGCGCGGCGTAAAAGGCTTGAATACCTTGTCGTTGCCGCCTCCGCTGTAAAGCACGGCGTCGCAGACACAGAAGTCACACTCGCTGTGCTCCGTGAGCCACACCGCCATAATGCGTATATAATCCGAGTCAAGCTCGTCGTCGGCGTCCACCATGCATACATACTCGCCCGAAACGCGAAAGAGTCCTGCCTTGGCCGCGGCGCAGACTCCCGCGTTTTTCTGGTCCACAACCACAGGCTCAAAGCCCCGCGCGAGGAATTTGGGCACATATTCAGAAATGACTTCCCGCGTGCCGTCGGTGCTGCCGTCGTTTACGAGTATCAGCTCTATATTGTCCCAATTCTGCGCCAGGACCGACTCGAACATCTCCGCGATATATTCGACCTTATTATAACACGGCATGACGATGCTGACCTTTGCCTGCATAAATACTCCTCGCTTTCAAAAATCGCTCCATAATACCTGCCAGCGCAATGGAATCCGCGCCGGAAAGCTTGTAATTCCTCATTGCTGGGTCGATGATATTGCGGACAAAATCCGCGATCTCAAAGCGCATTCCGTAGCCGGGGAACGGAGCTGAAAAAAATTCGTTGTTGGCCGGGTCCTCGTAGCAGACCTCGAATGATTTTATCAGCCACCAGGGCGACTTCACCAGAATATAGCCGTTGGTCCCCGAAACCAAAAGCTGCCCCTCGCTTTTGACGCCTATGCCCGTTTTAGCGGTGGCGATCGTATTCTCGTATTTAAAATGCGCTTTGGCGTAAATATCCACGCCGTTTTTACCCGTGTAAAGATCAAACCGCAGGTCCCGGTAATCGGTACCGAAAAGCTTGATAATCGGCAGCAGCGGATAGCTTGCGAGCTCCGTAAAGCTCCCTCCGACCTCGCGGTCATATTCCCGCGACGAAGGGCTTTCGGGTACGAGCTTGGTAAACGCCGCCTCTACGTCGCGAATCTTCCCCAGCCGCCCGCCCTTGGCCACGGCAAGCAGGCTGAGAAAACCCGGCGCGTACGCGGTTTTAATAGCTTCCATCAACACCAGCCCGCTCTGCGCGGCAAGTTCAAACAGCTCGCGTGCCTCGGCTTCGCGCAGAACCATCGGCTTTTCACAGAGCACATGCTTTCCCGCCAGAAGCGCGCGGCGGGCGTAGTCATAATGCGTGTCGTGGGGTGTGGCCACGTAAACCGCGTCAATGTTCTCTAAAAAAGAGTCGTAATTATCAGAAGAAAAGCTCAGCTCATGCTTTTCCGAGAACAACCCTGCGCTTTCGGCGCGGGGATTGAACGCGCCGCTGACGATCACTCCGCTCACATATTTAAGCTCGTCCATGGTGCGTCCGGCGATCCTGCCAGTACCCGCGACGCCGAGGCGGACGACGCCGCGCCGCGCGTTTCTCATGCCCGTGCTGGAGACGCTTTTCGTCCGTTCAAGATACACGACCTCGCAGTATTCGCCCAGGTAATCAAAATGCCCGCGCCAGTCCGAGCCTATCGCGAAGACGTCGGCCTCGTATTTTTGAATGTCCGCTATCTTCTGTCCCTCGTGCTCCTCTATTATCACCTCGTCGGCGTACCCGCTGCTGCGCACGCTGTCTATGCGCCGCATAAGAGATTCCTCAACGTTCATCTTGCCGCGCTGAATATCGTACTGCTCGGTTGTTACGCCAACGATCAAATAATCCCCCAGAGCCTTGGCGCGCTCCAGCAGCAGCCTGTGCCCCTCGTGGAACATGTCGAAAGTGCCGTATGTTATGATTTTTCTCATCTGTTTGCCTCCGGCCCGAGTAATTTTCGCCGCAGCATGGTGGAGGAGATCTCTTTTGTGTATGGAAAAAACACCAGCTCAGCGCCCAATAACTTCAGTTCATTTTCCTCGTGGGCCCAGCCGTCTCCCAGGTGGTCGTCGCCGCTGAACATTGCGTCGAATTTATATTTTTCCCACGCTGAGATTTTATTTAAGAGATCCAAGGTCGTCACGTCCACTTCGTCGACATATTTTATTGCGGAGACTATCTCCACACGGTCCCTGCAGGAAATTACCGGGGTTCTCCGCTTTAATAGCAAGATCGCCTCGTCGGCCAGTACGCCGACAATTAAATATCCGCAGCGCTCCTTGGCCCGGCGCAACAGATTCAAATGCCCCACATGGAACATGTCGAACGAACCCGAGACATACCCGCGCTCCCAGATTTTATCGGTTTCGGTTGCCAGCATAGGCTACACTCCTTGCTATAGCACGGCGTATTGGCGCTCACTCCCCGCGCCGGTATCCAAAGCCGTCTATGAAAATATAATAGTCCGATATGCCCAGTTCATCAAGCTGAAGTGATATTTCCCTGTGGTATATACTTGTTATGATAAGCCTGGTGTTTTCGCTTACAAAGCCCGGCAGCTCCGCAGGAGCATGTACAGTAAGGCCGAAGACCGTTTGCCCCCATTTTTCCTTGGAGTTGTCAAAGACGCAGACGATATCCAGTCCGCTTCCGTATCGTTCCAGCCAGATGCGAAGGCTGTCTCCAGCGCCGAACAAAAGGATTTTTTTGCCCGCTATTTCGCGAAGCATATCTGTATAGCGGGCAAGGTATTCCTTGTAGGAACGCCCTGTGTCCACTGTGCAGTCCGCCGTGTGCTCAGGCTTTCGGGCCTTGCCATGCGGCTCGTGCAGCCCGTCGGGAAAGGCGGCGACAAGAGCCTCCCTAAAGCCGCAAGGCGCCGGGACTGTAATCCCTTCAAAAGACATTTCCACACAGTCTTTGAACCACTGCTTGTCGTTGACCCTTGCGCCGCGCCCCGCGGAAATTGCCGGCATAGCGTAGTACGGCGCACCGGAAAACCCGGAGCAAAGGGCTTCGTGGCGGTCGGCCAACAGCAGATACGCGCCCGCGATACCGCCCGCGCCGTAACAGAAATACTCTTTTTCCCTGGAGATATGCGGCGGGCCGCATTCATCCAGCGCGGCGGAGGCCAGCATTTGCAGGCGGATGCTCCCGGCAGCCTTGCAGAGTTCACGCGCGGTTTCGCCATCGGGTACGTCGTCCAAAGGAATCACGTCTATATACGCGCCCATATGCCCGCCGCGGGTCAAATGATTCGGAAACCCGGCCATGACCGCCGTGTCGTCCCGCCTAAGCCGCACAATACCCTGCGCTGCGCCGGGGTCGTTGTGCGGGGTCTGCAAAAAATACGGCGGCTTAAACCAGCCCTGCGAAAGCCTCAGCCTGTCGTAATCCTTTCGCGGCATGACAACGTCAATGTCGTCGTCCCACGGAATAAAGCCCTGCCGCCTGACGGCGCCCAAAAGAGTACCGAACATAACGAACCATTTAAGCCCTTTGCTTTCGGCCGCATTTTTAAACTCCGCCAGTATCTCAAGCTCTACTGTTTGCAGATCATTCAGGCTGTGCACTCAGCAACTCCTCCTATATCCCCCGCTATGCCTGGCCGCCGTTAACGCTCAGGCGGTCGCAGGACTCCTGCCTAAGCCGTCTGTGGTCTGACATATCCTTGATTATTTTTGCGGCCGCCGCGGTCGCCTTGTCCAACGGCGTGTTCCAATTATTGAAGACCCCCGCCGTCATTTTGCCGTCTGCAATCAAAGAAAGCTCCTTCCATCTGTCGCCCACGCCATAGCGTGCTTTAAGATGCTCAAGCCACTCCGCAGCGCGGGGCTCGCAAGAGAATACCGGTGAGTATTTAAGCGCCCACAGCGCCCGCACGACCGCTGCGTCCGGCGTGACGCCATCCCAACAGTATTCCTGATCAAAGAATATCAGCTCGTCGGTCTTTTCGTCGAAGAAGCAATTGGCGGGTACAAGCTCCCAGTAGCAGCCGCCATTTTTCGCGGCAAGATATATGCAGTCGCGTATTCGGTCAAAGTGGCCGAACATTTCATCGGGCGCAAGCTCGCCGCGCGTGTGCTTTTTTGCCCAATAATCCCACAGTGTAGGCAGGTTAACGCGCGGCATGACGAGCGCGCCACGCTCCACGCGCATGGGCAAAACGTTTACGCCAAGCGCCGAAAGTTCGCCGTTTATTCGCATTATACGCCGGATTCCGGCCTGCCCTTCGGGACACAGCGGCGTCTTGCGCACGGTCCCGTCATTTCGCAGGGTTGTGGCAAAGCGGCTTTGCGGTGCACGGTATGCTGTTACGGCGGCGTAATCCACAGGACAAGCTGCATCAAGGGCCGACGCCCTTGCCTCTACCATATATGCCCCGCACATCAATGCGAACGCTCCGTTGCGGATTATTCCGCGATACATTGGCGTCTCGTCGAATTGGTACACCTCGTTATCGGCCATGTAGGGGGTAAAGCGTTGGTTTAATAGCTCGTCGGGCATGTAGCTTTCGGAATATACCTCGCTTGTGAACCAGTGATCCGTAAGCGGAAAGTACCATTTCTGCCCGGCAAAACCCGCCTGCGCCAGTCTGATTTTGAGTTCCGCCATACCTGCGCTGCCGTCACGGCCGGTTATAGAATCGAAAGACTGTCCGGTAACAGGGCTTCTCTTCCCGTTCCAGTACCGCAGGCCAAATGGGTTTTCAAAGGCCAGCAGCAACCGGCCATGCGGCCCGAGCTTCTTCCTGTAACCAAGAAGAGCCTCGGTTGAAAGGTCGTCCGGGTCCATAACGGTCTCGTAATTGACGCCGTCCTCAAACGGGTACCAACAAAAAACCGAACCTTTCCACGGGGAGCTTTCGTAGTATTGCTTCAGGTATGCGCTGGTCATTGCACGCACTTTGCTTTTACCCCATTCCATGCAAGGTTGTTTTCGGTGAGGAACGTCTTGTAATTTTCCAGCAGCTTGGGCATGGCTTTGTTAAACTCACTGTAGTAGGCGGCTTCATAATAGTGCCGGACAGGCTTGCGCGAGTCGAATTCGTCCAGCTCGATACTAGGAAGTTTGAATAGCTCGCACATCTCCCGCATACGCGAATCATGCACTATAAACAGAGCGGGAATCCCGCTCCAAAGCGCGATAACATTCCCGTGAAATCGCGTTCCAATAGAAAAATTAAAGCCTCCGACATGCGTCTCCCATTTTTTCACATCCATAAAAAACTTGCGCTCGGCATAATCGGTTCTTGCGCCAAGAGCATTAAGCGACTGGTCGACAAAAGCAAACTTATTACCTGCAATGTAGTCAAGCCAGACGTCCGAACCGCCCGAGGCGTTCGCGACCACCCGCAACGGTTCCTCCGAACGCGCAATATCCATTGAGCCACGGGTTAGGAACGGATAATAAAGCGAAGGACAGCCTATGACGCGGGTGTTTTTAATCCCGTGCTTCGCCAGTATTTCGGCGGTGTATTCTCCCCGTACGCCCATACTCACGCAGCGTTGCGAAATATTCTTGAGGATTCTCAAAACGTTTTTGTGCAAGCGAAATCCCGGATCGCGGTTATCGCTTGCCAGCCCCACCGAAATGGGTACGACAGCCAAATGCTCCGGGAGCTGCATGACAAAGCTTGCCCAGTTGAACGGGTCGTCCCGACGAATGTAAATAAGAGCCGACACCACAAGAGTGTCGTAGCCAGACATCGCTTCGGCGGAACAGTGCAGACGCCCGTAGGAGTGCATGTTCAGGTTTTTCTTAAGCGCGTGCCAGTGTACAAGATTTCCGGAGTTTTGGCCGCATACCCTGAAACGGATATCCTCGGGATAACTCTCGTCGCCGCAGTCTATCGGCGTATCCCAGTACGCGACGCGGCTTGGTGTTTTATGCTCATATTTATATTTGAATACAGAATCTCCGTCGCCCTTAAAGTCTATATAGTCGCTGTCCTCCGCAAAGCCGGCCGTTTGCAAAGCCTCACGGACTTCCCTGTGTTTTTGGTCGGCTAAAACAACGATAAAATTCTTAACGGGGGATAGCCCGACCTGTTTCGAACGATAAACCGGCTTTTCGCAAAAGCATTCCGCGCCGTCTGTGTCAGAAATATAAAAGGCAACGGGAAAAAATGCCGACAAGCTCTCGGAAAGCGCCGCCGAAATAAATCCGGTCCCCCACACGGCCACTGTGCGCCCGGCGATTTTAGTCGACGCGGCCTTTGCCGCTTCAAGAAATTCCATGCAAAATCTCCTTCGCCGTATCAATCCGGTTTGTGATAACAGCGTCGGCCCCCAGCTTCGCGCAGAGAAGCAGATCCTCCTCTTTGTCGACACACCAGGGCCTGAGCTTTACGCCTCTATGGCGGCAGTCGTCCGCCAGCCCGGGGTAATTAAGCTGCCGGATGTCGCAGTGCAGGGCCTCCGCTCCTGTTTTTTCGCAGATTTCCCCGGTGGCGAGGATACCTCCGCCGCAAAGCAGGGCCGTTCTTGCGCAGGGCTCCAATAATTTTATCGTCCGCACGGCGTAAAAGTTGAATGATGACCAGCATATTTTTTTAAGCAATCCCATCCGCCCCGCTATTTTCAGGGCCTTTTTCTCGATCCCCTCGTACCGTTCCCGATTATTTTTTATTTCTATGTTGATTTCCAGCCCCGTCGGCAAAAGGAGTTCAAGCGCCTCCGTAAGCGTGGGAATCTGCATAAATATCGGCGGCGCAATGCCGCGCTTGTTAAAATTCATCCGCTTAAGCTCCGCGAGCGAGTGGTCCTTTACCCGGCCGCTTCCGTCGCTTGTGCGGTCCACGGTCTCGTCGTGGATGACGACGACCTCGCCGTCTCTTGTAAGCTGGACGTCTAGCTCTACGCCGTCCGCTCCCATCTTGGCCGCCAGCTCAAAGCTTTTGATCGTGTTTTCCGGCGCAAAGTGGTACGCGCCCCTGTGTCCCCATATCTTTACAGCCATAGCGCTTTGCCGTCCTTAACAGCCCTGTTTTGCCCGGCGCCCTGCCGTCTGAAAGTGAGGGTCCTGCTCGCTGTGTCCACGCTTAAAATATCCCAAAGCTGCTGCGAAGACGCGCCGGGGACTCTTTTGGGCGTGAATGCTCCCTCGGGCTTGTAAACGGTCTCGTACTCGCACTTGGCGCAGCCGACAGCTATTATGGGGAATGCGTAGTCGTTACAGAGAATATCCGCGTGCTGGTGCCCGTTTATAAACGCCAAAAGCTTTTCAGAGTGGGAATTCAGCACGCCAAGCAGCTTTTCCCCGCCCCTTATCTGCTTTACCCAAACCTGCAGGCGCGCGACCGGCGTGACATGCGAAAACACAATCGCGCTCCATCCGGACGGAGTGGCTTGCAGCGTATGTCCGGCCCAGTCTACGCACTCATCCGAAAACCCGTAACGCAGTTCGGCGGCGTCCGGGTCAAACGAGTCCAGGAACAAAAGCCGCAGGCCGTGTTCTTTAAAGTCCACGAAGTAGCGCGGTTGCTCGCGGCCAAGATACAGCCTGCACTGTTCCATAAGCGTAAGCCTTTCCGGGTTGCCCTTAAAATAATTGGAGTCGTGGTTTCCAAGCGCCGCCCACACCGGCGCGCCTGTCGCGCGAAGATCGTCCAGCACGATATTTACATATTCCGCGCAGACGTCTTTGGTAACCATGCCGTCGGTGAAGTCACCCAGATGTATTATTCCGTCAAGCCTTTGCCGCCTGCTTGCCGTCCAGATAGCGCCGGCCGTGACGTCCCAGCCGCCGTTTACTGCGTAGTGCGTGTCGGTGAGCAGCGCAAAGCGCAGGACGTCAGGTTTTTCAAGCAGCAGCGCATTGCTCAGGTCTTCGCGGTCAAGCTCCCCGCCGTCCGCTTTTTTAAGGCAGCAGCGAAAATATGCGTCCTCCGTGAAGACATAGTCCTCCCGGCGCCAGGTCTCATCGCCGGGGCTGCCACTGTAGACGACCCAGGCCTCGTTAGGGGAGTAGGCGTAGGTGTAGATCCATTTTTCCTCTGCTTCCGCCCTGTACGTGGCGACGTTGAACACAAAGCGCTTGTCCGCCAAGACGAGCCTGTCGCCCGCCTCCGCCGCGTAAAAACGCGCGGCGCCCGCAAGCCCGGGGCGGCCGCGCTCCTCCAAGCCGTCTGACGCGCGTATATTTAAACCGGGAACAAGTTTTAGAAGCTTTTTCAATCGCCCTATTCCTTTCGCGCCGCGTCCAGCGCTCTCCTTACGACCTGCCACATGTCGTAATACCTGTATTCGCCCAGCCGGCCGCCGAATATCACGCGCGGCTCGGCCGCCGCAAGCTCACGGTATTTTGCGGCGAGCGCGTTGTTTTTGTTGTCGTTTACGGGGTAGTACGGCTCGTCGCCGGGGACGTATTCCTTCGGATATTCACGTGTAACGACGGTTTGCGCGGTGACGGGCGACTCAAAGTGCCTGTGCTCTATAATCCGTGTGAAGGCGACCTCCCTGGATGTGTAGTTGACGACGGCGACGCCCTGAAAGTTCGGGATCTCCAGCGTCTCTGTCTCAAAGCGCAGACTGCGGTAATCCAAGCGCCCAAAGCGGAATCCGTAGTATTCGTCCGGCATGCCGGTAAAAACGGTTTTTTTCGCCATGGCGCCAAGGCGTTCACGGTTTGTAAGATAATCGGTATTTAGCTTTATATCACAGCCCTGCAGCAGCTTGTCAAATATATGCGTGTAGCCGCCTGCGGGAACGCCCTGAAAACGGTCGTTAAAATAGTTGTTGTCCCAAGTGAAGCGCAGCGGCAGGCGTTTAATGATAAACGCGGGAAGGTCCTTGCAGTCGCGGCCCCATTGCTTTTCGGTGTAGTCCTTGACCAGCTTTTTGTAAATGTCCCGGCCAACCAGCGAAAGGGCCTGTTCCTCAAGATTTTTCGGCGCGGGATTCTTTTCGCGCTGCGCTTCAATTATCCTCTCAGCCTCGGACGGGTTTGTAACGCCCCAAAGGCGGTAAAACGTGTTCATGTTAAAGGGCAGATTGAATATCTCCCCGTTGTAATTTGCCAGCGGGGTATTTGTGAAGCGGTTGAATTCGGCAAAGCCGTTAATATATTCCCAGACTTCGCGGTCGTTTGTATGGAAAATATGCGCGCCGTAACGGTGCACATTTATACCCGCGATATTTTCGGTATATGCGTTGCCGCCTATATGAGAGCGCCGGTCAATGACAAGGCATTTCTTACCGCGCCGTGAAGACTCACAGGCGAACACCGCGCCGAACAGACCTGCGCCCACGATCAAATAGTCGTAAGTCATGAGTTTAGAACCGCCTTTTTACAGTAGTCATATATTGCCCTTCCGGCTCCGCCGTCAAAGCCGGCGATTTCACTTTGAAGCAGCTCAGATTGCTTTTTCAACCTTTCGGCAATCCATGCGGGGGGCTCAGGCGACGACACCGCGTCGAGAAACACCTCCAGCGTCTTCATATACGAGTCTTCACGCATTATACATTCGGTGAGGTTTGCGGGGGCAATGTCCTCCCCGTTCAAAAGAGCGCCCAGAAGCGCGCCGCATTCTTCAGGGTCGTCAAGTGAAACGAATCCCTCGCGCAGGACGCCTTTGCCGGGCGCGTATTGAATAAGACGTCCGGAATGGGTCTGCACGAAGACCGCGCCGTCGGTATTAGAATTCAAAAACCTGTAGCCCGGCGCAGAGCCTGCACCGGTATCAAAAGCTTCGGACTTTTGGAGGGGAAAATCCTCGGCTTGGTAGAAGCGCTTATTTAAAAGATCGAACCTCACCGCACCAGGGGCCTTTAGCGGCATGAGATATAGATTGTCTCCGGACACAAGAAGGCTTTGAAATTGCATAGGAAAGTGGGGGGATATTCCGTCAAGCTCTATGCCTTTCCGGAGGAAGGCTCATACTGCGTTAACGAGGCTCTTTCCCTCGCCAAAAGCCAGTATGCGCCGCCATGCTTTACCACAGAAATATACCCCGTCTTTTCCTCGCCAAGCTTGCGCACCACAGTCTTAAGAGAAACGGGATCCAATTCCACAATAGCGTTTGCCGCGGGGCCTGCCATTACGACTACGCCGCGCTCCGCGTCCGCCGTCCAGGCATAGATATGTGTGGCGTCGGGGTTTATGATCAGCGCTTCAAACGGCTTATACCATTCGTCCGCCAGCCGCGGCTCGCGTTTTTCCGGATCATACACAAGGAACCCCGGAACAAAACGCGGAAGCATGAACAGACGTCCGCCCGCCTCGAATAGCTTGTCGAATTTGCCGCTTTTGTCGCCGATTTCTTTGTCTGCGCGCTCAACGGCTTCGCACAAATTCCGGTCTGCTTTTACAAAAACGTTGCGGACACAGTCAAAAACAGCCGGCTTAGCGGCGTAATTTGGCGGAAAATACAAAAAGTCCCCATAGGCGAGCATGTCGGTATAAAGCCATGCCCCGTATGAATTTTCACCTGGAAAGCTGCCCATGTACCGGGCACGCCATGTATTCGAGTCAATTTTAAACAGCGCGTTCATATTGGCCGAAACAGCCCACAGCGCACCGAAAGCCTCGTATATACAATTGAAAAACAGCCTTTCGAACGGAGGCTCGCTGCCCGCCATAATGACCCTTTGCAGCATTTCAGGTTTTTGGGCGTACTGGTACATCAGCGCCAGCGAGCCGCCGTCGCCGTAATATGCGTCGGTTAAGGCAATCGCCCTGTGAAGGTCGGCACTGTCATCATATATGCCGAAGCCCTCCCGCTTATAATCTTCGACGAGCTGCCTGTATTCCGCTGCGGACTGCGGCCGCATCACCGAATTGGTCGCTTCCAGCAGAGGGTGCGGACGCCACCAGAGCACGGCGTCATCGCGTCCGCGAAAGACATTAAAAACCGAGTGGAGCTTTTTTATGTATTGCTCCTCGTCCCTTAAAAAAGCGTTGATAGTCGTGTTGTACAGTATCTTTCTTTTAGGCCTGCCGCCGGGCCCGAGAGCGAGCTTCGACCACTCGTCGGGCAGGGTAAAGCTTTGTTTTTTGGAATTGATGATCTTGTCGAGCTTCGGGGAGCCCAGCGCGACAAACCTTTGCTCAAACCCTGTGATGAGGCCCTGATACCCGTTTGCCTTTACCCATTTTTTTTGTTCTGCTACATATGTCCGCCTTATTTGCTCCGACTGCACAAACACCTTGTGGGCGTAAACCGTGCCGGGAAGCGTGCACAGCTCTGGCACAACGTCTCTAAACGCGACAAAATAGGGGATATAAACAAGCATATCGGTGTAATTCCGCAGGTGCTCGCAATAATAAGCTTCATGTATCCGTGTCGTATAATTAAACGCATCGTAAGGATTGTGCACAAAAATTATATCCGGGCGGCGCGTGTCAAGGTCGTATGCCCGCCAGTCGGTGACCGGTACGTAACTTGGGAAATCCGCGGCCTCACAGCGCGTTTCGACTGTTTCCCCTTTTTGGTTACAGATATGATAAGGTACCGGCACAACATACGCGTCGCAGGCCGGGTCGTTCTGCGCGGCGTGGAAAACAGACTCCAGGCTGTCCCACATGCTGGCTTTGTATGGGAAAAAGACGACCTCCAGCCGGGTGGGTCTTAGCTCTGAGCGCACGCTGTTAAAAAGCTTTGTCAAATGCTTGCTTAACGCTGTTACAGCCGATGCCGAGCCGTTTTGCTTTTCGGCGGCGCGCCCCGCGTCGTACAGGAGATTGCAATACTCCTCTAAAAGGCCGACGGTCTTTGTGCCCTCTCCGGCGATGCTTTCAATATATTGTCCCAGAGAAAGGGCAAAGCTCTGGCAGTCGGCGAGCACAACAAGCGCCGCGTCAAACCGGCCGCGCGAAAAAAGGCCGACGGTTTCCGCCGCAGCTTCGCTCAGCGTTTCAAGCATTTCCGTTATTTTTTGGCGCTGGGTTTTTCTCATTTTTATACCCATCCTAAGCAAGCGCTTACTGGGATATTATAACACATGGGTAATGCTCAAGTCAAAGCGCGGGCGGGCTGGGACTTTGCTTAAAATATATTGACAGTTACACTACAAAATCATTACATCTGTAGGCATATCCGATAAGTTTACGAAATAGCCCACAAAGGCTTAATTATGTCGTTTAAAACAGCCTGTTTACCAAATTATGAATAAATTATTGCCATTTAATAGGAGATATGCTATAATGATGGCAAATGTATCCCTTTACTTCTGACAACTTGTCGGCCCGCGCCTTTGCAGGAGGAAATTTCTTGAGACAGATCAACAGAAGATTACCGGCGGCCTTGGCCGCTTTTATCTTGTTTGTCAGCTTGACGTCGTGCGCCAGACAGGAGCAGATTGCGAGCGAAGACACAGCGCTCACCCACACGCCGCCGTACTTGTCCATGGCCGAGATTCCCGGAGTTACCGAAGCGGAGATGCTTGCCGTGGAGGCCCTTAAGGAACAATACGACTCCTTTTCTTATGGCATGTATCTTTCAACAGAGTCTTTCTTTAATGAGGACGGTCAGGCGGGCGGGTATTCCGCCTTGCTCTGCGAATGGCTTTCACAGCTTGTGGGCATACCGTTCCGGCTTGAGCTTTATCGCTCCACCGAGCTTATAGACAAGCTTTACACAGGTGAAATAGACTTTTGCGGCAACTTTATGCCCGCCCCGGAACGCCTTGATTTATTTTATATGTCAGACGTTATTGCCGAGCGGCAGCTAAAGCTCATACGGCTTAAGAGCAGCCCCGCTCCGGCCGACATTTCGGGACGCCCGCTGCGCTACGCTTTCAGTTCCAACACAGTACTTGAGTCGCTGGTCGCGGAAGTGGCCGCGCCCGGTTCTTATGAGCCTGTGTGGGTGAACGACGCCGACGACGGCTATCAGGTTCTAAGGAGCGGCGGAGCCGACGCTTTTATATCGATCGGCATAACTGAAATGGCTTTTATCGGATATGAAGACGTCGTCGTTGAGGATTTCTTTCCGCTCATATTCCAGCCGGCGGCGCTGGCTGCGGCAAAGCCCGAACTCGAACCGGTCATTTCAATTGTTTCAAAGGCTATTCGAGGCGGGTCAAGAAACTATCTCAACTATCTTTACAGCCACGGTTACGAGAAATACCGCCAGTACAGGATGGACTCCCTGCTTACGGAGGACGAACTCGCTTACATTGCGGCCAACCCCATAACGCCGATCGCGGCGTTTGACACCACCTATCCGGTGTGCTTTTACAATGAACCCGAGGGCGAATGGCAGGGCATATTCTTCGATCTTCTGGCCGAGGTGACCGAGCTCAGCGGCCTTGAGTTCGAGGTCGCGCACGACGAGCACGCGGTTATGCCGTTGCAGAATCAGCTTATGATGAGCGGCGCCGCAAAAATGATTCCCGGCCTCACAAAAACGCCCGACCGGGAAGAGTATCTTACATGGAGCAGTTCGTTAATTATTGACGACTACTACGCGCTTGTTTCAAAGGTTGAATATCCAGACGTAACAATAAACGAGATACTCGACGCGAAGATCGGCTTTGCTAAGAACACGGCGCATGCGGCTGTTTTCAGGCAATGGTTCCCGAATCACACCAATACAACGGTATTTGACGGAATTGACAACGCACTGGAGGCCCTGCATAACGATGAGGTCGACATGGTAATGACAAACCGGCTGAAGCTCCAGCAACTTACACACTATGAGGAACGGGTCGGCTACAAGGCCAACTATGTCTTTAACCAGCCCCTTGAGAATGCGGTCGCCTTCAGGCGGGACTCCGCAGTGCTGATGTCTATTTTTGACAAAGCGCTATCCCTTACAGATGCAGAGGAGCTCACCGACCAGTGGATGCAGCGGACCTTTGATTACAGGCTCAAGGTGGCTGAGGCGCAGCGTCCGTGGCTGATTGGCGCGATTTGTCTTTCGCTGCTGGTTATTTTCCTCGGCGTTACCATGCTTGTCAGAAGCCGGCGCATGAACGCGGACCTTACGGCGGCAAAAAACCAGGCGGAGACCGCCAACAGGGCTAAATCCACTTTTTTGGCTAACATGAGTCACGAGATACGCACCCCCCTGAACGCCATTATCGGCATGACCGAAATTGCCCGGCAGACCGACGACTCAAAGCGCAAAAACTACTCTTTGGGTAAGATAAAGGACGCATCGCGCCATTTGTTGGGCGTAATTAACGACATACTTGACATGTCCAAGATAGAAGCCAGCATGTTTGTGCTGGCTCCTGAGGAGTTAAGCTTTAAAAAGCTTATCCGGCGTGCGGTGGATGTTGTGAGCTTCCGGGTGGACGAACAGCGCCAGAAGCTGACTGTCAACATCGCCCCGGAGATTCCCGCCCGCATTGTTACGGATGGACAGCGGCTGGCGCAGGTGATTACAAATCTGCTGTCCAACGCCGTAAAGTTCACCCCCGAAGAGGGGGATATACGCTTGGAAGCCTCTCTTAAAAGTGTTGACGAAGAAGGCGTGTGCGTAATTAAAATCACTGTCACAGACACGGGGATCGGCGTTACCCCAGACCAACAGCTCAGGCTGTTCCAGCCCTTTGAGCAGGCCGAGGCGGACACATCGCGAAAGTATGGCGGCACGGGTCTGGGTCTTGCAATTTCCAAAAGTATAGTCGAGATGATGGGCGGGGAAATATGGGTGGACTCCCGCCCGGGAGCCGGCTCGACTTTCGGATTTACCATACGCGCGGCAGAAGCCTCACCCGGGGGAAATGCCGCCGGTTCCTCAGGCGAGCGGTCTGAGGAACCGGACGGTATTCCGTCCTTTGCCGGATTTCGAATACTTCTGGCCGAGGACAACGAAATCAATTGCGAAGTGCTCATTGCTTTGCTTGAGCCAACCGGGGTTGAGATAGACGTTGCCCGAAACGGCGAGGCGGCGCTGAGCATGTTCACAGGCTCCCCCGAAAGCTATGATTTGATATTAATGGACATGCAAATGCCCGTAATGGACGGGTTAACGGCAACCCGACATATCCGTGAGCGCGACAAGGATATACCCGTAATTGCCATGACCGCGAACGTGTTTAAAGAGGATATTGAAAATTGTCTTAAAGCGGGCATGAACGATCATCTCGGCAAGCCACTGGACGTAGTCGAGGTGATGACGAAGCTGCGCGCTTATCTAAACAAGGGTACCGGAACGCCGGGTAACGGCGTGTCAAACGGGGCGCAAGCCTCTGTAAAAGGGAGGGAAACGGAATGACATAGGCAAATGCACGTTGCCGCGGGAATATACTCACGTACAGAAATGAGAGGTGGGAGTTTTAACATGACAACATTCATTATCGGCCTTGTTATCCTCATCGTGGGAGGAACTCTTTACGGGAAGTTTTGCACCAAAGTCATGGGTCCTGACGACAGAAAGACGCCGGCGGTGACCAAAGAGGACGGCGTTGACTACGTACCCATGAAATCTTGGCGCAATTCGTTGATCAACCTGCTCAATATCGCGGGGACAGGCCCCGTGCTCGGACCGATCCAGGGCATACTGTTCGGGCCGATCGCGTTTATACTTATCCCCATAGGCTGCGTGCTGGGCGGCGCCATGCACGACTACTTCTCGGGCATGCTGGCCATTCGCAACGACGGCGCCCAAATGCCCGACCTTGTCAAGAAGTATACCAATAAAACCATTTTCAACATATACACCGTATTCGTTTCGCTTTTACTGTTCCTTGTGGGCGCGGTGTTTATCTACACCCCGGGCGACATAGCCGCCCAGCAGGTGTTCAATTTCTCCGGCTCGCCTACAGCCGTTTCAACATGGGTCATCTACGGCGTAATTTTTGTCTATTATATTTTTGCTACCATATTCCCCATAGACAAGATCATCGGCCGGGTGTACCCGATATTCGGAGCGATCCTGCTGTTTTCCGCCGTGGGAATCTTTTTCGGCCTGTTCTTTAAGGGATATCCGCTGGACAACCTCAGCGCACTCAACTGGATGGGGATACATCCTTCGCAGAACCTGATCCCGATCTTTTTCATCACAGTGGCCTGCGGAATAGTGTCCGGCTTCCACTCTACCCAGACCGCGATAATTTCGCGCTCTGTGCGCAGTGAAAAAGAAGGCCGGTTAACGTTCTACAACATGATGATAGCCGAGGGCTTTATCGCCATGACATGGGCGGCGGCCGCGATGGGCGTCATTAACCTTGGCTTGGCCGACTCCGCAACGGCCGCAACAAACGTAGTGGGCATAGTCGCCCGCGATATGCTCGGTCCGATCGGCGGAACTATCGCGCTCCTTGGCGTAATCGTACTGCCGGTCACCTCCGGAGACACGGCGCTGCGTTCTCTGCGCCTTACAATCGCCGACTACGCGAAGCTGGATCAGAAGCCCGTTAAGAACAGACTGACCCTTTCGGCCGCCCTGTTTGTTGTCGTGGCCGCCGTGCTTGTGTGGGCAAAATTCTCGGCCGAAGGCTTTAATATCCTTTGGCGGTACTTTGCGTGGAGCAATCAGACTATCGCCGTGTTCGCGTTCGCCTGCATCGCTATCTACCTTGGCGGCAGGGGTTACAAGCGCGCGCCGTTTATGTCGCTGCTGCCCGGCGCATGGTACACGTTTATAACTGTCAGTTTTATCTCCAACGCCACGATAGGCTTTAATATCCCGATGAATATCGCCTATTTTATCGGCGCCGCTGCGGCAATCGCCTACTCTGTGTTGGTATACCGCACGGGTGTTAAGCTATTCGAGAGCAAGAACCCGATAGAGTCGGCCGCAATCTACGGCGATGCTTCGCCGGCGTAAAACAAACGGACATCGCTTTAACAAAAAGCCTGCGGGAAGCGCGTTTCCCGCAGGCTTTTTCCTGTGTGTGCCCGGCATGGGCACAGTCTCTACGGTTAAAGTCCGGAACACGGCCGGCAGCGGCAAGTGTTAGCCAAGGCCAAGGGTGTCCTCCGCGAG